>Ga0209536_100010058_pt1 | contig 13986 bp, 11 predicted proteins | sample DeeMarSeWOR28_12_FD_187461 | JGI IMG/M metagenome (GOLD analysis project Ga0209536, IMG submission 187461) | Marine sediment microbial communities from White Oak River estuary, North Carolina - WOR-2-8_12 (SPAdes) (version 2) | ecosystem: Environmental > Aquatic > Marine > Intertidal zone >...
CACCGCCTGCGGAAAAGCGATATGGATAGCCTTGCGGCTGCCCAGTCCCATATTGTATTCATCCGGGACGGCAACCGGACAGACCGCGCTGCAATCACCGCAGGACGTGCATTCATCCTCTTTTACAAAGCGAGCCTTCTTGCGAATGCGCGTTTTGAAATTGCCCACATACCCGGAAATATCTTCGATCTCGCTGTTGGTCAGCAGTTTGATGTTGGGATGTCGACCGACATCCATCATTTTAGGCCCGAGTATTCATATACTACACTCGATGTCCGGGTAGACCTTGTCCAGTTGGGCCATGATGCCGCCGATGGAGGGCTTCTTTTCGACCAGGTAAACCTGATTGCCGCCATCAGCCAGGTCTAATGCGGCCTGGATGCCTGCCACGCCTCCGCCCACCACCAGGGCTGCTTTCGTTACCGGGATCTGTTCCTCGTCCTGTGGGTACAACCAGTGCGCCCGCGCGACCGCCACCTTGACGATGCCCTTGGCCTTACGTGTGGCCGCTTCGCGGTCGTTGGGCGTCACCCAGGAGCAATGCTCGCGGATGTTGGCCATCTCCAGCAAATATGGATTCAGCCCTGCTCCTTCGATGCAGGTACGGAAGATCGGCTCATACGACGACGGCGAACAGGAAGCCACCACCACGCGGTTCAGGTTCTGCTCTCGCACCACCCTTTGGATCTCCTGCTGACCCGGGTCCGCGCACGTATACCGATTGCGCACCGCCGAGGCAACACCCGGCAATGCCGCAGCGTAATCGGTCACGGCCTGGGTATCGACCGGCCCGGCGATGTTCGAACCGCAATCACAAACGAAGACGCCAATGCGTAGATTCTCAGTCTCCAAGGGACACCTCCTGCACCCTATCCTGTTCAGAGAGGTTTTCAGCGATCAGGGTGGTCAGGTCACGAATTTGAATGGATAATTCCTCGCCCAGGAGCGGATCGTGCTGGGCGCACTTGAAATGGATCTGGCACTTCTGGCAGGCGGTCACCAACAAATCAGCGCCGGTGGCACGGGCTTCTTCCAGGCGTTCCACCTGGATGTTCTTGCTGACCTGCCCGCAGCTGGTCCAGCAGGTTGTGCCGCAACACAAACTGGACTCGGCGTGCCTGCGCATCTCGACCAGTTCATATCCCAGACCGGCAATCGCCTGGCGCGGGGCATCATAGGCACCTAGATGCCGTCCCAACCGGCAGGGGTCTTGATAGGTTACGCGGGATCCATTCGGGGCAGTACTTGAAATATCAAGATCGCTTTCAGCAATTAACTCAGTGAGATGCAATACATCCAGACCGTGATTCCCCAAATATTCTGGATAATCCATCTTGATCGTGCGCGCACATTCTGGGCAGGTTGTCACGATCCGCTTGGCGCCGCTGGCTTTGAGGGTTTCCATGTTCAATTTCGCCAGCGCCTGGAAGTTGTCAACGTCTCCCTGCCATAACTGGTCATGTCCGCAACAGCGTTCATCGGCCAGTACCTGCGGCTGGACACCCAAATGGTTCAGGATTTTCACCGCCGCCTGCGCGATTTCCACCCCTTCTGCTCCAAGGCTTTTGAAGATCGGATCGTAATAAGGCATGCAGCCGACAAAATAGATCGTGTCAGAATCGTCCGAAGTTTCAAGATTGTCACCCAACCACTCCAAACGATTCTGCTTCAAATCGGGATCGGCCATCATTCGGCCCAAAGTCTGGTTCATTTCACTGTGCGTGCATTCGCCACAACGGTCATCTTGCTGGGCCATACTTCGGATATCACGCAGAAACTCCGAGAAGTGCACATCCGATGGACAAAGCGCGGTACAGCGTTTGCAGGTCAGGCAGGACCAGAATAGAGGGTCATCCATCACATCTTCTATCTGTCCCTGGATGGCTCTCTCGATCAGAAGTCGCGGGCTGGCATGGGAACGCGTCTCCCAAAGCGTGATCGGGCACACCGATGCACACTTGCCACAATCCAGGCAATACCAAACTCGATATTTACTGATCGCGTCTTTCAGGGTGGTCATGAGCGGCTCCGCTTCCCGTTCAAACCGTCGACAAATCGCTGCACCTTGTTCACCAGATCCTGCCCCTCGCCAGCAGCAACCCAGTCCAACTGGAATTGGGCTTCGCTGTAACCCAACACTTTTACCAGTTCCCTGGATTCCACAAAGACATCCTCCGCCCGGCGGTTGCCAAATTCATAGTGACATTTTTTCGGCGGGCAGCCCAACATCAAAACACCATCAGCGCCGTTCTCAAAAGCTTTCAAGATAATGCCCGAACTGATCTGACCCAGGCAAGGCACCTTGAGCGGGAAAACGCCAGCCGGATAGCTCAGCCGTTCCGCACCTGCCGCTTCAAGGCCGCTGTAGGCGTTCCAGTTACAGGTCAGCAAAATCACTTTTCGAGGCACCATCGCTTCCTAATCACCCAGGGTTAATACCGCCGAGAGTGCTGTTTCAAGTTCCGCATCCTCGCCATTGGGGTAGCTAATCGCATCCGAAGGACAATGCGCAGCGCAGGTGCCACAACCGGTGCAAATGACCGGATCGATGCGCGCAGTCCTGAGGGACACTTCCCCAGTCAATTCGGGTGCGCCAAATTCACAGATTTCCACACATGTGCCACAGGCCCGGCAGCGCGCCGAGTGAACCGTTGCGGCAGACGGTACTTGGCTACTTATTCGCCCCAGCCAGGCTGTTACGCGTGCAGCCGCGGCCTTCCCGGCCAATTCCGGATCGAGGGCGGGGTCACAGATGTACACGCCCGGCCGATGTGTGGCCACTCCACCCCATTCAACCTGAACCCGTGGACGCAATTCTTCACGTCCAAAGGCAGCCAGCAAACCTTTTGTTTCTTCCACATCCGACGGGGTTAAAATCAGCGCCTGCCCTCTCCAGCTCTTATCATCAAGTACAGCCTGGTATTTGCCATTTGTGCGAAGGGCTTGAGCTGGCATATCCCTAACATGCTCAACCGGGACGCCTTGTTCTTTGAGCAATTGTTTGCTGACAGAGGCCGCCTCCCCATTTCCTAGAATTAGAACAGAGCGTTCAACCGGTTCTATCACCTCCGGCCTGATCGATTCGCCCCGAACCCTGGAAACCGCTGCCGTTATCAGGGCAATCGCCTTGGCTGTAGCCTTCTCCGGGTCATCCGCATGTACCCAGGCGCATTGTTCACGGATGTTGACGAACTCGAAATCGACAGCCTCCAGGCCAGGGTAATGCCCGTCGAAACCCGGGAGCACGCCCAGGTTCCGTCTGCTGCGCAGGCGCTGGTAAGTGCAACTATAGCAGGCCTGATCCACCGAACAACAGGAGCAGGCCGCCAGAACCACCCTGTCCAGGTGATGTGTTTCTACCGCTGATTGAATGGAATCCGCTGCCTCCTGCGAACAGGAAAAAGGCAAGACCTGCGTATGAACCACGCCCGATAGAGTGGACAGTTTGCTTCCGACCTTTTCGGTATCAATGATGCTTGAAATATGATCGCCGCATTCACAAACGAAAGCCCCAATGCGGAGGGAGGGTTGTGTCGACCCCGGAACAACTGTCATTGGGAGCGGTCTGGCTTGTACCCCAATGCTGGCCAGAACATCTGCTGCGGCCGCCGAAACAGACAACGGATCTTCTGGTGCCACATAATGGATACCTTGCACATTTTTTAAGGCTATCAAGTCTGCGGCACTATCGGCGCAGATAATTGCGCCGAGGTTCAGATGCGCGCTTGTCTCCTGCTGGTCATGAGCAATCGCGCCCGCCTTGCATACTTCCACACAAGCCTGGCACTCACTACACGGGCCACATATCAGGCAGCGCTGGGCCTCTGCGATGGCCTGCTCCTCAGTAATGACCAAATCCACCTCACGGAAGTTATGTTCTCGTTCTTCCAGTGGGATGCTGGGGATTTGTACGCGTTCACCCTGCGAAGCCTGGCTGAGTTTTGTTTTGATCTCTTTTTCGTTGTATTCAACCGCTTTTAACGAAAGGGGTTCTAGTTTACTCAAATCGCCACGCAAATAACGGTCGATCCCACGGACTGCCTTGTGCCCTTCGCCGATGGCATCCACAACAAAGAAGGTCACACCCCGATGAACATCTCCAGCCACAAAGACACCGGGCATACTCGTCATCATTTCTGAATTGGTTTGGATACCAGCCGGTTCGCGCTTTTGAACGCTGCCATCCTCGGGCAGGAAGGAAAGGTCTGCCCCCTGCCCTATCGCCCAGATGACGATATCGGCGGGCAGGACATGTTCACTATCCGGGATTTCGTCCAAGTCCGGGCGGCCATTCTTGAAGCCACGGAAATCTACCTCAACACAACGCACACCGATGATTTGATCATTCTCAAGAACGATTTCTTTGAAGGTGCGCCCCGGGCACATCTGGATGCCTTCTTCTTCAGCGACAACGATTTCCCATTCAAAACCGGGCATCTCGCCCCGGGCTTCCAGGCAGGCCATGCGTACTTCGCTGGTGCCTAATCGGGCGACCGTGCGGGCAGTATCCAGGGCTACATTGCCTCCACCCAACACTACGATTCTCTTGCCGCTCAGGTCAATGTCTTCGCCCAGGCAAGCGCGACGCAGCAGATCCAGGCTCAGCCAATTATCGGGGTGGTCCGCATTGGAAATGGGCAGTTTCTTGGCAACATGCGCGCCTGTCGCAATCAAGACAGCATCATAGCCATTTTCAAGCAGGGCTGGGATATCATCGATCCGGGTGTTCAGTTGAAGCTCGATCCCCTCGTCCAGGATGCGCTGGATTTCCCAATCTAGCAACTCGTCAGGAAGACGATGCGCCGGGATGCCGACTCGCATCATGCCGCCAGCAACCGGAAGCGCATCAAACACCGTGACAGCGTGCCCTTTTCGATTCAAATCTCGTGCAGCGGTCAGGCCAGCCGGGCCCGCGCCAATGATTGCAACTCGTTTTCCAGATGGCTCGGCGGCAGGGTGTGATGCCTTTTCTCCTTCCCGATGGGCATATTCCCAGTCGGCAACGAAACGCTTCAACACCATGATGTTGACCGGATCATCCACCTTGCCGCGGGTACAATTGGCTTCACAGGCATGGTTGCACACCCGCCCACAGACAGATGGGAAAGGCATGGCTTCATGGATTAGATCGATGGCCTCTCGATACCGTTTTTGAGCAATCAGCGCCACATAGCCCTGCACGTGGATGCCAGCCGGGCAGGTATGCGCGCAGGGAGACTTGCCTACCTTATCGATTGCCACACACCCAGGTTGCCCATCCAGATAAATGGCTTTGTGCCCGGTGCCTGGCAAAGTTACAGGGCAGGCCTCGATGCAATCTCCGCAGGCGGTGCACTTGGTTAGGTCGATATAACGAGGGTGCTGGCGCAGCTCAACCTGGAAATCGTCCGTGTGCCCCTCTACTTGAACGAGCCGGGTGTTCGTCTTGACGGTGACGTTCGGGTGCTTGGCGACTTCCAACTGTCGCACGTGAAGCAGGTGCCGGGGCAGGTCTGATGCGCTCCCGTCATCGAAAAAGGGAGAAGATTCGATCAGATGGACTTTGATGCCCGCGTCAGCCAGATACAGGGCTGCCTGCAACCCTGCGACACTTCCACCGACTACGAGTGCACCTTTGCTCATCCCAAATTCCCTTTACCCCTCAGTCCTGTGATCCAGGCCCTGCTCGTATCCTATCTCAAAAACCTTTAAGTTCAGATCGATCGCTTTGCCAGGCACAGACTCAGCCACAGCCTGACTCATCGCCTCCTTACTGACCATACCAGTAATCGCTGTCCAAAATCCAAGCATGACGGTGTTGGCAGCGCGACTGTTGCCAGCTTCTTCAGCAATTTGAGTAGCCGGGATTCCCAAGGTTGTTATATCTACACGATGTTCTGAGGGTAAGGTGACCAGGCTATCGTCGATCAAGAGCAAACCATCCGCCGCCAGGTTGGGGACGTACTTGGTATAAGCGCCCTGTGACATGATAATCATGCTGGTCGGTTGGATCAAGTGTGGATGATGGATCGGGTCGCTGCCAAGAATGACCTGTGACCCCGCCGCCCCGCCGCGCGCTTCCGGGCCATAGCTTTGCGTGAAGCAGGCTTCCAGTCCGTCATAGATGGCAGCCGCCAACCCAACGATTCGGCCCGCGCTGATAATGCCTTGCCCCCCAAACCCGCCGAGCTGCACTTCCGTACGCGGCAGGGGTTCCTTCCTTTCGGGCAATTGCGGCCTGTTGTCCAGCTTCTCCCTGGCAGCCTGCCAAACCTTCTGAGCCTGCTCGATACGCCCGTCCAAAGCATCCTTCAAGGACGGATTGGCCTCCACCAGAAAGTCACCTTCAATAATTTCGGTGATTTCACCTTTTTCGTTGACCTTTACACCCGCATCTTTTGGATGTGTCTCGTGCGCAGTTTTGCCTACTTTCTGGTAATACTTCATGGTCTCCAAGCCACGCCGGTTTAATTTCTCCGGGTCTAAACCACGACCTTCGGGATTCCAGCGGGCATAGGCGGTGGAACAGGGCGCAATCACTTCTACAAAGCTGAAGCCGGGATGGGTCAGTGCTTCGCGAAGCGTCCATTCCAATTGACGTGCATGCAAAACAGTCCAACGTGAGACAAAGGAAGCGCCACTTGCCGCCGCCAGATAAGGTAGATTAAATGGATATTCGAAATTTCCGTATTGGGATGTGACCGCACGAGCCTCATGAGGCGTGGTAGGCCCAACTTGTCCGCCGGTCATCCCGTAGTTGAAGTTATTGACACAAATAACTGTAATATCCAGATTGCGCCTCGCAGCGTGAATAAGATGGTTGCCACCGATACCAGCAATATCTCCATCTCCCGAGACGACCACCACTTTCAAATTCGGGTTCGCCAGCTTGAGTCCCGAAGCGAAGGGAATCGCTCGCCCATGCGTGGTATGGAATGAATCCAGGCGCATATATCCAGCGATGCGCCCGGTACAACCAATCCCCGAGACAACAGAGACCTTGTCCAGATCCCAATCTTTATTTTTCTCCAACCACTGCAGCGCGCTAACAAAGCTGGTCAGGGCCGTACCCAGGCCACAACCCTGGCACCAGATATGCGGCAAACGCTCTCCGCGCAACAATTCATCCATCGGGTGCAGGCCGGTTTCCCAGTCGCTTTCATCTGGCGCCTCGTAGCCCATTACCATCAGGCGTTCGCTGCGGTTCATCTCTTCAGGCATGGTTCACTCCTGTGCCTCGTTTTTGGCTACGCGCAGCGTACGATCTTCGTTTTGTGTTATTCGACCAGCTGCCTGCCGAATTACGTTCAATACATATTCCGGCTCCAGTACATCCCCTCCGGGTGAGTTTGCGCCCAGTACCTGCGCCTGACCCGCCGCGCAGCGTTCGACTTCGCGCCCGATCTGGCCCATGTTGATTTCAGGCACCACGAATGCCCGTATCCCTTTTGCCAACTGGCGAATACGGTCCTCCGGGAAGGGCCAGACAGTTATCAGCCGCAAATAGCCAACCCGGATGCCTTCCTGCCGGGCCTGCTCGATCGGCCACAGGGATGTGCGCGCAGAAATGCCGTAAGAGACAACCACTACTTCTGCATCGTCAGTGTCTTGTTCTTCTATCTGGATGATGTCGTCGCGGTGTTTGCGGATCTTTTCGATCAGGTGGTTGACATTCCATTCGTGCGCCCGCGCGTTCATAGCAGGGTAGCCGCGCTCATCGTGGGTCAGACCGGTGACATGGATACGGTAGCCCTCCCCTGCCGCAACCATCGGAGAGATATAGCCATTCCCCTCCTTCGTACTATCGCGATAAATACGGAAATGATCCGGTTCGATATCGCCCCTATGCACTTCGGGGCGATTGACGATCTCGACATCTTCCAGATGCGGAATCACAACCTTTTCGGTCATGTGACCAACTTCTGCATCGGTCATAACTAATACAGGTATGCGATATTTTTCTGCCAGGTTGAAAGCGCGGATGGTCAGGTCGAAGAGTTCCTGCGGGGAAGTTGGCGCCAGAGCAATAATCTCATAGTCACCATGAGAACCCCAGCGGGCTTGCATCATGTCCGACTGCCCGACTAGAGTGGGCAGCCCGGTGGAAGGGCCACCTCGTTGAACATTCACCAGTACACAGGGCGTTTCGAGCATGATGCCCAATCCCAGGTTTTCCATCATCAGAGAAAAGCCCGGGCCGCTGGTCGCTGTCATAGATTTGATGCCAGCCCAGGAGCCGCCCAGAATCGCGTTCATGGAGGCCAGCTCATCCTCCATCTGAATATAAGTCCCTCCTACTTGCGGTAATCGGAGGGACATGCGTTCAGCTATTTCAGTTGCAGGGGTAATTGGGTATCCGGCAAAAAAGCGGCAGCCAGCCAAGATTGCCCCCTCGGCGCAAGCATGATCGCCCAACATGAAGTGTGAGCCGGTCAAGAGACCTTGTATCTCTCTCATGACCCTTCTTCCTCTTTCGAAATCGGGGCTATTTTATCTGGAGAGCGCGTCCCCCCATCCTCGACGTAAATGGCAAAGTCCGGGCATAGCAAGGTGCATAGGCCACAATGAACACAATTCAAATCATCGATGACTTCGGGGGGATGGTATCCTTTAGAGTTCGTATGCTCCGACATTATCAACAAGTGCCGCGGGCAGAACTCAACACAGAAACCGCACCCCTTGCATCTTTCCTCAATGACATGCACAATGCCATGGGTGATTTGAATTCGATCCCGATCGAGAGGTTGTCTCCAATACGTCATCGAACCTCCTCTACGCCATATTCTCGCTTGTTAAATCATTGTACAATAGAAAATTACCGCAAAAATGGGACAATTGTCACATCCTAACAGGTATAATTGTCAGAATCATGGAAAAATCCCTTAGTTTCGACAGCCTATCCAAACCTGTTAGTGCATCCGTTAGAAGGTATGTCAATGGCTGTCAAGGATTATAGGGGAAATGCCTATCTCAAACGATCAGGTATACTTTCGTCATGATCGACGAGAGTGAACTAGAGTTCAATTTTATCCGTGCTGATGGCCCCGGCGGACAGAATGTCAACAAAGTCGCGACAGCTGTACAGTTACGCTTCGACGTTCTACATTCCAAATCGCTGCCCGAGGAAGTCAAGCCGAGGCTAATCAAATTAGCCGGAAAACGCATGACGCAAGATAGTATCCTGGTCATTGAAGCCAGGCGCTATCGTACGCAAGAAAGAAATCGGGAGGATGCTCTTTCGCGATTCCATGCGCTGGCACAAAAGGCTTTCGAAAAACCTAAAGTCCGCAAGAAAACGAAACCGACAAAGTCATCACGTGAAGTTAGATTGAAAGAGAAAAAACGGAGAGGTGAACTTAAAAGAGCGCGAGCGAAAACCTCCATCGAGGAAAATTAACCCTGTCTTGACACGCAATTCTTTTTGAAGAATGTTTATGTCGATAACATAGGTATAATGCAAAACAATCACTCGCCTATCAAGCTGCCCAATGGAACGAAGGACTGTATTGGTTAATATCGTGCGATGGAGACAACTTTGAACCACTCTAACGACATTAATGAATCTGAGCGAGAATCATGGGTGGATTTTGTAAAAGTAACGGCCATCTTTCTCGTTGTACTGCTTCACTCAGCGGCACCCTGGGTATACAGATATGGTTTAATCGCTGATTTCGATTGGCAAGTTGGGAATATTATCGATTCTGCAACCAGAGTATCGGTGCCTTTATTTTTCATGACCACTGGCTATTTACTCCTGTCCAAACCCATTTATCTAAAAACATATTTCAATAAGCGTGTAAAACGAATTGCGCTTCCCTGGCTGGCCTGGTCTATCATTTATCTCATCTATAAAAGTTCAAGATCGGATTCTCTCATAACGATATCCGAGGGACTCCTTGCATTTATAAACGGTGACATCTATTTTCACTTTTGGTTCCTATATACCCTGATTGGACTCTATCTGTTCATCCCTGTAATTTCCTGGTTTTTGGAGGCCGAGCTGCAAAAGAGATCGCTTTATTTTCTTACGCTTTGGCTCATTAGCATATCTATATTCCCTTTCCTGAATGCATTTTCCAGAAACATCACAAACTTTGAGATAAAATTCGCGGTTGACTTGAGTATGTTCGGCGGATTTACAGGGTACATCATCGCCGGTGCCCTGATTAGTAAATGTAATCCCTCAAAAACGCAGTGGCTGTTAATTTTCGCAGCATATACAATTGGCGTAGCTATCACCTTCACCGGGACAGCAGCAGGCACCTATAAACTTGGAAGATTGATCGAGTATTTTTACGATTACGCTGCTCCAAATGTTATATTGACCGCATTTGCAGCTTTTTTGCTGCTAAAAAAAGTGGGGACAATGATGGGCCAAAACAGAAAGGCCTCTCTCGTATTCACACGATTAGGATATGCCTCGCTTGGAATATTTCTTATCCATCCAATGTTTATTAATGCTTTAAATGATGGGATGCTTGGTCAAAACTTCACAACCGTCATTCAAAGGTCTGCACTTACAATCCCCCTCGTTGCCATAATCACATTTATTTTATCTTACATAGCTGTTGAATTAATCTTGGTTTTCCCGGTCATCCGCCGGATTGTTTAGGAGCCGTTCTAACTAGAATGAGTCACAAATCTTCAATTATGGGAAAAAGAGAGCAAACAATTACAATCTCTATTCTTTTAATAATCAGCATCATCTCTTTCCTCCCGACTAATCTCCTTACATCCCCAGCAATTGCTTCAGATGATTGGAGTTTAATCGTTGCGCCATATGCATTTGGTGAGCTAAAACCTTTTGATTTAACAAATCATAGACCAACCGATTCGAGCTTTTATTATGTTATGACTTCTATCTTTGGACTAAACTTTGAATATTATTATCTACTCAATGTGTTGATCATATTTTTGTCTTCGGTCATGATCTATACGCTTACAAAGCGAATGTTTGGACAACAAACATGGCTCGCCAGCCTAGCTGCATTAGTTTATTTGATATATCCAGTAGATTACACAAGAACCTGGATCATGATGCTGTATATCCGCTTTTGGTGGCTAATCAGCTTAGCAGCAATCTGGTTCTTACTAGATTTTGTCGCGTCAGGCAACAAATGGAAGTTAGCCTTAGCGTTGACTGGATTTATTATTCCGCTTGGTGCTTACGAAGGGCAATTTGGGGTTGTTGCCACAGCAGCATTTTTGATCGCGGCAGTATCCAATGATAAACCCATAGCTCGCAGACTGATTCTAATTGGAAGCATAATAATTATTGGTATCGCATTTTATCTCTGGCGTTTTCACATTCAAGCGAACATCGCAGATATTAGGTATTACAGCGCAGGATCGTTCCAATTCAACCCTGCCGCCTTAATTGAGAGGTACCTTCAGGGCTTTGATATTTTCTTAAGCAAATGGGCTGCGCCTTTAAAAATCAAACCTGACTCATCAGGAGTTCAAATACTCATCTGGGCGTTGTTCTATATCACTATCTGCTTTTTTATCACCCTTTTAGCTTCCCAAAAAAACGCTCCAACAACTAAGTTGCTACCCAAGCATAAACTCCCTATGCTAAAAGCACAATTTGTATTATTTCTGACAGGTGGAGTATTTTGGTTGGCCGGTTACTTTCCAATTATCGGGCTCTACAACCCTTCGCTAAACGGGCACGCTTCACGTGTGAATTCTTTCGCGATAGCAGGAGCCGCATTGGTGCTAACTGCATTCGTTGCTATCTTTTCTACTGCGCTTGCCAGATCAATTCCGCAAATTCGACCTTTTGCAGTAGCCATCATTGCACCTTTCATACTTGCAGGAATTTTTATACAAATGCAAGTGAATGTAGAAAATCAAGCCACATGGGAAACCCAAAGAGAAATATGGAACGGCACCTTTGAAACAATTCCGAACATTCAGGATAAAAAAGGTCTTGTCATAATTATTCCTGGATACGAAAAATCACATGCTTTCTCAATTTATCCATTTTCCACTGCGTGGGAAGTAGATTCTGGAGCTAAGGTGTTGTATAACAATCAAGATATTAATGGTTATTTTTATTACAAGGATTTGCAAGACCAACAATTTGAATTTAAAAATAACGGAGTCATTCCACCGGGCTCAGAAAGAATAATTGGATATAAAAGATTGATATTTGTTCTCTATCATCCTAATGAAAATCGAGTTGAATTAGTACAAAATTTAGAAGAAACTCTCTCTCTTCCACTTCCAGTAAATAACTACACCCCTCAAGAAAACATTGTTCCTGAACAGCCATCCACTGCGGATTGGCGTTGGCTGGTACAATAGTATTGCAAAGGATTATCATGCCCAACAACCACATCGTCATCACTGGCTCTACGCGCGGAATCGGGTATGGGCTTGCTAAAGCATTCTTGTCGCGCGGATGCTCGGTTACAGTCAGCGGGCGAGGTAACGAAGCTGTTGAAAAAGCGGTAGCAGGCTTGAGCTCCGAGCATGATGCGGAACGCGTCTTCGGGTTGACTTGTGACGTGACCCTCCCGGAACAAGTCCAGGCGCTATGGGATCAATCTGTCCAGAAATTTGGGAAAGTTGATACCTGGATCAATAATGCAGGTCTGAGCGGAGAACAAGGGCTGGTTTGGGAGCTATCATCCGAGGATGCACAAACTCCAATCCAAACGAATATTTTGGGATCCATTTACGGCGCACAGGTAGCCATGCGTGGCATGTTAACGCAGGGATTCGGCGCGATCTACAACATGGAAGGCATGGGAAGTGATGGCCGAAAACACGCGGGACTATCCCTGTATGGCACGAGCAAATACGCCATTCATTATTTCACCGAAAGCCTGGCATTGGAGGCTAAAGATTCTCCGGTGATCATCGGTGCTTTGCGCCCAGGGATGGTTATCACCGATATGATCGTAGATCGTTACGAAGACCGTCCTGATGAATGGGAACGTGCCAAGAAGATTTTCAACATCATCGCTGACCGTGTGGAGAACGTATCACCCTGGCTGGCAACGAAGATGCTTGAAAACCAAAAGAATAACGTTGTTCTGGCTTATTCATCCACCTGGAAATTATTATGGCGCTTTGTAAGCCAGCCTTTTGCAAAGCGAAACCTGTTCACGGATAGCTAAGCACTTATAATCGGGGGACTATGAAAAACTCACCTTTATTCGGAATTCTGGCGGGATTAGCTGCTGCTTCCATCTGGGGCGGCATGTACGTGGTCAGCAAGGCTGTGATGGCAGTCATCCCGCCCTTTATCCTGCTGACATCGCGCCTGCTGCTCGGCATCCTGACACTATATATCGTTATCGCGCTGCGCGGCGGACTGAAGGTGACCAGCAAACAGTTCTGGCAAATCTTCGGGGTGGGGTTTGTCGGCTACGGCATTTCATTGGGATTTCAGTTTGTGGGTACAAACCTCTCCACAGCTTCGAACGGCTCGTTAGTGACGTCCGCTACGCCAGCCTTTGTGCTGATATTCGCCGCGTTGCTGCTAAAGGAGAAAATCACCTGGCGACGGATGTTGGCACTGCTGGTGGCATCGCTCGGGGTAGTAGCCGTGATCGATCCGCGTACGGCACAACTTTCATCTGACCTTTTCCTAGGCAACCTGGCATTGGTCGGTGCAGCGCTGACCTGGGCTTTGTATTCAGTCTTGATCCGTAAGGTGACCCGCAACATGGACGTGTTGCCCGTCAGCCTGATCGCATTCGCTGGCGGACTGCCTGTCAGTATCCCGTTGGGCGCATGGGAAGCAAGTACGCAAGGCATTGGAGCCATCACCCCGGGCGTGGTTGCGGGTGTGTTGTTTATCGGCATCATCTCAACTGGGCTGGCCATGTATCTATGGAACAGCGCCTTTGCTATCCTGGATGCGGGTGTAGCCTCACTGACGTTCTTTGCGCAACCAGTGGTCGGCACGGTTCTGGGAGCGATCTTTCTCAAAGAAGCGATCACGCCGCTCTTTATTATTGGCGGCGTGTTGATCGGGGTTGGCTTGCTGATTTC
>Ga0209536_100010059_pt1 | contig 13986 bp, 11 predicted proteins | sample DeeMarSeWOR28_12_FD_187461 | JGI IMG/M metagenome (GOLD analysis project Ga0209536, IMG submission 187461) | Marine sediment microbial communities from White Oak River estuary, North Carolina - WOR-2-8_12 (SPAdes) (version 2) | ecosystem: Environmental > Aquatic > Marine > Intertidal zone >...
TGGACTGCAGGAGATCACCACTTTCTGCGGTTTTCAGGACCAGGTGGCACCCTTCTACGGGGCGGCGGACGTCTTTGTGCTGCCATCTTATTATGAGCCTTTTGGCAACGTTTGTCTTGAAGCCATGGCTTGTGGTCTGCCTGTTATTACAACGCGAGAAACTGGAGCCAGTGAGTTTATTTTTCCTGGCAGATCAGGATTTGTAATGGAACACCCAGAGGATAGTACCGCTTTGGCAGCCTGGCTGGAGGTTTTTGAAGATCGACAACTGAGCAGATCGATGGGCGCTGTGGCGCAAGAGCAGGTTTCGTTTTTGACCATAAAGAGAAATACAGAGGATACCATCCACGTATACGAGAAAGCACTCAAGAATAAGAATTAGCGAATGAAAATCCAAGTGGTCCAAAAAGGAGATCTTTTTGTCAATAAGGATTTCTTAGAATTTCTTGATGCTTCAGGTGTGGCTTGTTTTGATGACATTATGACCTTGGAAGGGACGGTGGTCAAAAGTGCTGTAAGAGAGCGGTCAACTCAACGTCTAGATATAGGGGGTAATAGGTTATACGTCAAAAAGCATTTCTTCCCGGGGATCCGCGAAATCACAAAGAATTTACTTCGTTTTCGACTTCCTGTTGGAGCATTAGACGAATGGCGGGCGCTGCTGGCTTTTCACACTCACAACATTCCCACCATGATTCCCATCTGTGCTGGCAGGAAACCATTTCTATGGAAGATCGAAAGGGAATCATTTCTCCTTACCGATGATTTGGGTGAATCTAGTCGTCTGGACGACTTTCTCAAGGCATGCGGTGTTACACCCTGTCGGGGAAAAGCTCTTGAGAAAAAAAGGAGAATCCTCAAAAACTTGGCGGATATAACCCGAAAAATGCACAGTGCCGGTCTAAACCACAGGGATTTTTATCTATGTCATATTCTTGTCGATAGCAGGGAGAGACTGTATATAATCGACCTTCATCGGGTCGATGTCCGTAATAACGTTGGTAAAAGGTGGAAGGTCAAAGATTTGGCCGCCTTGCTGTTCTCGTCTCTTGAGGTGCCGCTCACACACGGGGAAAGGCTTGCCTTTTACAAACGTTATATGCAGATAAACAGACTCTCAGCCTATGACAAAACCCTAATCCGGCTCATTATCAAAAAATGTAACAAAATAGCTCGACACACACAAAGGATGTACGGGGAACAGTGAAAAAAAGAGACATATGAAGCTCGTGATATGGGGATCTGAGAGAGATCAATATGCGGAGGAGATAAGAGTTCTTCTTGATGGAAAATTGCCGTCAGGTTGGGAGTGGGTTGCTAGTTCTGCCAACAGCGTGGTGGCCAGGCGGCTGCGGGCGCAGCCTGTTTATTACAAAGAGTTCTTGAGGAGGTCTTCCCTTGAGGGACTCAAGAGCTTGGTTAGGGGCAGTAGGTGCCAGAGGGCTATAATCAAAGGCAATATACTGAGGCAGAGAGGTTTTAAAAGCCCGGTCGTCTACTGCTGGGGAAAAAAGGGGAACCGCCATTTTATGATTAGCGAAGGAATTGATGCACCGGGTTTAGGGGATTACATTCGAGCACACTGGCAACAACCTCTATCAGGAGAGGAGATTGTCGCAAAGAGAAGATTTATTAAGATATTTGGCAAAGAAATAGGTGAACTTCACAAGAATGGTATTTGCCACGGGGACCTGCAAGTAAACAATGTGCTTGTCCACGAATCGGAAGGTGATGTCACTTTCTATTTCGTCGATAACGAGAGAAATTGTCTTTTTAGGAAGATCCCGCGGAGATTCATAAGAAAAAACCTGGTGCAGATCAACATGATACAATCTCCCGGTATTACCCGTCAGGATAGGCTAAGATTCCTCGCATCCTATTGCGAGGCATATGGAGGAATTAATGCTCCAGAGAAGGCGGCTTTGATTCGAACAGTCCAGAGCAGAACCGCAGAAAGGTTGGTCGATAAAGCCGAGAAAGAGAAAAGGGCAGGGCAATCAAACACATGACCGAACTACCTCGGGTGGCAATGCGGAAGGTTTCATCCGGTCCTTTTAGGGGTATGGTCGTTGTCGGTTCAACCCTCGATCATTTTCTTGAAAATGACGGGGATCCCGACTCACTTTTTCAGCACAGTGACTCCCTCCTAAAATCAACTCATTCGACCCGATCGGCGTTGGCTAAACTCATTTCTTTCAGAGGGAATTCAGAATCAGAGTGGATCTACGTCAAGGAATTTCGTTACAAGGGTGTAGTTCATTCTCTAAAGCACCTATTTGGCAAACATCGCGCTCAAGTAATGTGGAAGGTTTCCTGGCATCTGCTAAAGTACTCCATTCCTGTTCCAGAGCCTGAGGGATATCTGCTTAAACAGAAAGGACCTATTTGCCTGGGCGGATACTACTTTTCCAAGGCCCTTAGAGGTTGTCCTAGTCTCCACGAGCTCACAGAGGATCTGGCTCAGCTCAACGAAAGGTTAGATTCAGGGGGTTTAAGCCGGGTTGCGGCGCATTATGTTGCGGCGCTACATAATACTGGTGCTACCCACGGCGACCTTAAATGGACAAATATTTTAGTTGATGAAAAGGAAAATCAACTTTGGCTGATAGACCTTGATGCAAGTAGTATTTATAGGGGGCACCCAGGTCCCAAAGTGATAGCTCGCGATCTTGCCCGTTTCGTCCTGTCCGGCCTGGAAGCAGGAGTTGACGGAACCATTCTGGCTGGATTTCTGAATCACTATTCCCAGCATCGAAATTTGACACTGAAGGACATAGAGGGCCCCATGATGAAGGTTCTCCAGAAGCTCAGAAAAAGACATGAAAAAAAACTTCAAAGTATGCTCTGAGAGCAGATACCGTGAGTTAATAAAGCCGAAGATTAATAGATGGAAAGGCGTAAAATAGTCAGTGTGTCATGGGGGGGATCACCTCACCTTTGGAGAGGGTGATGGTCGGCTCGCTACTCTTGAGGCCCTGCAAAGACGAATGGAGCGCTGGAGGGATGAGCTAAATGCTGCTACGGTGCACTGGAGAATTACCCGTACCCACATTAAGGGTCATTATTACGCAGCCCGAGGACGACGACATCCACTGCGAGACCAGGAGCGCAATATTGGCTGGGACTTTTTTGAAATTGTTCCACAGTTTGCCCATCGCAACGGACTGAAGGCATATCTTTATGTCTCCCTCTTTGATGAAGGCTGGCCACTACCTCCTATAAGAATCCGCGAAAAGAGTTATCATAATGCCATGCATTTCCAGCACATCAGCTGGCAGAGCAAATTCAGTCGAGAAAACCCTGAGTATGCCCTCACTGATCGCAGTGGCCGGCAGCGGCAATGGGGAGTGTTCTGTTTGGCTTATCCTGAAGTGCGTAGCCATTTCTGCAGTCGCTTCACGAATCTCCTGCAAAATACAGAATTCGATGGCCTTTTCGTCTGCTTACGCTCACAGTCGCGACCAGCCGACTTTGCAGATCAGTTCGGCTTCAACGAACCTGTGCGACAGGATTACTTGGCACGGTATGGACGAGACATATGTACTGAAGGCTTCGACTTGCAAGCATGGCGGGATCTGCTTGGGGAATATCTCACCACCTTTCTATCAGAGCTGCGTCACAGACTCAATCAGTTGGGGGTGCGGCTGGCTGTGGGTGTGCCAAGGGGTGACGTTCTTGGACCGCCTATGGGAAATAGCACTCTTTACTGGCTCGATTGGTTGAAGCGCGGAATTATAGATGAGCTGGTGATCAACCAGAACTCCTCTCAGTGTCCATCCATGTGGCACCAGCTCTGGCCCATGCACGGAGGCTATGGCTATCGGCGAAACTACCTTGATGGCTATAACATGCCTCCCCTACTGGACCATTTGAGTTCTGGTTATGAGGCTGTATTCAAAGATCAGCCGGTAGATCTCTACGTGGCACGTCAGTGGGACGAGCGCTCTGAGGAAGAAGAAAACAGGCTGCTGACAAAACCTATCGTGAAGGGGTTGGTCTTCAGTTCCTTTCGTTTCGACAACCCCGGGCCAGTTTCAAGAGGCCATTGGAGGGCATAGATAGGGGTCAAGTTGAAGGCCCGCTGAGTCTCATAGCTAATTTTCTCGGTTACCTTTGCACCGACCTGCTTTACAAAGATGAACATTTCATCTGTCAAAAAATGCGGTCAGGTCAACGGTTAACTCCACCGTAGTTTTTTCTCTTGACAAGCTCCTTCCTAAGGATAAACTAGTATATAGTTTTTAATCAATAATCAGATCCTCTTTTGATCAGTTGTATTAAGCTAGTCCAGAACGGTATGACCATGACTCCAAAAGGGCCTCCTGTGCGCTGCCGTATTTCAGTAAGACTCAAAGTCGGCGCGCTTGCCTCGTGACAGAACCTGTCTGTTCTGTTTAGAAGATAAATGTGGCTCCAAGCCACTATTGGGCTTTGTTTAGGGAATCTATAAAGATTAATCACTTTCGAGGAGGAAAGGAGACTTCAGATGGAAAGAGTGAAGATGGTTCTATGCGGGGTGGCTATTTTTCTTTGCTATTCGCCTTTGGCGTACCTGTAGCTCATGCGCAAAATTTGGATATTGTTGAAGGACAGGCGCAGTTTAAGACGACAATTTACACCCATGCTGATGCGATGCAGGTTAAAGCAGGAGGCAAAGGTTATGTTGTGCTTTTCGAGAACGGTTCAGTCTCTCAGTGCGATGGTCTTGGTTACAGCTACGACATTGCACTTATTGAGAACCCCGATGAGGTCGGCGCAGCTTGCGTACTAACTCAGATTGGTGTACTTGATACTTGTAGTGGTGAAACAAGTGCTGTAGGCATCATAGATGTGGATGAGATACCGGAAGGCACTACTAACTATGCAATATGTTATTTTAACGGTCCGGTCAAGAACTATCAGAATTTCAGTTCAAAAGGTGGCGAATGTGATCTTTATGATGCAGGCGACATTTGGATCGGAATCTCTAAAAATGCCATACTTAAGTTCAAAGAAAAGGACCTAGCGAATAAAATAAAGTGTACACCATAGCTATAAATGGCGCCATGTAGTAAAATAATAATCGCTTCTTAATCTTACGGGCAGGGCAGGGGCATCATCATTGGCCCCCCTGCCTTTATTACCTTTTCTGCTAATACGGTTCAGAGGTCCGCCATACCCTAAGTTTGTTCCATGCGAGAAGCATTTTCCATTAACGCATGGCCATTGGAAAAATCAATCTCTCCCCTCTGCTCGGGGGAGAAAGATAGAGTTGATAAGGTCGAGTGTTCAACATGGTAGTGCCAAGCGCTCTTAAAAGACGATCCCTTCAGGTGGGACTTTTGTCTGTGTTGCTACTGCTGACCTGCAGTCTCGTTCTTTACTGGGGACGACAAAAATGGACGGAAGCGCCGTCTGGAGCCCCTGCAGAGAGCGAGATCAGAGGATTTTCTACACACTTGTCCGAACAGGCAAAAAAAGAGGGAGAAGCTGGCCAGACCCTAACGACAGAAGGAGTTAAGACACAACATCAGCATCTTGAGCAGCAGAACGAGGCAGACGTACGTACTAGACTGAGGAAAAAATTTTACGAACGACGAAAAGCATTTCTAGAACGGAAAAGCGAGCGAATTGAACGGCTTAAGATCCAGAGATCAGAGAGCGGGGCGAGATTGACAAGCTTGGAACGGACGGAAGAAAAAGCGGGGATCGCGGAAGGGGCCGGGATGGACCAGCTTGCAAAGGAGAAACCGGCCGCAGGCGAAGACTTGGAGGGGGCAGATACCCGCACCCTAATAGACAAAGTCATGACGGCGCTTGATAATCCGGACCCTGAGGTGCGCGAAGAGGCCTTAGAAGCACTGGAGGTGGAGGGTGTCGGCGACGAGGCAATCAATGGGCCGCTCTTAAAGGCACTGGCAGACGAGAATGCGGATGTGAGACAGAGTGCACTGGACCTTATGGACGACATCCAGTCACCGATCATTCTTCCGAGTCTGGAGCAGGCACTCGTCGCCGGCGATGAAGATATGCGGGAGGCGGCGCTGAGTACCCTGGAAGACATCCCCGATCCCCGAGCGGTTGACCTCATCATTGAAAAAGGGCTGCTTAACTATAACAATAAGATCAGCCAAGAGGCCCTCGACTCGCTCGAGTTCATTACCGACCAAGAATTCAACAGCTATGATGAAGCTCGTAAATGGTGGGACGCTAACAGAGAAACCTTCAACTTTGACTAACAAAGAGCCCGGGCCCGGGGCATCCCCTACGATGGTAGGAGCTACCACCCCTGACCTGTCATCCTGTCCTACAAGGGTTTACCTCCAGTTAAATCGCGCCACCAGGCTTCGTTTATCTCTTATAGCCAATCTCTCATCTTTTGCCACGGGCAGGTTCTCAAAGACGCCTTGCTGTGGCACAGCCCAGCTAATCTTCCCAACGCTAAATACGAAATGCGCATCTGCTGTTAAGTGCGACATGAAGCCGCTTTAATGATTGTCTGACTTGGCGACCTTGACCAGTAGCCGTTCCGTCAACCGCTGATTTTAAAGAACTGACTGGATATCTGCTCGACCTTCACTTCTTTACTGTCGCCCAGCACCTGCTGAAACCGTGATATCCGCAAGCGAATTTCTTCCAGGGAAACCTCAGGATAACGATGACGCTGAAACTCAGGACGATTATGTGACCCTGGAACAAGTTCCTTACATCGCTTTATCAGAGTGCGAATGGCTGACATAGACCATCCTGCCAAACGATCGTGCACCGGCGGCCTTGATAATTGGAAGCTACCCTGCAGAATTCCCTCGATCACATCGACCATGCGCTCACAAGCAAGAGGGCCATCCAGTGCTTCCAGATATTGGTTTATCAGGGTTGCACGCTCATCGCCATCTGGAGGTCCGAGTCTCCCGGCAAGAATATCTCCAACTGTTGCCCGCAACTCGTCAAAATCGAAGCACTGGTAGCTCAGCAAATTTGGTAGACGAAAAAAGCCCAAGTCATAATAATCGTTTACTATGGGCCTATAGGAAATGGCAGCCACCCCCAGCAGATAAGCCTCCACCCCAGTCGTACATCCGTTGTGTATGACCGCCTGTGAGGCCAAAATCCATGGGACAACGTTGCCTTCGTTAGTTACCCGGACCCGATCACACTCTGATGCAATATTGCGATAAATTTCCTGGTTTTCCGTGGGGTGAGGCCGGACAACAATGATAGACTGGGGAAATGCTTTCTCGATAGCAGGGATGAGTTTCTGGAAATTCTCAAAAATCACCTGTTTATGGTCCCGCAGCCCTTCCGCATATTCCCGACTCATGCCTTTACTAGCGCGGCCGAACTTGGGCTCCTCTCCAGGCTTAATAGCTGGTCGAAAAAGATTCAGTTCTGGGGAAAAAGCATTCACGTGATTGAAATTTGTATTAATCAGAAGAAAATCACCGTTAGCACTGAGCAGTTCTTCGGCATCCTTTTCATAGAAACTGCGCATTTCGGATCGCAGCAAGTCACCCCGAGGATTACCGGTAACGTGAATTGGCACCCCTGCGGGTAACTGGGGATACTGTTGCCATAACTGTGCGTTATCTTCACCCCAAGCAAAGAGATGGGACACATATCTTATCCCAAGAGGACAGACTCTTCTTCTGTAGTAGGTCTCGTCTTGCGGGTGGACTAGTGCTTCTTCATCCCAAGCCACAATTTCATGGCCAAGCTTACGCATGATCTTGAATATGATGTTGCGGTGGACTGGGATGCTTTTGGCAAGGTAGATGGACCTGGGGAAAGCAGTTATCTGGATATGCATTTCACGGCGAGGTCCAATCACCGAAGAGAAGCCGCGTCTAGCTGCTATAGAGGCGAGCAGGAGCTTGGAATCAAGTTCACGCACTTGATTCTCAACCGGCATGAGCAGTGTAGCTCTACCTGTATTCATGCTGTCGCGTGACCTCCCGTTAGCCTCTGCAAATCCGCCTGCTCACTATGCAGCCGTGAGAGGTAATTCTAAATGGTCCCAGATAGGACCTCGCTATTCCTGTGACGGCCTAATTTTTCTTTCGAAGGCGATGGAATACTAGCCTGAAGCAAGATTTTATGTCAAGCATCCATTGCTTGCTGGGTTTACTCTCAGTGCTACCTTGATTACCTTTAGAGCCATGTCTAACAGGTAAAGCTTGCCCCCACATATCCGAACAAGATGTCACCATTGACAAAATTGAGGCGAAAAGATAGGTTAGGCGCGAAATCGAGTATGGTTCGTTTAGAGTTGCCATTATCCCTGAATAGTTGTGCACAGTTGGTGGCAAAACAATGAAAGAATCAAGGCAGGGAAGGTTAGTAGAAAGGTCTGAGTACAGTGACCGATCAAGAAATGCCAGACAGCATTAATACTGCCGAACTGGCTAAAATTATAATGAAGTCTCTTGTGGACAAGGAAAGCAAGAGAAGGTGGAAAAAATATCGCAAGGCGAAGGCACGTATCAGAATGCTCAACAGGGAATTCAAAGAAAGTAAATCAAGCCTGGAAGATCTGCTTCAGGTATGCCTGCATGGTGTTTCTACTGTCACCTCACCGCTTGCACTTATTTCCCAGATTCAGCGCTCGGGTGGATCACTGCTTGCTCAACTTTTTGATGGTCATCCGGAAATACATGCCCACCCGCATGAATTAAAGATTGGCAAGCCAAAGAAATATATATGGCCTAAAATAAATCTGAATGATAATGCGGAAAGTTGGTTCCACATTCTTTTCGAAGATGACACTATCGAACATTTCAAGGGAGGCTATCGGAAAGAGCGAAAACAAGATGAAACCTTCTCCTTTATTTTCCTACCTTCTCTGCAAAAAAAGATTTTTCTGAGGTGCCTCGATTCGGTTGGATCGATAACTCTGCGTGCTGTGTTTGACGCATACATGACCTCTTATTTCGGTGCCTGGTTGAATTATCAGAACCGCTACGGCCAGAAAAAATACATCACGGCGTTCACCGCGCGATTAGCGATGGAAAAGAGTAATATGGAATCATTTTTTGAAGTGTACCCGGATGGGAGATTAATCTCTATCATCAGAGACCCTAAGAATTGGTTTCCCTCAGCTCTAAGGCACAATGAGTACATCAAAAGAGATAAATATGCAGATATGGAGCTTGCCTTAAGTCAATGGCGGGAAAGTGCCTTGGCAACACTGTGGAATAAAAAAACATATGGAGAGCGAGTCTGCATTATCAGGTTCGAGGACCTGATCGGCAAGACCGAAGCAGTAATGCGATATTTGGCGGATTTTTTAAATATAGAATTTTCTAACACTCTGTTGACGCCAACGTTCAATAGATTCCCTATCAGAGCGAATACCAGTTTCGAGTTAGAAGAACATGGTATTATGAGAAGCACACTGACCAGGCACAGGACACTGAGCAAAGAGGAATTAGAGCTTATTGACACAGTTACGGGAGAAGAATATCAAAGAATATTGAATGTAGCTGCTGATTTTTGATTGATCGCGAGGTATTTAAGTCGCGATTCACATAAGTAGTTGTTGATATTATGACTTCACATATATATTTACTGATTTAATATTTGATAAGGATGAAAAATATATAGTTAATGGTATTTAGATATGTAGAACACTATTGATTAAAAACAGAATGTAAGTTTGGCACCTTTTACGAGGGATTATAAGGTGACCGATAATTTTATAACTGACAGAATCACAATGTTGCAACTAAGCAAATTAATGGTAAAGTCTTTAGTAGATAAAGACAGCAAAAGACGTTTAAAAAAGTTTCGTAAGAGTAGATCACGAATAAGAATGCTCAAGAAGGAATTTAAGGAGAGCAAATCACATTTGACCCACTTGTGCAGTGCATATTTAAAGTATGTTTATCCTATAAGATCACCGGTTGCGCTAATCTCCCAGATCCAACGTTCTGGGGGATCTTTACTCGCTCAGTTATTTGACAGTCATCCAGAGGTGCACGCTCATCCATATGAACTGACGATAGGAAAGCCCAAGAAATATATATGGCCTAAGATAGATCTCAAGGACAATCCGGAGCGATGGATTGAAATACTTTTCGAAGATATTGTCATTAAACATTTTAGGGAAGGATATAAAAAAGGGCCGAAAGCAAATGAGACTTTTTCTTTCTTTTTTCTGCCGTCCCTCCAAAAAAAGATTTTTTTGCATTACATAAATTCATTGTCGTCAATAACTCTACGTGACATCTACGATGCATATATGACTTCGTATTTCGGAGCCTGGCTTAACTACCAGAATCACTATGGTGACAAGAAATTTGTCACGGCTTTCACTCCAAGGTTGGCCATAGTAGAGGATAGCATTGAATCTTTTTTTCAGATATATCCCGATGGTCGACTCATATCTATTGTGAGAGATCCCAAAAACTGGTATCCCTCTGCGCTTAAACATAAAGCTCAGAAGATGAAGTATGAAGACATTAGAATAGCTTTAAACCTGTGGATAAAAAATACCCAAGCGATGTTACGGAACAGAGAGACATATGGAGAGAGAGTCTGCATTATCAGGTTCGAGGATCTGATCGGCAAGACAGAGGCAGTCATGCGTTATTTGGCGGATTTTTTGGATATAGAATTCGACCACACTCTATTGACGCCAACTTTCAATGGATTTCCTATCAGAGCGAATACCAGTTTCGACTCAGAACAACATGGCATTATGAGGAGTACACTTTCGAGGTATAAGACGCTGAGTGAGGAAGACTTGAATATTATCGATACACTGACGAGAAATGAATATGAAATGGTATTAAAACAAGCTGCCAGATTCTAGCAGACCAAACACGCTTTTTAGGATACGGATGGGAGGGTTTCTTGCGAGTCAGGTATCATGGCTGAACTCCATGAATTGATTTCCTGGTCTCGCATTGGAGCAATGAAAATTTTGAGCTTTTTCACAGATATTTGCCGGTGAGACCCATGTGAGCCTAATTGACTTTCCCGAAACTCAGCGCCAATCGGTCCTTTAGCTTTCGCAAGGAATCGAGGGGCCTCCTCCGCAGTAAACCTTTCATATACTCTGAGGAATACTTTGGCTCTATGACCTGATTCGGGCTGAGGGCCCAATCATCGCAGTCGTATCCGACAAGCTCCATGTAAAGCAGGTAAGCTGGCTTGAAAAGCTTCAAGTCCTCTTCGGTAAACCAATGGCGCCAGTCGCCCACCGCCTTTTTCCTAACCACTTTGGCTTTGCCAGTCGAGGTGGGGACTTCACCGTCTGCCTCTACTTCAAATCCTAGATACCCATTCAAGCCGTCAAAATTTTTACCGACCATGTTCTCGTACGTAAAAAGATACCAATCCTCACCTAGACTCTTAACGAAGTCGCTCATATTTTGATAACGGATCTTCTCCTCCTCCACCACTTCCTCTGTGGTGATGGGCCAACCTTTGTGAGCAGCATATCTGCAGATGTGGTGAAAGGGAATGGATAGAGGATTCTGTTCCTTCTTCTGGACCAGTTCAAGATGTGCCTCATATTGACTCTTGTTGCCAGAATAACCACGGTGCCACCTGTAGAGCATACGGCTGACAGCCGCATCCCGGGGATCTCGGGCCATCCAGATCTTGCGGTGGTAATTTTCTTTCTGTAGATGTTCTTCATACAGATCGAAGCTCTTGCCCTTACGCTCTTGATAGGTGTGCTTGTAGACGGCATTCTCGTAATCGCCAATGTGTTTGCCGGGTCGACCTCCTGAGAAAGCCTTGCAGTTCGGTAGCCCTCCAGCAACCTTGTACACGAGAGCTGTTGTCCCGGATTTCCCAGTCCCCAATATCAAGATTTTCATGCTCTTCCCTCACCAGCGACAAAAAGGAGCATTGAGCAGTTCTTCCGACCCAATCTCCCCGCCTGACTTTGTCAGGCTACTGAGCATTTATCTCTGCACAATTACAGCTGCCCCTATTGAACAATCTTTGCTCCCGCGCAATCTAGTCAATGGACTTAGGTACACGGCAAGACGGAAACTGCTATGTAGCACCTCACGCACTGATCCGGAAAACATGATGGAATAACGGTTCCAATCCTAGTTCTCCCTCGCCGCCCAAGATCTGCTGGAATTTTCTCAAGCGTGAACTGAGTTCTTCAAGTGAAGTCCCAGGATAACGATGGCGATGGAACTCGGGTGGTGCATGAGAACCTGGGAGATAAGCCTTGGCTCTTTTGATCAGGCGGCGTGCGTTTGCCATGCACCAGCCGCCGAAGCGATCGGGCAAGTTTGGCCTAGACAGTTCCGAGCGCCCTTTCATTATCTCTTCCAAAACGTCGATGATCCGCTCACATGCCATCGGACCGTCCTTTGCTGCCATGTGATGGTCAAGGAGCTCTTTCTGTTCATCTCCATCAGCACCACCTAGTTCCCCGCTGAGTATCTTGCCGAGAGTAATTCTCAACTCATCAAAGTCGAAGCACTGGTGGCTGAGCATATTGGGCAAGCGGTAGAAGCCGTAGTCGTAATAATTATTGACAGTCGCCCTGTAAGAAATGGCGGGGACGCCCATTACGTAAGCCTCCACCCCGGTGGTACAGCCATTATGGATGAGCGCCTTTGTGGCCATGAGCCAGGGGACCACGTTGCCTTCGTTTGTAACTCGCACCCGTTCGCACTGGGCAGCGATTCTGTTGTAAACCTCTTGACTCTCGGTTGGGTGAGGTCGGACAATGATGTTGTATTCTGGGAATGCTTTTTCAACGGCAGGGACGAGTTGTTGGAATTTCTCAAAGATTGCCTGTTTGTGATCCCTCAACCCTTCAGCGTACTCACGGCTCATACCTTTGCCAGCTTTGCCGAACTTCGGTTCTTCTTCTGGGTTGTTCACCGGCTGAAACAGATTCTGGGTGGGGAAAAAAGCATTTACATGGTTGAAATTAGTGTTGATGAGGATGAAATCACCGTATGCTTTTCGGAGTTCTTCAACCTCATTTTCGTAAAAACCACGAATTTCAGGCCGCAGCATGTCGTTACGAGGATTGCCGGTTACATGTATCGGCAATCCGGTTGGAAATTCGGGATATTGGCGCCACAGCTCGGCGTTGTCTTCCCCCCAAGCGAAGAGGTGAGAAAGATACTTCATTGTCAAAGGAGAAAGGCGGCGCGAGAAATACATCTCAGGAGGCAGGTGGACAAGTGCTTCCTCGTCCCAAGTAACAATTTCGTGTCCGAGCTTGTGAATAATGCGAAACATCTTGAGGTTGCGGACTGTAAAGCTTTTGCAGAGATAAATGCTACGAGGAAATGAGGCAATGCGGAAGTCTAATTCCCGATGTGAGCCAATCACCGCGGGAAACCCGCGTCTAGTAGCAATACAGGCAAGCAGGAGTTTAGGGTCAAGTTCGCGTACTTGATTCTCCACTGGAATGAGAAGGGTGGGTTTTGTTGCCTTCATCCTATTGCTTGACCTCTAATCGGTCTCATCTCCCACAAATGGAATTAATCCAGGATGATGAATTTGCGCCGCCACCTATCGATGCCGGTCTCGAGCAAGTGCGACTTATAAAGAAAGCTATTCAGCAAGACCGAATACTAGTCCGATCGAACATGATGTGTCAAGAGCGTTTACCACGGCTAATCCGAAAGAACTGATCGGATATCAGCTCTACCTGTAGCTTACTGTTGTCACCCAGCATCTGCTGAAACCGTGCCACCCGTGTCCGCATTTCCTCAAGGGAAACCTGAGGATACCGATGGCGATGGAATTCAGGTTTTTTCTGCGAACCGGGTAAGCGCGCTTTCATCTTTCTTTTGAGGGTACGGGCGGTTGCTAAGAAGTGTCCCTTGAGCCGTTCAAGTAAGAGAGGTTTTGCCATTGCTGACTGTCGAGCCACTATCTTTTCGCAAACAGCCACGATGCGCTCACAGGCCAAGGGACCATCCAGTGCCGCCAAATGCTGCCTGACGAGGATTTCACGTTCATCTCCACCCGCAGCCCCTAGCTCCCCGGTAAGCATCTTCCCAAGAGTTGTACTCAACT
>Ga0209536_100010060_pt1 | contig 13985 bp, 10 predicted proteins | sample DeeMarSeWOR28_12_FD_187461 | JGI IMG/M metagenome (GOLD analysis project Ga0209536, IMG submission 187461) | Marine sediment microbial communities from White Oak River estuary, North Carolina - WOR-2-8_12 (SPAdes) (version 2) | ecosystem: Environmental > Aquatic > Marine > Intertidal zone >...
TCAGTTCAAAATTAATCTGAAAGAAACAGGTGAAATTGAGCCCGAATTTGAACCGATCCAGTTGGTTTTTAGAGATGATTCTTATGATGAGGAGGATTTTTCCGATTTATTAGTTGAAAATGACATATTCGCTATTTTCTACCAGCATACCACAGGTTTATTCAGAGTAAAGTATAGTTATAGTAATTTTTTTACTGGAAGATTAAAAGAAACACCTTATCAAGTAATTTCATATTTTAAGCAAGTTTCAGATGGCACTCAATATTTAACAATCTCAATTTTTGAACTGGATGATGAACTAGAAATCTTTGAAGATCTTATTCATGATATGGGTAATCGTCTCGAAACAATTTTCGACAAGTTAACCCGAGCTGTAAGTTCAAAACAGATTTCATTAATTGAAAACATCAATATACGGTTAAAAAATGAGATAAAATTCACGATTTTCCAAGTAGATAGATTATCTAATCTAGATAAGCTCCAGAAAATTGCGTTAATCTATAACAGTGATGAAAGATTAAAGATCTTAGAACTTCTGCGAGAACGCCCGACAGCGAAAAGAGAAATAAAGAAGACATTGGAGAAGATGTCACCAAATGTTAATGTAGATATCCTACTTCAACCATTCTTAGAATTGAATATTATTCGACGTGATTGGATAAAAGGGGAAAAAGACAAGAAAACTGGAGAAATCGTTCACCAAGGAGAATATTTATTCCTAGTGAAGGACGTTCTTTTAACACGAGTCCCAAATGAGACATTGCTCAATCACTTCAAGGAAACAAAGAATGAGTTATATCCACTTTATAGACAACGAGTTATAGATTATTTTTCAACTTATGATCCGTATTTGCAGCCGATTGAAGAAATTAAAGCGTTAGCCTCCATCCTTCTAAGTCCGGACGCATATGACTTTTTTGTGTTAATGCGACATAATCATTATCCTTTAGATAAAATCCCAAAGATCTTCTCTGAATTTGCTGTAACCGAAATCTTATTAGATGATTTAGCGTCATTAAATCTCATTACAGAAATAACTGATGACGCTGATCGTAAATGGATTTGCTTGCTTACTGAAATCAGACCATTAATAATATTTCCGGAATACTTACTTCCTAAGATTAGAGCCGCTTACAAAAATGAGGATTTTGAGGAAGGGATAACTTATGAAATTGCTCAAAAAGCACTTAATTTATTAGAAATAACCTATCCTGAGAAAGTGAAATTTTAGTTATTTAAAATATGTGAGATGATAATAAATAATGTACCTATTTAAGGATAAAGATATTGTGGAAGTACCAATAACATGTAAATACTGCTTAAAGGAAATAAAAATTCCCATATCTTCAGGAGAATATAGAGATGTTGTGAAGTTTCCAATTATTAAGGAGAGTATTCATGGAGATCCCGAGCATAAACTCACTGTATTTATAAATATGGGCCTAGAAATAGAGAATTTCGAAATACAAGAATTAGCGGAAGAAGAAGAGGAGGTAAAATATTCTGAAGATCTCATCAAACAAGTATTAAGCGATATAGATTTATCAGATGAGGAAATAGAGTTATATTTTCGTTCTACCGGTCGTGAGACCGTATCTCTTGGTGAAATTTCTATTTTAACGGGAAAAACAAAGGAGGAATCAAAAGTAATTGTCGATAAATTTATAGAAAAAGGATTATTTAAAGAAATCGTTGGCGCTACACCTCATTATGCTGCTTTACCACCTTATGCGGCTTTGGTTTCTCAATTACGGAATTTTTCAAGTTACATCTCAGATATAAAATCAAAGATACCTGCTCAATTAGAAAGTTCGTTTGCTCAACTTGAATCTCAGGCAAAGGGGATGGAAGCTCTTAAAGATTCTAGCGAGGCGATGAATGAGTTAAAAGAAAAAATGCTCACTCAAATTCATGTCCAGAAGGAAGAAATTGATAATACAAACTCTGCGATTGATCAAATTAGAAATATAACCAAAGACATCTCTGGCTTAGGGGATGTTACAAGGAACATCTCAGAAGATCAAATCGGAAGTTTAACCTCCCAATTTGACAATCTCAATAGAAAAACATCTCAAATTATTAAAAATCAAGTTGACGAATTAAAAACTCAGTTTACTGATGTGAAAAGTATAGTATCGGAAAACTTACAGAAATTACGGTTAGGTGTAATTCAACAAGCAGTGGGAGATATTATTGAGAAGGTGATTAGTTCCAGATTAAAAGATATTACTGATAATCTTAATGTACAATTAAGTGTCAGCCAAACTGTGTTTGCAGATGAGTTAAAAAAGCTCACCACAGGTGTAGATTCTGAGTTTGTTGATAAATTGAGAAACTCTATTGAGGATGCCGTTAAAAATATTGAGGGAATTAGTTTAAAGTCTGGTGATGATAAGGATAAAGCTTTTTCCGATATAATTGATAACTTCAATCAAGCCGTAAAGCTTTCTGAACAAAAGATCGATGGATTGTCAGGGAATATTTTTCAATCATTTGGAAATATACGAGAGATCTTTTCTAAAGGAATTGTTGATACCCTCGACCATACATTAGAAGACATTCTAAAGAGATTAGAAATTAGTGAAAAGACGACTCAAGAATTCTGGGAACAATCTAAGAAGGCAAAAGGAGCTATTACCATGAAGGATATATGGTTTATCCGCTCCCCTGAAGCTGCCAAAGCCCATATAAATGATGAAATCTCTAAAGCGAAGATGAGGGTCTTAATCGTTGCCCCAGATTTGTTAGACATAGAACTCGATGCCATTAAATCACGGCCTTCAAGAATCAATTTTAGAATTTCTACTCATATCGATCCAAGTATTCATGCCCATGAAGTTGTTTTGCGGGAATTAGATACTATGGATAATGTTGATTATAGAAATAGAACCCTTCAGAATCTTTGGGGAATCAATCGGGATTACGAAGAAGTTATTCTCTGTGTTCTTTCGCAAACTGAATTTAGAGGTGAAACAATAACTGAAATTGCTGGTATCGGGAGTATTATTGAGGAGCATATCAAAATCTTCGTCCCAATACTCGAGGATGCTTGGGTCGGGGCACGAAAGGAAATAATGCGAGATATTAAAACAACCATCTCAAAAGAACAGGAAAAGATTTCCCCACCTCCGCGTAAACAAGAAGAACCACTTCAAATAGAACCTGTTGTTGTACCACCTAAACCTGAAGAACAAGCCGTTGAATTAAAGGCACCTTCTTTCCTGTCTTCCCAATTTGATAATGTACTGAAGAGTATAGATACAAAAACAGGGATAGAGCTTTCTGCCTCATTAGAAGGTTTTCAAAGCGAATATGTAAAGAAAAAGGGGTACAATAGCGTTCTGAAAAACATTCACACTGCCTGTAATGATTTAAGAGTTAAAACTGAGCTTTTAAGTCAACCCGAGAAAGAAAAGTTAAAAATGAGTATGAAGTTGTGGCGTCAACAACTTGATCTCTAAACTTTTCCTTTTTTTTATTGTGCTATAAGTGCGTATCTAAGAGAATAAAATACTTATTATTGAGTTTTTAATTACTTTTTTTATGGGAAATGAATTCATTACACTCACATCAGGAAAAGTAAACGATTATCTCCATCATTTAGATGTAAAGGCATATGGAACAACGCGAATGCTTTCTAGTTTTATTGGCGAATTTGATGATGGTTCAATCTTAATCGATTGCGGATCTTCTCTAAACATAAAAAATGTTCTAAAATATATTAAGAAAAACGGGATTGAATTATCTTCATTTAAATATTTAATACCCTCACAACACCACTTTGATCATGCGGGAGGTTTCTGGAAATTACATGAAGAATTAAAGAAACACAATCCAGGGATTCAAATTCTTACTAATAAGATTACACAAAAGTTATTAAATGACTTTGATCTTCATTTAAAAAGAGGAATGAGGACCTATGGTAATTTAGTAGGATCTATGAAAGTGATTGATGATGATGCATTCAAAATTATAATTCCAGATAATAACTACGGTGATAATATTAAGAGTATGAATATTATTGATGAATTTCACGTTAATAATTCAAAAATTGGATTAGCTATATTAAAAACACCAGGACATACTCCAGATCATCAATGTTCTGTTTTGATAAGGGAGGGTGAGATAGATTTTATTCAATATGGTGAAGCTGCTGGAACTATTTATCATGAAACTAAACTAGTATCTATGCCAACATCTATGCCTATTTATTATAATCATGAAAAATACATGCAGACTCTCGATAAACTTGTAAAACTTAATCCTTTTAAAGCGGGTTTTCCACATTTTGGACTCGTTCACGGTAAGGAAAATATTAAACTTCTACTCAAGGAGCATAAAGAATTTATGAATGAGTTCCACGATAAAATAATTCAATATTATAATGAAAAACCTGAGACGAAATATGTTCTAAATAAGATCTTGCCAATATTGCTTCCTCGAACAGATTTATCCATGGAAAAGAGTCCAGTTCTGATGGGGATTGCATTAGGTATCGTTTATGGGATGTTGACCTCGTTAGGGTATCGAAAAATTCCGAAAGATGAATTGGCTTATTACAATAAGTTCTATTCACTTTAAGTAAGAAATAGCCATTTTCCAAAACTTCTAAAATCTTACAATCATAAAAAGCTATAATGGAAGGCAATATTGAAAATTTCGATATAACGATTATAGGAGCAAGCATCGCAGGAAATTATTTATGCTATTTATTATCCCGTACAAATCGAAAAATAGTTGTTATCGAAGATCATGATGAGATTGGACTCCCTCTTCAATGTGCGGGTATCGTATCTCAAAAAATTACTGATCTTATTGACTTTCCTCCAGAAATTATTTTAAACCGCGCCTATCACGCGAAAATTGTAGCCCCGAACAAGCAGTTTATTACAATATCTGGAAACGAAAGACCTTATATTATTGATAGAATAGCTTTGGATCAGTTTTTTTATAACAAAGTAAAAGATACAGAGCATATTCAGTATTACTTGGGAGAACGGTTTAGAACTTTTGATTATGTGAAGGAAGGAAAAGAGAAATTATTGTTGGTTAAAACTTCAAAAAGAGAGATTAAAACAAAAATATTAGTGGGGTGCGATGGTCCTCTTTCTGCAGTGGCTTCAGCTTGTAAAAGGAAAAATAAGACCATCTCCGCAACACAAATACGAGTCCTCGGTGACTTTAAAGAAAATGAAGCGGCTATGTATTTCAATCCAAAGTGGAAAGAATTATTTGGGTGGATTGTACCAGAAGGGCAAAAAATCTTTCGGATTGGATTAGCTTGTTCTAATAATTTAACACAGAACTTTCACTTGTTTCTAAAGCAACTCAAAGTTGATTTTGATGAAAAAATTAATCAGCAAGGGGGATTAATACCTTTTGATATTAATAAAAAACAAGCTTTTAACAATATATTGCTTTTAGGAGACTCTGCGTGCCACGTTAAAGCTACAACGGGAGGGGGGATAGTTATGCTCTTAACTGCTGCGAAGTTTGCTTACAACTGCATTCAAAGGTGTTTCCAAAATGATGATTTTTCACGTAGAATCATAAAAAAATATTATGAAAACCCCTGTCTTCTGTCAATAGGGAGAGAATTGAAAATTCATTACTTAATTCGAGCAGTCTTGACCCGTTTTACCAACAAAGATTTTGTAGAATTGTTTAAAATTGTGAAATCTAGCAAAGTAGAGCGCTTAATTAACATATACGGTGATATGGATTTCCCTAAGACATTCATTTTTAAAATCCTAAGAAATCCAAAGTTTTTCCCTTTCTTATTAAAATTAATATTAAGAAACCCTCAATTAATTATTACAGTCTTGAAGATTCTTATAAAATGAATTAGATATATGCTGAAAGTGATTTAAAATGGAATGTAGAGAAAGAGTTCTTGCAGCACTTAACCTTGAAGTACCAGATCGGGTTCCCTGTCACACTATTTTGATCGATGCGAATAATAGTGATGAAATCCTAGGAAAACCAGAAATTGACGATTTTGATACTCTCGAACAAGTGAAGAAAAATAACCCGGAAGGATGGATTGAAGAAATAAGCGGACTTATTGAAGGTATTGAAACATCAGTTTTTTCACGATGCGTTGAAGCTGCTGCTGCGATTGGTTTGGACGTTATGCAAGTTGGAATAATACCGTTTTATGCATTGGAGGACCAAAAAGATGAAAATCTCCTTTTGGGAGATATTTATGGTAGAGTGTGGACTGTACTAAACAATGCCGGTAATTTTAATCCCTATTACATATATGGCACAACCACCTCAAAGGAGAAATGGAAAGAGGTAAAGGAAAACTTAGAGGGACCTGCTCTTGTTAAATATAAAAAAATTGTGAAAAAATTTTTTAGAAGGATAAATAAGAAGCATAAAGACAAGATTTTTGTTGCAGTAACTAACGATTATTTAGGTACATTTGAAGCAGCAAGCCAAGGACTTGGTTGGCCTTTTTATGCAAGGATGGTAAGAAAAGATCCAAGATTTATTAAAGAGGTACATTCTACTATTGCTCAATTTACAGCAGGACTTTATGAAAGTTATATAGATGCGGGTGCAGAAATGTTCGTGGAATCGGGGGATCTCGCTTATAAAACAGGACCAATGATGAGTCCTAAAAAGTTTTATGATTTAGTTCTTCCAGGATATAAGATTATTACGGAAACTGTCCATAACAGAGGTGCAAAAATCGTTCTCCACTCGGATGGACAGATAACTCCCTTATTAGATTTTATTATTGACTGTGGCTTTGATGGACTTCAATCTCTTGAACCCACTGCAGGAGTTGACTTGGCCTTAATTAAGAAAAAGGTTGGAGATAAGCTCTGTTTAATGGGGAATATAGATATTGCTCACGTATTAACATATGGGACTAAGGAAGAAGTATTCAATGCAGTAAAATTTGCTATAAAAACAGGTGGACCTGGGGGTGGATTTATGGTAAGTGCTGCAAATATGCATCCCGCAGTCAAAGTTCAAAATTTAAGATGGATGACTGAAGCAACTCGAAGATTTGGGCAGTACCCTCTCAAACTTTAAGGAGGAATCATTGAAAAGAATGCAACTTGGTTAAATAGAATAAACCAGATAATCATAACTACACCAATTATAATTGTCGATACAAGACCGAAGCCTTTAACTCCTTTCGGAATCCCAAGCCCTTCTTCGTTATTCCTTTGAATGAAGGCTCTAATCATCGCAACAATATAAATTAGCATAACAATTAAGGCGACTATCCATAGAAACAGTGTGAATAATGATAATGTATAAACGGGAAAATCATTGAGCCAAACCCAAAATCTAACTATTAAGTACGTGGGAATTGAGCCATAAATGACAGCCGTTAGAAGAAATAGAATACCCCATAAGGTACCTTTTATAGAATTAGATGTCATCTATTGAGTATATATAGAATAATTTAAAAGATTTGTTAGATGGAGAAGCAAAGGGATAAGAATCCTAGTTTGAGGTTAAAGAATATTCTTAATCAGCCATCGTAAGGCTTTCATAACCCTCTCATCTTCTTCTAATATTTTTATGGGAAAATATCGAATTCTCCTTCCTTGCTTCTTTAGTTGTTCAATCTCAAAGATTTCATGAACAAGTTCTTTATTGTCTTCCTTTTCCTTGCCAAATTTATTGCCAATAAGTAATATCGGGACAGGCTCCTTTTCAAGTTCCAAACGTTTTTCCTCAATTATTTGATAAAATCTTTTTGATTCGAGAATGGAATCTTTATCCGCTGACTTAAAAATTATAATAAATCCTTCTGCCTGATTCATACAATGATCGAAGGATTCAAAGGCCTTGCATCCAAATTCGCATTCTTTTTCATCAAAATCTAAAATTTCGAGATTTTCAATAATCGTTTCAAATAAACCTACCGCTAAATCGTTCTTTTTAACGTTTAAAAATTGGATTAGCTCAAGATTTTTAAGCAGTGTTTTTCTCCCTACTTCAGGTTCTCCTATGATGAAAATCTTCTTAGATAATCTTCTGCTCTTAATGGGTGTGTCTAAATTATATGCTGGAGTTAATTCAGATAGATATTTGTTAAAAATTTCCAAAAAAGCATTTTTTAGTTCGTCATCCGCTTGATTTAATACATTTTCCTCTCTTAAATCTTTTTTCTTTACATGTAAAAGTGATGAAAGATCACTTAATTCTTTCATTTCCAAGGCAAAATCTTCCAATATGGGAGTTTTTGAATCCAAATACTTAAATACATCCACAATCCCATCCTTAAATATTGCTGATTTAATCATATAAGTGATCATTATCAGATCTTTTCCACCTCGTGCAAGGGAAGAGTCAATGTAAAAGATGTGGTTTAGTGTTTGATATTTACGGGCAGCAAAAATAAAAGTTCCCTCTTCGTCGTTAAATTCAAGCACCCTTCCTAAATCTGGAGCACCGATGGCATCTACTAGCGATTCACTACTGTACAGAGTATTTGGTCCAATTACTTGATCAAAATAGGAGACACATAGGATTTGGTCTTGAGACATCTTGAGTTAGAAGATAATAATTGTATTTATAATTATTGAACTTACCTTTGAAAAATAAGTAAGACTTCAATTTAAAATTTATAATCTATATTTGATAAGGAATGATCCTTTAAGGAAGATATTAATATAAATGAAAAAAAAAAGGTAAGGTACGTTTATTATTAAAAAAATCTCATAATAAAGCTGAACCCGCTTTCATAGGGAGATATTGTACAGATTAGTAAAGTAAAAAATAGTGTAATTACCATTGCTCCAGCTATTATGTTTCCTGTTTTCTGATAAATAAATGCGGAAAATGCAGACATAATCAGAAATAACGGTATTGCGAAAGGCATGAAGGATCCGAAATAAAATAGACTTCCCATGATACCTCCTATAATTAAAAGGTACAAAAACCAATATAAGAACTGAAACACGAAATTTAATAGAGTCATCTTCACCAAACTTTTAAGCCCTCTCCCTATCTTGCCTTGAAGAACACCTTGGTTGATTAGGCTATAAATCATAAAAATTACAAAAGTAATAGGTACGATCAAGAACATCCATGGTATTTTAATTAATGAGGGGGCCATTCCCATATAGTTTAACCCACCTGAAAGATAAATGATAAGAGCAATTGTTATTGAAAGAATTAAACCAAGTATAAAGTGTCGTAGCAAATTATTCCTCGAAGTTTGAAATGGTTCCTTTAGTGAAGAACGTAAATTAAAATTTCTTTTTCTTCCTAATGTCCATAGCAATAGAAGATAACCAAACGCTTGACCAAAGAGTAGAGCCAAAATGAATCCTGCAGTTGCGAGATATAGTATTAATATAACCGGCACGAAAATGATGATCCCCGGTATTCCAAGAAGTAACGAATAGCCAACTGTCTTCATCGACAGTTTTTGTAATGATTCTTCTTCTACCTCCAGTCTGATCTCTTGATTTTCATCTGGTTTTAACAGAAGTTTTGATAGGGGCTCAACTATCAGTAGAAAAAGTCCTATTCCTCCAAGAAGCTGTGTAAATAGGATTATTAACCGAATATTAGCGAAAAAATTTTCATCAATGGGTCTTACATGAGGAAATGTATTCATTATAAAATTCCTAGTTTCTCTGATAAAATCTGGGTCCCAGTCTCCTAATACATGATTTGAATTGTCATCAAGATATATCATCGAAGCATTTCCTTCTTGAAAGCTTCCATATAATTTGTTTACGTCTAAATCGGTAATAGGGATACCCGTATAATCTGAGAGTCCTATTTTTAAGTCTGCTGGCATAATTAACTCGTCATATCTCCCCAAAATCATCAGAATGTTAAGAGGATCTGAGTTGGTTCCCTTTCTTACTTGTGTTGGTAACCACGTTCCAGCTCCAACAAAACATTTGAAGTCAGTTGATTCATTCACGACCTCGATTCCAGGACCACCCCCCATAGAAAAGCCAAAATAGCCAAGTGAGCTTGTATCAATATCTGATCTGCCACTAAGATATGTTCTTATTGCGTCTATATCGTTTGCTAACAAATTCCTTTCAAGAATCCCTGAACTTTGTCCGTGACCCCGAAAATCAAAAGGGATTGCAACAAAGCCTGCAGCTGCAAGTTCAATAGCAAAACCTTTCAACATTTCCTTATTTGACATAACACCGTGTCCTAAAATAATTGCAGTTTTGCCTACTCCTCCTCTTTTAGGCTCAAAAACATTAAATGCTATAGTTTCCCCATCACTTGTCTTCACAGTTTGCCCGTAAGTCGATTTAATACCTAATGGCGTGATAAATATTAGAACTGTACCAATCACAAAGATTGCCAAAAAAAGACATAGCAGAAATATTCTTTTTCTCGTTAAATCGATATTGTTCATTTTTGTCAAATCCAAATTGTTTTAATGCATTTAAATTAAGTAAATAAAGAGCCTATTAGATTTATTTAGTTGGATTTTTATAAATCTGAAGAACATAAAATGGTTAGTTTTAATGATGTTTACCGAGACTTTTGTTGATAGAAAAATTTATAGAGATGAATTTTATACTACTCTAAAAGAAAGAATATGCACTTTAGGTGAGTTTTTATGGGAGATTTTAAAAAAATGGAACAAGCGTATAAGGCATCTTCAAAAATATTAGAGAAACGGATGGCTAAAGAACGACCAGTAGATTTAGAGATATTAAAAAAAGTGAAAGAATCTTCAATCGTAATTGTTACAGGTTCATACGATAGGGTAGAAACCGTGCTAGACATGATTAATGTACCATATGTCCTAATTCAACCCGAAGAAGTTGATCGAATCGAATTAAGTCCTGATCAAATATTAATAATCAATTGTCCTGGAAATATTTACGATGAGGGTTTGGCTAAGATTAAAAGATTTGTCCAGTATGGAGGATTTCTTTTCACAACTGATTGGGCTCTACAAAATATTCTAGAAAAAATATTCCCGGAATTTGTTAAGTATAATAAGAGACCCACTGCTGATGATTGTGTTGCGGTACAAGTTGTTGATAAAACTAACAAATTTCTAGAAGGTTTGTTTAAAGCTGACGAAGAACCTATTTGGTGGTTGGAATCTTCGTCATATCCAATACAGATTTTGGATAAGAAGAGTGTGAAGATTTTAGTTACGAGTAGAGAGATGGAAAAAAAGTACGGAGAGGCACCCATCGTTATTACATTCGATTATGGTGAGGGGGGAACAGTTTTGCATATGACAAGTCATTATTACTTACAAAGGGCAGAATTACGGAATGATAGGCAAAAAACCAGTGCAAAAAGTTATGTAATGGATGAGATGGGATTTACAGAAGACGAGGCTGAAGAAATGAAAAATGATCTTAATGGCTTAAGTTTGGGAGAAGCAGAATCTGCATATTCCACCACACAATTTATTAGCAATGTAATCGTCGAACAACAAAAAAAGATAAAGAAGAGAAAGCAGAAAGAAAAAGGGAAATAACCGACATAATGTTAATTCATCCTTTTAGACAGAATTATAGAAAAAAATAAAAAAATATATCAATACTCTTTTATTTTTAAATCCAATTATCATTTTTTGATTGATCATGGAAGAGACATTACCCCCTCCACGAGAGTTAAAAGGTAAAAGGTTATTTGGATATTCTATGGGGGATTTAGGAATGTCTTTAGCTAACATGTTCACGGGCGTTTATCTTTTTCAATATTATGTATACACTATCAATTTAAACTCTATTCTGGTCTCAATCGGTGTCTCTACTCAATTAATTGTAGGTGCTATATTTGCTATAATTTCTGGAGTAATTATTGATAATAAAAAACCAGGAAAACTGGGAAAGAGACGTCCATTCCTTTTAATTGGTTTACCAATTTGGTTTGCGATGACAATTTTGATTTGGTTTCCCCCTTGGAAATGCCCAGATGGAAATCAGTTATATCTTCCCACCGCCATTTATTTTTGGGTTATTATCCTGATAAGATCTATGGCAAGGTCCCTCTTATTCAATGTATATATATCAATGTTACCTGAACAATCCCAGACTCTAAAAAATAGGGAATCGGTAGCTTCTGTAAGATCAGCTTTTTCGATTATCGCCTCAGTTATTGCCTTAATGATGCCGTTGATTATTCAAAGTCTTCTTGTTGATCCTAAAAATGCTAAATGGTGGGAACCCTCTGGTCAAATTGTTCTTTTTTATATCCCAATAATAGGAATTTTTTTCGCAATCTTTGGGTTAATTGCCGTTTTATTAATCTTTTTCTCCGTAGATGAGAGTTTTCATGATCTAAATGGAGATTATAAAAAAGAAAAAGTCTCTATAATTGGGACATTCCGCCAAATGGCTGTACCCGCCAGGGACCACAGTTTTAGGTTTTTAGTAATTGCCGGATTTTTTGGGGGTCTTGCTGGTAAAACACTGGGACTTTTAGTTTTTCCTTTCCAGACATATGTGCTAGAATTTACATCGTTTGGGTTTTATACCTATGTTTTAATTTCATTTTTTGGGAAATTTGCATGGTATTTTTTCTGGATAAAAATGCGAAAAAGGAATCATCTCCTTAAATCTTATTCTACTGTTATGGTGTTAGCTATGATTGCTAATTTTTTGGGCACATTCTTCTTAATGAGATTCCTTCCTTTTGGAATCGAATTTGCATTGTACATAATATCTTGGAGTACCGTATTAGGATCAATGTACTCAATGCCCTTATTCTCAATCCCACTAACTGCAGCGATAGTTCATGAAGCAGCTGAGAATTCAGAGGAACCCGATAAGGATATTGCAATGTCAAGAATATCAGGATCTTATTATGGGTTAGCATCATTTGTGAGATCAATGGGTCCCGCAGCAGCTTCACTTTTTGTTGGATTTCTTCTTTCAGGCGCAAACGAGAAAAATCCAATAGTCTTAATACTACTCTGGGTCATTATGGGATTTTTCTATCTAATATCTTTTGTAGTTATTAGAAAAATAAAAGTAAAGCATATAACTTTTTTTGAGCATCAACCCGAGGAAGAGATAAAGGAAGTCTTATAAGGTAGTTTTAACAGGATTTCTTAAGAACGCATCGATTATACGTATTGTTTCATAAATATCTTCAAGTTTTAATAATGAAGTCGGAGAATGAATATATCTGCAAGGAACGGAGATAACAGAGCTAGGGATCCCCGATCGAGAAATTTGAATCTTATGTGCATCAGTTCTTCCATACCTTGGTTTTTTATATTGAAAAGAGATTTTTTCGTATTTTGCATTTTCAATAATTCTTTCATTTACTTTGGGATGTGATATTATTGCCAAATCAGCGAGGGTTATAGCTGGTCCTTTCCCAATATAAACAGGAATTTGTGATTTTTTAATCCCAGGAACATCTGCAGCTGTTGTATTTTCAATTGCAAGACCAATTGTAGGCTTGAGGGTGTAAGCACCGGCTATTGCTCCATGTCCACCAATCTCCTCTTGGACTGCAAAATTGAAAAGAATTGTCTCATTTGGTTGTTCTTGTTCCTTTAATATCATCAATATGTGCAGGAGCACATTACACGCAGTACGATCATCAAAAGCCTTTCCCCTTACCATTCCATTTGGAAACTCGACGAAGGGAGAAGATAATGTACCCACGACACCCATTGTAATATTATTACTAGCTGCTTCTTCTTTTGATGCCATTCCTATATCGATATACATATCAGATACTTTGATCTGCTTGGTTCGCTCTTCCAATGATGTCAAGTGCGGAGGTTTCGATCCTATAATGCCATAAAACTTTTCTCCTGTATTTGACCTTAAAATAACAGTTTGTCCTAAGAGAATCCTTGTATCCCACGTTCCAATTAAAACGAATCTTAAAAAACCATTTCTTTCTACATGAGAAACCATAAAACCGATCTCATCAATATGAGCATCAAGTAAAATTCGACTTTCTTTGTTTTTTCCTTCCTTGATTACGAGAACATTTCCTAATGCATCGATCCAGGCTTTATCAGCTAAATCATTTGTTTCTATTTC
>Ga0209536_100010061_pt1 | contig 13985 bp, 9 predicted proteins | sample DeeMarSeWOR28_12_FD_187461 | JGI IMG/M metagenome (GOLD analysis project Ga0209536, IMG submission 187461) | Marine sediment microbial communities from White Oak River estuary, North Carolina - WOR-2-8_12 (SPAdes) (version 2) | ecosystem: Environmental > Aquatic > Marine > Intertidal zone >...
AAAGAAAAGAACAAACTTATTGAAAGGGAAGAGAAAGCTATTGAAAAAAGGTATACTGATGATGTAGAATTATATAATCTATATTTAAAGGGGACTTATCACTTAGCTAAGTTAACAACCGACGGATATACAAAAGCTCAAAAATATTTCGAACAATCTCTTCAAAAAAATCCGAATTATGCGTTGGCACATTGTGGTCTCGGATGGATGTATTTTTCCCGCACATTTTATGAAAAATTACCGCCTAACGAAGGATATCCTAAAGCAAGGCTTTATTTTAAGAAAGCATTAGATCTAGACAATAGTGTGGCAGAAGCTCGATGTGGTAGAGGTGTAATTAATATGTTTTATGATAGGGATTGGAAATTAGCTGAAAATGAACTTAAGCAAGCCCTTCATTTGAATCCAAACTTAGCTAGAAGCCATTTATATTATTCTTGGTATCTAACTTTTATGTATCGCCACGATGAAGCCATAAAAGAGATTAATCAAGCAAAAAAGCTTGATCCGCTTTCTAGTTACGTAAACTCAATATCAGGTGCAGTGTATGGCTATGCCAATCAGTTTGATAATGCACTGAAAGAATTACAGATGATAATAGAGATGGATCCATATTACTTTTTAGCTTACATGCACATCGCACAGGTATATTTAGTTAAATCAATGTTTAATGAAGCAATAGAAGCGTATGAAAAGGCAGTTAGACTCTCAAATGACTCTCCAATGATAGTGGCCCATCTCGCAGTTGCATATTATCTGATAGAAAGTAAAGAGAAAGCAGAAAATTTAATAAACAGCCTGAGACAAAGGTCAAAACAAGAATATGTGCCGCCATCATGTTTTCTTTTTTACTCTTTAATCCAAGGTGACAATAATCAAGCTTTTAAATGGTTAGAAACCGCTGTAAATGAACATGACAGTTTTTTACCCTGGGCATTAACTAGCCCAATTGAAAGATCCCAATTGCCTGATGAACCAAAGTTTAACAAAATGCTGGAGAAGGTCGGATTAAGAAGAAGAAAATATAAAGTCTCTTAATTATGCTCGAAGATCGCAGACTCGCTACTATTATGTTTACCGACATTGTCGGGTACACTGCCTTGATGGGATCGGATGAGGACAAAGCATTTGAAATGCTTAAAAAAAACCACTCTATCCATGAGAGTTTTATCATCAAGTATAATGGTACACTAATAAAAGAGATCGGAGATGGAACTCTGGCCAGTTTCCCATTAGCTTCAGATGCTGTACGTTGTGCGATGGAGATTCAAAAAGACGCGAAGGATCAAAATATTCCTCTCAAAACAGGAATCCATCAGGGCGAAATGGTAATGGTTGGAGCAGATGTATTGGGTGATGGAGTAAATGTTGCCTCTCGATTACAGGAGGCTTCACATGAGGGCTGTATTACAATTTCCGGAAAAGTCTACTCAGATATTCGCAACAAAGCAGGAATAAAAGCCAAATACATTGGAGAAAAGAAATTGAAAAATGTGGATGATCCTGTTAAAATTTATGAGGTGTTGTGTGAGGAGGAAGAAACAAAACCTGTCAAAGGGGAAGAAGTAAAATCAAAGATCAAGACGTTGTATTACGTCATAGCAGGTATAATCATTGTTCTTGGTGGGATTATAATATGGCAGTTTTTACCTACAAAAGATACAGAACCTCAGACAACTGAAGAAACTACGGAGGTAGTAGATAAATCTATAGCGGTCTTACCTTTCAGAAATGATAGCCCTGATCCTGATAATGAATACTTCTGCAATGGCATACTGGAAAAATTTTAGAATTAATTATAAAACATTATTATTCGAATTTGTCTTGTCCCCAATAAGTGACACTTTAGTTTACATTAATTCAAGTCAAAATTATTAACTTCAAATATTTCGGTGAATAACATAAAAATTGATTTTTATAATATTTCGTATTCTATATATAAATTAAGCTGGAATCTTTTAAATTATGTATAGTTAGTAAAATAATGACTATTTTCTAGGAAAATATCCATCACATATTTCTTGAAAATTTTTGGAATTGTTATATTTTTTAAATGAAAAAGGCCAACATTAAGAAGGCTTTAAACAAAAGAGAAATAAAATTTTTGGAGAAGGCTTTCGAAGCCGTAGAATCCAATCTTGATAATTCCCTCTTTGGAGTAGAAGAGTTATGCAAAACACTGGCCATTAGTCGATCACATCTGCACAGGCAATTAAACAATATAGTAGGACTGTCTGCCAGCAACTTTATCCGACAAATAAGACTGAACCATGCAAAAAAATTATTGGAAAAAGGTGACATCACATCCTCGGAGATTTCATACATGGTTGGATTTTCAAGCCAGACATATTTTACCAAGTGTTTTCACGACTACTTTGGCTATCCTCCTGGATCTTTAATAAAAAATAAAGGAGAATTTGAACCAAAATATTCCAATACTGAATCCTTTGTTGGAAAAATTATTAACCTACCGAAAGAAAAAAGATGGTTAGAGGATGTATGGGGAAAAAAAAGATCATCCTGGAGGACAAGAAATTTCTATATAGCAACCCTTCTAGGTTTTATTGGCCTGATATTACTTTCCGTATATATAAGAAATATCATCCAAAATCAGCAGAAAACTGAACAATCAGAAAAATCAATAGCTGTTTTACCGCTTAGGAATGGAAGTGGGGATGAAGGGACCGGCTATATTGCAAATAGTATAACTGAGGAGATAATAAATGAACTCGCAAAAAATACGGAGTTCAGAATTCCCGGAAGAACTTCTGTGGAACAATTCAGAGGAACCACGAAATCAATAACCGAAATAGCCGAGATACTTAATGTCTCTTTCATATTAGAAGGCATTATTTTGAAATTTGGAGACCAGATTAAAATTAGCTTGCAATTATTGAATGCCGTAAAAGATGAACATATATGGGCGGAATCTTTTGAATATAAATATGAAGTTCAATTTGATATAATCCGAAACGTAGCAGAGATAGTAACAAAAGAAGTAAGAATAAATATTACACCCCAGGAAGAACGGGTTATTAATAAAATTCCATCATATAACGTTGTAGCAAATGACCTATTCCTCCAGGCCAGGGACAGGCATGAGAGATACGAAAGGGAAGGAAAAGTAACAGATTTAAATACAGCTGTAGTTTTATATAATGAAGCCCTGCGTCTGGATTCAGCCTTTGCCCGATCCTATACCGGTCTGGCTTTTGCTTATATACATAAACATTCATTAGAGACTTTTATGGATATTAACTTTCTGGATTCAGCTTATGAATTAGCCAATATAGCTTTGCAGTTCGATAAGCAGCTGGATGAGGCATATTACATTAAAGGATTATACTATGAGATGAGCCAGATTAATTATGATAAAGCCTTAGTTGAATATGATCAAACATTAACTATAAATCCCAATTATTACAAGGCGAACAGAAGAAAAGCCTGGATTTATATGAATATTGAGCATGATATCGTCAAGACCCTGGAAAACCTCCATAAATATATGATCCTTAACCGGGAGTTGGAATTACCGGAGATTTTACGGGACCTGTCAATGGCTTATCAATCGGTTGGATTGCTCGAAAAGGCAAATTTCTATGCGGAAGAGGCTTTTAAATTAGATAAGGATACCCTAGCCTACTTTATTTATAAAGCCGGGGTTGAAGAGATAATTGGAAACTTTGAAAATGAGTTGGACTGGGCCTTAAAAGCCTATAAACTGGATTCTATATCGGCAATAAGTAACTGGACATTGGGAAAGGCTTATTTCAATTCCGGAGAGTGGGAACGCGCTTTAAATTGTTATTATCAAGTCAGGTTTGCGATAAATAGAAACACAAACTTTGATCCGCAGGATTTTGTGCCGGAAATTCTACATACCCCTGTATATGCCTTGTATCAGGTTATGGGAGAATATAATTCGAATCAAACTTTCAACTGGATGATTGGATACATGAATCAGGCAATTAAATTAAAAAGGGCTTTCCCTGCATATAAATATTATGATTTAGCAGGGATTTATGTATTTCTGAAAGATAAAGAAAAAGCCTATAATTATCTAAACGAATTTGAAAAGAAGGATTTTTATCCTCTCTGGATGGTTAACTTTATAAAAAGAGATCCATTATTTGATTCTATCAGAGATGAGGATAAGTTTAAAATGATCGTTAAAAATATAGAAATGAAATATTTAGAAGAACAATCCAGAGTGAAGGAATGGCTGGTAGTAAACAGCTTAAATTAAAAATGAAAGATTAATACTTGGAATTTAATTTAACAATACAATATTATTCCCATTATTAACAATTCCTTTCAAAAATCATAGATTTTTTTTTGACTACTTTTTGAGCTACAACACATCGAAAATCAATTGAAGCAACATATTTTAAATTCAAGGCAACATACTTTTCATTTTTGGTTCAAATTTTAATAATAATGAGATCCTGCTGCTAACCAGCAATACCTATTTATTTATAAATTGTACACTAAATAATATCATGTGTTTCCATGGTTTTTTCTGGTGAAAAATATGTCCTGTCATGTATCAAAAATGCGCTCCTAAAGGAATTCCCTCCCCGCCGGAATGAACTCCTCCAGGTATTAAAGATACTGATGATCATTCTAAAAGGTGAAAGGCATCGGCGATTAAGTGAACGGGTACTGGGGATCAAAATCCCAAAAACAGTAATTCTTTCAGTTACCAGGAGGTGCAATCTGTCATGCCGGGGTTGTTATGCAGTTAACTCTACGGATAAATATCAGCTGAGTACAGCGGATATTCAACGGATAATCAAAGAAGCCATTCATCTTGGATCCTATTATTTCATCATCGCCGGAGGTGAACCGCTTATGATACCCGACCTGATCCCCCTTTTGGCGAAAAATAAGAGCGCACTTTTTATCATGATCACAAATGGAACCCTGCTCAATGAAAAGCTGGTTTCAGAGTTAAAAAAATCACAGAATATCCTTCCGGTTATTTCACTGGATGGAAATCAGGAGCAGGTAGATGAACGGCGTGGTACCGGTACCTGGCAGAAGCTACAATTTGCAATGAATCTTTTACGGATCCATCATGTCGTATTTGGCATTTCACTTATGATTACCCATTTGAACCTTCGACGCGTCCTGACTACCAAGTGGATGAATTCCATCTGGAAAAACGGAGCGAGATTTGGATTTATACTTGACTATTTGCCATTCAATAAATCTCATCATAGTTCCTATAATTTAAATATAGAAGATTTTCTCATCAAGAGAAAGCTATTGGCTGATCTCAGGATCAAAAGCCCCCTCAGGTTATTCACTTTCCCAGAAGGAGCGCATTGCAAATCTGAATGTTTTTTCCTCAAGGATCAGTTGATCCATATCAATGCCAACGGAATGGTGGAACCATGTCCTTTCTGCCAGGTGGCAACGGAAAATATTCGTGAGAAACCTCTTGAAATGATCTTACAATCAGATTTTTTCAAAACATTACACCAGGAATTCCCTACACAGCGTCATCGAAATGATTCGTGTATCTTATTCGGTCATGAAGAAAAAATAAAGACGATCTCTGCCGGGATTCAGAAATCTGCTTCGGAAAACGTTCACACATAAATAAATTTTAAATAAAATGAAAAATAAATTATTAATCCTGCTTTGTGTTCTGACGGTTGTTGCCGTTGGGACTTTATGGCTTGTATCATGCAAAAAACAGGAAGAGTCTGTATTCAAAATAGTTAAAATGACAGGTGGGAGTCTGTACACTAATATTTCTAATAAAAATTTATTCGGATCAGGAGATGATTCTGAGATTACCAATTATAAGGATAGCATTCATGCAGAGATCATGGAAGATGGAGACATTTTGTATATTCTAATTGAGGATTCTGATTTTTTTTATCACTATTCTATAGAAGACGGGGAATTTCTTGCATTCTCAAAGGATAACGCCAACTTATTTGTTAATGATAATCTGAAGTCTTTATCTGTTGATGATGAAGACATTAAAACGGACCGATTTATTGCAGATAACGAAGAAATCCTAAAAAATATACAGTCTATTATTATACCAGACAGCATTACACGGCAAAGCTTTACATATTTAAAAAGGATTGCAGCTTTAAATCCATCAGCAGGGCTGATACTAGGAGAATATTCAGAAGAGGACGAAAGCGTGATAGGTCTTTTTGATCCGCAATGGATTGTCTGTGATGAACTGAATTTTAGCTTACCCGTTTTGGAGAATCTCAAACAAATCTTTATCACCGAAGGTAAAAGAGACGATTTTTACCAGTTAATCAACCCGATAAACCTTGAGAAAATTATAATATATTGGGATGAACTTTTTGAAGTTGGGGACGTTCCGCTTTATACCAAAGTAAAGTCATTGACCATTAGTGATATGAATGATTATGATACCGTAGGTAACCTTTCAATCGTCAATAAATTTCCAAATTTAGAAGAGCTACATATTTTTAATAGTACTCCTTTTGATATTAGCGCTGTTACGGAACTCGAAAATCTCAGGATCTTTAATATATTTTCCGATTCTGTTACAACTGGATTATCTGCTTTAGATGATTTGACATCCCTGGAATGGATGAATTTCCCACCCAATACAACAGATGATGATCTCCGAAGATTTATTGATAATCACCCGAAACTAAAGATAGCAGGCATATCGAATTATAACCGGATCATGGATCTGCAACCCCTGCAATCTTTAAACTCGCTGATTGGCTTAAATATTTATGGTGACACACTAAATTTGGAGACATTGTACGGGCTCAAACAGCTGAAATATTTGGGTATTCCTGAAGAAATTCTATATGACAGTACAAATTTCGTACTACTTAAGGCAAAACTGCCGGAAACAATGATCGTACCTAATAATATTGGCATATGCCTTGGTACAGGCTGGTTACTGCTTTTCTTTCCGGTTATGGCTTTTATCTACCTTGTGTTTTCATACTTCAGGAAAAAAGTCTAGTTCTTTTATCAAATGTTTAAAGCCGGGAATATATTTCTAAAAACTGCTGGTGAGCTATCTTTATTTTTTTCCGGCATTATCATATTTACTTTTTTTGCACAACAGAAAGGTTTAATATTTTTATTATCCTTCACAGGATTAATATTATCTGCTTTAATTGTAGCATCTCATGAAAAAAGCTGGCAGGCTTTACGGGAAGCTTTTGGTCTAATACCAATAAGGAAGGAAAATGTATATTTCATTCCACTTTCTATTCTACTGGCTGTATTTTTCAGTTTGCTGTACCGTTACTTTTTAAAGCTGGATATATTCCCAACTCAATTTATCTCTTTTGTAATACCGGCAGCCATGATAGGTGCCACGGAAGAGCTGATTTTCCGGGGCTATATTCAGTTCCGCAGCAGGGAATTCGGTGTCATTATATCTATCCTCATAGCAGCGATAACCCATACTGTCTATAAATATGTTTTATTTTCTTCTTTGTCTGCCATCGAAGTAGTCAATCTGGGATTTTTGATATTCTGGACAATGGTAGTCGGATTGATCCTCGGTATCATGAAAGAGCTATCCGGCAGTTGCTGGGTACCGATAATTTTTCATGTTGTTTTCGATATCCTGGTCTATGGGGATGGTGCTATCGAAACCTGGTGGGTATTTGCTTAATTAAAGCTGACCTAAATATTTTTTAATAAGATATTCTGATCTTTCAGTTACATCTTCAGCATTTAATCCCTCTGGATTGAAAGGAGCCAGTACCGAATAGGATAGCTTTAAACCAAAACTCAGTGGAAAAGCACCACTTTCCTGTAACCTATAATTGCCGTCGACAACAAAGGGGACGATATAGGCAGAGGGTGATACCTCAAGCAAAGCTTTGATGCCTCCAACTTTAAACTTTTTCACCTTACCATTACGGCTTCGTGTGCCTTCCGGAAATATCACTGCTGAGTAATTATGATCCTCTATTTTTCTGCCGAGACGCCGGATCGCCTCCATGGCTTGCTGAGGGTTCTTTCTATCAATCAGGACCGATCCCCCTTTTCTCAGGTTATAGGAGATTGAGGGAATGCCGTGGCCCAGCTCTTTTTTTGAAATGAACTTGGCATGATGCTTTCTGAATCCCCAGACTATAGGCGGTATGTCGAACATACTCTGATGATTAGCGATAATGATCAGAGGTTTATTCTGTGGAAGTTTATCAAATCCTTCAAATCGTACGCTCGCTCCCATAATACCCAGGGATTTGACAAGCATGAAATTAAATATATCAACAGAGATTTTATGGGCTTTATAACCCCACAAATTCCAACAAATTACCTGTACCAGATGAAAGATGGCCAGAATCAATCCAAAAGCCAGATAAAAAAAAGGAGTGCATATATATCCCAGGATTTTTTTCATATGGAATTCGGCTCACTTAACAAAAATAAGAATCTATCCTGAATAGAAGACTATTTTCTTAATTATCGGTTGGGGAAATCTGACGCATCCCTGGATGAAGTACTTTCCTCTGTATCCCCGAACTCTATTTTCAATTCCGCCCTTCTGTTCACCGAATGCTCAATTTCCTGGCAATCCACGCCATCGATACACCGGTTGAGGATCAATAGCTCACCGAATCCCCGGGTGTCGATACGGGCAGTATCAATTCCTTTTGATATCATATGTCTTCTGACTGAATTGGCTCTCCTTTCCGACAGGGCCTGGTTATAAGCATGGCTTCCCCGTGAATCGGCATGCGCGCCGACTGAAAACCTGGTATCCGGGTGTTTATTTAACAAATTTACCATTCGGTTCAGGTCAGCAAAGAACATTTGTTTGATGTCGCTCTTGTCAAAATCGAAATATATAAAGACCTTTTCAATAAATTCTGACTCCAGCACAAAATCATTCAGGATAGTCCCTTCCTTCAACCTGTTGGTCATTACAGGTAGTGTATCGCCAATGTATCCTTCTTCATCAGCTACTACTTCATAGGATTTGTCTGGCATAAGCGGGAATATATATTTACCCTCACTGTCCGTACGAGTTGAATCCACTAGATTATCGGTATGGTTCACAAGCATAATCTTAACATCCGGCATGGGGATATGAGTCTCGTTGCTGAAGATGATCCCTGCCGAAAACAATTCATGTTTCCACATATAATAGTCCGGGCTATCAATGCCCGGCTTGCGGTTCATGGTAGATATATGAATATACTCATACTGGGTATAATCCTTCTTCTCCAGTTTAATCGTATATTCCGAATCGAACGGTAAGGCCAGCTGGAACCTACCCATCGTATCCGCAACTACCTGATTAATCGTATCCCCTTCAATATTGATCAGGGAGACCAATGCATCGGGTATCGGATCATTATTGAACAATTCCAATACTCTGCCATGGATCTTGAATGAATTTACCTTGAAAGCATAAATGTCATCGAATCCTTTACCTCCCGGCCGATCAGAAGAAAAATAACCGCTCCTGTCACGTTCATTAATTACCAGGGCAAAATCATCCCGGCTGGTATTTATCGGGAAACCCATATTATAAGGGCTCATAAATATACTATCCTTCCCATGTGCCCTGAAAAGGTCGAGGCCGCCAAAGCCACCCCAACCATCCGATGCAAAATAAAGGGTACTGTCGTCAGAAAGATAAGGGTACATCTCATCACCCTCTGTATTGATCTCGGGCCCCAGGTTGATCGGTTCTCCCCAATTCCCATTTTCAAAATAAGAAACATAGATATCGTCACCGCCTATTCCTCCGGGCATATTTGATGAGAAATACAGCCTGGTATTATCCTTTGACAGGCTTGGATGACCGACCGAATAATCCGGATCATTATATAGAAAAGGTTCTATTTCTATCCAGTTGTTGTTTCCATCCATCCTGGCTGTGAACAGTCCAACATTTAGTATACCCGATACACTCCTAGTCTTCTTCCCCCCGACATAATTATTACGTGTAAATATGACTTTCTTGCCATCAGAAAAGAAAGCAAGAGGTCCTTCATGAAACCTTGTTTTCAAGTCTCTGTTAAACCGCTCCGGATCTTTAAAATTCCCGGCGTCATCAAATTCTACATAATACAGGTCCAGTGGAGTTTCCTCCTCTGACATAACAGACGCCGCATTGTATTTAGTTAAAATACTCTTATCCCTGGAAGAAATAAACACAAAGCCCGAATTATAATATTCAACCCCAAAATCGGAATGGTCCGTATTCAGTGGCAAGACGTTGAGTTCATACAGGTTGGAATCTGCCAGGTAATAGTTCATATTTCCAACGAATTGTATTTTATCGAGGATCCTGGAATCATCAGATGCCAGGATAGCATAATTTTTATAGCAGGTCTGGGCTTCCTCATATTTTTCCGTCGAGCTCAGTACCTGTGCGAAATTATAATATAAAACCGGGTCAATTTCCAGCGGGTCATTCATAGAGTCGAATACCCGTCTGTACCATTGCTCAGCAGATTCCGGATCTTTTAATAATCTGTAGGATTCCGCAATACCTATCAGTGAACCCAGGTGTGAGGAGTCTCTCTCCAGCACACGCTTATAAAATTCTATGGCACTCTGGTATTGTAGATTGTTATAATATGCTTCCGCCTTGGTTAGATTACTCTGAAACAGCGTAGAAATACTGGTACTTTGCCCAAAAGTCAGTTGAACCGACATTAATGCTACCGCAATAACTATAAGCCTGTTTTTCATGTAAAACTAGAAATGTCGTGGTGTTACAACACCGGATTTGGGATATTTGAACCTGTAGTTGATCATGAATTCATGAGACCCTAGGTCGACCCTTTTGATACTACTTGTCCTGAAGGCATAGGAATAGCCAATCCGTAATTGTTTGGTTATCTGCACTTCGGCCAGCAGGTTCACGGCACTGAATGCCTGATAGGATACACCCAGCCAGAGTGCGTCATCGAAGGAGAGGTTCGCATTAAGGTCCAGCTCCACAACTTTCTGGTCCAGTAATTTTAAAAGAAAGTTAGGTCTTAATTTCACTAAATGGCTCAATGCAAAAACATAACCTGAATTCAATATGATTGGATTCGACTGGACAATGGTTTCTAGGTCATTTCCTCTGTCAAAGACATTATACATTAAATTTGGAGCACTCAACCCAGCATAAAACCTGTCGGTATAATAATAAACACCAAACCCGAAATTAGGCATGGCTTGGGTCAGATCCTGTGTAAAGGCGGGATCTGTCGGATGATAGATATCCAACTGCGAATATTTAGCATTATAGGTGCTGAATCCAGCCTGTAATCCAAAGGACAGCACTTTTGGCCTTTCATGATCGGATGAAAAGAATATCCTGTAGGCATAAATGGCATTCACACCCACCTGGTCGATCACACCTATTTTATCATGAATGATCAACATTCCAAGCGCTATCTTATCGTTGTTCAAGGGTGAATGAGCTGAAAAGGTCTGGGTGTTGGGCGCTCCCGGAACGCCTATCGACTGGTACCTCATCAAGGCTGAAACACTCATGGTACCCTGACTTCCTGCGTAGGCGGGATTGATGGCCAATCCGTTAAACATATACTGGGCATAGGTGGCTTGCTGCTGTGCTTCAGTTGCTTCGATTATACATAAGATCAATATAACAAGGAGTAAATATCTCTTCATGGATTTAATCTTTCTTCAGCATTATAAATCCCTTTAACAAGGGTGTCCCGTCTCCCAGATTCAATATATAGAAATAAGTATCACCGGGAAGTTCCCTGGTTGATATCCCTTTATTGGCTTGTCCCTCCCAGGCTACGTTATTATTGTTATAACCAAGAGTTTCATACACCAGGTTATTATATCGGTCATAAATACTTAATGAATTATCAGGATAATATTCAATCCCCTCAATATAAAGAATGTCATTCAGATCGTCACCATTCGGTGAAACAGCATTATAAACCTTTAATGCCACATCCTCTATAGTAATGATCACTTCAGCAGAGGCACAAAGTGAGGGCTCACCATCATCACAGACCACATAGGTAAACTGGTCGTTACCGGAGTATCCAGGGTCAGGGGTATAATCAAAGGTGCCATCTCTGTGTAATTGAACAATGCCATGCATGGGATTAGCTTCAGGAGTTTCATTTACGATCAGATTATCCCCATCGATGTCATAATCATTGTCCAAGACATTACTACTGAGGGTATAATTTTTTGTCCCTGTTAATGTATCATTCACCGCTACCGGCGGATCATTTACCGGCAAGACATCTATGATGACCACTACACTGTCACAAACAGGTTCATTGCTGTCAGTACAGATCTGGACAATCCATTCACTAGGTCCGTTATAGTTTTCATCAGGTTCATATCTGAGGCAATATTCTGTATCTTCTGTTTCGACCATGCTACCATGGCCCGTACCTTCTCCAGCTGGTTCGATGCGGGTAATTGACAGGTCTACATTATTTGGATTATTCAGAACGACACAGAAGTCAAGGGCAACGTCCTCATCTGTTTCCAGATACAATGTATCGATCCTGCTGCCATCCGTGTCCACAACGTAGGGTGATATATCATGCTGCGGTTCCACATGAATGATCAGTATGGCCGAATCGCACATGCTGGGAATACCTGTATCACAAACAATCACCTCCAGCGTATCAATGCCGGTAAAATCTCCGGCGGGGGTATAGGTAAAGCACATATCGTCCAAACTGCCAATATCAGGAGTGCTGTTACCTGTCAGGGAAACGATTGACGTAACCATTATAGGATCATTATCCGGATCGATCGCCTTGACACAGATCTCGGTACTTATTTCTGTATATACCTCAAGATCCAGTGTATCGGCAGGAAGATCATTATCATCCACGATCTGAGGAGGATGATTCAATGGTAATATTTCTATCTGACGAATATGTATATTGCTGCGAACCTCTGGATCAAAAACTTTGAAGGAAATATCACGGGTTGAAGGAACCGGTTCTGTATTACTGTTTAAATAGGTTACACTTGATAGAATTTCCTCATATTCCTCCAAGGTAGCTGAGCCCTGGAATACAAGTCTGGCCAGGGTTTCATCAAAGGTAACGGTTATACCAAATCGCTCCGTGACTGAGATCAAGTCCTCAGAAGGTATATAATTTTCACTTATCCATACCCAGGCTTGCACGAGATGAGTATCATCAACATCGGTAATTGAGATTATGTTATCCACCTCCACAGCACCACTGGAAGGGTAATAGAGTAAGGTAGTTTCCGATCCGGTAATCACCGGTGCATCATTCACTGGTATTACCTCAATATAGATCCTGTCAAAATTGTTGATACATAATCCATTGTTAGCATAAAAATTAACTTTCCGTAGATCGGGGTGGGGATCTTCACTTGTGTTGATATATCCCACAGATGCCAGGGCTTTCTGGTAATCCGACAGAGAAGCTTCCCCAGACAATTCCATTATTCCCTGTTCAGGATCGTAGGAGCCGGTTATTCCATTCTGATCGATAAACACAAGAGAGTCCTCCTCAGGTTTAAAATTATAATACAGATGGACCGATGCTGATATCAGTTGTGAACCGGATACACTGCTGAGGGTAAGATCATCTTCAATGGGCACCACTCCGTCATTTTCATAATAGGTAAGCGTCACGCATGTCATTCCATCAATGATCTCCTGGAAGTTGTTATCGTTCTCGATCAGTGGTGCGTTAAACGCATTGATTTTGATCGGATTGACCTGCACAGGGTACTCTGAGAATTCAGAAGAATTAGCAGAGCCGGTCACCGCTTCACCAGAGTCTGTGCGTAGTCTATTTTGCCCATAGACAACTATAGACGCAAAATAGAGTAATGCAGTTAAAAAGGTGCGAATGCTTGGTATCAATTTCTTATGATAATAAACAGATATTTAATCTGATTTTTTCTATTCTTGAACGTGCAAAACTACACAAATTTTAAAATCAAATACAAGTAATGAATTTTTTTACAATATAGTAATTTTTATTAATTCTTGGTTCTATTTGAATAAAAAATAT
>Ga0209536_100010062_pt1 | contig 13985 bp, 11 predicted proteins | sample DeeMarSeWOR28_12_FD_187461 | JGI IMG/M metagenome (GOLD analysis project Ga0209536, IMG submission 187461) | Marine sediment microbial communities from White Oak River estuary, North Carolina - WOR-2-8_12 (SPAdes) (version 2) | ecosystem: Environmental > Aquatic > Marine > Intertidal zone >...
CGTATGTTGGGATTGCCTGGGGATACTCGGAGCAGGCAAGAAGCAATTTCGACAATGCCAACAACCCCGGTGTCATTAATGAAACCGCAACTGAGGAAGTCTCATCGTTTTCTGCCATGTTCGGCATCCAGGGCAGTATCCGGTTTACAGCTGCATGGTCGTTTTCCTACTTCGCCGAATACCTGCTGCCCTTTTATTCAAATACCACCAACACCAGCCTGCCCGGCTGGGAAGCCTCGAATATTGACGGTTACACTTACGCAGTGACAGGCAGACTGGGCTATTATTTTACGGAAACAGTTGCACTCGCCCTGCAAATCACCGGCGGCAAACAGCACTGGGAAGGCAGCGACTGGATCCCGTTCAACGATTCAAGGGCTAAATGGCCGGAGAATGACACGGATTTCATCAGTGGATTTATCACCATCTCCAGGTATTTTTAATATGCCGGGATCATGAGCTGCTTGGAGTGACCTGGTATGTTCCATACTTATTCGGCCTAAACCCGGCCGCCGCTCATTTCTTCCTGGGACCGGGCTCTTTTTTCAAACCGTCAAGCATGTGCCCGAGCGCAAGAATGGGATGCTGCCATATCATGCGCGGCCCTGAATAGCGCATGACATTACGTATCTTTTCCCGCATCTCCGGCTTATAGCAATGGACAGAACAGTTGCCGCAGGTTGTCTTGTTTTCCTGAAAGGGGCAGTTTTTAAGGCGGAAACGGGCATATTCCAGGAGCTCACAACACTCATCGCAGGGTTCCCCACTGGTATGATGCTGCTCCCTGCAGAAGATAGTGATCATGCACTTAACGGTTTTCTGCTCCCGTTTCATCCGGGGATGCATGTCCGGCATGGTTTTTATCATGTTTTTGTAAAAAATTACTGAGCACACCAAAACCCACTACCCGGCTTATGCCCGGCCTGGCAAGTTGGATACGTTTCCAAATATTTCTTAAAATGATACCTCTAAAATTCTGGTCATATAGGAAAGGAGCAACTTTTGCTTCCTGCCCCTTTCCTGTTTAATAACAAACCCATAAATCAAGAAGCCTGGCCTACTCTATAACCATGATGACAATTTCAGTCGTCATGGTTTGATCAAGGGAATGCCATTCCGGGAGCTTGCCATTTTTCTGGACAGACACCTGGGTTTTTTGCATTATTAATTCTCCCATACCCGCTCCCGGCTTACCTTTATAAATTATCCATGAACCGTATTTGTCCTCATAAACCGGCCAGGAGGACAATTGTTTCCGGTACCAGGTCCTAACCTTATCCACCGGTTCACTTGAAGCAAAACGGTACCCCACACTGTTATTGCCGTAGACAAAACGGGCCTTGGTATAGAGTGGGATTCCTGCACTTTTTATCAGCTGCTCATCCTGGTCCTTTAAGGAATCGGCAGTCGGGACAGCTCCTACGGCTAACATCTTATAGCCGGCAGGCACCTTGAAAAGATCACCGGATGGTCTGCCCTCTCGGATGTTTTGCAGTTCCCAGTAGCCTTTGCCATTCCCCTCCTCCAGGCGCACGGGAATCTTAAGTTTGTTATCAAGCCATACAGTGATGACTGTCTGGGCCTCCTCGGTATCCTCCGGGTCTTCCGGCTCTGAGCAGCGCCATTTGGTGACACTGCGGCCGTTGAACTTGGTTCGGCCAAGGTCTTCGGCTTTACGATACCCTTCACAGGGCTGGCCTCTTCCAAAGGAAAAGGAGTCTGTTTGGTCGTCGAACGAAGACTCCATGTATGTTTTTTCACCATGCATGAGAATATAGACCTTGTCATCCGGTTCAACCCCGGTAACGATCATTCCGACATTGTTGTCGGGATACTTCCATTCCGTCCTTAAACGGGGACCATCTATATATATGCTCCCCTTAATGGGTTCAGGGGAGCTTTCCGGGTCACTCATGATCATTTCAGTGGAAAGGTACAGATCGGTTCTTGGTGGGCCTGTCTTCTTTTTCTTTCTCGGCTTTTGCCCATAATACGAATCGGTCCAGGAGGGTTCAGCCATTTCCTCTAATTCAGACTCATCTGCATATTCTTCATATTCTTCTGCCTGTTCATCCAGTTCTACAGACTCCCCTGCTTCATATTGTCCTGAACTGTCGCTGTTCGTTTCCTTATCTTCAGGAGTGACGGCATCCTTAGCACCCTCATAGGCGCTGTCAGATGTATCATTAATTATGCGGTCGCCAACGCTCTCCGCAGCCCGCTTCAGCTTGTCTTCTAGCCAGCCGGCTTCTACTGAAGCAGAATACGCAAAAACCAATGCCATAATGACCAATAAAATTCGCACCATTAAATTCTCCTTAGAGTTGTACAGCCGTGTTTTTATGCACGGCATAAATTGATTATTTATTGTTTATTCAACAATGACAACGGATTGCCCCATGAAAAAACAGGCCCGAATAGCAGTAATAAATTTATTAAAGAGATGCTGTCAATAAAAATCTAGTAGATATCCAACTGATTTTTTTCCATAATTATATAATTTGATAGCAGAAGTGAACGCCGTAAAAATACATTCCGTCAGGTTTTGTCTGACTCACCTCGATCCAGATCATCCCTTGATTTGAATACCGGCAGCGAAAAACCCCAGTGAATGGCCGCGAGCCGTATTGCAAGCGTTGTTATGGCAGCCAGGACAAGGCAGGGAATATTGGCCAGGCCCAGGCGGTACAGTATAACATAGACCAGAGATCCACAGAGCGCTGCTGTCGCATAGATCTCCTTGCGTAGTATAAGCGGCACCTCGGCAGACAGCACATCCCGAAGCATACCGCCGGCAACGCCTGTCATGACTCCCATTACCATGGCAACGCTGGATGAACCTGTGATAGCCAGGGCCTTGCTGGTTCCTATAGCCATAAAGACTGCCAGGCCGAAGGCATCTGAGATAAGCAGCCCCAGCCAAGGGATCGAAATAACCCGGGCCGCTCCGAATGTCAGCAGGGAAGAAGCCACAGCCACAAACAGATAGATACGGTCATCAATCCAGAAGACCGGTCCGGCATCAAGCAGCGTATCACGCAATGTGCCTCCACCCAGAGCTGTGACAAGGCCAAGCACAATAACCCCGAATACATCCATTCGCTTCCGGCCTGCAGCCAGGGAGCCGGAAACAGCAAACACAGCTACTCCAAAGAGATCAAGGCTGTATATGATCTCTGCTGGACCCACTTTACACACTCCCCATATAAGGCTCAGCTAATCGGGCCTTTTTTATTGGCCGCGCTTTATTCTGGCCGTGACAGTCTCTCCGCCTATACCCCAGTTGTCAGTTGCAATTTCATCTATGACAACGACCGTGGTGGCAGGATTTTTTCCAAGAACATCTTTCAGTAACTGCGTAACGCCTTGTATCAATTCAGCTTTCTTTTCAGAAGTGACACCCGTATCTGTTATTTTAATATTGACGTAGGGCATTTTGTTATCCTTGTAAACTTTGATTTACCGCAAAAAATCTCAATCTGTTTTGGCTGCAACATTACCATGCAAAGTGCAATACTGAAAGTTCTCAATCACTGCCTTACTGTTGAAGATTTCCCCACGGTATGAACAAAAAACCGATACCCGGTCTATTTAATGATTATATGGATTTAGGCTTTCAAGCAAAACGGATGAGGAATGGCAGGAGGAAGGCAACTGGGAAATCTGTCTTGAGCTGAATACTATAATAACAAAAGGGGACATGGTTGACAGCCTGTTATTATTCAGGGATAAGAGGCCTGCCATGATTGTATTGTGCATACTCTTCATAATTTCTTCTTTCACGCTCCATGGCACCGGTCCATTTTGATAATTTTCTGTCCTCATACCTGGCTTTGAATTTACGGTTATTGGTGCCGTCATCTTCAAACAGATAGAGTGTTCCATCATTCTGAAACAGGTAAATTCCTATAATATCCTTCCTTCTCTCCGATGGCAGCACATCAGGGTGCTGGCTGTCCAGGATCAGAAAATCTGACCCTGAAGAATTCATATAGAGGAGAACCAAATGGTGCATACTATCCCTATTCCGCACATAAGCAAGGCCCAGCTTATTATCCGCAATGCCCATCATGCGCAGAACCCTGTATTTTGCTATGGCAATATCCTCACAATCGCCGCCGTTGGTAGTAATTGTCTCAAAGGGTGTCGCCCAGTAATCGTCACGCTCCCAGAGTACCGGGTCGGCAATCGAAGGGAAATTGTTCAAAAAATCATTTGCCAGCTTCAATTTTTCCAACACCGGCTTGTCCTGGTTCTCTATGACCAGGTCATGGACTCTTCGCAACCGCTCAGCTGCTTCCACACCATAGCGTTCTGCTACAGCAATAAAAACCCGGTTATCCCAGGGTTCGAACCTGCTCATTGCCATTGCTGGCGGAACACCGTTAAAAAGAAAAGAAGCCAACAGGATAAAGAGCCCGAAGAAAACCGATAAAGAAAAACCGGGACAGAGAATAAACAAAGGGGTATCGCACTTTACCGGCCCGATAGATTTTCCTGAATTGCAGTCCATTGATTTCTCGCAAAAAATTGAGCAGTGCGGGTCTGGTACTTACAGCGGCCTCATAATTAAAACAAAAAAATACAGGTATTATCCACCCGGGGAATTTAATTATGTGCTGCGTGGCGCAAAATTTTGCCTATCGATTTAAGGCTTACCTAAAATAGTTTTGAAAAGAGTTTTTACCTTATAATGATATTTTTCAATGATGCGAAATTGAATTAAAGTCAAGGAAATCTTTAATAAATTTACGTTCCGACATTCAGGAAAATTCCGGAGAAATGGAGCAAAATCCCCAGGAAACAAAAAAATATCGGACGAGAAATAAAGCTATTAAAAAAAATCAAATAAATACAGTCAATAACGGGCTCCGGAATGGCGGAATTGTCCGGAAATTCGGAATAGCCATCTGCACCAAAACTTTTTTTGTTTGAGTAAAGCGCCAAGTTGCAAAAAACTCATTGGCCCAAAAGGCATTAATGCGTCAACAGACTCTTATCATTGCTTTCCAAGCTCTGAAAAGCCCCAATAGGGAAAATCCAGCCGATATCTGGCGATCAGGCCGGGATTTTTCTCACGGCTGGCCACCAGCCACAAGGAATTAATGCGTTCGGTTCCCTCTTTAATATCGATCGGCTCCCATTCTGGCAGAAAAATTATGGCATTATCGGCCGTATATTCGATATCGCTGGAATCCTTAAAGAGTCCCATGTGCGGGATGCCGTCGTAGCGGCCACTTTCATGGCGGCTTAATTCAGATACAATAAGGAAGCTGACCTGCAGTTCGTCGCGTATGGATTCCAATTCCCGCAGCCAGGCATTGATGCCGCTCCTGCGTTCAGCAAAATCCTTGAAGGGAAGCTTATGCAGACTGTCAATTACTACAAGCGTGTCATCCCTTCTTGTCTCATGGCGCAGAAAATCAACATGCCTGCGCATGATTACAGGATTGATCTGCCGATCATTCACCACCCGAAAATAGTGCAGCATCTTTTGCAATTCATCCTGGGCGGCATCAAGACGGCTTTTTTCTTCATCGCCGAGTTCCGCTGAAACAATTTTATCCACGGGCACCCTGCTTAAACGTGACAGTGTCCTCTGGTATATTTTCTGGGTGCCGTTTTCAAAATCATAATAAAGCACCCCCATATTCTTTCTGGCAATTTCAGTGCCAAGCTGAATGCCGAAGCAGGACTTCCCGGTCTTTGGGGGGCCGCCAAGGATATTAATGCCGTAAATACCGCCAACCGCCTTGTCATAAAGATCCATGCCGGTACGCAGGGACTGGTAGCTTTCTGAGAGCTGGCGCTCTATGTTGCCACAGAAAATCTCATATTCATGCCGCGGCGAAGGGAAAGGCGAAAAAGCTTTAGAGCCATTGACCATTTTTGTTACTTCGGTTTTAAAGTTGCCAAGATTTTCAGCTGCAAGCTGAGCCAGGTTGAAACCCCGTTTCCTCTGGGACGGCCATTGCAGCAGCCTGACCTTAAAGCCCACAAGTTCAGCAAAACTCCTGGCAGCTTCTAAAGATTCAGGTGAATGGTTCATGACCATGAATATGGTTCGAATATACTCGAACCGCCTGGCATCAATATTGTTTAGATCGGCGGCGCTTGGCACTGCAATACCGGGAAAACCGAGATCCCGGAGACATAACAGGTTCTCTTCGCCCTCAACAATGAACAGAGCTCCTTCTTCGCAGTAGTCAATGTCATTTATATTGAAAATCTGGAGACCGTTTGTGGTGAATGACTGATCCCCATGCCAGAACCGCTCTGTTTCATTGTCCGGCATAATGCAATGTGCGGTATAGCAGTTACCATTCTGCATAAAGTAGGGATACACGATATAACGGCCATTATAACCGATTCTCAGTTCTGACAGGGTAGCGGGACTGACACCTATCCTGGCAAAATATGCCTCAATATTCTGGGTCAGCGTATCCTGGTATTTCTTTATATCCTGATTGATATTGGCTGCAGGAAACTTCAAGGCCTGGACATAGGGTTCACGGTCAGGGTCATAGCCCGGTACGGAGGCCGGGTCTATACCGCTGAGCCGGGCAAAATGGGGCGCGAATCCGCCGGGAACGCAGCGGCTCTGGCAGCGGGAATATCCGGCAAAATAACTTCTGGCGCCAAGATACACCATGATAGAGCCTTTCTCGTCGCCATTCCTGCCTGCACAAAATGGACAGGGGCTTTTCATTATGGTGCCGTCGATGACGCCCCCGGGAAGATGCTGCCTGTAAAAATCCGCCAATCTTTTATTCAGTTCCATACTTCAGACCATATGTTTTGTTTTGCTGGAAAAGGAAAGAGAAAAAAATTCCCGGTAAAACTAACCAGTCCTAGTTACCATTTACCATATCAACATAAAAAAACATCCTTGTTTTCAATGACCGCTGCTTAACTTTTAATTACCCGTACTTCGCCGCTTTTCCCGGTTTTCAAAAGCCCTGTCCGCGAAAAAATCGCGCCATTGTTCTATTATTAAACGAGATGCATGGGCTTGCGGTATGATTTATTCTAAAGATAGGGAGAAAATAGTCGAAAAAATCTGTTGCGCAGTTTGATGGTCAGCCCCTTGGAAAGGAGTTCCTCCAGGGACAGTTCTCTGGCGCCCGTTTTTTTTGCCTGCAGAATTTGTTCCAATGACCCCGCCAGCTGAAAATCATAACACTCTACGTTAAATTCAAAATTCAGTGCGAGGCTCCTGGAGTCCCAGTTGGCAGAACCCAACAGCACCCACAAATGATCCACAACCATGATCTTGGAATGATCGAAAGGCGGTGGTGTCAGGTATACCCGGCACCCTTCCCGCAGCAGTTCCTCCAGCCCGGCATCGGAAGCCCACTTTACCATCCTGAGGTTGGAAACGGCGGGCAGGAGGATTTCTATCTCTACGCCGCGCAGCGCCGCGATACGGAGGGCTGAAACCAGCTCAGCGTCCGGCAGAAAATACGGGGTGATGATACTGATTGACTCCTGGGCAGAGGCCAGGGCTGCCAGGATAACCCGGCGCAGCTTGTCAAAATCCTCGTCAGGCCCATCCGAAATACCGCGTGCCACTCCCTCTCCCTTCTGCTCAAGATTAGGGTACCATTTTCCCCCTTTCAGCACCTGCCGGGTGGTGAAGGCCCAGTCTTCGGCAAAGGCTCGCTGCAGTTCGGCCACCACCGGCCCCTCGATCATAAAGTGCAGATCCTGGAAAGGGTGGGCCGGATTGTCGGCAAGGAAGCTGCCCTGCCGGATGTTCATACCGCCGGTTAAACCGATCCTGCCGTCAATTACCAGAATTTTCCGATGATTACGCAGGTTGAGATACTGAAAACTCCAGGGCAGGATTGTCTTCATGAACTCGGCTGCGTCCAATCCGTCCCGGCGCAGTCCCCAGGTTATGGGGGGGAGGGAATAGCGGGCTCCAACCCCGTCAATGAGCACCTTTACTTCCACGCCCCGCTTTTTAGCATCCCGCAGTGCAGTCCGAAACCTGCTGCCCCAGGAGTCATTATCAAAAATATAGCTGCACAGTGCTACGGAATGCTGCGCTGCCTCGATACAGGAAAGCATGCGCGGGTAGGCCTGGTCGCCATTGATCAGCGGCGTGATCCTGTTACCCCGCATCAGCGGCTGGCGTGTCAGTTTATCGGTCATCCGGCTCAGCTGCACCAGGTTCTTTTTTCCCTTTTCAGCGCACATTTGCTCGATAAATGGAGGATATACCGCTGCTTCCCGCTCCGGCAGCGGTACATACTGCTTGTCGACAAAACGCACCATGGCCCGCCGCTTTATGCGGTTCACCCCGAACATCCAGTACAGGCAGACCCCCAGTACAGGCGCGAACCAGACAAGTCCGAGCCAGCCTGCAGCTGCCCTGGTGTCCCGCTTATAATATAGAATATGCACAGCCGTAGCGAGGATAGCCAAAAGGGTCGCTAATGAAATAAGGTATGGCCAGGTATTGTATAATATTTCAGAAAAGTTCATGGTTCAGGCCATCATTTTCATAATTCTGCCGGAAAGAGTTACTCCTTGGAGGCGTTATGGATGGCAGAAAACAGATTAAGGGAAAAAACCGCTTCTCACAACAGGTTAGTACTGTAAAATAATTATAAATACTCTATTATCTGTAGTTGCGATGAATTTTTTCAAAGATCTCACCATAAGCAGCCCCCTTTCAATGTGCTATAACCTCCTGCCCCACTTTGCAGCTGCGGAGCAGAAATATCCCGCCCTCATGACGTTTGTTACAGATGCATTGCAGGACGGCAGGATACGGACTTTCTGCCTCTCTGATCGTCCTGCTTCCCAACCAGGGTTTTCCTGCCTGGGCCTGGCCGAGGATATTCTTGGTGCCGGCGGTGAACCAATAGTTTCCCTGGCACTGGATGTTTATGACAGAAATGCCGTTTTAGACAGGCTGCAGGAATATTATCAGATCGGAGTGCGACACTTCCTCATTGTTTCCGGCAATTATCCGAACTCCCCGGGTAGAATGCGGCAAAAACCTCTTTTTGATATTGACAGTGTGCAGTTGCTCATGCTCTTGGCAGACTTTGAGGCCAAGGAAGATATTGCCAAGGGGTGTGTGGTTTCACCTTTTAAAACATTTGAAAGCGAACAGGTTTGGCAGTATGAGAAGCTCAGGCGCAAAATAAGCATGGGCGCGGATTTTATTGTTACCCAGTTGGGCTATGACATCCGCAAATTTGATGAACTGGTTCGTTATTGCGGCCTGCATGACATCACTGTTCCTCTGGTGGCAACTGTTTTTATCACCGGCCTGCAGACAGCAAAGATGCTCCAGGCAAGATCCATCCCCGGCGTAAGAATACCGGGTTCCCTGCTGCGGACTCTCCATGAAGAAATGCCCGGCCCCAAGGGCGCAATCTCGAGGGCCGCAAAAACCCTGGCTGTCTTAAGGGGCTTGGGCTACCATGGTGCCCTGCTGGGCGGCCTTGCAGCTGACTTTTCTGAAGCGGAACAGGTCTTGGACAAAGCGGAAACCCTCCAACCGGAATGGCAGGGACACCTGGAACAGTTGGATTTCTCCGGCCCGGCAAGTACATTCTATTATTTTCAGCAGGACCGGGAGAATGGGCTTAACCGCAGCGAACGCGCCCCGGTAGCCTTGAAACATTTTCCTTCTCCAACCTACTCCTTCAGCTACTTTGTCGACTGGCTGGTCTATTTGCCCCAGGGACCTCTTTTTAAACTGGCAGGCCGTTTCTGTTATTTCTGCAGTAACAGAAAATTCTGGTATACATTTATATGGCTGCTTGAGTTTGTTTCAAAGGGAATCCTGTACGGCTGTAGAATGTGTGGCGACTGCACCCTTTATGCCTGCGGCTTTCTCTGTTATCAATCAGGATGCCCCAAAAAGATGCTGAACGGGCCATGCGGAGGCAGCATTGATGGGTATTGCGAGGTTTTTCCAGGGAAAAAACGCTGTTTCTGGGTAAAAGTTTATCATAATATGAAAGGTGTAAGGCAACATGTGACATTTACAGCACCTTCCATCCCGGCCCGGAATGCTTCACTGCACCGCACCTCCTCATGGATAAATTTCTTCATGGGCAGGGACCACCGTAAAATGAAATTTAAGAAGGATTAGGAATGGCACCCCTTACGTTTATATTGAAGTAAATCCACCTGCCCCTCTTTTTACCACATATTCTTTTGCTGGTCCCCCGTGGCCTTACTTATGTTTTGTCATATTGTTTTGAAAGACCTTGCAGTGCTTACACTTCTCAAAAACTTTCTGCCAGTTATTATGTAAAAAGGAAGTTTCCCAGCAGGTTTTCCCGGACCCGCATTTATCAGGACAATTCTGCGCTGCATCACAATCCACTACCTTCCAGCAGAAGCAATTGTTGTATGTCATATCTTTCTCTGCCATTGTATTCCTTTGACCTTGAACCATGTTTCTCAGTTCTTCTTAAAGCACAGGGAACACCCAAATTGGGGAGTGCTCCCTGCTATCAAGCTATTGATGCTTGGTGTTCATTTAGATGTATGTTTTTTTGCTCATGCTGCTGCCGCGAATCATATGTCGTTTTTGCAGCACCAATAAAATTTTTTTATTGACCATACCCGGCAGAGGGTGCGCCGTATCCCGCTGACGCTGCACCGCTCGGGTTTCCATAGCCGGCTGTCGGAGCTGCTTGCTCTGGTGCCTTTTCTGCAGCAGTGGCTGTTGCAACTCCGTTGCTGCCACTTGTTGCCTGGCTGGCTATGCCATAACCGGCGGCCTGGTCACTGTGGCTGCCTATGCTGTAGCCGCTAACAAAACTGAATATCGCGGCTGTAATAATCAAGGTAATTGCTATACTAGTTTTCATATCATGCTCCGGTTTCGTTATAGTGCTGTCAGGTACAGGGTGCTCTGCCAGCAGTTAAAAATTTGTTGGCCTAATAAACTTGAAATAGGACATTGTCCAGTTCCCCATAACAATTGCTGTAATTGCGATGATGCTGGATACCGCACCTGTAGATACACCAGTGATACCGTGACCGAGGTTGCATCCACCGGCAATGACTGCCCCCACTCCCATCATGACACTGCCGCCGAATACGGTCAGAAATTGTCCTACCGGGGGGATTTTCCAGGAAAATTCCTGGCGGGCCTTGGCGCTTAAGAAGGCGCCCAACGGCACCGAAAAGATGAAAAACACACCCCAGGTGCCCCTGAAGATCCCGAGAAAGCTGAATTCCTGGAAAGGAGAATGCGAACTGTTATACAGCAGGGAATTAAAGAGCTCCCGCATGGGGGTTGTAATCGCCAGCCCCCTTGGAAATCCTCCGAAATAAGAAGATATCCACCATCCCCCCATGGTGAGGACACCAATCAATACCCCGGTCATAGCCCAGGTAAAGGTTTTGGTTTTTGTCAGTCCGAACTTGGGCTTGCCCATGAAGACATAAGCAAGGATAATTACGGAAAAGATGGCGATAGAGACCCATTTCACGGTCATTCCCTGCCCGAAGATATGCCAGAATGCCGGGTTTTTAATGCCGCTGATCTCGAAGCTGAAACTCTTCAGGTAGTAAAGGACAGGGCTGAAGACGCCGTCTGTCGTCATTACCACCCCGAAAAAGAAGCCGATAATTGCAATAATCGCTGCGGCCTGGCCTTCTCCGAGGCGGAAAACGATGCCGCTGGCACAACCTCCAGCCAGCACGATCCCCAGACCGAAGAGAAAACCGCCAAGAATATTCGCCAGGGGCAGAAAATTCTGGCGAAGAAGCGATGTATGTATAATTTCTCCGGTTTGCGGATTTGTTGTGATCATGTATCCAAGATCCTGGATCAGGTTGGATCCAACAATCGCCACTACTACGCTAATGAGATAGGCTCTGAACATCGTCATATTTTCCAGGAAGATAATGTCTCGAAAGGCGGAATTCAGACAGAAACGCCCCCGCTGTAATATATATCCCAGGGATAATCCCAGGAGGACCGCAGAAATGATACTAATGAAACTACCCTGCATTATAAACCTCCTCCAGGCCAACCGGCACATCACATGGTTTATCTTTCACCGTGCAACCGCCAGTCTTGGCAACCATTACAGGTACGTTTGTCTGCCGCTCCACATACTTGGTGACGCAGCCGGAAACAAGCCTGTCGAGACCGCTTTTCCCGTTGCAGCCCATTATCATGAGGTCGACCTGCTCTTCATCCGCAACCTTAAGAATTTCCTCTGTGACGTTTCCAGCTCTGATCACGGTCTTGATTTTGAACAGGCCGCCGTTTTCAAGTTCTTTTTTATAATAGGACAGCACTTTTTCTGCCTTCCGGTCCAGTTCTTCCTGGAATTCTGTTTCCTTGACCGCTTCCTTCAGGGTGGCCATTTCAGCGTCCCCGAGCATGTCGCCCATGAGAGACCTGCCGAGTATTCTCTGTACATGGACAAGAACTACTTCTTCCGGTGGTCGCACCTGATTCTTGAAGATCTCCAGAACCCCAAAAGAGCCTTTCGTGTCATCTACTGCGATTAGTATTTTTTGCATGTTCTTTCCTCCATATTTATTAATTGTTAATTCCCCTTGATTCAATGGGGCGCCCTAAATAGCAATCCTAACCTGCTAACTATTAGGCAAATTCCGTGCCAAGCCCCTGAGACAAAATTATTATCATACATTTCAGCTACTTAAAAACTTACTGTACATTTTGCTCGCTCCATCATGTTAAATGTGTTAAACAGTGTTTAAAACGTTTAACACATTTTTAACATGGAGCATTGATATGCAGACCAACTTCCCCTTTAATCATAAATATCTCATGAACGTCCTCGAAAGCATAAGGGACGGCATCATAATCATGAACCCGGATGGGGATATAATCTACTTCAATGACGCGGCGGAAAAGATAACCGGGTACCGGAGGGAGGAGCTGTTCGGCCTGCCCTGTACCGTTCTCGATACCGACACCTGTGTTATCCTAACCGAATCAGGCAGGCAGAGATGCTGCAGTCTTTTTGAGGATGGCACCCCTATTCATGAAAAAAAATGCCGGATCCGGTCAAAATCAGGCAAAACGGTTTATTTGCTGAAAAATGCTGTTCTGCTGAAAAATGACAAGGGAGAAACCATTGGGGCGGTCGAGTCCATTACAGATATCACCTCGCTGTATATGAAGGAATTGGAGCTCGAGGAACTGAAGCAGGAACTGCGCCAGCATTACTGGTTCATGGGATTGCTGGGCAACAGCGTGCCCATGCATAAACTCTTTGACAAGATCAGGAATGCTGCCACCAGCGACGCCCCGGTCCTTATCTGCGGCGAAAGCGGTACCGGCAAGGAGCTTATTGCCAATGCCATCCATCAACTGAGCAGCAGAAAGAAGGGGCCGTTCATAAAAATGAACTGCGCCTCCCTGAGTGAACACCTCATGGAAAGTGAACTGTTCGGCCATAAGAAGGGAGCCTTTACCGGCGCCATAAGTGACAGGAAGGGCAGGTTTGAAGCAGCTGACAAAGGCTCAATTTTTCTCGATGAAATCGGTGATATGCCCCAATCCATGCAGGTGAAGCTTCTGCGGGTCCTGGAGGAAAAGGTTATCGAGCGGGTCGGTGAGCACAAACCAGTTAAGGTTGATATCCGGTTGATTTCAGCCACACACCAGGACCTTTACGATCTGGTTGCAAAGGGCAGATTCCGGGAAGACCTTATGTACCGGGTCAATGCCATTATTATTCATGCACCGCCATTAAGAGACCGGGCGGATGACATCCCGTTACTCGTCACCCACCATCTGAAGAAAATATCCATTACCAATGATAAGGCCGTCAAGGGATTAAGCGGTCCAGCTCTTGATGTCCTCAAGAATTACACCTGGCCGGGCAACGTGCGCCAGCTGATCAATGCCCTTGAACATGCGGCGGTCACCTGTAATTCAGAGATCATAGAGGTGTCGGACCTGCCCGATTATGTCTTCGGGGATAATGGGTTGGTAAAAAATGAAATGCAGGCTGAACAGG
>Ga0209536_100010063_pt1 | contig 13984 bp, 13 predicted proteins | sample DeeMarSeWOR28_12_FD_187461 | JGI IMG/M metagenome (GOLD analysis project Ga0209536, IMG submission 187461) | Marine sediment microbial communities from White Oak River estuary, North Carolina - WOR-2-8_12 (SPAdes) (version 2) | ecosystem: Environmental > Aquatic > Marine > Intertidal zone >...
TTGAGGGTGTTGATCATATGATTCAGATCAAAATCGGCCTTGCGCATCTCGCTGAAGGCATAGCGCATGCCGGATTCGGCCATGTAGCGCGCCCGGCGGGAATCATTGCGGGTGACCGTGCTGGCGGTGGTGGATGTGAACAGCGAAACCATGACAACGCCCAGAACACCGAAGATGAGCATCAAAACCACAACATAAATCAGCACATTGCCGGCAGCGTTTGGATACGGCCGAATTGGCGGAGGCAAAACAGTTCGATTGGATGGGTTTTTTACTAATTTATGCATGATTGGTCGTCAGACGCGAGATATTTTTGATTGTTTTATGATCTATTCGATTTAAAAATTGAACTCCAGGTCGCTGTCCGTGCTGTCAAGGTTCCGCCGGCACCATATTTCTGGGGAAAATTCGAGCGCTAAACGCCCGTTCAATATCGCCCACCTTAAAGCTAACATCGATAGCTTGAACTTCATCTTTGTTGTCCGCGAAATAATTTAATTCTTGAGGTGTCATCCTCAATGTGAAGTCTGAAACCTCATCGAGTAATGCATTCGGATTACCGTTGACATCTAAGGAAATGACACCCCCATTGAAAAGAATTTTGCGATTGCCGGGCAGTGTCACGCTGGTGTAATCGATTCGCGTGTCGTTATTGAAAGTGCCCAAGTCTATATTATCGATATCCCGCAACTCCAGGCTTATACGGTCCAGTGCGATCTGGGCTTTCAAGGCGCCTTCGGATGTATCCTTGGCCCTGAGGTAGCCGTTGAGGCCGGTGTACATAAAAAGGGTGGTAAAGGTGCCGATGATCCCCACCAGAACCAGTGTGACGATCAGCTCCACTAAGGTGAACCCCTTTTGCGGCCTGATGGCAGGCCGTATTTTAATAAATAACGATCTGGTCATTATTTGCCGTTCTGCTTTTTGTCAAAATGGTCGTCAGCGGATGTCGGGACCTGATTGCCGGTGCAACCTGGATCGGTGCCTGGAGCACGAACTTTAAACTCTCGCCGGTTGCCGGGGGAGGGCCGATTATAACCTCATTGCCGCCGGCATCAAACAAAATGTAATTGGCGGTGATGGTGATACCGTCAATCGTTTGACCATGGTAATCATCGATAGTGCTCAGTGCATTGTCCGGATCATTGTTGATTAACGCTACATATTCGGCAATGATGCGTTCCATCAACCCTTCACCGTTGGATTCATCACGTACAATTTCTACCGAATTCCAGCTGGCATTCAGGGCGGTGCCCATCAAATGTACAAAAATAGCACCCAAAATACCGGCTGCCACGATGGTGACGATAATTTCCACCAGCGTAAAACCCTCTGAGCCGGTTTTCATGGATTTTAAATATTTCATTGCGCTAACCCGGTTTCAGGGTGTACCCGAATGGTTCGGGTTCGACCGTCAGCTGTGATGGTTATGGTTAATTCATCGGGATCAAGGGGGACATTGGTCGTTTCATCGGTGTAATTCTTATAGGGCCTTCCGAATCGATCAAAGAAAAGCGTAAAGGTGGTCATACTGTCGACGCCGCGGTCGGTTAAAGAGATTTTTATGTTCTGTTCTCCCGGGAATGTTTTTTGATTTGAAACATCGTTCGGGTTCTGGCCCTCAAACAGCCAGTATTGATTCGTGCCTGCATTACTTCTTAATCCCCAAACCTTTAACGTCTCATCATACTGTTTCATGGCCGCCGCCTGTGTATAACGGATCTGGTTTCGGATCCTGTCGGTTTGAGCGACGATGTCAATCTGCTCGGTATTTACCGATCGACCGATGACATAGGCGGAGATGATCGCCATCAGCACCAGAACGGCGGTGATTTCAATCAAAGTAAAGCCCTTTTGATTGCGTTGCATTCAAATTCCCTTTAATAAGAACGGGTTCCGGGGTTCTCCACGGATGGTTAAACAAGCAGCCGGGCATGGTTATGCCGGGAAATCCACTCTAAATGGTATTATTTTTTGGCTGCCGCGTCAAGAAAAAGCTGTTGTTTTAGGCAGTTGCAACATGGCCATTTATATAGATTTGTAGCTTGATCTCACGCGGACAAAACTGAACTAAAGTTGGGAGTGACTAAACTTATAGTTCACCGCAGAGACCCAGAGGGCGCAAAGAGAATATTTTTTTAAAAAACTCTGCGCACTTTGCGTCTTTGCGGTGAACCATATCAGAATGATCCTTCGACCCTGAAGCTTTCTCGGGCAGGATTTCTAAATTTTAGTCACCTTAGTTCACTTCTTTAATAACAACTTTAAGGCGCCAATACAATGATGTCTATTGGGTGGGAAACGCCTTCGATGCTGCGCGATTTGCGCTGCTCTATAGTCGGCTCTGGTTGATAGCCCTGACGGACAGCAATGTTAAAGGCCGATTTTGAAATCATCTGAATTTTCATTTTGTTTACGGTCAATTAGGGTGTTAAAGAAACGTAATAATCATTAAAATCGTTTGAGATGATTGCTTGAAAATAGAACTTTTTCACCCTATACTTTTTATGGTTGTTCAAGCGAATGTCGTTTATAAGCGGTTTGCCCTTACAAAGAGCCATAATCGTCTGCAGAGACGGTCTTTTTTTCAAATTTTATGAGGTCTTAAAATGCTGCCCCGAAAAATTACACTGGATCAAATTGGAACGATCATTGCCGAAACCTTTAAAGGTAAAGACGAAATTGTATGTTATCTGGGCTCCAATGCCGCCACCCCGACGGCCTCGATTGAAGCCCTGACCAAATCCGTAAAGTCCCGCAAGCCAAAACTGCCTTTTATCCATATGGTTCACCTGCTTTTACAGGGACCGGTACCCTATATTGAAGCGGGTCTGCAGGATCGGGTGATGGCCTATTCAATTTTTTCAGGCGGTGAGGTTCGAAAGGCGGCCAATGAGGGGCGCGCATTTTACCTTCCCTGTACCCTGGCCAATCTGGACAGCTTAATCGGAAAAGGGCGCAAATATGAACCTGATGTGGTCCTGTTAAAGGTCTCTCAGAATGAGTTTACGGGTGAATTTAGTCTGGGGCTATCGGTTGAAGCCCTCCACACTGCCATTGACCATGCGAAAATCGTGATAGCCGAATTGGACCCCTCCATGCCGTTTACCCAGGGTCAGAGCGTGGTGGACGCCCAGTCCATTGACTGTCTCATCGAGGCGGGGGTTAAGCCGGTTTATGACTTTAACGCCCCGGACTTTGAAAACCTGGCGCCCGAAGAAATAAGGATCGGAGAACTGATCACCCGCCATTTTATCAAAGACGGTGTTACCCTGCAGGTGGGTATCGGCAAAATCCCGGATGCGGTTGTCGGCACCATCCGCAATGCACAATATCAGGATCTCGGTGTGCAAACCGAGCTTTACGGTGACGGGTTAATGCTGCTGGAACAAGAAGGCATTGTTACCAATCGCAAAAAGAAAGCCAATCTGGGCTACAGCACCACCAGCCTGATTATGGGCTCCAGAGAACTCTATGACTTTGTGCATATGCGCGCCGGCGTTCAAATGCGCCCTTCATCCTACACCAACTCGGCGGAAACCATTCGCAAAAACAGCCCCTTCATTTCGGTTAACACGGCCATCGGGGTCGATCTGTTTGGAAATGTCTGGGCGGATTTCATTGACCCCCGGCGCTATTATAGCGGGGTCGGCGGTCAGCCGGACTTTATTCGGGCCATAAATGACCAGGCTTACGGTACGCCGATTATCGCCATCAAAAGCATTACCCACCGGGGGGAATCAAAAATTACCAAAATGCATCCGCCCGGTATCGGTTTAACCGCCAGTGCCTATGACGGCGTTGTGATTGTAACCGAATACGGTATTGCCGACCTGCGGGGGCTGACGACCGGCGAAAAGGCCATGGCGATTGCGCGTATCGCCCATCCGCGTTTCAGTGACGATTTCCAGCGCTATGTATTTGAAGATCAGCTCTTCACCAAACCCACCGGTTATTCTCTGGATAAAACACCAAAGGGTGTTATCCTTTATGATGGTGACATTAAGTTGCCAAACGGAACGTAAAATAATTCATCCATTAACATCTTCGCGGCTGCCCCGGTTAAATGGACCGGGATGCAAGCAGAAGACGCTCTCACAGGAGAAGACTGAATTGGTGGGAGTGGCTTCCAGCCACGATTGAAGCCAAATGGTTGTTAGAATTCCATTTCAGCCAAGGTGTTAGATGAAATCGTTTGGACTTCGATTCAACATCTAAAAAAGACTCAATTACAATTTGAGAGAACAAGATAAATGCGCTCACGAAACCATCTGTTTATCATCCTTTTATCGGTATCACTTCTGTGCTGTGCGGGCGGGAATCCGGCGCCGAATGTCGCAGTTGAAACGCTGCCGCAATATGATGCCCTTTTTTCCAACGAAGACGGCTGGACCGGTGCAGACGGGGCCTATTCGGTCGCCTTAAACCGGCACACAATTGCCTGGTTTTTCGGCGATACCTGGATCGGCCAGATAAAAAACGGTCAGCACGTAAATGCGACCCTTGTCAACAATTCGGTGGCCATCCAGCACGGCAGGAGCCCCGCCGCTGCCGAAATGGATTTCCACTTCGGCAGCGCAGACGACGGCAGCCCGGCTGCTTTGATGCGACCAGCCGATGGCCGGGGGTGGTTCTGGCTGTTTGACGGCGTGTTGACTGCAAAGGGACTATACCTTTTTTTAATCCAGGTCGAGCGAACCGCAGGAAACGCCGTCTTTGATTTTAAGGTTATCGGAACCTGGCTGGGACATGTTGAAAATCACACCGAATTGCCGTCCGCCTGGCGGGTCCGGCAATCTCAAATTCCCTGGTCAAAATTTTCAGCCTCCGAAAGCGTCCTCTGGGGATCGGCAGTATTACAGATCGATAATGTCCTGTATATTTACGGAACAACAGAAGATACCGCCAGCACGGATCGGAAAAAACACATGATTTTAGCCCGGGTACCGGTGTCGCTGCTGGCTGACTATTCCCGCTGGCGCTTTTATGCCGACGGCCACTGGGTGGCTGATTTCAGACAGGCCAGCCGTTTGAGCGCAGATATGCCCCACGAGTATTCGGTAAGTTATCTTCCCGTGCTGAAGCAATACGCGGCTGTATATTCCCAGGATGGATTGTCGAAGAATATTCTGGCGCGTCTGTCCCCGGAACCCCAGGGCCCCTGGAGCGATCCGATATGGCTTTATCAGTGTCCGGAAGCCGAATGGGACAATTCAATTTTTTGCTACGCCGCCAAGGCACATGCAATCCTTTCACAAACGCCCGATCAGCTTATCATTACTTATATTGCCAATTCAGTGGATTTTTATAAAACCGCAAATGATGCCCGGCTCTATCGGCCCCGGTTTTTGAAGGCGACCTTTACGAAATGAAAACCGGATTGAGCGAAAACGCTCAATCCGGTTTTCATTGTTATTGGTTATTTGAATTTGATGGCACCCTGCAAAAAAAAATATTGTTAAGATCTGGTCGCAGCAATCCAACCGAAAAAGGTGAGGAACTATTTTTCGACTTCGGTTTGGACCCAGTTCAAAAACGGCGGGTAGCCGTCTAAAACCGGCAGGCTGACAATGCAGGGGCAGTCATAGCTATGCAGCGATTTGACTTTGTCGATGAGTTGGGGAACCAGCGTGTCGGTGGTTTTGGCAATTAAAACCACCTCATCATCTTCCTGGATTTTTTCATCCCATCGGTAGATGGATTGCATCTTATCTAAAATGTTCACACATGCAGCCAGGCGGGATTCCACCAGACCCTTCCCGATTTTTTGGGCTTCGGTTTTGCTGCCGGTGGTCATATAAATGAAATTAACTGCCATCGGGTCCCCTCCTTCTCTCAAAAATAAGCTTGATCGATTTCAAAATAGAAGCACAAAATAAATCCAGGACTGAGGACTGAGTGCTGAGGACTGAGGTAGATCGAAATATAAAAGGGCAAAAATGTCTTGCCAGCTCATGGCGGAAACCGACAAGTCATGTTGAACGGTCGGTCGCCAGGCAATTTTTTTTGCTCAGTCCTCAGTCCTCAGCACTCAGCACTTATCTTTTGACCCTGACACCTGAAACCATGCGCATTACCACTTTTGTAACATATTTGTGAGACATGATACTACGAAGATACGGAGCGGACGACGCCGCTGCGTGGTTTCCAGCGGCCGCCCCCTTTCGGCTTCAGGCTTTCAAAACATTCCACCAGGTCATCGACCCTGGCTTTGTTCCATCCCACTAGTTTGATTCCGACCTGTTGTCCGGGTTTACCCGACTTGACATTTTGCTTTTCAATTTGCAGAGATGTAATTTTTCCGAAATAAGCCGGTCCCATGGCGGTGATGACCCGAAATTCTTTGCCCAGCTCGATAGCGCCTTCAATCACCTCGCACCCGATAACCATTCCTTTCGGGTCGGATTTAAAAGTAGCAATGATTTTGGCTTTGCCGGTGATTTTTTCTTCGGGAGGCGTGATGTTAAAGCTTTGAGCAATTTTTCGCATGTCTTCGGTCAATTTATAGATCGTATCATAAAGCCGCACCTCAACACCGAATTCCTTGATTTCCTGATTCAGCTTCGGCATGATATCGACGTTGAACCCGATGACCAATTTGCTGCCGGTGCGTGCCATCAGCACATCGGACCTGGATACTTTGCCGATACCGATCTGGATAAGGTCGATTTGAACGCCGGGGACCTCAATTTCAGACAGGCTGGCGCCGATGGCCTCTGCCGTGCCGGCCACATCGCATTTCAAAACGATTTCCAGCTTATTGGGGCCGGCAAGATCGGTCGGCAGTTTATGTCGGATTTTCTTTCTAGCCATTTCTTTTGATTTTTTCTACCCTATTTTTTGTTTTTCCAATACTCCAGCACTCCAATACTCCAACGTTTATCAGATAGACTATTATAATTTCTTTTTCAACAGAGTCCAGTGCCGTTGTCAAGAAAAAGCCCCGCCGGACAGTATTTTCTCGGCTGCCATTTTAGCTTTTTCAAAAGGATCTACTTCTATTCTGGTTTGGGATTCACTTTGATATTCAAATAGAACGAAGTACAGCGCCTGGATCAGAAAAAACAGCCACACCCCGAGCGCCCAGACCGGTGTCACACCGGGCACCGCACCGGATACCAGCAGGCCGCTTCCCAGACCCAGGCCCATTTCCGCAGCCAGTCGTTTTACCAGGGGTTTTCTTTTGAAGCAGATACAACTGCGAATCCAGCTTAACATCGCGAAAGCGGTAAATAAAAAGGCCGTCGCTGACTCAATCAAAAATGCAGACAAAAGCAACAGCAACAAAGGAAAACCAATAGATTTTAGCGGCCGGGATGCCCAGCGGGACAGCAGGACCGCGTATCCGGCCAGCAATATCCAGAGCGATAGCCGAATGCCCAGCGGCCAGAACACCATAAGACTTAATGCCGAGCATAACGGAATGTAAACCAGCCCGCCTATCAATCCCCATGCGATCGTCGAGCGTATCGGCCTTGTTTTGGATTTCATGGTACTCATGATATTGCACCTCCTTTTAAGGCGTCTTTTCTTTGGAGCAGCTCAAGCTCAATCTCTTCATCGCTGAGATCATGGACGCCAAAGTCGGCTTGCATCGCCGGCCAGCCATAATTCTCATTCTGTTTTTCCGTACGATGAAAAAAATTGACGGCTTGTTGCCGGAGCTGTTCATATTGTAACCGCTGCAGTTCAATATCGCCTTTGAACTGTTCGATTTCATGATTGAGCCGGTCGATATGGCTGCAGCGCTCCGACTGGATTTGGATCAGGGGCTTTAGCTTTTTTATCAGCATGCGGGCAATATCGTCTCTGTCTTTTCGGATGGCAACTTCCAGATCCTGCTCCAGATTGTTGCTCTCTTTTGTTCCTTTTTCATAGTCCTGCCGGGCCTGATCCCTCGCAAAACCCATTTGCTTAAGTTTGGATTCTTTCTGAACCAGGGCATCTTCCATATCCCTGAGATGCTGTTTCAGTAAAAGTCCCTGGTCTTCAATTTGATCCATGACACCATGGATGTCTGCCTTAAATAGCCGGAAAATACGGGTTAAAATAGACATGATTGTCTCCCTATCTTGAAGTTGTTCATCATTAAGAAATTATTTTCTGCTTTCTATTTTGCATATCTTTAAATAGTTTTTAAATTCGAAATTCGAAGCACGAAATGCGAAACAAATCCTAAATCCGAATGTTCCAATGACTTAAACAATGGAAGCATTCGATTTTTCATATCATCATCATGTTTAGAGCATTTGAATTTTGGTGATTCGAATTTGTTTCGGCCCATTTTATTAGATCAGGCGATATTCGTGCTTCGGATTTTATTCACTTTGACTCCCAGTTAAAATCACCGAGTCCTGACATGGGCGGACCCGTATTTTATGCCTTATCGTCGCCCTTTATACCCTTCATATTGTATCGCTTTTGAATTGGCTTTCTGCTTCCGGGAAACTGCGGCCGGGGCGCCTTGAAACGTTTCTTCGACTCTTTGCTGCAGGTCTTTGAGATCCCGATCCAGATTTTGGGCGACCTCGGCCGAACCGACGGCTGCATTGATCGATTCTTGCTCACGGTAATAGCTGTGGATTCGTCCCAGGGCTTTTTGCTTTTTGCCGGCTTTAATATCAGCGGCGACTTCCTGTTTGAGCCGGTTATAATCTTCTCGAATGACTTTTTCAGTCCAGGAGGTTTTATCGATCGAGGCCTGCACTTCCCTTTGGTCTTCAACACAGGCAATTATATAAGAACCGTCCAGTTTGGTTTCCATCGTCTGGCCCTTGAAACGATAGCGGGCCTTTACCCCACCGATCTCAAAACTTCCCGTTTCGCCGGTGGGCACCTGCAGCGTCAGAAACAATTTGCGGGTTTGTCCGGCGCGCAAATCGCCCGGGTAAAAAACGGCCTGGTTTTTTTGAATGGTGATCGGGTACCCGGCGGCCTCCACGACGGACATGCCGCCTTCCAGGGGAAAAAGTAACGAAACATTGGTTGCAACGGTTGCGCGGGTGTAGAAAAATTCCTTTTGAAATACTTCTGCAAATGCCAACGGGTTTTCTAAATAATAGTAATTTCCGGCGCCGCGGTCGGCAATGGTGGTCATCAACTGCTCGTTGAAATCGTTTCCCACCCCCACGGTGCTGACGGCAAACTCTTTTCCCACAGCAACACCGGCCATCTGACCCAGCCGGGTGGAATCGGTTATGCCTTTATTGGCAAGACCGTCGGAGATCAGTATTAGCTTTCTGGCATTTCCATTTTCGTGTGCCGCCAGCATCACGTTGATGCCTGTTTGCAGCCCGTCACCCAGATTGGTTCCACCGCCGGCGCGCAGACCACTAACCAGGGCTTCTATCTGTTTGCCATGATCCGCGGTAACATGTTTTAAGCCCGAAATCTGCTGAACCCTGTCCGAATATGTGACCAGGGCAAAGCGGTCCTTGGCGGTCAGGCCGGATAAAAGATGTAAAACCGCCTGACGCGCGTCATTGATTTTACGGCCTTTCATAGAACCGCTGCGATCCAATACGATGACCATGTCGACATTGCGGGCTTCTGAGGATTGCGGATCGAATCGCTCATCGGCCTGCAGCGTTAAGGCCAGATGGACTCTGCCATCCGATCCCTGTAAAACTTTGTTCTGGACCAGACGGCCGTTAAGGGTTACCGGGCCGGATCCAATGGGGGGAATGTGTGCCCCCGGGCGGGTAATCAGGCCTGAAAGCCATGACGTTCCCAAGCCGGCCGAGTAGGCCATCGCAGCCCCGGTGGCAGCAATCAGGATGATAACCAAAACAAATGATTTTAAACGAGTGGGTTTCATGGTTGACTCCTTTCGCGTATCTGATGGTTTTTTGAACAGGGGTCTTGGACCCTGCCTTACAATTACAATTTTAGCCCAGAGCCCCTAAAACTCAATTCAAAGAAATGTAAAAAAAACGGGGCAGGATTTTACATAACTTTTACTTTGAAATCGGGTTGATGTGATATAATGTTTGATATTGCTTTGGAGAAACAAAATCGTGGCTGGGCCGACTTCGCCATAATAGCCTATGGCTGCGACGGCTAAAAAGCCTCTCCCACTATTTTGTTTGTCATCACAATGCGATGTATTGTGGCTTTAAGGAAGTTGTGGGATCCCGCTCTGCGGGAGATCAATAACAGTGTGGATGGAGCTGAATGAAAAGACCGAAAGCACGTATTCTTGTTGTTGAGGATGACCCGGCGCTGTTGCGCGGGCTTGTGGATGTGCTGGTTTACAATGGCTACGCGGTAAAGGACGCCGATGACGGCGGGCAGGGACTTGATGCGGGGCTGAACGAGGCGTTCGATTTGATCCTGCTGGACGTCATGCTGCCGACGCTCGACGGGTTTTCTATCTGTAAAGAAATTCGCCGCAAAAAGCCGGACCAGGGCATTATCATTATTACCGCCAAAGGCTCTGAGGATGATATCGTAACCGGTTTTAATGCCGGTGCCGATGACTATATCAGTAAACCATTTTCCCTCAGGGAGGTTATGGTGCGGGTAGAGGCGGTTTTGCGCCGTATCGGGAAAAATCCAGGAGACATGGAAATTCGTTTTCACGATATTTTTTTTGATGGGAAAAACCTGATCGCTGAATATCAAAATGAAACCGTTGAGATGACTCGCAAAGAAATGGATATCATCGCATATTTACATCGCTACCGGGACCGGATCGTCTCTAAAAAAGAACTGCTCACCGAGGTGTGGCAATATGCCGACGCCGATATCGAAACCCGTACCGTGGACATTCATATGTTAAAACTGCGCAAAAAAATTGCCCTTTTAATCGGCGATACGCCTCTTATCACCACCATCAGGGGAGAAGGCTACCGGCTGGAACCTGAAAAATGAAACGATTACAAATTTTAATTCTCATATTTTGTGTGACGCTGTCGGTTCCGCTCGGGTATTTTGTCTTGCGAACCTATCGCGGCCTGGAGCAGGAAGAAACCGCCACCCTGAGTTTTTTTGCCAATACCCTGTTTGACGAAATGGAACAGGCCCTTGAGGCACTCGTTCAGATGGAGGAGGCTCGCGCCATTGATGAATACAATTTCTATATGAGCCCCCCCGGAGGAGGTCTTGAAGAAAACCGTTCACCCCTTTCACACCTGCCGGCGCAGCGTTATGTCCTCGGCTATTTTCAGAATAACCCCGACGGATCGTTTCAAACGCCGCTGGCCCAGACCGGGAAACCCATTCCCGTGGACCGTGAAGATGCTGTGGCCCAGTTGGAGAGCGCCAATCGCATCTTTAACCGTAAACGCACCGCCGTTACAGATAAAATAACCATCCCGCCGGCCCGCAAGGTGGCTGAAGCCGAACAGAAGCAACAAGGCAGATTTGCTGAAAAGTATCTGGATTTAACCCGCTCTCAGAAACCCAAAGCCCGTCTCGGGCAAAAAGAAAAGCGCTTTGAAAAAGTTACCGTGGCCCAGGCGGAAAATGTGGCCCGCCAGGAAGTTGCCGAAGCCGGCAAGAGCCCTGCGCCGCCGGCTGCGGCATTATCCAAAAGCGGACCCGCACACGGTCCGGTTGCAGGAGGTTCGCTGATGGATAGCAGCAAGGACCGTGCTGCCAAAAAAGACAGGCGCAGTCTGCCCTACGCGACTGAACCCGAAGCCGATGCGCCACGCGAAGCTGCGGCTGAAACCCGGGATGAAGATAATTTTCAGGTGGAAGTTGCCCCGTTGCAATCGGTTCTTATCGACGCTGATCAAATATTTATCTTTCGCCGGATCATGATCAACCAGAAAATATACCGGCAAGGCTTCATTTTGAAGATCCACGCGTTTTTAAAACATCTGGCGCAAAATTACTTCATTGGCCAGCCCATGGCCGACTATGCCAACCTGCGCCTGCAGGTTACAGATCAGGGCCGGGGAATTGTCCTGGTGCAAGGCGGTATATCGACGCATAATCCTAAATTTATTCTGAACCGGGCATTCCCGTCGCCCTTTGCATTTTTAAATGCCACATTGAGCTTTGATGAGATTCCGCGCTCCACCGGTCGCAACACCCTGGTGATCATGATGGTCGTGCTGGCGGGCATTTTTTTAATCGGATTGTTTGCGATCTATAAAAGCACGCGGGCCATCGTGGATCTTTCCGAGCGCCGGTCGCAATTTGTCTCATCGGTTACGCATGAATTAAAGACGCCGCTGACCAATATACGGATGTATATTGAAATGCTCGAGCAGGGAATTGCAAAAGATACCGAACGGGAACAGGAGTATTTTCAAATCATCAATTCAGAGGGTTCGCGTTTGTCCCGTCTGATTAACAATGTTCTGGATCTGGCCAAACTGGAGAAAAAACAGCGATCTCTTAATCTGGTTCAGGGAACATTTGAAGAGGTGCTCGCAGAAGTTCAAACTGTGATGCAGGCCAAACTGCGGCTGGAGGGTTTCACCCTGAAAATTGTTCAGGAGGACATCTCCCCGTTTAAATATGACCGTGAGGCCATGATTCAGGTGTTGATCAATCTGATTGAAAACAGCATCAAATTTTGCCGGTCAGCGCACAAAAAAGAGATCATCATTAGAATCTATCAGGAACCAAAGCATATAAAGATTGCAGTTTCCGATCACGGACCCGGGATTCCGCGTCATGCGCTTAAAAAGGTTTTTGATGATTTTTACCGGGTAGACAACGCCCTGTCCCGGAAAACACGGGGTACCGGCATCGGTCTGGCTCTGGTTAAAAAATTTATCAGGTTAATCGGAGGGAACGTAACGGCGGAGAATAATCCGGCAGGCGGCTGCACCATAACCATTTCCTTACCATCATAACGGTTGAATTGAATTCAACCGTTATGGTCGAGGGCATCTCTGACGGTTCGAGAAAGGCTTCGAATGGTAAATGGTTTCATTATCAGCCCTTTAATCCCCAAATCCTGTGCTCGCTGTTCATCTATTTTTTCGCTGTAGCCGGTGCAGATAATGACCGGGATATCAGAGCGGATTTTCATCAATTCCGCTGCCAGACTGTCACCGGTCATGCCGGGCATCGTCATATCGGAAATGACCAGGTCGAATTTATGCGGTGCTGCCCCAAAGGTCTCGAGGGCTTTATCCGGGCGGGTCCGCGTTTCCACCCGATAGCCGAGTTTTTTCAGCATGCTTTTGCCCAGGTCAATGAGGGTTTCCTCATCATCGATGAACAGAATGTGCTCATTGCCGGTCGGAAGCGCTTTTCGCTCTGCGGTTTCTGGTTCCATTTGTTTCTCCATAACCGGAAATAGAATATCAAAACGGGTTCCTTTGCCGGGTGTGCTTTGAACACGGATGAAGCCGCCATGCCCTTTTATGATGCCATGGACGACAGCCAATCCCATGCCGGTGCCTTTATCTTGCTCTTTGGTGGTGAAATAGGGATCAAATATGCGATCCAGGGTCTCGGAATCCATACCATGTCCCGTATCGCTGATGCTGAGCTTTACATAAGGGCCGGGATTGAGTTCAGGATATTGCGCGGCCTTTTTGACGCTCAGGTCCACATTGTGCAATTCGACTTTCAAAATACCGCTTGTATCCCCCATGGCATGAGCCGAATTGGTGCACAGATTCATCACCACCTGATGCATTTGGGTTGGATCCGCAAAAATAGGATCCAGGTTGGGCTCAATATTTTGTCTGATTTCAATGGTGGTCGGCAATGAAGCCCGCAGCAATTTTAATGCTTCTGCGACAATGGTTGCCAATGAAATGATGTTTTTATCCTGTTCGCTTTTGCGGCTGAAGGCCAGAATCTGTTTTACCAGATCCTTGGCCCGATGACCCGCGTTGAGCACCTGCTCGATGTTGTAATGCTCCATTGAATCTTTTTTCGTATCGTATAACGCCATCTCGGAGTAGCCGATAATCGCACCCAGAATGTTGTTGAAATCATGGGCAATGCCACCGGCCAATGTTCCAATGGCCTCCATTTTCTGGGCCTGTATCAGCTGAGTTTTTAATTGTTC
>Ga0209536_100010064_pt1 | contig 13982 bp, 12 predicted proteins | sample DeeMarSeWOR28_12_FD_187461 | JGI IMG/M metagenome (GOLD analysis project Ga0209536, IMG submission 187461) | Marine sediment microbial communities from White Oak River estuary, North Carolina - WOR-2-8_12 (SPAdes) (version 2) | ecosystem: Environmental > Aquatic > Marine > Intertidal zone >...
CGTTGTCATCTGAAGGTTTTCACCGGCCCTTTTCTGGATCAAAATGATTTTGACCGTCTGACAAAAAGCGCCGGGAACAACGTGCAGGTGACACGTTTTACAACAGATTTTTTATCTTATCTGGCGGCTGCCGATCTGTCGGTGAGCATGGGCGGCTACAACACGACCATGAACATCCTATCAACCGGGGTGCCTGCACTGGTGTGGCCGTTTCCCCAGAATCGTGAGCAACGGCTGCGAGCAGGGCGCCTGGCCGATATGGGTGCGTTAAGGGTGCTGGAAGATGAAGACCTTCATCCCGATCGCCTAGCCGTTATCATGGATCAATGGATTTCCCGATCGACGCGGCCAACCGTCAATATCAATCTGAACGGTGCCGCAAATACGGCAAAGTGGGTTGAGAATCAAATAAAAGCTCAGCCACTTAGACATGAGGGCCGTCGCTGGCTGAAAAAACGGCCAATCTAAAAAAAGATACACTCATAGTTCAGGCAGAATAAATGCAGAACGAAATTTCTCCCATTTGGCGTCATTTTCCTTCAGATCTCGTTTCCCGTGCCGAACGCTGTATCCATAGCGCCTGCGAAAGATTGGAAGACATGGGTTCCAGCCACATTTTTTTTCGAGCGGACGATGTGGCCGCTCCCGGGAAAAAATTTGCCAGGTTGATGCATATTTTCAAGCGCCGGCGGGTACCCCTATGTCTGGCCGTGGTCCCGGCATGGCTGACCGGCAGGCGCTGGCAATATCTCAAGGATCTGGCGGCAAGGCAATCTTCGCTGTGGTGCTGGCACCAGCACGGTTGGCGCCACATAAACCACGAAATCGAAGGTAAAAAGCAAGAGTTCGGTCCTTCCCGCAGCCGCTCCAATATCAAACGGGACCTTGTTCAGGGCAAACGGCGCCTTGAGGATCTTATGGAGGCGGAATTTTATCCGGTATTCACGCCCCCTTGGAATCGCTGCAGCCTCGACACCCTTCAATTGCTGGGAGAACTTGGTTATGTGGCGGTATCCCGCTCCCGCGGAAGCATACCGCAGGCGCCAAGGGGACTGCCGGATTTTTATGCCGACGTTGATCTGCACACCCGCAAGGAACGGGATCCGGCACTTGGCTGGAAACTTCTGTTGGAAGAGCTCCAGTCGGCAATATCATCAAAGCTCTGCGGTATTATGATCCATCATCAGCGGATGAATGAGGCGGCATTTGATTTTCTTGAGATGCTTTTAGGGATCATAGTCAAGCGCAAAGAGATTCAACTGGTTAACTATAGGGACCTAGCGTGACCGTTTACAGGTTCAGGGGCAATCCCACGGTCTGCCACCAAAAAGAAAGTGCTGAATCTGTTGGAGTCTGGCCACCAAAGCACATGAAGGAATATGAAATTTAACCTTTTACCGATTTTCCTTTTTACAATAGACAACGGACCTGTCTTATGAAAATCATCTTTTACTGTCAATACGTCTGGGGTATGGGACATTTGGTCCGCAGCCTCGAGTTTGCGCGGGCCTTATCCGATCATGAGGTGACCCTGATTGCCGGCGGTCAGAACGTTGCGGTGGATCTGCCGGAACATGTTCGACTCCTTCAGCTTCCGGTGCTGTATATGGATGAAAAATTTACTCGACTGATCCCGGCCGATCCCGGCCAAAGTGTTCAACAAATCCAGCAGGAACGGAAAAAGACCATTTACTCGCTGATAAAACATCTGCAGCCGGATTTTTTTATTGTCGAGCTATATCCTTTTGGCCGATCCATGTTCGGCTTCGAGCTGGAGCCTTTGCTGGAAGATATTCGTTCAGGCAGATTTGGACCTGTTAAAACCATATGCAGCCTGCGGGATATTTTGGTGGAGAAAAAAGATCCTGCCGCATATGAAGAGAGGGTTTTGCAGAAACTAAACCGGCACTTTGATGCCCTGCTGATTCATTCAGATCCCGCTTTACTGCGTCTGGAGGAAACCTTCAGCCGGGTGCGGGACATCGATATTCCTGCGGTCTACACCGGGTTTATCACCCAGCAGACGGATCCCGCCAACGGTAGAAGCCTGCGAAGGGAACTGGCAATTTCTTGCGGGCAAAAATTTATCGTGGCCAGCGCCGGCGGCGGACGCTCAGGCTACAGGCTTTTAACGTCTGTCATCGATGCCTGCGAATTACTTCGAGATAGAATACCGGTTCGGCTTGAAGTCTTTAGCGGACCGTTTATGGAAAATGAAGCGTTTGAAAAAATAGCCGCCCGGACCTCTGCAGGCCTTCGTATCCGGCGATATACAAAGCGCTTCCTGGATTACCTGTATGCCGCCAACCTATCGGTGAGCCTGGCCGGTTACAACACGTGTATGAACTTGCTGGTTACCGGAGTCCCGGCCCTGGTTTATCCTTATGCGCGCCAACGGGAGCAGCCCATGCGTGTCAATAAAATAAAAAAATTTCTGCCGATGAAGATTTTAAATGATGATGATCTCCAGCCCGACCGTTTAAGTAAGCACATGCATCACATGCTTCAAAATAAAAGCGCGTTAAAAACACTGCCAATCGATACGAATGGTGCGGCCAATTCGGCCAACTTCCTGAGTCAGTGGGTAAATGAATCGATAATGACAACCCCGGGCCGCGTCATTTAAGCATCCGCCAATCCTCCGCTTTCAATAATAAATGTGTAAGCTACTCACTAAAGTTGTGAATAACATTACACAGCTTTGTGCTAGATGGACCATTTCTCCCTGCCGCTTAATAATTTCAGCAATTGGAATTTAGCAATATTAACAAACCATTGATTCAGAGATAATAAAATTACCTTGCCCGGTTTGCAGGTTGGTACCTTTTTTGCTCTTACCCTTCTGATCTTTAGGATAAGGTATTATTCATTTTGATTGGATAGGATACCCTAAATTCGTTCCGCCGCAGGCGGGTCATCCGAAATTCGTCCATATTTAATGGGGAGTTCTTCTATGACGGTTATTTCTTTGATATCCGATAAACCGATGAAAAAAGATGCCAGCTGCATCAATATCCGCACCTGCGAGCATTACATCAAAAGCGTATTGTCGCAAGTGCCGTATCATAGCCTGTTCAAGGAAATTATCGGAAATCGGAAATTTTTTGTCACCGATGAAGACACGGGTAGACTCATATCGGTTACCCATGATTATCTGTTGGGGCCTGGTAACTGGATTTCAAATGATCTGCTGAATCGCGTGTATCAGAACACCATTTCGATTTTAGACGATCCGGATGCCATTTACAAAGCCGGCAAAAATATCTTTAAAACCACCGTGGCGACCGAGGTTTTTTTATTGCGTTTGGCCGGCGTTCAAACCATCATCAACCGGCTTCCCAAAGAGAACGCCAAATTTAACGCCAACCGCTCAATAAAAATCTTAGAAAATCAAAATGGTTACGCTGTGGTGAGAATCTACTGGAATGACGATCCCGCCGTCACCAAGCATTTTTGTGACATGAACAGAGGGGTTTATGAGGGTCTGGGAAAACTCTCGGGCAATCCAGCCACAGTTGGTGAGAAGATGTGCCGGTTTACCGGCGGTGCTTTTTGTGAATATCACATCAAATGGAAGGCCAAACCTATTTATTCACGGTTTATGGATCTGTTTCGCGTCCGACTGTCACGAGAAATTATCGATGAGCTTGAACGCCGGATTGAAGAGGTCAACACCGTTCGCCTGAAACAGGAAAGAATCATAGAGCTCAGAACCAAAGATCTTCAGGAGCAGAAACGACAGGTTGTCAAGGCTCACAGTTTTCTGGCACGATATGTACCGTCCCAGTTGGCAAAGAAAATACTGGCCGGAGATGTTGCACCGGTTCGTGATCACCACCGCAGGAAATTGGTGATGTTTTTTTCCGACATCAAAGATTTCACCAGGGCCACAGATGCGCTGGAACCCGAAGATATGGGAGAATTGTTAAACGAATATTTTTCCTGCATGAATGCGATCATTCAAAAATATGAAGGGACCCTTGCAAACATTACCGGTGATGCGCTGTTTGTTTTTTTCGGTGCACCGGACAGAACCGACGACCGGGATCATGCCTTACGATGTGTGCGGATGGCCATGGAAATGCAGCAAAAAATGCAGGCACTGCAAAAAAAGTGGTTCAGTGAAGGCATTGAATATCCTCTGCAAATAAGATGCGGCATCAGTACGGGTATGGCTACGGTGGGCAGCTTTGGCTCCGGGCAAAGAAGCGAATACAGCGCCATGGGCATGCAGGTCAACCTGGCTTCCAGACTGGAAACAGCCTGCGAGCCGGGAGGAATACTCATCAGTCATTCCACCTGGGCACTGATAAAGGATAAAGTTGACTGCCGATCAAAAGAAACCATAGAAGCGAAGGGGTTTTCACGGCCGGTCAGGGCCTATGAAATCAACCTGGGAACAGCAAGCGGGCGATGATACAACCTCAGGCGCACTGGTCATCATCGGGTTTTTAGGGAGAAATCGATAGCCGGAATCCCCTCAAATTTGGGATTGATTTCTGATTAATTTGATAACCTGTCCGATTTCGTTTGCATAAAGTCCTTGACAGGACCGGGCTGAAAAACTATAAGCATAGAATCATCAGTTTGCGGGGGCTCGAACAAATCGGGCTGAAATTGATCCTTGCTGCATGGTTGGAATGAGACCTTATCCATAAGCTGTGGATCTTACCGTTGTACCTGATCCGGGTAATGCCGGCGTAGGGAAGACAGATAAAAAAGCCGTCCCACTACCGGGCGGCTTTTTTGTTTGGTGAGCTCTATCTAGCCGGGTTCGACCCAATCGACGTAATCGGTTTTTTTCAAGGAGGCAAAATGTCCCATCTGGCAGACCAGGCAGCACAAAATCTTGAAGCGGTGCGAAACCAAAAACCACTGATCCATAACATCACCAATTATGTGGTGATGAACACAACCGCCAATGCGCTTCTATCCATGGGCGCCTCACCGGTCATGGCCCACGCCGTCAATGAAGTTGAAGAGATGGTATCGTTCGCCGGGGCCCTGGTGCTCAATATCGGCACTTTGAGTGATTCCTGGGTGACAGCCATGATCGCTGCCGGCATACGTGCTTCGGAGCGGAACATCCCGGTGGTCCTGGATCCGGTAGGCGCCGGCGCGACGGATTTGCGCACCCGTACCGCCAATAAAATTGTCGCGGAGGTGGATATAGCGGTGATCCGCGGCAATGCATCGGAAATATTGGCTTTGCGCCATGCCGACTCCCAGACTAAAGGCGTGGATGCCATCCACACGGTCGACGATGCCGCCACCACGGCCAAGCTGTTGGCGGATGAACTAGGTATAACGCTGGCTCTTACCGGTCCAACCGATCTGGTAACCGACGGACAGCGGGTTATCAGAATTGAAAATGGTCATCCTCTGATGGCCTGTGTGACGGGTACGGGTTGCATGGCGACTGCAGTCGCAGGTGCTTTTCTGGCAGTCGACAGCGATCCGGTGAGTGCTGCTGCCACCGCGCTTGCCTTTTTCGGGCTGGCCGGCGAACACGCTGCCGAACAGGCCCAGGCGCCCGGCAGTTTCATGGTCGCTCTTTTAGATTCCCTGTATACCATTACGCCGGAGCAGCTTCGTTTACAGGCTAAAATATCTCAGGAGACATGATGGTGGATTATTCGGTTTATCTGGTGACGGATCGGGAACTGGCCCGTGGCAGAACGACCCTTGAGATTGCCGCAGCTGCAATTCGGGGTGGTGTGTCCTGTATCCAGTTGCGTGAAAAAACGTGCAGCACCCGGGAATTCATTGATGAGGCCCTGGCAATTCGTTCGTTGCTGGCTCGACATGAAATTCCCCTCATCATCAACGATCGCGTGGACGTGGCTCTGGCGGTCAAAGCCGACGGGATCCACTTAGGCCAAAAGGACATGCCCTGCAGTATGGCCCGGCAACTCATACCTGAAAGCATGATTGTCGGGATTTCGGTTGAGTCTCTTGATGACGCGATTGCCGCCCAAAAAGACGGCGCCGATTATCTCGGTGTCAGTCCCATCTACTCAACACCCACCAAGACCGACACGGCGCAGCCTTTAGGCTTGGAGGGCTTACGGTCCATCCGGTCCGAGGTGGACCTCCCTCTGGTGGGTATCGGCGGACTAAATGCCGACAATGCGGAGGCGGTAATTCATAACGGCGCTGATGGTGTGGCGGTCGTATCGGCCATTGTGGCGGCCGATGATCCTGAGGCCGCCACCCGCGCCCTGTCCGAAATTGTGAGGTTGGCAAAAATAAAATGAAACTGAAGGATATCGGCGAGTTCGGATTTATTGACAAAATCAAAAATGGGTGTCTCATCCGCACCGATGGCGTGGTGCAGGCCATCGGCGACGATGCGGCAGCCTTCGTATCGGCAGAGGGAAAACTCACCCTGGTCACCACCGATCTCCTTGTGGAAAGAGTCCATTTTTTGCGAGACGCCACCACCGGCTTTAACCTCGGTTACAAGGCTCTGGCTGTTAATTTGAGCGACATTGCGGCCATGGGCGGGACGGCTCGTGAGGCGTTCATCAGTATTGCCGTGCCCGCTGATTGCGATCTGGCGTTTCTGGAGGATCTATACCAAGGGATGCGTCATCTGGCGACTCAATATGACGTCAATTTGCTGGGCGGCGATACCACCAGCTCCAAAATTGATCTGGTGATCAACGTCGCGGTAGTGGGCAGCGTGTCAGCTCACCGGATGTTGACCCGCCAAGCTGCCCGCCCGGGGGACCGGATTTATTCTACCGGCTATTTAGGGGACAGCCGGGCCGGACTGCACTTGATTCTAAGCGGTATTGCACCAGAAACCCGTGATCACAAGGCGCTTTTTGAAACCCACATCCTGCCTTACCCTTATCTGACCGAGGGGCAGTTTTTAGCCGCCCAAACGGGCTTGCACGCCGCTATCGATGTGAGCGACGGCCTATCATCCGATCTGGGTCATATCCTGTCGGCCAGCAAGGTAGGAGCTCGGTTGTGGTGTGAACGCATACCCGTATCACTGCCATTACAGAGATTCTGCTCTCAATTCGCCTTCGATGCGGTGGATTATGCCCTGGCGGGCGGTGAAGATTATACCTTGGTTGTCACGATTGCGAGCGATCAGGCCTTAGCGGTCCAAAAATCGTATGAAAAGCATTTTGGCAAACCACTCTTCGAGCTGGGAGAGATCACCGATACCTGCAGATTGGAGCTGGTTGATTCGGCCGGCAGCGTCAGGCCGGCTGTGGCCAAAGGCTGGAATCATTTTAAATAGGTTTAGAAAATGATGAATTCAAATAAATTGTCTAAAAAATATCGTCGCGTTTTGACCATCGCCGGGTCGGACAGCGGTGGAGGAGCCGGCATTCAGGCTGATTTAAAGACATTCGCCGCCAATAAATGTTACGGCCTTTCAGTCTTGACCGCCCTGACAGCGCAAAATACCCGGGGCGTAACGGCGATCCATGCTGTCCCGGCCAATTTCGTCGAAGCGCAAATGGAGGCCGTATTGACCGATATCGGGACTGACGCCATTAAGATCGGGATGCTCTTTTCAGCAGAACTCATCGAGGTAGTGGCCCGGACGTTGAAAAAGCACGGAGCCTCCAATGTTGTTCTGGATCCGGTCATGGTGGCCCAAAGCGGGGATAAACTCCTGCAGGATACTGCCATCACCACCATAAAGGAGCATCTTATCCCCCTGGCCGATATCATTACGCCAAACGTGCCGGAAGCCGAAGTTTTATTAGGCAGGAAGATCGATGACACGTCGTGCATGATTGAAGCGGCTCGTGACCTGGCACGCTTTGGATGCCAATCCGTGTTGGTTAAAGGCGGCCATCTGGCAAAAACCCACAGCACCGATTTTTTATACCTGACCCCCAAAAATCGGTTGATCGAGTATACCGCTGAACAGGTGCACACAATCAACAACCACGGCACCGGCTGTACGCTGTCGTCGGCCATTGCCGCCCAGCTGGCCCACGGATACGATATTCAAACCGCTGTCGGCAATGCCAAGGACTATATTACCGCAGCCATTAAGACAGGCGCCCACTACGTCCTGGGTAAAGGAAACGGCCCGGTGCACCATTTTTACAATTTCTGGTCATAGCACTTTATGTCGCGACAAATCGATAAGACAGCAGGAGAACTGCCGGCATCAACAGCACCGGAAATCTTCATAGAGCATCTCACCTTTGGGCACGCAGATCAACCTTTGTTTAAGGATTTTACCTTTACCGTTGCTGCCGGTCAGTGGACCTGCCTGCTGGGGCCGAGCGGATGCGGTAAATCAACGCTCTTACGCTTGATTTCCGGCAGCTTGACCCAAGGGGTTGCCGGCCGCATTCAATTTGCCGGGCAGTTGCGCAGGCGTGGCCAGGTTGCCTGGATGGCGCAGAAGGATCTGTTGTTACCATGGCTTTCGGTATTGGAAAACGTGTTGTTGGGAGCACGTTTGCGGGGCACCCTGAGTGCCGGACGCAGACAGCGTGCCCTGAAACTTTTAGAAGGGGTCGGACTGGGTGATCACAGCCAGGCCTTTCCCGATTCTCTCTCCGGAGGTATGCGCCAGCGAGCGGCCTTGTTGCGCACCCTCATGGAGGAGCGTCCGGTCATTTTGATGGACGAACCCTTTTCAGCTCTGGACGCCCTCACGCGCCTTAAACTTCAGAATTTAGCGGCAGGTTTAGTCAGGGGAGCGACGGTTCTGCTAGTGACCCACGACCCTTGGGAAGCTTTACGCATAGGCCACCGCATTTACATTATGAAGGAGCGTCCGGTACGCTTGAGTCGCGTCTTTCAGCCACCGGGAGCGCCACCCCGCGCACCCGATCGAGAAGAGATCGCCTCCATGTACGCACAATTACTGGCCCACCTGGTAGAAAAGAGGAATTAATGCCTGTACCTCGCCTTGGCATCATATGTATCGGCCTGACTTTGCTCTGGCAAGCGGTGGTCTGGATTACCCAAGTGCCGCCTTACATCTTGCCCGCTCCCAAATCAGTTGTCCTGGCACTAATGGATCATGGGCCGGAATTGCTGGTCCATGCCGGCACCACTCTGATTGAGATCCTTGCCGGTTTGACGATTGGCACTATATTCGGCGCGGGCAGCGCCTTATTGATGATGATCTCGCGCGGCACCAAACATTGGATCATGCCCGTATTGGTGATCAGTCAGGCGATCCCGGTTTTTGCCCTGGCCCCTCTGCTGGTTTTGTGGCTTGGATATGGCCTATCCTCTAAAATCGCCATGGCCGTATTAATCATATTCTTTCCCGTGACCGCAGCCTTTTATGACGGACTTCGCAGCACCGAACCCCAGTGGCTGGAACTGGCAAGGGTCATGGATGCCCCACCTCATGCTGTTTTGCGTGAGATCCGGATCCCTGCAGCCTTGCCTGCCTTCGCTTCCGGCCTGAGGGTGGCAACCGCCGTTGCGCCCATTGGTGCCGTCGTCGGTGAATGGGTCGGTTCTAGTGCCGGCTTGGGTTTCTACATGTTGCACGCTAACGCAAGAATGCAGATCGATACGATGTTCGCCGCGTTGGTGCTTCTGTCCGCAATGGCCTTGACCCTCTACTTTGCCGTCGATGCGGCCTTACGGCGGATTATTTTCTGGCAATCTGAACAAGAAGGAACTGTGAGATGAAAAAAATAATCACAATGACCTTACTGGGGTGGACCCTGCTTGCTGCTGCAGCCACTTCTTCGGCAGCAGCCTCGAACGAATTGAACGTCATGCTGGACTGGTTCGTTAATCCGGACCATGCCCCTCTTTTCGTAGCACTGGAAAAGGGCTTTTTTACTGAGCGTGGTTTGAAGGTCAAATTCATTACCCCATCCAATCCCAATGACCCCCCCAAATTGGTGGCAGCAGGTAAGGTCGACTTGGCCGTATCCTACCAACATCAGCATCACCTGCACGTAGATAAAGGGTTGCCGCTGGTACGGGTGGCCACTTTGATAGCAACCCCACTCAATGCCCTGGTGGTTTTGGCTGACGGGCCGATTCGATCACCGGCCGACTTGAAAGGCAAAACCATCGGCTATTCCATCGGCGGTTTTGAAACCGTATTGCTCAAAGTGATGCTGGACAGACAGGGTCTGTCTTTGAAAGACGTGAATTTGGTAAACATCAATTTTTCTCTATCGCCATCCTTATTTACCGGCCAGACCCAGGCCGTCATTGGGGCTTTTCGCAATTTCGAATTGAATCAGATGGACATTGCCGGGAAACCGGGGCGCGCTTTTTTCGTCGAAGAGCACGGCATTCCGCCTTACGATGAACTTATTATGGTAGCGCATCGCAACCGGGTCCAAGACGAAGCACTTAAACTGTTTGTGGAGGGTATCGAGACCGGGGTGCAATTCTTGGTCAATCATCCCGAAGAAAGCTGGCAGCTGTTTATCCGGGGGCGAGAAAGCCTTGATGACGAGCTCAATCGTCGGGCCTGGATAGACACTCTGCCCCGCTTTGCACTACGTCCCGGTGCGCTGGACCGCAACCGGTACATGCGCTTTGCCCGTTTCTTGAAAAATCAAGGCATGATAGGTCGGATTCCGACATTGGAAAGCTGGGCGGTGGAGCTTGGAGAATAGGAGAATAATGGATCTTACAGAAATTGTGGCCACGTTCACTCTGTCAGCTACCCTAGACCGGGCAGTGATGCTATCTACGTCTGCACCTATGTGAAAAATCTCAACGTTGTATACGGGTCGTTCTCTATGCAATCAGATAGAAAACTATGCGCATCCTGATGAATTATAGAGACTAGCAGATTCGTGGTAATTGTTCTCCTGCCAACATATCCAATAATCGCTCCCCCCCGATGCGTGTCTCCATAAAAACTTTTCCGGTATGATCAGCGATCACTTCTCCAATCACCGCCGCGTCTTTACCGTAGGGGTTCATCCGCATTGCGGCCAGAACCGCATCGGCATCTTCTGGGGCCACAAAAGACAGCAATTTGCCTTCGTTGGCCAGGTACAGGGGATCGAAACCCAGCAGTTCGCAGGCCGCCGCAACCTCTTTTTTCAAGGGTATTGTATTTTCGTAAATCTTGATGGCGACCTGTGATTTCTCCGCAATTTCATTTAAGGCGGTGCCCACGCCCCCCCGGGTGGGGTCCCGCAAGACATGAATATTATGACTTGCCGCAAACATCTGCTTTACCATGTGGTTTAAAGGAGCCGTATCGCTGGTAAGGTCGGATTCAAAGGACAGTCCTTCCCGGCGGGTCAAAATGGTAATCCCATGATCCGCGATGGTGCCGCTTAAAATTATCCGATCACCGGTTTTAGCATTGGGACTGGCAACATTCACGCTGTGCGGTATCAAGCCGATTCCGGAGGTGTTAATAAAGATCCGGTCCACGGCGCCCTTCGGCACCACTTTAGTGTCCCCGGTCACTACCGTGACATCGGCGATTTTCGCGGCAGTCCCCATATCATTGATAATTTTTTCAAGATCGATCCTGGCAAACCCCTCCTCGATAATCAACCCGACACTCAGGTACAAGGGTGTTGCGCCGCACATTGCAATGTCATTGACAGTGCCGTTAATGGCCAAATCACCGATGCTCCCCCCCGGGAAAAAAATGGGATCTACCGTGTAGGAGTCGGTTGAAAATGCCATGCGTATTCCGTTAAGTTCAAATATGGCGCCGTCATTCAACTCGGCAAGGATGGGATTATTAAAAACCGGCAGCAGCATTTCCGCAGTTAGCCGATGCGAGATTTTACCGCCGCTGCCGTGATCCAGCAGTATTTTGTCGAATTTCATGTGAATAGTCTTGGTACAGTTGTTAAATTTAAAAAGTTTTTATCTATTGATTATATTAACTGCTGTTCAGGCCGGCGGCAGCGCTGAAACCCGACACCTGAAACCTTTCATCTGCTCTTTGGCTTCCGCCCTCTGTCTTCTGTTCTCCACCCACACAATCCGCAATCGTTTTATTCCCCCTTCCGCATTCAAAGGTGGTACCGATAGTAGGCCGCACAAGTCCCCTCGGTGGATACCATGCAAGGCCCCACCGGATCGGTGGGAGTGCAGATCTTTTGGTATAACTTACAATCCGGCGGACTCTTTTTGCCGGTCAGAATTTCACCACAGGCGCAGCCTTTCGGAATTTGGGGTTCTGAAACCCGGATCTTAAATTGCTTTACGGCGTCATGCACGGCGAATTCATCTCTTATTTTCAATCCACTCAGCGGGATCATACCAATTCCCCGCCAACTGGCATCAACCGGTTCAAAAATATCCTGCAGTATTTTCTGTGCCTTTGGGTTTCCTTCTTCGGTAACGGCCCGGGGATAGGCATTGTCAAGGCCCGGAGTTTTGGTTTCGATCATCTCCACCAGCTTGCTGACGGCCTCTAGAATATCCGCCGGCTCAAACCCGGCCACCACGCAGGGAATCTGATACCTGTTAAAAAATGGCCGATAGGCATTTAGACCGATGATGACTGAGACGTGTCCGGGCAGGATGAAGCCGTCAAGCTGAACGTCGTCCAAGCTCATCAATATATCCAGGGCCGGTGGCACCAACTTGTGAGCAGATATTACCGAGTAATTATCTACTTTCATTTGCGCGGCCTGCATGATCGAAGCCGCAATGGTCGGGGCTGTCGTTTCAAACCCCACCCCCAGAAACACCACCTTTTTATCAGGGTTTTTTTGCGCTACCTCCAAAGCATCAAAAGTCGAATAGACCACCCGGATATCATGGCCTTCCGCGCTTTCTTTCTGCAATGAAGAATGGCTGCCGGGCACCCGCATCAGGTCACCAAATGTTGTGACAATCACATCATCCAAACGGGCCAATTCAATAAAGGCATCAATTTCTCGTTGGTCCGTGACGCACACCGGACACCCCGGGCCCGACAGCAGTGATATGGTTTTTGGCAACAGGGAACGTATCCCGCTGCGAAAAATCGAGACCGTATGGGTTCCACAAACCTCGATCAGGCGAATCGGTCGCCGGCTGGTGGTTTTAATTCTATTAATTAGCTTTTTGACTATTTCCGGGTCACGGTATTCTTCAATGTGTTTTAAAGTCATTAATAGAATCCAAACTTTCAATTTTTGGCCGCAGCCGCCGCTGCCACCGCCTGTCCCAAGGCAATCCCGCCATCGTTGGTTGGAACCTGCTCATGGCTGAATACATCGAATTTATTGTCTCGCAGTGCCCGGATCATGCCGCTTAGCAGGGTGGCGTTCTGAAAACAACCACCGCTGAGAACCACGCGCTTCAAACCGCTTTCTTTGCGGATGACATCACACAGATCGCAAAACAGGCAGATCAAGGTTCGGTGAAATTTGGCGCCAATTTCTGACAACGGTATCCTGTTTTGAATATCTGCAACCACGCCCCGAATGATGGGGGCCGTTGGAATGAGCAAAATGTTACTCTGCTCCCATTCATAGTCATAGGGGGATTCAGCCGATTCCCCCGCCAGCATTTCCAGTTCCATGGCAGCCTGACCTTCAAAATTTACCCGGCTGCGAATTCCGCAGATGGCCGCCACACCATCAAACAATCTCCCCAGACTGGAGGTCAGCGGGGAATTGATCCCTTTGGCAATCATTTCACTGATGACCGCCACGCTTTCGCTCTCGAGATCCCGCAGGATGGGGAGATCAAGATTGTAAAAGTCGGCACCATAGGCATCCTGCAGATAGCTGATTGCCATGCGCCAGGGTTCTTTGATGGCGGCGCTGCTGCCCGGCATGGCGACATAGGCGAGATGACCGGCGCGCTTAAAATCATGCGCTTCGGTAATCAGAATTTCTCCGCCCCAGAGTGCGCCGTCGATTCCATAGCCCGTGCCGTCGAAGGCAAGGCCGATCACCGCTCCTTCAAGTTTGTGTTCGGCCATGCAGCTGACGATGTGGGCGTGATGATGCTGAACCTGAATATTTGGGATTGTTGCCTGCTCTTCAGCGAATTGAGTACTCAAATAATCCGGATGCATATCGCAGGCAATAATTTCA
>Ga0209536_100010066_pt1 | contig 13980 bp, 14 predicted proteins | sample DeeMarSeWOR28_12_FD_187461 | JGI IMG/M metagenome (GOLD analysis project Ga0209536, IMG submission 187461) | Marine sediment microbial communities from White Oak River estuary, North Carolina - WOR-2-8_12 (SPAdes) (version 2) | ecosystem: Environmental > Aquatic > Marine > Intertidal zone >...
ACGGCGTAACCTTTCTGGGTTTGATTGGTATCGTCTCCACTGGAATCATCCTGGTTTCGGTGTTCCGTTCCTACATGAGTTCACCATACCGTAAGTGACAGATTGTCCTGAATCATGACATTAAACTGATTCACATTCCCACTCATTCTTCATTCTTTCTTTTTTCATTATGACCCGCGAAATGATGCTTGGTATGATCCGTGCCGGTAGCAATGGTGAGCAAATCCTCCAGATTCTTGATACCATCGTCAATGATGATGATTCTGCCGCTGATATTCAAGGCGGTTATGTTGACGCTGCTCAAGATGACCAACCTACCCTGAGTGAGGTGGCATTCTAAACACTAACTCCAGGGTGTGCCAGTCGGCAAGGTGGCACATCCTGCCTCCCACTGCCCCCCATGGGGCCCTATACTGGCCACAGTTCAAAGGAAACCAACTGATGAACTGCCACTACCTCTGCCTTGTTGATGGTGTTGTAGAATACGGCAGCACAGACCTCTACCAATTCAATCATTATCGTATGATGTATGCCGAAGAACATCAAGATGCTGAAAATGTAGAGTATCTTGTGCTGACTGATGAAGCATACAACGAACTGTTCCCTTGTGAGGATGAAGAATGAAACTCTTTCAATACGATAAAAAAGTATGGGATAATGGTGAAACTTCACGCACTTGGCAGTTTGGTATCTTCAAAAATCATTCATTCCTGTGGGTGAATTATGAGAACCCCAGTAGTCAAGTTTGGACTTCTGGTGGTCTTCATACCTCATTCTCATTCTTTGGTTCTTCTCTTTTTGGTGTAGATTTTGAGACCAATAGTTGGTCTTTTTCTTTCAACTTTTTTACTGAATACTTTGAGGGGTGGAGTGTCTGATGTGACGGTCAGGGGGCTGGCACAAGCCCCCTCCCACTGCCCCCTAGGGGGCCCTATACTGGCCACAGTTCAAAGGAAACCAACCGATGCCAACCCCCACCCCCCTGAAAACCATTCTCACCCCCGACCGCTATCCGTTTGCTGTGGCGAAGGTAGAGAATGGTAAAATTGTTTCGACGGTTTCTTATGCAACTTCCCTGGAAGATGCGCATCGTTCTACTCAAAAATGGAACAATTCTCTCAGGGGTTTCAACTTCAATCACAAATTTGTGATGGCAGAAATGAAGGATCTTGACAACACCCCCAGTTACTCCTACTGGGTCGCTATCTGATGTGACGGTCAGGGGGCTGGCACAAGCCCCCTCCCACTGCCCCCTAGGGGCCCCTATACTGGCCACAGTTCAAAGGAAACCACATGTGGGAAGAAATTGCAGACATGTCGGGCGAAATCTTCGACATTGATTTTGATTTTGACGATGTGCCCGCTGAAGTAAAGAATGATCCTGAATTTAAGTTTGAGGATGAATTTTTGCATGATTCTCGCAAAGCACTTCTGGCAGGAGCTATTCTGAGGGGATACACGCACGCTCAGGTAAAGAAAGCATCTGCTGAGAGATTGCGTGTCATGAATGATTCTAACACGCGGCGGAATCGTTCTAAACTTGCCCTGATGTGACGGTCAGGGGGCTGGCACAAGCCCCCTCCCACTGCCCCCCAGGGGGCCCTATACTGGCCACAGTTCAAACGACACGCGATGCGCTACGAAGTTCACGTCCCCTCCGCTCCCTATGAAGGCGAGAGCACTCATGATGAGTGGCAAGCGTGGGATCTCTGCCTCTCCCTGTCTGAGGAGTTTGGCTATGCTGAGGTTCGCCGCAATGGCGTCATTCTGGGATCCTACGCTGACGGTCACGCCTGAGTGACAGTCGGAGAGGTGGCACAAGCCCCCTCCCACTGCCCCCTAGGGGGCCCTATACTGGCCACAGTTCAAACGACCAAACCAAATGAAAGCACATCACACCGCCCGCCTGATTGTCGCTGCCATCATCATCGGAATGGGTTGGAACACTATCAACGTTGGTATCCGTGCCGTGAAAGCATTTGATCGTGCCGTTGCTGATAGGGTTGAGGAAATCGCTGAATTGACTGACTGAATCCCTCTCACATTTCATTAACCAAACTCACTCTTAATCTCATGACTGCCACCACTTACCAGACCAACCTCACCGACCGCACTTATAACGGTTGGACCAATTATGAGACCTGGAACGTTGTTCTATGGGTTGAGAATGATGAGGGCATCCAAAACTTCATTCAGGACAATAATGTTTGCTGCTATGAGGAACTGCTGGAGGCATTCTATGAGTTCGGCACTAAAGAGACTCCCGATGGTGTGAAGTGGGATGACCCCAAAGTTAACCGCGCTGAGATTAACGGAGACGTGTTCGACTTCTGAATCTCATACACTCAATCCCCACTCAATCTTCATTCATTATGAAACTCTCCACCTCTCAGGTTGTTACCAAGATTCGCCAGAATCCTCCCACTGGGTTTGCCAAACCTGGCAAAAACAAAGGTGAGCGTGGGCAACTGATTGAGGGTTCCCTCGGTGTTGCTAACTCATCCGACCTTAAGGATCTGATTGACGGTGAGATTAAATCTTTCACCGTTGGCGAATCGATTGCGGTGACGATGCTGCAACATTGCCTGACTGAGATTCTGGAGGATTCGGTATCCTTTGCCGACAGTAAAGTATCCGACAAACTGTCACAAACCATTTATGTTGGTTACACCCGTTCCAACGATTATGTCGGGTCCGCTGTAGTGAATCTGGAATCTGATCCTGTTCATTATCAGCAACTCGCAGAGGATTATGAGTTCATTTGTGATGCCATCCGCACCGCATTTGACCGTGGCGATGAACTCCACACGATCACAGGTCCTAACGAACTGCTGCAAATTCGCACTAAAGCGTCTAAGACTAAGGCAGGCACTTATGTTCCTCTCACGTATGCTGGCCAGTTCCTGAATGATAAGGCAATGGCATTCTATCTGCGGGCAAGTTTCGGCAAGGTTGTTATCACCAACTGAGTGTGCCAGTCGGACCACTGGCCACTGACCGCTGGCAGGGCGCTCCCCAGGCCCTACAATAGCCTCAAGCGAACGGGGGGCGCTTCCCCCCACCGACCCTGAGTCAAATGACCGCCTGCATCTACCGCATCGAGCTTGACCGCGCTGATGGAACCACTGCCGTAGAGTATCGCAAGCGCAAGCGTCCTACCACTGCCAAAGGTTTCGACCGTCAGCATAACAACGTTGTGAACGCTGTTATTGAGGAACTGCGTTACTATCGCGTCGAAGGGTGGAAGAAACTGACTGTGACCCGTGTTCCTGCGGTGGGGCAATAGTCCCCCCGCTTACATCTTCCCCCCTCACTCATTCTTCACTCTATGTCTGTCTACTCTCCCGCTACCGACATTCAAACCCGCCGCATCGTGTGGGCAGCAAATAAAACCAAATCGTTTGGGCAGATTAAACATCAGGGCGAACCCGTCACCCTCAGTGCTGCTGAGATTGCGAATCTCTCCACCGACTATGAAGGTTGGCAGGGTCCGGGTCACAAATACTGGCACAATCCTGAGGCGAAGCGTATGAGCTTCCCTGCCTGACTTTCACTCTCATTCTTCATACAAACTCTCTCTCAATTCTCATGACTGACGCTATCTTCCGCCTCGCTGATGATAACGGTTGCATCACTTGGTTTCAGGCAGTTAGGTTCGCCAACGCCCACGGTATTCTGGAGGATTTGTTTAACGATTATCGTATGATGATTGGCGAACCCGTTGATGCTGGCGAACTGCTAGTGTGGGCAGGTTACTGATAGTTCGTGGGGGCAGTCTTATGCCCCCTTCCTTATAACGAACAACGAACGAATAAGGGTTTATTGGTTATTCGTGATGGCAGTATGTGGCGTTGAATTCTTTATATTTTTGCGGGCGCTGAACCGATATATAAAAAACGCAAACATCCCTAACCTACAAAGTGTTACCCAAGCGACCTTTTTGTTTCACTCATAAGAAAAAAATTTCCCGTATATGAAAAACTCCCCCACACCTTATTGGAATTTTTGGAGAACAGTCTTCGCGGGATGGTTGATACGATACCCAGGGTTCTTCTGGAGGGCGGCAAAGACCATTATAATCCTACAAGTGATTCTAATCTTCTCTCTGATACTTCCATTTATTCCAAAAGATGGAGAATCTGAGAAAAACATAGATACTGTGTCATATATAAAAAAAATAACAAAATATTGAGAGATGAAAAAAAATCCTGAAAAAAATTTCGCAGTCGTAGAGGTTGACCCAATTACTGGAGATTATTTTGCCAGAATTCCTGAGTGGATGATGACAGAACTTGGATGGTATGAAGACACAGAAGTAAAGGTTATTCTGGAAGGAAATGAAATTGTCATTACAGAGAGAAAATATGAGTAATACATATACACATTATGTTTATCACATTTACATAAAAGATAGATGTGTTTATCATTCTCTTTCTGAGAATGAATTTGATAATACTTGGTTAATGATGCAAAATTTATTAGACATTATGGACACCAAGGAAATATCAAAAAATGATATAAGTTTTGAAAAAGTTAGTGTGAATAAGGAAATATCCCTTAACTCATCGCATTGACAACCACTATATAATAGTGTATGATATGACTGAAGTAACTACTCAATTATGGCAAAAGGATTTACTGTAAAAGCAAAGTCTCCAATCGCTCAAAATTCAAGCTCGGTTGAACCTGACTGGGACTATGCGGCAATTAAAGAAAGAATGCGTGGTAAGAGTATTGTGTTCTGCCTTCCAGGGCGCGGGTGCTCTTTTACCTTTTTAAAGAACTTTGTACAACTGTGCTTTGATATGGTACAGAGTGGGATTGCCATTCAAATCTCTCAAGATTATTCATCCATGGTGAACTTTGCTCGTTGTAAGTGTCTCGGAGCAAATGTTCTTCGTGGTCCAGACCAAATTCCCTGGGATGGTCGTCTACAATATGACTATCAACTCTGGATTGACTCTGACATTGTTTTCAACACTGAAAAATTCTGGCAACTATGTGACCTTGCTATTTCGGAAGATGGTACTGAAAAAGAAATCGTCGCTGGATGGTATTGCACTGAAGATGGTCGTACTACATCAGTCGCTCATTGGTTAGAAGAAGATGACTTCCGCAGCAATGGTGGAGTCATGAATCATGAGATGGTAGAAGGCATCAGCAAGCGTAAGAAACCATTCACAGTTGATTATACTGGATTTGGTTGGGTTATGATTAAGAACGGAGTCTTTGAGCATCCTGAGATGAAGTATCCATGGTTCGCTCCCAAGATGCAAGTCTTTGAATCTGGTGAGGTTCAAGATATGTGTGGAGAAGATGTGTCGTTCTGTCTCGATGCAAAAGAAGCGGGATTTGAGATTTGGTGCGATCCTCGTATCAGAGTCGGTCACGAAAAGACAAGAGTTATCTGAGAATGGTTGACAGACATACACGGACCAAGTATAATATCCTCTGTAAAGGGGATACAATTCACCAGAACTTAACAGAGGAGCAATTCCTCGATACTATGGAGGACCTGGCACAACAGTTTTATGAGTCAGGTTCTCCAGACCCTTCTGATATTACTACTGAAATTATAGGAGACTAATTATGGCATACAAGAGTGGTTCTTATGTTCCTGGCAAGCCCAAGTTGACTCGACAAGGAGATGGTAAAAATACCAAATATGCATCATCTTCTCGCAATAATGCTCGGAAGAAGTATCGCGGACAAGGTAAAGGATGATGAAACAATATCCAGGGGTTGATGAAGAATGGAATCAGATTCACACTCATGACCTCTGGGCTTATAATAAGTTATTTTTAAGTCGGCGTTTAGGCTATATCTGTGGTCCTTTTGGGACTTCAGTGCCTAAACCCGACTATTATATTATTAGACCATCCATCAATCTCATGGGAATGGGTCGTTTTACAAGAAAAAGATTTATTTTCCCACAAACTGAAGGATATTTTGAAGAATATGACATGAATCCTGCCGAATTCTGGTGTGAAATTTTTGAGGGTGAGCATTTGAGTGTTGATTTCCAGAATAAAAAATCAAAATTGGTTGTTTTGGGAACCAGGGACTCAGAAGACCCATATTGTAAATGGAAAAAATGGGAAAAAATTAATAAAACTATAGATTTTCCTATAATATTAGAAGAATTGTGTGGAAATTATGAGTGGATTAACTGTGAATTTATAGGAAATAAACTAATAGAAGTACATTTTCGCAGAAATCCGAATTTTATGTATGAAAATACTGTCGCAATTCCAATTTGGCAGGAAGATGAGATGGTAAATAATAGTGAGTATCGGTTTGTAAAGTCTGAAGATTATCGTAGAAAAGGATTTTTGGTAAAATAAAGGGATAGCAACCCCTCTAAAAGTTCTGTTCAACCTCAAAAAGGAGAAAACAGATGGCAATGAACCCAAATCCAGATAGAAATTCTAATTATATGCGTGAAATGTGGGGAACAAGTAAATTAGTTACAGATTACTGGTCTGGAAATACTAAAAAACCACAAGTTCTTCAAGAAATTATGCACGATGACCTTGGAAATCGCCATAATTTGTCAGAACAATCGAAATTGCACCAAAAAATTAGAAATGATGAGGATTATGATGATTGGGAATATGGAACTGAACCAACATATGGTACACTATGATAAATAAATAAGAAGAAATTGTGTGCCTCATGGCAATTCAAAAGTTATCCCGATACTTTAAAGATATTGACCTGTCATTTGAGCCTCATCCAGTAACAAATGACATTCCTGTACTTATCAATGAAAGATCTATCAATAGGTCAATACGAAATTTGGTAGAAACTATTCCAACTGAAAGATTCTTTAATTCAATTATAGGTTCTAATATCAGGGAAGAACTTTTTGAATTGTCAGACTTTGCGGCAATTATTACAATAAAAGAACAAATTGAAAATACTATTGAATTATTTGAACCAAGAGTGACAGATTTAACAGTTCAAGTTGATTCTGCTTTTGATGATAATAGTTTTGAAGTTACTGTAATTTATAGAATTATTGGTCAAGATGTTCCATCCCAACCATTCACATTTATTCTAGAGGCAACAAGATAAAATGCCGTTCACTAAGTTCTCAAATCTAGACTTTGCTCAGATAAAAACATCAATCAAAGATTACTTAAGAGCAAACAGTAATTTTACTGATTTTGACTTTGAAGGTTCTAACTTCTCCATATTGATTGATGTTTTGGCATACAATACATATATGACTGCCTTTAATGCAAATATGATTGCAAATGAGGCATTCTTAGATTCTGCTGTAATTAGGGATAATGTTGTTTCTCTAGCTAGAACTATTGGATATGTACCAAGATCTAGAGTTGCTGCACAGGCAAAAATATCTTTTTCTGTAAATGTTGCCCAGCAAACTCCTACAATAACACTACAACCTGGAGTTGTATGTGTCGGAAATGAATCGAATAGTAGATATATTTTTTCAATCCCAGATGATATAACTGTAAGTGTTATTGATGGTGTTGCAAATTTTAATAACATTACTGTATATCAAGGAAACTTTATTACCCAAAGATTTACTGTAAATGCATCTTTAGACCAAAGATTCATTCTTGATAATGAAGGTATAGACACTTCAACCTTAAATGTATATGTTAGAGGTCCAAGTAATAGTGGGGTTGGAACAAAATTTAAGTTAATTGATAATATTTTAAACATTGACAGGAATTCTGAAACATATCTATTGCAGGAAGTTCCAGATGAAAGGTATGAACTTTTATTTGGTGATGGATATTTCGGGAAAAAACTTGAAAATGATTCTGTAGTTACGGCAACATATATCCAAACCAGTGGAAAGATTGGAAATGGTGCTGCAAACTTTGTTTATCAGGGAACTCTGAGAAATGCTTTTGGTTCCATTATTATTCCACAGAATAGAATTACATTAACAACAAATGAGGTTGCAAGAAATGGTGATGATATTGAATCAGTATCTTCAATAAAATATTTTGCACCTAGACTCTATTCTTCACAGTATAGGGCAGTAACAACGAAAGATTATGAGGCAATTATTGCCAATCAAATATATCCAAATACAGAATCAATTTCAGTTATTGGTGGAGAAGAATTAGATCCGCCAGAGTTTGGTACTGTTGTAATTAGCATTAAACCTAAAAATGGAACTAGTGTTTCTGAATTTGATAAGGAACAAATACTATCAAAACTAAAACAGTACAGTTTAGCTGGAATTAATGCCCGAATAGTTGATCTCAAAATCCTTTATATTGAAATTGATTCTTCAATTTATTATAACGATAATCAAATTGGAAGTGTTGAAACACTAAAGAGCAGTGTAATTACAAATTTAAATCTATATGCATCTTCATTAAGTTCTACTAGAGTTGATGGAAGATTTAAATATAGTAAATTATTATCAGTTATTGATAATACTGACAGATCTATTACATCAAATATTACAAAACTTATAATAAGAAGAAATCTATCAGCCATTACAAATCAGTTCTCACAGTATGAATTATGTTTTGGTAATAGATTCCATGTGAATAGGGATGGATATAATATTAAATCTACATCATTTTCAATCAGAACTGAGTCAGTTGGCGGTGGTATAAGAGAAATTGATAATTGCTATTTTACTGATACACCAAATACTGACCTGACGACAGGTGTTATTTCTGTTGTTACACCATCTTCTGTTGTTGGTGAACCTCCTGTAGTAATAGTTCCTTCAGCAGGAAAAGTAGATTACGTTAAAGGAGAAATTGTAATCAATACAATTTACTTTACCAAAACAAACAATCCAAATAATATCATCGAAATGCAGGCGTATCCAGAATCTAATGATATATTGGCTCTTAAAGATTTATATCTAGTATTTGATGTGTCAAAAAGTAAAATAAATATGATTAAAGATGTAATTTCATCAGGTGATGACGTGTCTGGAGTCTTATTCTCCAAGGATTCATTTAGATCAAGTTATTCAAATGGAAGTTTGCAGAGGTCATAAGAAATGGTAAGAGGTATAAGTGAAAAAGTAAAAATCAGTCAAATAATTGAGAGTCAACTTCCAGAATTTATTAAAGATAATATATCAATTGTAGAGTCGGATTTTATAACTTCCGACTCCTTTACCGCAACATATTCTAGAACTGGAAAAACAATTGTAGTTTCTAGTGCAAATCACAATTTAGCTGAACAGCAGAGAATAAATGTAGAAGTTATAAGTGGTTCTGCCTCAGAAGGATTTTATGGTGTTTATCAAGTACTTGATAATAACACATTTACAATATTAGATGGTATTGGCGGTTCAACTAGTGGAACTCTTAGTTATACAAAACACAGTGGATTTAATTCTTTTGAAACGAGAGAAATACTATCTTCTCCTGGTTCTTATGATAAATTTATTGAGTTTTTAAGACAATATTACATTTCTCAAGAATATCCATCATCTAGTCTTGATATTATTGATAATCTTGATGGATATCTATCTCTAGATAATCTAGTTCCAGAAACCATTACTAGTGAAACATCTTTAACTGCAAATGTTTCAGTTGAAACAGATACTATTTTTGTATCCAGTACAAAAGGATTTCCTGATAGATATGGATTAATAAAAATTGATAATGAGATAATTACTTACTTATCCAAAACTCCTACTTCATTTTTAGGATGTATACGTGGTTTTAGTGCTATAACAAATTATCACGATACGTTAAATCCTGAGGAATTGGTGTTTTCAACATCTGATGCTTCATCACATACATCTGGTTCTACAGTTGAAAATCTTAGTAGCCTATTTCTCAAAGAATTTTTTAGAAAAATAAAATATTCTTTATCACCAGGATTAGAAAATAAAGATTTTGCAACAGGGATAAATGTTGGAAACTTTTTAAAAGAATCAAGATCCTTTTATGAAACAAAGGGTACTGAAGAGTCTTTTAAAATACTATTCAGGGTTCTGTATGGGAGTGAGTCTGCAATAGTTGATTTAGAGCAATTTTTAATAAAACCATCATCTGCAAATTACATTAGAAGAGAAATTTCTGTTATAGAAGCTTTATCAGGAAATCCAGCAAATATTGTTGGACAAACTGTATATAAAGAAAATGATTCTGAAGTAAGTGCATCTATAACCAAAATTACACCCTTTACTGTTGGGCAAAAGACATATTATACTTTATATCTATTTGTTGGATATGATGATGCAACATCATCTATTACTGGACAATTCGATGTCACTCCAAGTACTTTATCTGCAAGTAATGTCTCAGTTACACCTAGTTCTTATGAGGTAATAACTGTAGATTCTACTGTTGGATTTAATGATTCTGGTTATTTCATTTATAATGGAAATAAAATATACTATGATGAAAAAACATTAAATCAATTCTTGGGGTGTAGATCAGAGAATTCCACTGTCATAATAGAAAAGTCGGAAGTAATCAGTTCATCAGATTTATACTTTTCTTATGAAAATGGCGATTTGAATAAGAAAGTTGAGATGAGATTTACTGGTATAGTTGATGGAATTGATATCAACTTAAACTATGACGATCCTTCTGAGAAATTTAATTATATTTCTGGAGACGAAATATTTGTAAAAAATCTTGGAAAAGTAATAGAAAATCCAGACCTTGGCGAATCCCCTTCTGATGTTGAAATTTTCTCAAACTCATGGAAATATAATACCAATTGCAGATTCCAAATTGACAGGGAATCTATAAGTGGTAGTGAATTTTATATCTTTACCAATATTGATAAATCTCATTTAATTGTTGGAGAATATATTGAAATACTAGAAAGAGGAACACAGTTGGTTGTTCCTGGATTAGAAAATATTGAAGTAACTAACATTACTGGTAGAAGAATAGTAACTGATTCAAATATTGAACAATTGCTATTAGATGCTGAAGATAAGGGGTTATTGGTTATAACCGAGGATTATGACTTTAGAAGAATACAAAAAACAGCATCTGCAAACGGTGAAATTAATATAAAATATGGAAATAATAAAGTTTTATCAAACATTCTTAATTTGTATGAGGATCAAAGTGATAGTAGTTTATATGTTTCATCAAATTCTCTTCCAAGTTATGAAATTGAACCATATGTTTACAAATATGATATTGAAAGTTTGCCTTTAAGTGGATATGATTCCGATAATGATTTATATTCTATAATTAGATTAACAGATTCAGTATCATTTTTAGATGGTGATAGGATTGCATATATTACTACAGATGAATCCATGGTTGGATTGAGTACTGAAGAATATTATTATGTTAAAGTAGTTAGTGATGATAGAACTGAGGTAAATTTATTCGCATCCCCATCATCTATCATTTCTGGAGACCCAATAGGGGTTGGTGAGATTGTATCTGGCACACACAGTATAGTTTTGTATAGTCAGAGAACGCTTGAAGTAGAACCTCAAAAATTACTCAGAAGATTTACTTTAAATCAAAATGATAATAGTATAAATCGGTATGTCACTGATCCAGGACCAATTGGACTTTTAGTGGATGGCGTAGAGATATTCAGTTATAAAACAAATGATAAAGTTTATTATGGTCCAATTGAAAGTGTTAATGTACTGAATGGTGGTTCTGGTTACGATGTTATTAACCCACCACTATTAGAATTTTCAACTGGAAATGCAAAAATGCAACCAGTAATTAGTGGTTCTTTTGAAAAAATACTTGTTTCCAGGCAGGAATTTAATATTGGTGAAGATATTCTGGTTAATGTATCTGGTGGAAATGGAGAAGGTGCCATATTAGAACCCGTAATAAAAACATATCAAAGAGAAGTTAATTTTGATGCTAGAACTATTACGAATGGTGGTGGAATAGATAATGATTTGGAAACGATTACTTTCTTAACTCCTCATAGTTTTTTTGAAGGTCAAGAAGTAATTTATGATTCAAATGGAAATACTCCCATTGGAATTTCTTCGTATAAGGTAACGAATGCTGATAGTGGTGAAAATTTAGTTTCCGAATCTAGTTATTTTATAAGTATACTTAATGATAGAACCATCATTCTTTATCCATCTTTTAGCGATTTTTCTTCTGGAATTAATACAGTTGGGATAACAACTGTTGGTAATGGTGGTATTCATAAATTTAAGACACTGCCCGTAAATACATTATCTGATATAATTGTTGTTGACGGGGGTAGTGGATATACTAATAGAAAATTAAGGGTTAAACCATCTGGAATATCAACATATTTTAATACTATTAATTTCAATGATCATGGATTTTCTGATGGAGAAATAATAGAGTATTATTCTGAAGATACTGAAATTGAATCTGCATCGGAAATTTCTGGTCTATCAACCAGTAATAATTATTATGTAATAAAAGTGGATGATAATACTTTCCAGTTAGCAGATGCTGGAATTGGAGCCACTGTAACTGAAAATTATGAAAGGGGTAAAATAATAAGGTTCTCTGAATCTGGTGGAGGATATCATGTATTCAAATACCCAAATATTTCCTTAAATATTTCATATTCGATACCAGGAATAGGAACAACAGCAACATTTGGTACTATTGACGCTATTCCTATTGTAAAAGGGGAAATAACTGATGTTTATGTTTATGAGAATGGTGTAGGATATGGGACTACTATTTTAAATCTAAAATCAAATCCATCCATCATCATAAAAAATGGTTCCAGTGCTCAGTTTAAACCAATAATTTCTTCTGGAATAATTATAGACATTCAAGTACAATCCGGAGGATTAAATTATTATTCTTATCCAGAATTAAAAGTAATATCTTCAAGTGGAACTGGTGCCATTTTAAAACCAATTATTCAGGATGGAAAAATAACTGATGTAGAGGTCTTAAATGGTGGAAAAGATTACAATGTAAATGATACTTCAGTCATAGCAATTTCTGCGGGAATCAATGCTAAATTTGAACCAAATGTTAGACAATTAACTGTAAATAATTCATATAAGTTTGGAACATATAATGAGACTACGGTTCCCAATGTATTCTATAGAAAACCATCAGATGAAATAATTACTACAATTCCAAATAAAACTCTACAATATGCAATAACTTCATATTCAACAAAAATATCTGAAAGATATGGTGATACAATCCCATCTCAACATTCACCAATTATTGGTTGGGCCTATGATGGGAATCCTATTTATGGTTCATATGGATATAGTAGTCCATTTGATGATTCTTCAGTTAAATTAATACAACCTGGATATACTATTGCTTCAATATTTGATAGACCACCAGGATTTGAATCTGGATTTTTTGTCGAAGATTTTGAATTTACAGATGCTGGAGATTTAGATCTTTACAATGGAAGATTTTGTAAGACTCCAGAATTTCCAAATGGAACTTATGCATATTTTGCGACAATTGAAGTTGATGTGTATTCTGGAGAAAATGTTGGAAAATTCCCCTATTTTATAGGAGAGTATTACAGATCCGATTTTGATAAAGATGATTTGTTGCAAATTAATCAATCATTTGACTTTAATAATAGTACATTAATAAGAAATACTTTACCATATAAAGTAAATGATCAATATGCTGGAAATGATTTTATAATAGAATCTAATGAAATTTCTAGACAAAGATTGTTAATTGAGTCAACTAAAACTGGAACTGTAGATAAATTTAAAATTATTGATGGTGGTGATGGATATAAAGTTGGTGATAGGGTATTATTTGACAATTCTTCAGCAAATGTTATTGCAAAAGTATCTGAGGTTAAAGGGAAAGATATTCTAAGTGTAGATACTACAATAGATTTGTATGAAGATGCCATACTAACTTGGGAAGATGAGAATCATCTTAAAGTAACAATATCACCAACACATGATATAGAAGTTGGTGATAGTGTTGTGATAACTGGATTAAGTACAGATCTTTATAGAAATACTGGTTTTTATAAAGTTGGAATTACTACATATGTAACAAAGTTAACAAAATCATTATCAAATGCTTC
>Ga0209536_100010067_pt1 | contig 13980 bp, 12 predicted proteins | sample DeeMarSeWOR28_12_FD_187461 | JGI IMG/M metagenome (GOLD analysis project Ga0209536, IMG submission 187461) | Marine sediment microbial communities from White Oak River estuary, North Carolina - WOR-2-8_12 (SPAdes) (version 2) | ecosystem: Environmental > Aquatic > Marine > Intertidal zone >...
CAAAGCCGATGTGGTTACCTTCGCCGAAATCATGACCGGCGCTTACGATATGCCTTTTGACTGGGCCCCCTTCCTGGCGCAAATGTTGGAACCCACTATTACAGTTCCTGGCTTTGCGCATTACGTTGCTTATGTCAAAGACGTTCCCGCCGCCACGCTGACTCTGATGCGCCACGGACCTTATGTCACCATTGGTAGCGGTGGAGTACTGCCCGAATATCGCGGCACCCGCACCATCTACAATATGGCAGTCGAAGTCCTTGCGGAAGCCAAACGGGATGGTGTCGAAACCGTCGTTGGACAAACCTCGCTTGGCCCTAAATTTGAACGGTACTTGCGCATTGGCGGCTTCAAGCTGGCATTCAGAAGGACGGAATACAAGCTGGCATGACCGCTCTCGTGCAAGTCCAGGATTTGAAGAAGACATACGAAACGGGCAGCGTCCGTTTCGAGGCCTTACGCGGCGTTTCACTAGACATTGCGCAGGGCGATTTTGTTGCTATCATGGGGGAATCCGGCAGCGGAAAATCTACCTTGCTGCATATCGTCGGCGGTCTGGATACACCCACAACTGGTTCCGTTATGGTAGGCGCTCAGCGTATTGACAGCATGTCCGAAACCGAACTGGCAGTTTTTCGCCGTGCCGAGATTGGATTTGTCTTTCAATTTTTCAATTTGGTCGAAAATCTGAGCGTGCGCGCCAATGTGGAATTGCCCGCTCTGCTAGAGCAAGGTAAGAAAAAAGAAGCTCGCCAACGTTCCGGCGAACTGCTTGAACGCCTCGGCATCGCTAACCAGGCTGACAAACATCCGTGGGAACTCTCTGGTGGGCAACAGCAGCGCGTGGCCATCGCGCGTGCCTTCATCAATAACCCGACGCTATTACTGGCCGATGAACCGACCGGCAACCTCGACAGCACCAGCGGTGACGAAGTCCTCAGCATCCTACGGGATTTCAACGCCCAGGGACAGACTATCTTGATGGTTACACATGCTGCTTCGGCGGCTGCTTTGGCAAAATATGTTCTCTTTATCCGTGATGGGTTATTGGTAGACCAGATGCCCGGGGGTGATGAAAAAACCATTGCGCAGCGTTTGCTCGATTTACGGTAATACATTATGCGCGCTATCTGGCAAAAAATTATCGCTGACCTGCTTCGCCGTCGCGCGATCTCATTTCTCATTATTTGCACAATTATCACTGCGGCTGCTTTGTTGACGTTGGCCCTGTCTACGCTAATGAATTTGGGCGGGCCCTACGATAAGCTGTCTTCCGAATTGAACAGCGCGCACCTATGGTTGCATTTCACACCGGAACGTATCAGTTCCACCGACATTAGCCGGATAGAGTCTTTGCCCGAAGTGGTATCCAGCACGGGACGGCAGTACAGTTACAACACGCTGGTCCGCACGGGCGGGGAGCGGCTGGGAGTGAGTCTAAGGGTTCTTAATGGGGAGCAGCCCGAAGTCCACCGTTTGATGCTGGCAGATGGACGCTATCTGGCTTCAGACGCTGAAGAAGTTCTGATCGAACAATATCCAGCAGGTTTCTATCAAGTCTCGGTGGGGGATACCGTGATCATCACTGATGCAGACGGGAAGGAAGTCGAGTTGCCGGTGGTCGGGGTGGTGTTCGATCCCATGTACGACACTTATCGCAACAGCCAGCCGCCGTATCTGTTCATAAGCGAAGAAACTCTGCGCCGCTTGTTCCCGGATAAAGATACATGGAACTGGTCGCTGGGCTTGCGTCTGGCTGACCCTGAGTCTGTGGACGAAGTTGTGGCCGAAATCAAATCCATGCGCAGTTTGGAGTTTGTCGAAAGCCATACCGATTGGCACGATGCCAAAGAATCGGCCCTTTTTCGTGTGCAGTTGACCTTTATTTTCCTAAGCGCCTTCAGTTTGTTTGCTATCCTGGCCACGGTGTTGATCGTTATCAGCGTGGTCAGTTCCACGGTGCTCTCACAAATCAGGCAGATTGGGGTGCTCAAGGCCATTGGCTTTACCGGGCGGCAGATTTCATTCTTATATGTTGGACAGTACACGATTTTGAGTTTGGTTGGAACGGGGCTGGGTTTTGCTATAGGCCTGGCCTTAGCCCCCTTACCTTTGGGAGCTGTCACGACTTCGCTGGGCACGAATTTCCGCCCACCGTTCAGCTTTACCTTGATGGCACTGGTCTTTTCCATCATCCCCGGCATAACCATGTTGGCAGCTGGGATTGCGGCCCGGCGCGGCGCAAAGGCTAACATTATCAAAGCTATTGCAGTGGGAGCCGAAGCGCCCATCCGTAAAACGTTCTGGGGTGCGCGTTTGGCCGAATGGCTGGGTGCGCCCATGTCGCTGGTGCTGGGGCTCAACGACGCTTTTGTCCGCCCGCTGCGTTCCCTGCTGACCGGATTGAACCTGACCCTGGGCGTGATGGGCATTGTTTTTGGGCTGGCACTTTCGAGCACGCTTCAAACCTATCGTGAAAATCCGGCGCTGTTGGGCGTGGCCTATGATGCCACTGTGATACGTCAGGAAAGCACAGATGCTCGCGCTCAACGAATTTTGGATCAGGCTCCGGGAGTAGACGCTTTTTACGGAGAGATGCAGTTACAGGTTCAGACCCGGAACGGTCAAACTTTCCAATTACGCGCCGTCGAAGGTGACCTTGCAGCCTTTCCTTTCCACATGGCAGAAGGGCGCTTCTTTCAACCTGACACCAACGAAGCCATTATTGGTCGTGGATTGTTGGATTGGCTTGGATTGCAACTAGGTGATTCCCTGACGCTGACTCTGGAAGGCGATGACCGTCACGAAGTATCGTGGACGATTGTGGGCGTCTACCCTGAGCCAGCCGATGCCGGTCAGCGCATAATGGTGAACCTGTCGAGCGCCTCGGGGTTGGACCGTCATGCTGTTCCCGATGTCTATTACTTAAAACTGTCTCCCGGCGTGGATACCGTTAAACTTCGGGCTTACCTGGAACCCAACCAGGAATCTGATCTCAGCCTGATCCTGGTGGACGAGGCCATTCCCAGTTCTGTGATTTATCTACAACTGGCAGTCTTCATGTTGGGAGGTATTTTGATCGGGATTGCGGTAGTGAATGTCTTTATTACATCATTATTGGCAACTCAAGAAAAATTACGCGTGGTGGGCATTTTGAAGACGGTGGGCATGGTCCCGGTGCAGGTAGTGACGATGATCAACACCGCCGCCGGGGTGCTGGGTTTGCTGTCTGTGCTGGTGGGCGTGCCGGTCGGTCTGGCGCTGACGGGGGGAATGCTGACCGCGCTGTCGAATGCATATGGATTCGGGCAAGTGAGCGTGTCGTTCGATCCGTGGGCGGTGACGCTACTTCTGCCGCTTATCTTGGCTATCAGCCTGGTGGGGAGTTATATTCCCGCGCGCTGGGCGGCGAAACTGCCAATTGTGCGGGTACTGCGGGAGGAGTAATAATCACGATTTTGTCATTCTGAGCCCTGTAGGGGCGAAGAATCCCGCCGCGAAGCGGCGAGACCTCCGTATCGGGCCAACGCCCTCACGGGGCGGACGGCCTTCACTTCGTTCAGAATGACACGACACTTGTATAATCAGGGCGGAGGTATCATGCAAGCATTTACATTTCGACTCAAACCAGGGCAGGACTTATTCAACGAAATCGAAGCCGTTGTATCTGAGAAAAATATCGTAGCGGGTTGCGTGCTCAGCGCAGTTGGTAGTCTGACTCATGCTACGCTGCGGCTGGCAAACCGCGACTATTATTCAGAATATGATGGCCACTTCGAGATCGTCTCAATGATTGGGACGGTTTCTATACACGGCTCGCATTTGCACATTTCGATTTCAGATGGAGATGGAAAGACGATCGGTGGCCACCTTGTGCCGGGTAGCAAGATTTACACTACTGCGGAGATGGTTCTGGGAATATTCGATGATGTTGTGTATAAGCGAGAATTTTCTGAAGATTCGGGATATGAGGAGTTGGTGGTTATACCTCGCTAGTTTATGTCATTGCCTGCACTGCCCGTGCTATCCGGCATAGATGGTATGCACAGGTACACGTGCGAGCCGCTGTATGCGGCGTGGCAAACTCCTGATTTAGTGGGAGACCGCCATGCAGACTTCTTTTGCTCTCTGTGGTGAAATGATTACTGTTTTGAAACCCACCCAAACAACAACAGCGCCAGCCCGAAGCTGACCGCCAGCGTCATCATGATGCTGACCGGACCGATATTCGCCATTTGCAGCCCCATCACCCAGGGATAGACCATTGCCCCGAAACTGCCGCTGGCCCATAAGACTCCCGCTGCCGTACCGGTGATGGGGGTTTTTCGTTCCAGGAAGGCGAAGGTGGTGGGGAAAACGGGAGCCAGGAAAAAACCAAATCCCAGGGAGCCGATCCAGAGAAAGGTTTGGGAGGCGGGGTTGAGCAGGATCAAGCCCAGGCTGATGACCAGACCCGTCAGGTTGGCGAGCACGATGCGGTTGGGTTTGAAGCGGGCAGTGATGAAGATGGCTGAAACACGTCCGAGGGTGATTCCCAGCCAGTAGAATGAAGTCAGCATCCCGGCAGTCTGCTCTGTCCCCAATCCCAACTCATAGGCGTAGGAGTAGATCCAGCCGCTGAATCCGACTTCGCCGCCGATGAAGACGAAGATCAGCAGGCAGAAGACTGCGAACAGGAACGGGGAGAGCGAACCGCCTGCACGCTGTTCTTCGCGTGCCTGACGCGGTGGGGAAGGGGTGAAGAAGGCCCACAGCGCGACCGGCAGGCTGACGAGCGCCAGGATGCGGTAGCCCCACGCACCGCCGATGGATGAGAGTAATAACGGGGAAAGTGTGCCGCCAATGCCCGCGAATAGGAACATGCCGTTCAGGTAGGGGCCGGAGCGCGCGCCGTGTACCCAGACCAGTTGTGTGTTAGAGCCGACGTCTAGCGTGGCTTCGAACAGGCCAATCATCAGCATGATCGTGATGATGACAACGAAGGAAGAAATTTGCGGGATGAAGGCCAGGTTAAGTGCGCCGATAAAAATGGCCGCGCCCAAAAGCCGATGACCTGGGAGACGATCGTAGAGACGCCCACTAACGAGAGAGCCAAGCAGGTAGCCGCCAGAGCGTAGCGTGAAGAGCAGCCCCAGGCTGGCCAGGGTTGCACCGGTGTTTGTGGCAAGATAGGGTAAGGTGGGACCGAGCGAGGCCATCGTCGCGCCCAGGACGAAGAAGGCAGCAAAGTAGGCACTAGTTTGTCGGGCGGACAGGCTCATGCGGCGTGTTTTTTGTATGCGTTCAGGAATTCTTCCTGGTTACGAACAACTTCTTTCATCCCCAGGCGCAATCCCAGCCGGGTGAGCTGCGGCGGGTCTACGTAGGTCTGTGCCAGGATTTCTTCCTGGCCAAGCACTGCATTGGCCGAGCCATCCAGCAGTACTTTGCCTTTTGCCAGCGCAATCACGCGCTCAAAGTTCTCAGCGCAGAAGTCTATGTCGTGTGTAATGGTGATAACTGTTTTGCCACGCTCGCGTAACGCGGCAATTGCATTTGCCATACGCTCAATGTTGGCGGCATCTTGCCCGGTGGTAGGTTCGTCGAAGATGATGATGGGCGTGTCCATAGAGATGATGGATGCCAATGCCACCATTTTTCGCCAGGTGGGTGAGAGATCGTAGGGATTTGTTTCTTTTTGATCGCTTAGTTTTGTCAGTGTCAATGCATCTTCAACTAATGCTTCGACTTTTTCAGATTCATAGCCCAGATTTTTCGGCCCAAAGGAAACTTCCTGATGCACATTTTTGGTAAACAATTGCTCATCGGGATTTTGGAAGACGTAGCCCACACGGGATGCGAGTTTGGCGACAGTTTCTTCTGTCGTGCTCCACTCTCCGATCAAAACGGACCCGGAAGTTGGCTGCAGCAACCCGTTCAGATGCTTGACGAGGGTTGTTTTCCCGGCTCCGTTCTGCCCGACGATTGCAACTTGCTCGCCTGATTCGATGGTCAGTGAGATGCCCTTCAGCGCTTTGACATCACCCGGATAGGTGTAATGCAGGTCCTTGATTTCGATTCTCATTATTAACTTCATCCTCCCTTCAAGGGAGAAGGGCTGGGATTGGGGGTGAACCCTTCCACTGCCTCATCGAGTGTGACGGGTAGATTCTTGTTATTCGGCCACAGGCTTTGTTCCTGCGCTTCCCGTGCGGTAGACGTATAGCGCGAGATACCGAAGCCTTTGCCATCCAGCAACTCGGATGTCAGGACTTCGCCGGGTTTTCCGTCCAGCAGGATTTTGCCCTCGTGCAGGGCAATGACTCGATCTGCGAATTGGGCGATCCATTCCATTTTGTGCTCGGCCAGAACGACGGTCATGCCGCGTTCTGCCATGGTGCGGATCACGCCAAAGACTTCCCGCGTGCCGATTGGGTCCATTTGCGAGGTCGGCTCGTCGAGCACGAGTACTTTGGGTTCCATAACCAGGATCGAGGTCAGTGCGACGCGTTGTTGTTGTCCGCCGGAAAGGGAATAGGGGGAGCGTTCGGCTAAGTCGAGAATGCCGGTCATTTCGAGAGCGCGTTCGACGCGTTCTTTCATGTCTTTGCGCGGCACACCAATGTTTTCCAGTCCAAAAGCGATCTCTTCGAAGACAGTGTATTTAGCGCCGCTGATCTGGTTGAAGGGGTTTTGAAAAGCCAGGCCGACGTTCATCACCCACTCATTAAGGGATGATTCTTGTGTTTCCACACCCGCTACTTCGACAGTGCCGGTCAGTTCGCCTTTGTAGAAATGTGGCACAAAGCCAGCCAACATGTAACACAGGGTAGATTTCCCCGCTCCATTTGGCCCGACGACTGCCACGAACTCGCCTTCCTCGATTTGCAGGTTGATACCGTCGAGAACGAGCGTGTCAGTAAGTGGATATTTGTAGGTGACGTTTTTCAGGTTTACGATAGCCATATGCGGCTCACTATAGAAATGATGACAAGAAGAACCAGAACCCAGCGCAGGGCCTTATCGAAGCTTGAATCTGGGATTTCGTACAGAGATGTTTTCGTTCGATTAGAAGTAAACCCGCGCGCTTCGATGGCGATGGCGCGTTCTTCTACTTCCACTAATGAACCAAACACCAGGGGCCCGACCAGTGGCACCAGCGCACCAACGCGCTTTCTAAAAGTAGATTGAGTATCCAGGCCACGTGAACGCTGGGCCGCGATGATAGTCTGCGCCTTGGCCTGCATTTGCGGGATGATTTGCAGTGTGGAGATAATAACGTAAGCAAATTGGCCGGGCAGGCCGCGGCCAGTTAAGTCGGACATCAACTCGCTGGGATGTGTGGTCAAGAGTAACAAGGTAAATGATGAAATCATCACAAATATTCTTGATACGGTTAGAAAAGCTGTCCTGATCGTTTCGGTGTAAATATCAAAGATGCTAAATTTGAAAACAAGTGTTTCTCCACCTGGTAAAAATAAACTTTGCATGATGAACATAAATCCGATTGCGGGTAAGATAAGTTTGGCAAAAACATTCAGATATTGTTTTTGAACTTTTCCAACAAAACCCATAATGAAAACTGGAAGTATGAGAACTGGGGCCATCCATGGAAAAGAGAAGAAGGCAAATGAAATCAATGCAAAGACAAGCGTTAGCTTGGTTAGTGGATTGAGTGAGTGCAGGATACTTTTTGCTGGTACATAAAAAGAGCGATCTAGGTTCATCGTAAATCTTACCTGAAGAGAAAAGTGCAGGAGGAGATATTTTCTCCTCCTGCACATAGTTTGTTATCCGCCTGTGATGCTCGGCAAAACGAATATACCGAAGAGAATGAGCAACACAACGACTACGAGGGCAATAACTAACTGTGTCGTTTTTTGGCCCTTTTCAACCGCTGCGTTCTCCCCTCGGGGGAAGCGGGACAAGTAGCGTGCCGACAGACCGTCGATGATCGCAAAGGCTAGAAGACTGGTCGCTATCTTATCGAGTGGTTCAGCGATAAAGTTGGTGGTCAGCACAGAAGCTAATAAACTTCTGCCCGTTTCAAGCAGGAATGCTGTAATTATGGATGAACCGCTGGCTGAGATACCACCATAAACTACGATGGCAATCGGGGTGCCGACGATGGTTGCCACAACAGCAATGACAAACCCGGTCACAACTACTTTCCACCAGTTTTTGAAATAGCCAATGTTTGCCATCACCCCAGCCGTTGCGCCGATAGCAGCAGCAACAGGGAACCACGGGAACCAACCTGGATCAAGGATCATACCTGCGATAATGTTCGAGAGCGCGCCAGTAAGTGCACCAGCCCATGGCCCGCAAATGACACCAACCAGTACGGTGCCAATGCTATCCAGGTAAACGGGTAGTTTCAAGACCAATACGATTTGGCCAATCGTCAAATTGATAGCGATTGCTACTGGAATGAGTACCCAGGTTGTTGTGCTGAAATCCTTCTGCATTCGTTTGGTAATATACGCCCAGACGAAAAGAAGGACCATAATCGCTATTACGACGATAAAGTAAACTAGGTTTTGGGTTAGGATTTCCATTTTTACATTCTCCTTTGAAAAGAAAATTGAATTGCAGTGAACTACCGTAGAAACGCACGCATCATTTTTCCATCGGCACCTCCACAACAGCGTTGATCATTCAGTCAGCTTATGCGGCGACTCAAAACCTGCATTCGCTCTACAAATAACTTGATAAAATCTCGCGGTCGCACACCCAACGCAACTTTCATGTTGGCGGGCTTTCCAGTCATCTTGTAAAAATCTGCAAAAGTCTTACCCATCGAGACGCCGCCTGAAATATCAACGTCTACATAATATTCTTCATAATCGCATAATTCAGGTGCAAAAGTCAAGGCCAGCGTCAGCGGATCGTTGATCACGCAGCCCTGGATGCCCTGATACTCGTCGTGGAACTCCATATAGAAGCGCGTGGCAGCCTCGATAAATGGCGGGATGTCCGAGCCAACTTGCATGATACGCGCTACATCATCGGCCAACAGAATGCACTGATAGGTTACGTCCAGCGGCGTTAGCGTGATAGGCATCCCGCTGTGATACACAATGTGCGCGGCGTGCGGGTCCACATACGTGTTGAACTCGGCCAGCGGCGTGGTATTGCCTTCATGCCGGATGGCTCCGCCCATGATGAACACCTCTTTGACAGCTTGAACGATGCGCGGTTCCTGCCGGAGTGCCAATGCGATGTTCGTTAGCGGGCCGACTGCCACCAACGTGATCTCTCCGGGATTAGACATGATCTGCTCGATCAGAAAATCGCATCCATTCTGGACGATAGGCTTGCTTCCGGGGTTGGGCAGGTTTGCGTACCCCAGGCCGGTATTCCCGTGCGTTTCGGGCGCCAGCAGGGAGGGCTGTACCAGCGGCAGTTCACAGCCCATCGCCACCGGAACGTCACTCGCGCCTGCCAACTCCAAAATAGACAACGCGTTGATCGTGCCTTGCTCCGTTGAACTGTTGCCATGCACGACGGTCAGCCCCTCGAGTTGGACTTCAGGAGATGCCAGCGCCAGCAAAATGGCGAGCGAGTCGTCAATGCCGGGGTCAGTGTCGATGATGATGCGTTTTTTTGTCATAGTAATCTTGTTGGTCGAGTACCGCGTAGCGGAGCATTGAGACCTTTTATCTGAGCGCAGAGTTGCTCAAATTCTCCATTCGCTCTAAGAACAACTCGACAAACTCTTTGCCGCGCACATCCAACGCCACCTTGATGTTGACAGGTTTGCCGGTGTTGCCATAAAAATCAGCGAAGGTGCTACCCATTGATGGGCCGCTGGAAATGTCTACATCCACATAAAGTTCTTCGAGCGTCAGCAGTTCGGGTGCGATGACCGTTGCCAGTGTCAGCGGATCGTGCAAGGCGCAGCCGTCGATGTCAGTTTTTTCTTTCGTAAATTCAAGATATACAGCGGTCGCATCTTCGATAAATCGTGAGATAGGGGAGTTTGTTTTTTGTAATCGTTGTATATCTTTTGTGTACAACATGCATTTGTGTGTTACATCCAGTGGAATGAGCGTGATAGGAATGCCGGAATGAAAAACGACATGTGCCGCGTGTGGGTCAGCATAAATGTTGAACTCGGCTTGCGGGGTGATATTCCCGCCCTCGCGGATAGCACCGCCCATAATCACCAACTCTTTGACGGCACTGGCCAAACGTGGCTCTTTTCGTATGGCTAACGCTACATTGGTCAACGGGCCGATGGCGAAGAGACTGATCTCGCCTGGCTCGGCAAGGAAGCGCTCGATTAAGTAATCGATAGCATGGTGTGAAGCAGGTTTTGTTGTCGGTTCGGGCAGATTGGCGTTTCCCAAACCGCTTGAGCCGTGGACGTGGCCAGATGCCAATAGCGGTCCGACCATCGGCAAGGAGGTGCCCTGCGCGACCGGGATATGGCTTTCACCTAGGAATTCCAGCACAGCCAGGGCATTGCGAGTGCCTCTTTCAACGGTCACGTTGCCCTGGGTAATGGTCAGCGCCTCAAGCTGGATTTCCGGCGAAGCCAGTGCCAGCAGGAAAGTCAGGGCGTCGTCTACGCCAGGGTCGGTGTCGATGATGATTCGTTTTGGGGTCATTTGGTTTGAACCGCCATACCCATTCTGGGCAATTAGGCTGCAAAGAACGCGAAGAAGATATTTCTTTGCGTTCTTTGCGGTTTATCTCCTCAGGAGTTGATCAACCTCATTCTGTGTTGGGAGCGACGGCTGCGCGCCGAATCTGGTAGCTGCCAGCGCCCCGGATGCGTTGCCGTAGCGCACTGCTTCTTCCAGCGGCTTGCCATCTAACAGCGCCGCAGCTAGCCCGCCGATAAACGCATCACCAGCCGCGGTGGTGTCTACAACATCCACTTTGAAGGATGGTATATGCAATGCCTGTTTATCTGTCACTAGCAATGCGCCGTTTGCGCCCAGCGTGACGATAACAGTTTTTACGCCTTTCTCCAGTAAGGTTTGCGCGGCAGACTTAGCGGTGTCTGTGTCCTTGACAGGTTTTCCGCTTAGTAATTGCAGCTCGCTTTCGTTGGGGACCAAAATATCGACATCAGCCAGGAGAGAGTCGGGGATGGATTGAGCAGGCGCGGGGTTGAGAATGACGCGCAGTCCGTTTTGACGGGCAAGGCTGGCAGCGTGTACCACGGTCTCTAAAGGGATTTCAAGCTGTAGCAAAAGCATCTTTGCATCTTGAAAAGGGACGGCGTCCACATCGTCTGGTGTGACCTTCCCATTGGCACCAGGCGAAAGCACAATGCTGTTTTGACCTGACGAGTCAACTACGATAATGGCTGTGCCCGTAGCGGACTCGTCGGATAAAACGTGGAGGGTATCCACATTATTTTTTTGCAGGTTTTGGGTGAGTGCTGGACCGAATGAGTCGTTTCCAACGCGACCGGTCATCGCGACAGATGCTCCTTGACGGGCCGCAGCAACGGCTTGATTGGCTCCCTTTCCGCCCGGAATAATAGCCAGATCTTCACCGCTGATGGTTTCGCCTGGCGCGGGAAAACGCGGCGCACGGACAACCAGATCAGCGTTCAGGCTCCCGATGACGATGATGTTGGCCATATCACCCATTAAAACACAAAAAGGTTGGTTTGGGTTTGGCTACGGGTTATTTTTTAGAAACCGAAGTGCGGTTTCAACCAACATGGCTGTGCCGAGCGGCAGGGCGCGTTCTTCCAGGTCGAATTTGGGGTGGTGCAGTGGGTATTCTTCGTGACCTTTCTTTTGCACGCCCAGCGTAAACATCGCGCCGGGACAATGTTTCATGAAGGAACCGAAGTCTTCTGCACCGAGGGTTTTCCATCCATCGTGAACGTTTTCTTTTCCAAACAGGTCTTCACCCACCTGATGGATAACATCGGAAACATGCTCGTCGTTGATCATGGGTGGGCCGCCGTATTCGAATTCCAGTTCGTAATTGCCGCCCAGGGTTCTGGCGATTTCAAACGCACGCTGAATCTCTTCCCTGATCTGTGGATGCACATCCGGCTCAGCGTAGCGGAATGTGCCGGTGATGCGCACACTTTCGGGAATGACGTTCTCGGTGAATCCGCCGTTGACCGAACCAATGCTAACCACAGCCGGGGCGAACGGGTCCAGCCGACGCGAGACAATGGCATTCAACGCCAGGATGACATGTGCTGTCAGGTAGAAGGTATCGATGGCTTTGTCGGGATGTGCCCCGTGTCCGCCTTTGCCGTAGATGGTGCCGAACCACGAGTCTACACCACCGGAAGCGGGGCCGGGGCTGATGGCTACCGTGCCGACAGGAGAAAATGGATCGATATGCTGGGCGATGACATAGTCTATGCCTTCTGCCGCGCCATCTTCAACCATACGTTGCGCACCGCTCTTGCCTTCTTCGTCCGCAACTTCTTCGGCAGGCTGGAACAAGAAGCGTATCGTTCCGGGGAATTCTTCTTTGGCGAATATCGTTGCAGCTGCCAGCGCCATGGCGGTGTGCGAGTCGTGCCCGCAGGCGTGCATCTTGCCATCCACCTGCGACTTATATTCGTAATCGTTCATCTCTTGCAGGGGCAGCGCATCCATATCTGCCCGGATGGCGACCAGCGGATGCCCCTTGCCTAAGTCTGCGACCACGCCGGTCTTTCCAACCCCGCGCCTGACTCGGTATCCCAGTCTTTCCAACTCGTCTGCCACGATTCCAGCTGTACGCTGGACGTCGAATCCGGTTTCGGGGTGCATGTGAAAGTCACGCCGCCATTCGATGATCTCTTCGGTCAGTGCATGTGCTTGTTTGAGCATGTTGTCTCCTGATTTGAATGAAAAGAGCACAGCACTTCTCACGCTGCGCCCTTTTTATTTTACCGCGAAGTACCCCTAAAGCGACAGATTCCGAACACCACCCTTCCCTATTTCTAGGGGGAAATAGAGACTCTGTTTTTGTCGCATTATGATTCTATTGGATCATTTATCACTCAACCGTAAATTGCCCCATCATGCCATATTCTTCATGCTCAAGCATATGGCAATGGTACATATACGGAAATTCTTCAGTTGCCTCATAATCAAAGCGCACGATGATTTCAGTCACCTCATCCCATACCACAACAGTATCTTTCCAACCTTGATCCGCTTCGCTCGGTGGCTCCCCATTCAGGGTTAGTATTTGGAAAGATACACCATGAATATGGAACGGGTGTGGCATTCGTTGACCTGTTATACGCCATATTTCAACTTCACCTTTTTTGATCCGTTCATTGATGAAGCCCATATCCACCGCTTGCCCATTTATCCCGAACATATCCATGTTTTCCTGAGTACCGCCTCGCACTTCCATATCCAGGGAAATTGTTCTGATTTGAGTCGCATCTTCCCTCTCAAAATAAGCGATGTCATTGAGCGTGTCGGGCAACATTCCGGATGCTTGCAGCGTGGAGTCTACCCGTAATTCGACAACAAGGGCTTGTGGATTATCTCCACTCCAAAAACTGACATCTTCTGGGTCCGCGGGTAGTAAATCAGCCATCAAAGTTGCATTTTCACCGTCAGACAAATCGATCATAATTTCATTGCGTTCACCCGGCGCCATATCGATGTACTCCATCTCGACTGGCTGATTCAAAACCCCACCTTCCGTGGCAATCTTGAAAAATGTCACATCATTGCCAAAATGGAAACGGTAAAAACGAGCGTTTGAACCATTGAGAAGCCGTAAACGAACCCACCCTTGGGGAACATTATGATAGGCATCTAAAGTTCCATTGACCACGATGATATCCTCCCGAAGGCCATTAATTATATCTTCCACTGTTACAGAATACTCGTTCATTTTTCCATCCGTGAACGAACGGTCTTGAACAACCAATGGAATATCATTGACCCCATAATCTTTTGGTAGTTCAAGTGCCTGTGAGTTTTCATCCTCGATCAGGTACAACCCTGCAAGACCTGCATGGACATGATGGGCCGTTTTTCCCATCCTATGAGGATGATACCAACT
>Ga0209536_100010068_pt1 | contig 13979 bp, 11 predicted proteins | sample DeeMarSeWOR28_12_FD_187461 | JGI IMG/M metagenome (GOLD analysis project Ga0209536, IMG submission 187461) | Marine sediment microbial communities from White Oak River estuary, North Carolina - WOR-2-8_12 (SPAdes) (version 2) | ecosystem: Environmental > Aquatic > Marine > Intertidal zone >...
TCGAGCGCCGCCGGGTGCGCGCAGTCGTCGGCCCTGGGCTGCAACAAGCCGTGATAGGTCACCGGAAGCGCGCCGATCCAGAGCGCCACCGCCGCGGCCCAGGCGTGGCGTGCGGAGAGCCGGATCACGGCTCCGGCCTCCAGAACCGGGGTCGACCCGCAATCAGGAAGAGCAGCAGCATCACACCCCAGAAGGTACCGATCCCCGACAGGCCGTGGATGGGGGTGCCGACGATCGCGATTCCGAAGCGGTCGGCGCAGATCAGCAGGAAGGCGGCCCGCAGCGAGTTCACGAGCACCGTGACGGGCCAGGTGCACAGGACCAGCGCCAGACGGCGCAGCGGGGAGCGCATGCGGGCTCCCAGCAGCAGGGAGAAGAAGACCGCCGCGTAGAGCGTCGACACGCCGCTGCAGTTGGTCGAGATGTTGAACACGCCCTCGCGCATCACGAAGATCGTCAGGTACTGCTGCACCGGGAACCCGAGCGCGCTGAGCAGCGGCGCGGCGAGCGCGGCCGTCGCGGAAGGCAGCGCCAGGGGCTCGGGAATGTGCTCGGGCAACGGGATCAGGAAGATGCCCAGCGCCAGCGGAAACGCGATCCGGCGGGTGCGGCGCACGCCGAGCAGCAGCAGGCTGACACCCGGCAGCGCCAGCAGCAGCCCGAGCGTGCCGACGTAGCCGGACCGCACGCCCGCATCCACGACCGCGAGCAGTGCCCCGAGCGCCACCAGCGGCAGCCCCCAGGGCGAGGACTCCTCCTGCGCGCCGCGGTGCTCGCGCAGGCGCGCCGCGACGAGCACGCCGATCGCGATCGGCACGAACAGGCCGTGGCCGTTGCGCCAGATGCCCGGCGTGTACTCGCCGAACAGCCAGACGAGGGTCGGCAGGAAGATCGCCACACAGCCCGCGAGCAGCGCCCACACCGGCGGCGTGAGGCTCGCGCGCTCGACCAGCGGCCCTTCCGCAGCCGGGGCGCCCCCTCCCCGGCGACTCCGGTAGCGCAGCGCCGCGAACACGCCGATGGCCACCAGCGTGCCGGCCACCAGCGAGACAGCGAGTCGCGCCGCGCCGCTGTGCGGACCGGCTCCGAACACGAAGCCCCAGACCAGCGACCAGCCGAGGTCGCGCCGCAGGCGGCCGTCCATTTCGCTAGCGGCCGGCGCGCGCGGTGAACAGCGGCAGGTCGAGGATCGACACGACGCCCGGAGCGGCGGCGCACACCACGGGAATCGCATTCACGACGCGCATCGCCGTGCCGGTGATGCCGGCCGTGTTGTGGTCGCCGTCCTCGCCCACCGGCTCGATCTCGCAGCGGAACGACGGCGAGCCCGCGATCTCGATCTTGTAGCCCGACTTCTTGCCGCCGGAGAGGCGGTCCCAGTCCGGCCCGACGGCATCGTGCAGCCGGTTCACGTGCGCCGCGACGAACTTCGCCTGCCCGTCCACGATGCCCTGCACCTCGAAGCGCACCGCCGCGCAGGTCCCCCGCTCGATCTTGCCCATCGCCGTCTCGAAGCTCTCGGGCGCGGGCAGGCGCTCGTGCTCCTCGCGGATCTCGTCCAGCCGCACCCCGAACGCGTCGGCGAGCAGCAGCACCATGCCGCCCCAGCCGCCCTTCAGCATGCCCGGCTGCAGCAACGGCGCCGGGTAGTCGAGCGGTCGGCCGAAGCCGAAGTAGACGCCCGTGAAGGCGGGGTCCGGGTAGGTGGAGTAGTCCATCAGCTCGGAGACGCGCACCGAGTCGACGCGCTCGCAGCACGAGGCGAGCGCCAGCGGGATCACGTCGCCGGACCAGCCCGGGTCGAAGCCGGTCGTGAGCAGGGTGCTGCCGCCCTCGGCGCACGCCGCCTCGAGGCGATCGCGCAGCTTGGGGCTGGCGAAGGGCGGGTAGACCAGCGAGACGATCGCGGTGTTCACCACATCGAGCCCGGCCGCGAGGATCCTGCACAGGTCGTCGATGGTCTCGCGGATGCGCGTCTCGCCCTGGGCCGTGTAGCAGACGCAGTCGGCGCCGAGGCCGAGCAGCGCCTCGACGTCGTCCGTGGCCCGTACGCCGGTGGGGGCGTCGAGGTCCGCCAGCTCCGCCGCGTCGCGGCCGACCTTCGCCGGGTCGTGGGCGTGGACGCCCACCAGCTCGAGCTCCGGATGGCGAAGGATACCGCGCAACGCCTTCTTGCCCGCATTGCCGGTCGACCACTGGATCACCCGCAGCGGGCGGCTCGCCTCACTCGTCATCGACGCTCCTCTCAGCTCGTCGCCGCGCCCGTACCCAGCTCGCGGACGATCAACAGCTTCATCACCTCCTCCGCACCGTCGCCGATCTGCCAGCCGATCACGTCGCGCAGGCGCTGCTGGAGGGGCAGCTCCTTCGTGTAGCCGTAGTGGCCTCGCAGCGTGAGGCACTTGTGGATCACGTCGGCCGCGGTCTTCGGCGCCCACCACTTGACCATCGCCCCCTCGTGGCGGCAGGGAATCCCCTGCTGCCGCATCCACAGCACCCGGTAGCAGCCGAGCCGGGCGTGATCGAGGTAGGTGACGCCCTCGGCCAGCGGGAAGCTCACGCCCTGGTTCGCGAACAGGCTCTGCCCGAAGGCCTCGCGCTGGCTGGCGTACTCGACGGTCTCGGCGACGCTCTGGAGCGCCGCGCCGATGCACTTGAGCCCGATGATGGCGCGGTTCACGTCGAAGAAACGGCTGATGCGCACGAGGGCGGTACCCGGCGCACCCACCATCGCTTCGTCGCCGACCTCGACGCCCTGCAGGCGCAGGACGCCGCGCGGGATCGCCCGGCAGCCCAGGTCGTCGTAGGGCTCGAACGACAGGCCCGGCGTGTCGCGCGGCAGCAGGAAGCCGGAGATGCCCTGCCAGCCGCTGGCCTTCGGGTCCGTGCGCACGAACACGTAGAAGACCCCGGCATCGAGGAAGCTCACCGAGTTCTTGATGCCGTGCAGCACCCAGCCCCCGTCCCGGCGCTCGGCCCGGGCGGTGAGCTTCGCCATGTCGGAGCCCGCGTCGGGCTCGGTGATCGCCAGCGCGATCATCTCGCGGCCACTGGCGAACGCCTCGCCCCAGCGCTCGTGCTGGGCCGGCGAGAAGTCGCTCAGGAACTGACTCTGGTAGGGACGCCCGAGCGACGGCAGCACGCAGTTGAAGTCACCGCGGGCCACCTCCTCGGCGGTGATGCCGCAGGCGATCAGGTCCCACTCTCGTTCGCGACCGCGCCAGAACTGCTCCGCGAAGGCGTTGATCGCGAGGATCTGCTCGCGCGGGTAGCGCCCGGCGTCGCCTTCCGCGTAGCGCGGCAGCAGCTGCTCGAGCGCCAGCTGGCGCAGGGCCTGGCGGTACTCCTGCTGGTGCGGCGTGAAGCGGAAGTCGAGCATCGCGACCGTCGAGAATACGACAGCGCGCCCGGCCGGGGGGAGCGCAAGCTGCTTGCGCAGCGGTCCGAACGCCTGTACAAGTCGTTATACGATCGCATAAGATCGCAGGGCAGCGAGCGGGGTCGCACGCGATCGCGCGAGAGGCGGGCGCGCACACCCGGAACGCCCGCCCGAGGAGATCTCCGATGAAGCTCGCGACCTTCACCGCGTCCGATCGCACCCGGCTGGGCGTCGTGCGAGGCGACCGCATCGCCGACCTGGCGTCCGCAGCCCCGCAGCTGCCGGGCGAGGTCGGCGCGCTGCTGGCCGCGGGCCCCGGGGCGCTCGCCGCGGCCGAGCGGGCGGCCGAGAGCGCGCCGACCCTGTCCCTCGCCGAGGTCCGGCTGGAGGCGCCGATCGCGCGTCCGCCGAAGATCCTCGCGGTCGGTCTCAACTACGCCGATCACGTCGCCGAGGCCGGCCTCGAGACGCCCAAGCTGCCGCTGATCTTCAACAAGCAGGCGACCTCGGTGACGGGACCCTGCGACCCCATCCACCTGCCCCGCGTCTCGACCGCCCTCGACTACGAGGGGGAGCTCGGCGTGGTGATCGGACGCCGCTGTCGCCACGTCCCGAAGCAGCGCGCGGCCGAGGTGATCGCCGGCTACCTGGTCGTGAACGACGTCACCGTGCGCGACTGGCAGCTGCGCACCCCCACCTGGACGATCGGCAAGTCCTTCGACACCCACTGCCCGCTGGGCCCCTGGCTCACCACTGCCGACGAGATCTCCGATCCCCACTCGCTGGCGCTCGAGACCTGGGTCAACGGCGAGCTGCGACAGTCGTCGAACACGAAGCACCTGATCTTCGATGCCTTCGCGCTGGTGGAGCACCTCTCCACGGCCTTCACGCTCGAGCCTGGCGACGTGATCGCCACCGGCACGCCGGGCGGCGTCGGCATCGCGCTCAAGCCGCCGAAGCTGCTGGTGGCCGGCGACGTCGTGAAGGTCGCGATCGAAGGCCTCGGGCAGCTCGAGAACCGGGTGATCGAAGAGCCGGCCGGGACGGCCGTGATCGTCTAGGAGGAGCCCGATGATCCGCGTCAGCGACGTCGCCTTCGTCCGCTTCCGCGCGCCGGAGCTCGAGCGCATGGCGGGCTTTCTCGACGACTTCGGCCTGGAGACCGCCCACCGGGACGGGACCTCGCTCTACGCGCGGGGCTCCGACCCGGAGCCCTGGATCCATCACACCGAGCAGGGCCCGGCCGGCTTCGCCGGCGTCGGCTTCGACGCCGCCAGTCGAGCGGATCTCGAGGCCGCGGCGCGTCTCGAGGGCGCCTCCGCGATCGAGCCCCTCGACGGTCCGGGCGGGGGACAGCGGGTGCGCTTCAGCGATCCGGACGGCAACCGGGTCGAGGTGGTCCACGGGCGCAGCCCCGCGCCAGCGCTCGCCCCCCCGCGCGCCCTGCCCTACAACACGGGCGCAGAGCGCCGGCGCGTGAACCAGCTGCAGCGCATCGCGCGCGGGCCGGCGCGGGTCAAGCGGCTCGGCCACTGCGTGGTGCGGGTGAAGAGCTTCCGCGAGAGTGCGGCGTGGTACAAGTCGCGCTTCGGGTTCAAGAGCTCGGACGACATCTACCTCGGCGAGCGCGAGAACCTGATCCTCTCGTTCCTGCGCTGCGATCGCGGCGACGTGCCGGTCGACCACCACACCTTCCTGTGCATCGGACTGGGCGAGCCCGGCTTCGATCACGCCGCCTTCGAGGTGGAGGACATCGACGCGGTGATGGTCGGCCACGAGCACCTGCGCGCGGCCGGCCACCAGCACCACGCCGGCATCGGGCGCCACGTGCTGGGCAGCCAGGTGTTCGACTACTGGCGCGATCCCTGGGGGCACACGCTCGAGCACTTCACCGACGGCGACCTGCTCGACGCCAGCGCAGAGCCGGGCGTCTTCGATCCGGGCGTCGCCGTCGGCACCCAGTGGGGGAAGTTCGGGTAGCCCATTTCGATCTCGCTCGGCTTCGCCGCGCTGCGCGCGATCCGGCGCCCGTGTCGGGCGTCGGAGCTCGCACCCGGTCAGCCGGCGCGCTCCAATCCGCGCAGCACGATCTCGGTGATGCCGTTCGCCGTCTCGCCCGGGCTGGGGGTCGCGGGGGCATCGGGTCGCGAGAACTCGCGACCGAGGCGACCCAGCACGTGGGCGAGCGCGGACGTGTCGCTGGGAGCGATCTCGCCCTCGGCGACGGCGCGCTCGAGCAGGCTGCGGGTCACGGCCACCACGTAGGCCTCGTGGGCATCGAGCAGGCGCTGGGCCCCGGGCACGTCGGCGAACTCGCGCGCGAACGCGGTGGTGGTCGGCTGTACCGCCTCGTTGGCCGCGCGCAGGTAGGCGCGCAGTGCGGTCAGCGGGGACAGGCGGTCGTCGGCCGCGTCGATCGCTCGGCGTCCGATGCGCCGCAGCCGCCGATCGACGACCGTCAGCACCAGCTCGTCCTTGCTGGGCGAGATGCCGTACAGCGTGCGCAGCGAGCAGTTCACCCGCGCGGCGATCTGCGCCATCGTGAGCTCGGCGAAGCCGCCGCGCACGACCAGTGCCTCGAGTGCATCGAGCAGCTCGCGCTGGCGCGGGGTCAGCCGCGCCTCCCCCTCGAGCGAGAGCAGCGGCCGTGGCGCGCGCACGCCGGGAAAGCGCCGACGCGCAGCCTCGCCGCGGGGCTCGGACAGGCTCACCGCAGCAGCGCTTCCGGCAGCTCCACGTGGCGGGCGCGCAGCCACTCGCCCAGGCCCTTCGCCTGGGGATCCTGGCGGGTCGAGGCGGCCACGCCCTCGTCGAGCAGGCCGTGGATCACGAAGTTGAGCGAGCGCAGGGACGCCAGCCGGTGGCGGTCGATCTCGAGGCCCGCCACCTCGGGCAGCAGCGCGCGCAGGCGCTCCACGTCGAGGAATGCGTCGAGCCAGACGAAGGCCTCGTCGCTGCGCGCGAAGATGCCGAGATTGGCGTTGCCGCCCTTGTCGCCGGAGCGGGTGCCGAAGACCGCGCCGAGCGGCGCGCGCCGGGTCGGACCGGCCGGCACCGCGACCTGGGGTCCGGTCACCGGCACCACCTGCGCCGGCGCGTCGGGGATCACCGAGTCCACCGTCCGCGTCTCGCCGCCGAGCATCACGACCTGCTGGGGCACGGCGGAGGCCGGCACCATCGCGGGCTCGTAGACGCCGAACGGCCGACCCTCGCCGGGTCCCCCGGAGAGGCCGAAGAAGCCCGGGATCGACGCCAGCGCCGTCTCGATCATCGCGTTCGAGAACGCGCGCCCCACCTTCTTGGGATCCGGGTCCTTGACGCCCAGGTACCACATCGCGACGGCCTGCTCGTTGCTGACCGGGTCCTCCCGATCCGTGCGGATCAGCCGGGTCGTGACCTGCGCGTAGTCCTCGGGCGAGTAGGGGCACGCGTCCCAGAAGGTCCGCTCGATCAACGCCGCCTTGGCCTCGATGTCGAGCCCGGTGAGCCCCATGCGCAGGTCGTTGCGGAAGCCACCGCTGCGGTTCAGGCAGACCTTGAGCGTGGACGGCGGCGGCTCGCCCTGGATGCCGTACATGCGCACGCGATCGGGGGCCAGCTGCTCGAGCTGGATGGTGTCGAAGCGCGTCGTCACGTCGGGTCCGAAGTATTCCGGTCCGCCGATCTCGTAGAGCAGCTGCGAGGTCACGGTACCGACCGAGACCTCGCCGCCCGTACCGTCGTGCTTGCCGATCACCGACGAGCCGTCCTCGGCGATCTCCGCCCACGGGAAGCCGGCCCGGGTCAGGTCGGCGATCTCGGTGAAGAACGAGTAGTTGCCGCCGGTCGCCTGGCAGCCGCACTCGATCACGTGCCCGGCGGCGACGCCCCCGGCCAGCGCGTTCCAGTCGCTGCGGCTCCAGCCGTGGTGCCAGGCGGCGGGGCCGCAGACGACGGCAGCATCGGTGGTGCGGCCCGTGATCACGATGTCGGCGCCCTGCTCGAGCGCATCGACGATGCCCCAGCAGCCGAAGTAGGCGTTGGCGGTCAGGAACGCCGAGGCGTCCTTGATCGGATCGCCGGACTCGAAGTGGCGCAGCTGACCGTCGGCGATCAGCTCGGCGATGCGCGGAACCAGGTCGTCGCCGCGCACGAACGCGATCTTCGGGTGCAGGCCCAGCTGCTGGGCCACCTCGGCCACCGCCTCGGCACAGCCGTCCGGGTCGAGGCCGCCCGCGTTCGAGACGACCTTGATGCCGCGGTCGAGGCAGGTGCCCATCACCTGCTCCATCTGCTGCACGAAGGTGCGGGCGTAGCCGCCGCCCGGGCGCTTCACGCGCGTGCGCGCGAGGATCAACATCGTCAGCTCGGCCAGCCAGTCACCGGTGAGCACGTCGATCGGCCCGCCCTCCACCATCTCCCGGGCGGCGGAGAGCCGGTCCCCGAAGAAGCCCGAGCAGTTCGCGATCCGGATCGGGTCGGACATCACTCGCCTCCCTTCTCTGCGCCCCGTGACTCGCTCTCGCCCGCCCCGTCGCTTGCGACGACCAGCAGCAGGGCCCCGTTCTCCACCTGCTCGCCCAGCGCGACGCGCAGCTCGACGACGACGCCGTCGTACGGCGCCCGCATCGGGTGCTCCATCTTCATCGCCTCGAGCACGACCAGCACCTCACCGGCGCTCACGCGCTGACCCGCCTCGACGCGCAGCTCGATCACCTTGCCCGGCATCGGCGCGACCAGCCCGCCGGAGGGTCCGTCGGCTCCCGGCAGCTCGAAGCGGGGCAACAGCGCGAGCTCGAGGTCGCCGCGCGGCGTCTGCAGCAGCAGGCGATCCTCGCTGCGGGTGACGCGTCCGCGCAGGCGCCGTCCGTCGACCTCCACGTCGATCGCGTCGGGGCTCCAGGCGTGCAGCCAGGCGACGGAGCCGCCCCCCAGGCGGAAGCTGCCGTCCCGCAGGCGCCGGTACGATACCGGGAGCTCGCGCTCGCCCCAGCGGAACACGACCTGCTGGTCGGGCATGCGCGCATTGCGCCAGCCCGAAGGCAGCGATGCCAGCACGCGCGCGTCGGTGCGGTTCGCCGCCTGGAGCCAGAGCGCGGCGCCGGCCGCCACGCGCGAGAGCTCCTCGTCAGCGGGAACGAGGGAGCGCGGCGGATCCACCCGCTCGATGAAGTCGGTGGTGGTGTCGCCGGACAGAAACTCCGGCGTGCGCAGCGTCGCGACCAGGAACTCCCGGTTGGTCGCGACGCCGCCCAGATGGGAGCGCTCGAGCGCCAGCGCCAGCCGACCCGCGGCCTCGGCCCGGGTGGGGCCGTGCGCGATCACCTTCGCGAGCATGGGATCGAACGCGGTGCCGATGCGCGAGCCCGTCTCGACACCCGAATCCCAGCGCAGCCGGGGCCGCTCACAGGGCTCGAAGGCCAGCAGCGTCCCGGTGGCCGGCAGGAAGCCGTTCGCCGGGCTCTCGGCGTAGAGGCGCGCCTCGATCGCCGCCCCGGTCCAGCGGACGTCGGCCTGGTGCAGGTCGAGGGGCTCGCCGGCCGCCACCCGCAGCTGCTCGCGCACCAGGTCGATGCCGGTCACCGCCTCGGTCACCGGATGCTCGACCTGCAGGCGCGTGTTCACCTCGAGGAAGAAGAACTCGCCGCTCTCGTCGTCGAGCAGGAACTCCACCGTGCCCGCCGAGCGGTAGTCGAGCGCCCGACCCAGTCGCAGCGCTGCGTCGCCCATCGCCCCGCGCAACGCGGCGTCCACGCGCGGCGACGGGCACTCCTCGATGATCTTCTGGTGCCGGCGCTGGATCGAGCACTCGCGCTCGCCCAGGTGCACCAGGTGCCCGTGGGCGTCACCCAGGATCTGGATCTCGACGTGCCGGCAGCGCGGCACGTAGCGCTCGAGGAAGACGCGATCGTCGCCGAAGCCGCTCGCGGCCTCGCGGCGCGCAGCGGCGATCGCCTCGGAGAGGTCCCCCGGCGACGCGACGACCCGCATGCCCTTGCCACCGCCGCCTGCAGCCGCCTTCACCAGCAGCGGGTAGCCGATCGTCTCCGCGTCGTCCGGGTCCTCGCAGCCGGGCAGGATCGGAACGCCGACCTCCTGGGCCAGCGCCTTCGCGGCCAGCTTGTCGCCCATGCGAAGGATCGCCTCCGGCGAGGGCCCGACCCAGGCGATCCCGGCCGCGACCACGTCGGCGGCGAAGCCCGCGTTCTCGGAGAGGAAGCCGTAGCCCGGGTGGATCGCGCCCGCCCCGCTGGCCGCGGCCGCCTCGAGGATCGCCTTGCCATCCAGGTAGCTGCCGGGCAGCCGCACCGCCTCGTCGGCGTCGCGCACGAAGGGCGCCGCCGCGTCGTCGTCCACGTAGACCGCGACACAGCGGATCCCCATCTCGTGGGCGCTGCGCATCACGCGCCGCGCGATCTCGCCCCGATTGGCGACGAGCAGCGTGTCGAAGCTCACAGTCGGAACACTCCGTAGCCCTGGGCGCCCTCGATCGGGCGCGTGCGTACCACCGACAGGCAGACCGCGAGCACCGTGCGCGTGTCGCGCGGGTCGATGATGCCGTCGTCGCTGATCGCGCCCGTCGCGGCCAGCGCCAGCGAGCCGCGCTCCTGGGTCTCCTCGACCGCCGCCACCAGCTTGGCGTCGGCCTCCTCGTCGAAGGGCAATCCCTTGCGGGCGGCCTGGCCGCGACGCACGATCGACATCACGCCGGCGATCTGCTTGCCGCCCATCACCGCGATCTTCGCGGAGGGCCAGATGAAGGTGAAGCGGTTCTCGAACGCGCGGCCGGACATCGCGTAGGTGCCGGCGCCGTAGGAGTTGCCGACGATCACCGTGAAGTGCGGCACCGTCGAGTTGGTGACCGCATTGATCAGCAGCGAGCCCTTCTTGATCATGCCCGCGCGCTCGTAGTCCCGGCCGACGATGAAGCCCGTCAGGTTCTGGAGGAACAGCAGCGGCACGTCGATCTGGTTGCAGAGCTGGATGAAGTGGGCGCCCTTCTCGGCCGACTCGGGGTAGAGCACGCCGTTGTTGCCGAGCACGCCCACCGGGTAGCCGTCGATCGACGCCCAGCCGCAGACCAGCGTGCTGCCGTAGCGCGGCTTGAACTCCTCGAAGCGGGAGCCGTCGACGACGCGGCCGATCACCTCGCGGATGTCGACGGGCCGGCGCAGGTCCGGGCTCATGATCCCGAGCAGCTCCTCCGGGTCGAGCACGGGCGGATCCGCGCGCAGGCTCGGCGGGGGGCCGGCCTTGCGCCAGTTCAGGTGACTCATCACCTCGCGGCAGAGACGGCAGGCATCGCGCTCGTCCTCCGCCAGGTACTCGCCCAGCCCGGACACCTCGGCGTGCATCTGCGCGCCGCCCAGCGTCTCGTCGTCGGACTCCTCTCCGGTGGCCATCTTCACCAGCGGCGGCCCGGCCAGGAAGATCTTCGACTGCTGCTTGATCACGACGTTGTAGTCGGACATGCCGGGCTGGTACGCGCCCCCGGCGGTGGAGGAGCCGAACACCACGCACACCGTCGGGATCTCGAGCTTCGAGAGCTCGATCATCTCGTAGAAGAAGCGGCCGGTCTCGGCGAAGTGGTCGACCCGCGCCCCGCCGGCGCTGCCGGAGGACTTGTCCTTCGAGTCGCTGCGCGGGCGCACGCGCAGGTCGGCGCCCGCCGACTCGACGAAGCTGACGTAGGGGATGCCGTTGTCGCGGGCGATCTGCAGCGCCCGCATCCACTTCTTCGCGACGTAGGGCGTGAGCGCGCCGCCGAGCACGGTGGGGTCGTTCGCGAAGATCACGCACTCGACGCCGGCGATCACGCCGATGCCGAGCACCGCGCCGCCGCCGATCGTGTAGCTCGAGTCGTAGGCGGCCAGCGCGGAGAGCTCGAGGAAGGGGCTGTCCGGGTCGAGGCAGAGCGCGATGCGCTCGCGCACCGGAAGCTTGCCGCGCTTCGCGAGCCGGGCGTGGGCCTCGGGCCCGCCGCCGGCCTCGGCCTCGTCGAGCAGCCGATCGATCTCGGCGAGCTTCTCGAGCATCGAGGCCCGGTTCTCGGCGAACTCCGGCCCGCGCACGTCCAGCTGGCTGCGGATCGGCGGGGCCAACGACGGGGGCTGCATGGGCTTGCCTCTCGGGTCGGGTCGTGGGGTCGGGTGGCTGGTTGACACCTCGTTACCACAGACGGTAACGTGGATCAACGCATATTACCCATGCGGACATCGCGCATGCGACGGGAGAGCTCGTGGACCCGGTGAAGGTCGCGGTCGAACGCGACGTGATGACGGCCACGTTGGCCGACGTGGAGAACCGCAACGCGCTGGGCGCGGCGCTGATCGAAGGCCTGCACGAGGCGCTGGCCGCCGCCAACGCGGATCCGGCCATCCGCGTGCTGGTGATCGGCAACGAGGGCTCGACCTTCTGCGCCGGCGCCAACCTGAAGGAGCGCTCGGGCGCGGCGAAGACGGCGAAGGGTCGGGCTCCGTCGGTCGGCTTCGAGCAGCTGTTGTACGAGATCCAGACCTCCGCCACACCCGTGGTGGGTCGCATCGCCGGCCACGTGGTGGGCGGCGGCAACGGCCTGGCGTCGGCGCTCGACATCTCGATCGCCGCCGAGGACGTGAAGTTCGGCTTCACCGAGGTCCGGCTCGGCGTGGCGCCCGCGATCATCTCTGTGGTGTGCCTGCCCAAGATGCGTCCGGGCGAGGCGATGGAGGCCTTCCTGCGCGGCCACCGCTTCCCGGCCTCGCGGGCCGCGGAGCTCGGGCTGATCAATCGCGCGGTGCCGAGGGACCAGCTCGACGCGGCGGTCGGCGAGGTGATCGACGACCTGCGCAAGGGCGGCCCGCACGCGTTGGCCTGCGCGAAGCGGCTGGTCTACCAGGTGCCGGGCATGCCGCAGCAGGAGGCCTTCCGCTGGACCGCGGGACTGTCGGCCGAGCTGTTCGCGGGCGACGAGGCGAAGGAGGGCATGTCGGCCTTCCTGACGCGACGCCCGCCCGCGTGGGCGAAGTCCGAGGACGGCTGAACCGCGCATCCGCCGCGAGCGAGGATCTGCCCATGAGCGACGACCTCTTCGGCACGCCGGAGCACGAGGGCTTCCGCGAGACCGTGCGCCGCTTCGTCGAGCGGGAGCTGCGGCCGCGCGCGCGCGAGTTCGACGAGCTCGGGCGCATCGACAAGTCGCTCTACAAGACCATGGGCGACCTCGGCATGCTCGGGCTGCGCTACGACCCGGCCTACGGCGGCGCGGGCCTCGACTGGTCGTTCACCGCAGTGATGTACGAGGAGCTGGCGCGCTGCGACAACGCCGGCGTGAGCCTGGGCATCAGCGTGCATACGGACATGGCCACGCCCTCGCTGGCGGAGTTCGGTAGCGAGGAGCTCAAGCGCGCCTACCTGGTGCCGGCGATCGCCGGCGAACGGGTCTCCGCGATCGCCGTGACCGAGCCCGGCGCCGGCTCGGACGTCGCCGCGATCCAGACCCGCGCGCGGCGCGACGGCGACGACTGGCTGATCAACGGCTCGAAGATCTACATCACCAATGCGGCCACCGCCGACTGGCTGTGCCTGCTCGCAGTGACGGATCCCGACGCCGGCTACGGCGGCTTCTCGCAGATCATCGTCCCCACCGATTCGCCCGGCCTGCGCGTCGACCTGCTGGACAAGATCGGCCACTGGGGCTCCGACACGGGCCAGTTCTTCTTCGAGGACGTACGGGTCCCGCTGGCGAACACGATCGGCGAGATCGGGCGCGGCTTCCAGCAGCAGATGATGCAGTTCCAGGACGAGCGCCTGGTGGCCTGCGTCTCCGGCGTGGCCAGCGCGTTCGCGCTGTGGGAGGAGACGAAGCGCTTCACCGAGGGACGGGAGCTGTTCGGCAAGCCGCTCTCGAAGATGCAGAACACCCAGTTCAAGCTGGTGGAGCTGTACACCCAGCTCACCGCCGCGCAGCAGCTGGTGCGCGCCTGTGTGAAGCAGCGGGTGGATGGCGGCGACGCCACCCCGCTGATCACGATGGCGAAGGTCTTCTGCGCGCGGGTGGGACGACAGGTCGCGGACGAGTGCATGCAGCTGCACGGGGGCTACGGCTACATGAAGGAGTGCGCGGCGGGCCGCGCCTTCGTCGACACGCGCCTGGCCAGCATCGGCGGCGGCTCGGACGAGACGATGCTGCACTACCTGGCCAAGCAGCTCGGCTTCTGACGGCGCAGGCGCCCGGGCGAAGGAGACGCGATGTTCACTCAGGTCACCGACTTCCTCGAGGAGAGCGAGGCGCTGTGCACGCTGCTGGATCCTCTCGGCGACGCCGACTACCAGCGCGAGACGCAGTTCAGGGGCTACACGATCCAGGACGTGGTCGCGCACCTGCACCACTGGAACGTGGCCGCCGACCTGTCGCTCACCGACGAGGCCGGCTTCCAGTCCTTCTTCAAGCAGGTGAGCGAGGGCATCGCGGCGGGCCAGCGCCTGCCGGAGATCGCCGAGGAATGGCTGGGCGGCCTGCGCGGACGCGCCCTGCTCGCGACCTGGCGGGACTTCTACCGGGAGATGGCCCAGCGCTTCGGCCGCGCCGACCAGAAGCGGCGGGTCAAGTGGGCGGGCCCGGACATGAGCGTCCGCTCGA
>Ga0209536_100010069_pt1 | contig 13979 bp, 9 predicted proteins | sample DeeMarSeWOR28_12_FD_187461 | JGI IMG/M metagenome (GOLD analysis project Ga0209536, IMG submission 187461) | Marine sediment microbial communities from White Oak River estuary, North Carolina - WOR-2-8_12 (SPAdes) (version 2) | ecosystem: Environmental > Aquatic > Marine > Intertidal zone >...
CGAAGCCGAAGACGTTGTACACGACGTTTTCGTTTCGTTTGCAAAAGGCGCAGAAGACTTTAGGCTGCGTGGAAGTCTGAAAGGCTATTTGTCAAGCTGTGTTATTAACCGTGTACGGGACCGCATACGGGCAAACCGGCGACAAGCGGTGAGACAGGGAAAGTCAGATCTGACAAGCACAGAAACCAGCGAGCCTGAGCAATCGATTTTATACAGCGAGGAATCACAGCGATTGAAGCAGGCCTTAGCAGAGTTACCACAAGAGCAGCGTGAAGTAATCATCCTGCGTGTGAAAGGCGAAATGAAATTTCGGGAAATAGCCCGGCTGCAACGCGTGTCAATCAACACGATTCAGGGCCGATACCGTTACGGTTTGAAAAAACTGAGGTCAATTTTGAATGGTGAGGTGGAAGAATGAGACCTACAGATAATATTGAAAAAGCAGTAAAGAAGCTGAATTTCACCGCCAGCGCCAAATTGCATGACCGGATATTAGATGACGTTCTCGATGCACAAGAAGAACGTAAGAAAGGCAAATCGGTATCAGCCGGGCCAAATATAGGGAGAACAAACATGAAAAGTCAAATAGGCAAACTTGCCGCCGCGGCGGTAATAATTATCGGTATTTCCATCGTTATTTCCTACATTGCTAAGGACCATCCAGGCGGCATTGCCCTTGGTGAAGTCTTTAAAACAATGCAACAGACAAAAACCGTGACATGGACCGAACTGAACGAGATCACACCCCCAAAGGATCCAAATCAATTCCAGGACGACCTCGGTCACGTAGCCCGGTGTTTCTACAAAGCACCCGGTCATCGGCGGCGGGAAGTGAGTGCAAAGCTCAAACACCCTTACACCAAGATTATCAGCGAGCACAAACACGTTAATATAATCGACCGCAATGCCGGCAAGGCCCTTCTGCTGGATCCGCAGGAGATGACGGCCGAACTTCACAGTTTCGAACCGACAGGTGGCCAAGATCCAATGTTCGATATCTTCCTGAATCCGAAAGTGAACATGCCACCGGATGCAGAGTCTTTGGGAAGCGAGGAGATTGACGGCCGAGAAGCTGTCGGTTTTAGAATTCTAAAAAAGGACGATAGTACGGACTTCTTGTCGGGGGAGATTACGGAAATCTGGGTTGACGCCAAGACCAAGCGAGTTGTTCAGGTCGAGACCGGCTCTGCCGACGGCGATTGGAAGTTCATCTTGAAAGACTTCGTTTTCGACGAGGAACTGGACGACACCCTCTTCAGTCTGGAGGCACCGGAAGGCTATAAAGAGATAGCGCCTCGCCCAATCTTTAGCATCACTCCTCCTGAAGATGAATAGTCTAAGCAGCCTCCTTAAAACGGAAAACAAATCGTTAGAATACAGGGAGCAATTATAATACAAGGCCGGGCTTTTCGGTTCGGCCTTTTTTCTTTGTTTTACGAGGAGGTGGATTCGCGGGGGGAGTGGTATTTTCTTTGAGCTTAAATCTCTATAACGATATCATTTGCAGACATTGGTAAAACATACCACTTTTTTGCATTTAAGGGGTCAAGTATTCGTCTATATTATGGTACCGAATATAGGAGTTCCTATTGGACGATCGTTTAGATGAAAAAGTAGTTCGTGCGTGCATAGACGGCGATAAGGCCGCATATGCGGTGCTGGTGAACAGGCATTACAGGCATGTATTCGCGCTATGTCTCGGTGTTTTAGGGAATGTTCATGATGCCGAAGATATTGCCCAGGATGCTATGCTCAAGGGCCTGGAAAAGATAAAGAAACTGGGCAGGGGCGAGCAGTTCGAGGCATGGATATTGCAGATTGCGAAAAATCTTTGCATCGATTTCCTGCGGAGACGCAGACGTATAAAGCCGCCTGGCAGTGAGCAACCGATGCAAGCCGGACAGAGAAGTCAGGAAAACCATGAACTGGAGCAGGCGATAAGACAACTGCCCAAGGAGCTTCGGATACCGCTGGTAATGTATTACTTCGGCAAAAAGAATGCCAAAATCATTGCTGAAAAGTTGAACATCTCCCACTCGGGAGCTTGCCAGAGAATCAGGACGGCAAGAAAAGAACTGCATAAATTCCTGACAGAAAGGTGCCAGGATGAACAGCGAATGTGACAATATAAAAGAGAAAATCGCAGACCTTGTTTCAGGAATGTTGTCTGAGTCCCAGCTACAAACAGTTGAGCAACATTTAGAGGAATGTGCAGGCTGCCGGGAATATGCGCGCGCATTAAAACATGAAGATGTTTTGTTGACGAAATTCTTTGCACAGATTGAAACGGACATGACAGAGCGCCAAGGGCAAGTGGTCCAGGCCATCAACCGCTCTTATGCATCTGAGCAAAGTGACACTATTGCAAAATGGAGCACAATTATGAAAAATCCTCTTACAAAACTGGCCGTTGCTGCGGTGATAATAGTAGCAATACTGATTCTGCTGAATGTTACCCCTAACGGCAGCAGTGTTGTCTGGGCCGAGGTTCTGGATAATGTCAACCAGGCCAAGGCGTTCACGTACTATATGAGAATGAATCTGGCGGGAATGATCGAGGGAGGCGAGGACAGAGAGATGGAAGCCGAAATCCGGGTCTCTGCGAAACACGGTATGCGTATTGACTCATACAGGGACGGGCAGTTAAACTCGAAGATGTATCTGTCGACGAAGGAACAACGCACCGTTACCATCATGCCCAGGGAAAAGGCTCAATTGCGTATGACGGTGACCGACGCACTTTTCGAAAAGATATCGCGAGAAAACGGCGATCCAAGAAAGATGGTCGAGAAAGCCACAAAGTACTACGACACAGAACTGGGACGACGTACGATCAACGGCATTGAGGTTGAAGGCATTGCCTGTCACGACCCGATAATCGCAGAAGGTGTGCTTTCGGGTTTTGCGGGTGAATTAGTCGAAGGCGTTGTCGCACGCCTTTGGGCCGATACCGAGAACTATTTGCCTGTGATGCTGGAAATCGAGATATTCACAAAGAACGATGAAAAGTTAATCGATATAGTCACATACGAGTATCAATGGAATATCGAGGTCGATCCCAACGATTTCATTCCGGATATAACCGAGGATGAAGCTAATGTCGTGATAACGGCAGACGAGAAAAGCACGTTGCAGGGCTTAGTATTCTTTGCAAGGCAAACAGACGGGAGGTATCCTTCTGATTTGTCAGAAATGACGATTGGCAGAGAACTTCGCGAGGCACTGAGAGCAAAATTCGGTGGAAATGCCATGTGGCCCGATACTCAGAAGATATTTTTCCTCCAGATGGCTGTTCGGTTCTATACGGGATTGGTTATTGAAGACAAAGAGCCCGCATATTACGGCGATCAGGTCACGTCGGAATTTCCGAATGCGGTTCTGATGCGGTGGCGTGAAGATGATGGCTTATACAAAGTCATCTTCGGAGACCTGTCAACCAAGAAAGTGACAGCCGGTCTACTGGCCGAGCTTGAAGCCACACAGCTCAATCCGGAACCGATTGCCGTGAGACCGCAGCCTCCGGATGGTACGGGCGGACTTATAACCGACGAACTTGAACTGAGGTGGATGCCCGGCGCCAATGTCACTGAACACAAGGTTTACTTCGGCACCGATCCCGACGAGCTGGTTCTCCTTGAGGAGGTCTCAGGTTTGGCCAGGGTCAAAACACCTGCTCTGCAGACAGGTGTGACGTACTTCTGGAGAGTAGATGAGACTCAACCGGATGGTTCGGTTGCGCTTGGTGACGTATGGAGCTTCGACACCGGCAGTCTCGTAGGCTGGTGGAAGATGGATGAAGGCTCGGGCGAAATTACAGCCGATTCCAGCGGCAATGAGCATCATGGCACTCTTATGGGCAATGTGAGCTGGGCAAACGGTGTGACAGGTTACGCACTGTTATTCGACGAACAGGGCGACTATGTGGATATCGGCACCGGACCTGACTTCGAGATCAGGAACCAAATCACACTCTCGGCATGGATAATGGTGGACAACTTCGAGAGAGAATTTCAGGGCATTGTCACCAAAGGTAACACCTCGTGGCGTTTGCAGCGTGGCTACGGAAAACCAGCAATTGAATTTGCGTGTACCGGTCTTAACGTGCCCGGTTCTATGTTTAGCAATATCATTGGAGATATCGAAGTCGACGACAATCAGTGGCACCACGTTGCGGGGACATACGACGGGCAACAGATTTGCCTGTATATCGACGGGAAGGTGGACGTTTGCTCAAAAGCATCCGGAAGGATACATATTGATAACCATCCGGTGTATATCGGCGAGAACGCCGAACAACCAGGTCGTTCCTGGAACGGCCTCATCGATGATGTACGCATTTACAACTATGGGCTTACCTCCGAAGAGGTGGCCGCTCTAAGTAGCCAATAGCGGTCACCGGCGAATCCATAATCGGCCGGGCCTGATTCGCCCGGCCTTTTTTATGCGCTTTTTGTGGGGCAAATCATGGAAATTCCTGATTTCACAGCGATTTTTTAATTTTTTTGTGTCGCAAAAAATGTGTATCCTGCACTATATATTGAGAACACAAATCCTTAAGGATTATTTTAGGTGTTATTATGGCTGAGACTGATAAATATTACATTGAACGTTGTTTGGATGGCCATCCGGATGATTTTCGCTACCTTGTGCGGCGTTATCAGTCGGTCCTTCTGGCACACCTGGCCGGGAAATTAGGTAACAAGGACAGCGCCGAGGAGGTTGCACAGGAGACCCTTGTGCGGGCCTACTTCAATATGAACAAGCTCAAAAGGGCAAGGTCGTTTTTCCCCTGGCTGCTCGGTATCGGCGACCGCGTGGCGAAGGAACATCAAAGAAAGGAACAAGTCCGCCGCCAGCGAGAGGTTGTTCGTTCGTATTCGGAAGAAGCCGGCAAACCGGAACTGTCACAGGATTACGCACTTGAGGCGGCAATCGCCGAACTGCCTGAGACATACAAGAGAGTTGTTCTGCTGCGATATTACGGTAACCACTCGTGCAACCAGATCGCCGAGCGGTTTGAAATGCCGCTGGGCACGGTAACAAAAACACTGTCACGGGCCTATGTGATGCTGCGTGATTCGCTGCAGCAGCAGAAAGAAGAAGTGTATGAGGTGTAAAATGAATTGCGCAAAATGTAGAGAGCTTTTGGTCGTTTATCTTGAAGGACTGTTGGAGGAATCTGCAAAACAGGAAGTCACGAAACACCTCAAGGAATGCCGGAACTGCCGGGAGGAATTAGAGCAGATAACAAACCTTCAAAGCCGCTTGGTTAAGAACGGTGCTACAGTGGCCCAAAGTGACCTTGAAGATGATGTTATGAACCGAATTATTCAGGAACAGAACACAAGGCTCAAAGCCGCACACAAAGCCGGAGAGGGCCTTAATATAAGGAGAATAATTATGAAAAGTAAGATAACAAAAGTTGCCGCTGCGGCTGTGATAATTTTCGCAGTGCTGATAGGTATACATTCATTCACAGGAGGAACTCCAACCTTTGCCGATGTCATCGAGCCGATTCTCAAGGCAAGGACTGTGATTTTCGACTTTCAAATAGGTAAAGAAGAAGACAGCCCGGTCATGCACGAGATAGTTGTTGGTACAAGAATTAGAAGGACCATATCAAATTTACCCGGCATGACCCAAATCATTGACATGGAGACTGGAAAAATGTTGGCGCTCAATGACGTCGACAAAACAGCGGTGTACGTTGACATAAAAGGCAAGCTTCAGGAAATGACAAGAGGCTACATAGAGTTTGTCCGTGAGGTCCTTATGGAGTTAAAAGACAGTCCTGACGTCAAAGAGCTTGGTGAGCAGGTAATCGACGGCCAAAAAGCTATTGGATTTGAAGGCCGGGGCAACAATAATCAAGAATTGAAGATATGGGCCGACCCCAAGACGGCTGTTCCGATACGGGTAGAACTCCGATTAGGAAGAGAGTTTTTTGTGGTTTTGAAAAATTTCAAGTTTGATGAACACGTTGATGAGTCACAGGTCAGTATGAAGGTGCCGGAAGGGTATAAGTTAGAGGAGACTGAAATCATCGACTTTACGAAAGGCACTGAGGAAGACTTCATCGAAAGCCTTCGTATCTGGGCCAAGCTGTTGCTGGACGGTGAGTTTCCGGAGGTAGTGGGCACGGAACAGTATATGAAAACGATGCCTCTGCTTGGAGAAAAACTTGTTCAATCGGGCCTCTCAGACGAAGAAGTAGGAAAAAAAGTGGGAATAATATTTCCACGAGCGATGTTCTTCCTGCAAACATTAGAAATCGATGGCAAGTATACCTATGCCGGCAAAGGTGTCAAACTCGGTGATGCTGATAAGGCGATATTCTGGTATCGCCCGAAAGGAGCGGAAAAGCACCGCGTTATCTATGGCGATTTGAGTGTGAAGGACGTGTCAAAAGAGAATCTGCCGAAGTAGATTTTCTAAGTGAAAATAATGTCTACTACACAGGCCGGGCCGGTTTGGCTCGGCCTTTTTTATGCAATCCTGCGGGAAAAATCGGGAATTTGAGGTTGGAAATCAGAATACGGCAAAAAAATGATTTAATTTAGAGTAAAATACATTCGGACATCGTTATATTATTGACAATCGATTGTACTGATATCAGTTAAGTGAGTTTCAGATGCTCGAAGACAGATTGCTACTGTGGAAACTTAAGAACGGCAGCCGAGAGGCTTTTCGAGCTATCTATGAAAAATATGTTGCTGATTTGCTAACGTTAGCAGCGAACCTACTTTACGACAGCAGTGCTGCGGAAGACATTGTACAGGAAGTTTTCATCTCGTTTGTAAAATCCGTGGACCAGTTTCATCTGCGTGGAAGTCTAAAAGGTTATTTGTCAACCTGTGTCGCTAATCGAGCGCGTGATTACATCCGCCGGAAAAAACGCAGGCCAAGTGTCGCAGTCAGCGAAGCTGCACAAATGACATCAGATGCAAAAAGCCCGATTCAGTTAGTGATATGCACAGAAGAACTGCAAAAATTGAAGCAGGCGATAACTCATCTTCCTTACGAGCAGCGCGAGGTTGTTGTACTTCGTGTGCACGGTGAGATGAGATTTCGACAAATAGCCAAATTGCAGGATGTGTCCGTTAAGACAGCCTTAAGCCGATACCGATACGGACTGGACAAACTGCGGTCAATGCTTAACGGCGAGGTATTGAAATGAGAGAAGCAGATAATATGAAGAAGCTCATCAAGAAACTGCGCTTCGAGGCCACGGCCGACACGCACGAGAGGATTCTTGGCAATGTTTTACAGGCACTGGAAATTTCCGAACAACAAAAATCGGCTACCCCAAAGCCGAATATATGGAGAATTATTATGAAAAGTCCTGTCATGCGCATTGCCGCGGTTTTATTTTTAATTGTTGGGATTGCCGTTGTGAGATGGCAGATCTCCGGCAAACCCGAACACATGTCACCAAATTTTTCAATTTTCATCAGTACCGCCTGTGCCGCCGAACAAACATTCTTTACGGGTGACAATATAGTCCACATCACCCATGAAATTACCCTGTATCCGAATACGGGTGCTCCGGATCTGGCAAAAAAACTCGATGAACTGATAGAGTCCAATTTTGTACTAAGCAAGAATCTGGCGTTTATGCGAGGGTGGTTTTCCAGTCATGCTTCACTTCCGGTGTATTCACTTAAACCGAACGGTGAGTACCAGTGGTATACACTGGAATTGACTGGTATTGCAGATAAGGCAGCTGTGATACAGGAGCATATCTGGTATGATCCTGATACGGGGTATTTTGTTCGAGCATTTATGCAGGAAGCTCAGCTTATCTTTGCCATCGGCTATGACGGAGCAGCGGTTTATATGACTGAGGCCTGGGATAACGGGAAGTTTGAGATTCGGCGTGAACCCATCACTGAAGAATTCAGCCTCCCGGAAAATCCTGCGGAATTCCTGGGCATTTCCGCGAGTTTTCAGGGCTCGATGGACAAGATGAATCTACCGCCGATCGAGGAACAAAGCCGTGAACAACTTGCAGACGGGAGATGGCTTAGAGTGTTCAAACTCCGCTGGCCTGGGACGGATGCTTATCATATCTTTAAAGTTGACGTCGATGACAATACGATCGAACAAATCGAATCCGTCGCATACGGATGGACTATCCAGCAGATTCGGCGTATTTCCTCGAATACCGTAGAGGCCCCCGGTTTTTCCTGGAACCTGGCGGAACTGGCCGGGCAAAGCTCTCCATTAGAGCCCGAGGTCATTATCACCGAGGGTGTTACTCCTGTCACCCCGCAACAGATGGCCGATTCAGCACAGGTCGAGACATACGTGTTAGGCAGCAAGCCCGATTGGATTAAAGAACAAAAGTGTGTAATCTTGTCGGATAAGGTGAGTCCTTATGGAGCTGCGTATGTGGTGTTCTGCAGTACGAACGACGGTCGGTGTGTTGCTATATCTCAGGGGCGGACGGTGCATCATTATATTTCGGGGCTTTTGAACATGTCCAACCAGGCCGGCTTGCGCTGGTTTCCGAACTATATGAGCCAAAACAGGTTCAAAGTTCACGATGTCTCTACACTCGGAAGAATAGTAGGTATTGCTATCCTGACCGCCGTTTCGGATTTAACGGACGATACCGGCAGCAAGCTATGGTCGTCAGACGCATTATTCAAACAGATCGGCTTCGAGCCGTTGCCGGATTACCGGATTTATATGCTGGATTCACCGACGGATGCCTATTCGAGTATCACGTTCAACGGGAAGTTTTCGGATGCCGAGGTGCGGGAACTGATCGAAAATCTGATACCGACTCGATTGTATCAGTCACCCGATGAGGCTAAGGATTGGTATGCGAAGATCGACCCGGGCAGTGTGGTTTATCAGGGATTCAAGCCCGGAGTGTTTTTGAAGGAATGGCTTGTGCTGGGGCCTATCCCTGTATTCGATGGCAGCGTAAGTAATGCCGATATGTTCGCAGACGGTGCAAGTCAGACGGCTGCTTTCGATCGGGAAGAATTCGACATTCACACTTTCCAGCCGGTCGTTTCCATCGACGGTAAGCTGTATTACTGGGAAAAGTATAGTTCGGGTGCGGAGATTATAGAGTTTGCCTGGCTGTATGGTTATCACGGCTTTGCTGATGCTTATGCCCGTGCACAGATCGAGATGGAAGAAGATACGCCGGTGCTGCTGGCTATCGGGGACGACGACAGGATCAAGGTGTGGCTCAACGACCAGCTCGTTCACGAGGATAGGGATGGCGGGAACCTGGAAGTGGACAAGGCGCTTGTGCCGGTGACATTGCGCAAGGGTCTCAACGATTTGATATTGAAGGTTCAAAACGGCATTTTCGAATGGGAATTTTCGGTCCGAATATTCGAGGCGGACTACGATCCTGCGACAGATGTCAAAAAACCGGATCTTGAATCTGTAACATATCCCGGGCTTGCCCAGGGCGAGTTCATGAAGGAATGGCTGCTGCTGGGACCTGTACCGGACGGTGAAGGGGTAGAGCCAAAGGCTTCTTTCGAACGTGATTATCTGCAGTCACTGGAGACCTTCCAGCCTGTTGTGAAAATTGACGGCATTGATTACCAATGGGCCTACCATCGAGCCTACACGGGGATAATCGACCTGCGTCGCTTCTGGCGTAATGAACCTTCGACAGAAAAGGTCTCCGGTTATGCATGGGCTCAAATCGATATGCCCCAAGAGACCGAGGCCCTGCTGGGATTCGGCACCGACGATGCCGGTAGAGCATGGCTTAACGGGGAGCTCATCCTTGACAGCTGGACCGATCGCGGTGCGTTTCCGGACCATGATCGCGTAAAGGTAGTTTTTAGAGAAGGACCGAATCAATTGGTAATTAAAGTTTATAACAATCTGAGAAACTGGAAATTCTGTTGCCGCTTGTTGGAAAAATAGTTCTCGACGTACTGTGAAAAGCTGACATGATAGTCCTTCTTCAACGAAGGGCATAAACAGGCCGGGCATTATTGCTCGGCCTTTCTCATGAGCGTTGAGGTTGTAAAACTATTGGCCGGTCTTTGATTTGATGTCTTTGGATGTGGCTAGCGCAATGACTCTGCCCTGGTCGCCGACGGCACAATAAAAATGATAAACGATACCGTTATTTTTGATGACCCAGGGCTTGTGTGCGTAGGTATTGTCGTACGGCTCTGAAGGTGCAACAAGGTCCGGCCCCTGCCATTTCGTCCAGTGAACAAGGTCGTAGGAACATGCAAACGTATCAAATGCTTTGGACTTCCAAAATGCACCGAAGTAAAACATGACCCATACATCGCCAATGCGGGTGATTTGAGGGTCGCCGGATATGCCGCTTCCGTTATCAATAACCGGTTCATTACCATAGCGGAGCCAGTTCTTCATATCCCTTGAGACAGCCATCCCGATACGCTCGTATCCACTGACGTGCTTGCCGTTGTAGAACATGACAAACGGATAGCCGAGCGTTTTTTGGCGGTCGTAAATAATGTTGCTTTTGTACTGGGTCAGTTTTTCAAATCCCCGGACGTCGGGCTGGTCTCTGGAGAGAACAGGATCAGGCAACCGATTCCATTCCATTGGCCTGCCCGGTTCAGTGGTCCAGGCAATGCCGATGGCAAGCGGATCTGTTTCGTAACCCTTCAGCGCTCCTCCGATATAGGAGAGCCAGTATTTGCCGCCGAACTTTTCCAACTCGTACGAGCCGGCCCAAGTGTAATCCTGCAGTGCTATATAACCGGCGGCCTGCATGGCGTCCCATGTATCTTTTCGAAAGCTCAGTATTTTGCCCAACGGCCTCCAATGCAATAAGTCATTGCTGTCGGCGATGGCGGTTTCGTAGCCGTTTCCGTCGAAGATGATATACATCATGTACCACTTGTCACCGAAGCGATAAACGCTTGGACAATCCACCTTCCTGCCCTGTCTGGCCTTAAGGACCACCCCGTACTTGTGCGGGGTTTTAACCTGCTCATAGATTCGCTGCATGGTATCTTTTGTAACCTGTCGTCCCGGAGATTTTGCCGGAACGATAGTTCGATTTTTTGCATAGCCGGAGGCCAGCATGGATATCAGACAGCATAGAAACAGCATAGCTCTCAAGATCATTATCACTTTCCACCATAATAGGGATAGTTGTCGAAAATATCACCACGACCCAGGATGCGGGGATCTTTTGTCGCCTTCAGCTCAGCCATTAAATCGGAGGCGAGTTTTTCTTTTGCCTTCGCATATTCGGATTTTCCTGCAACATTATTGAGCTGGTCGGGATCCTTTCGCAGGTCATATAATTCTTCAGCCGGACGCTTTTCAAAAGAAAGCTCAAATAACCTCTTAACCTTCGGGTCATCACGATACTTCAACATGTAAGACTTTGCAGGCGCAGCATCAATATCACCATAACCATAAAATGTGCCGCGTGGACGGGATACGAAAATATCTGTAGGCTGGGCATAACCCTTGGGGGCGCCTGCGGGCCAGCGGTCGGGTTTGAAGTTACGGATGTAGAGGAAATCGTGAGTTCGTATCGCCCGCATCGGATAACCGGCTAAACCGGTTTCCTGACAGGGAACATGACGCTCCTTGCCTGTAAGGACGTGGTCGCGCTTCAGGTCCACTCGGCCGGACTTGCCGGAAGTCAGTACGTTCAGGAAACTTTTTGCGGTCATCTGAGGGGAAGGCTTTAGTCCTGCTGCCTCAAGGAATGTCGGTGCCAAATCCGCGAGGCTGATAAAGTCCTCTATAATCCGGCCGCCTTTTATTCTCGCCGGCCAGCGAACCGCAAGGGGAACATTGGTTCCAAGATCATAAAGGTTGCTCTTGCAGCGCGGGAATGGCATACCGTTGTCGCCGGTGATTAAGACCAACGTGTTGTCCAGTTCGCCATTCTTTTCAAGAATTTTTAATAATCCTCCGACTTCGGTGTCGAAACGCTGAACCTCCCAGTAATAATCACATATATCGGTACGGACCTCTTCGTTGTCCGGCATACAGGCGGGCACTTTTACATCCTCAAACTTCATACCGCTTTTGATACCGGATTGCCACTTGTAGCCTCGGTGCGGGTCTGTGCTTCCGAACCAGAAGCAAAACGGACTGCTTTCAGGTCTGGATTCCATGAACTGCTGGAAGTCTTTGAATCTCGGCCCGGCGGGATTGCGTTTTCGTCCGCCCGGCTCATCCCGGCCAGGACCCCAGCCCTTACGGGTAAAGCCCACGTGGTAACCGGCCTGTTCCAGCATGTCCGGGTACACGTCGAACTTTGCCGGCAGCGTGCTCCAGAGGTTACCGCCCTCTTCCAACCGCCAGTGCCACTGCCCGGTCACGATTGCACCGCGTGACGGAGTGCAGGATGGCGCAGAAACAAACGCATTGTTAAAGAGCACACCTTCACGTGCCACCCGGTCGAAGGTTGGGGTCTTGACGACCTTGTCGCCGCCGATACTGGCGTGGGGCCAAGACCAGTCATCGGCAATGCAAAAAAGAATATTAGGACGGTTAGCCGCCCTGCCACTCGGCTGCTGTGCGAAGCTCGAATATCCCGGAACAGCAAGCGACACCGCACCAATACCTATTGCTTTCAAGAAATCACGACGCGTATTACCCATCGCTCTCATGTTTTCCTCCATTTTTTATTTCTTATTTGCTCCAACAGCCTTTCCCGGCGGTCGCACGTTTGCTTTCAGCTCCCGGTCAAACTCTTTCATTATATAGTTCAGGCGCTTGACAATTCCAGGATGTTCGGCTGCCACGTTATTTTTTTCGCTGATATCCGCCTGGAGATCGTACAGCTCGGTTTGTTTTGTCCGGCGGAGCTTCCATTTGCCGCCTCGAACGGCTTCGAGATTGTTACCTCGATAGTAAAAATACGCTTTATGAGGTGACTTGGCTCCCGGCTGTCCAGACATCAAAGCCCATATATCTTTTCCGTCAATCACCCGGTCGGCCGGCACTTTGGCACCGGCTAATCGGGCTAATGTAGGCAGCAGATCGATTGTGCCACAGACTTCGCGGCAGATTTGGCCGGCAGGGATTTTATCCGGCCAGCGCATAATTGTCGGCTCGCGCATACCGCCTTCATAGGTAGTAAATTTTCCGTCGCGCAGAGGCAGTGCAGAACCGCCGTGGTGCTTTTTGCCAAGCCAGGGGCCGTTGTCACTTGTAAAAACCACGAGAGTATTTTTATCCACTCCGGCCTTTTTAAGGGCCTCAAGAATCCTGCCAACAGATGAGTCTATCTGCTCGATAGTCGCCTTGTATGCCTTATGTGGGTCGGGGACGAAAAATTCATCGGTAACAAATAGTGGGATATGGGGCATAGTGTGAGGCAGGTAAAGGAAAAAGGGACGGTCTTTGTTTTCGTCAATGAACCTTATGGCCTCACGTGTATAGCGCTCAATCAGGGTAGTTTGGTCTGCCGGCCTTTCGATGATTTTTTCATCACGCATCAATGGAACGTTCCATGGAGAGTAGTCTTTATCCCGCCACGCTCGGTCAAGATTTCGATTCTTTCCCTTTACACCGTCCATATCGTTGGAGTAGGGAATACCGAAGTATGAATCAAAGCCGTTCCTAGTAGGAAGAAATTGGGAAAGGTGGCCGAGGTGCCATTTGCCGACACAGGCGGTGGCGTAGCCCTGAACTTTTAGAATGTCAGCAATTGTGACTTCATCGGGATTTAAGCCAATGTTGTCGCTGGGAAATAAAACTTTCGTGATACTGACACGAGGTGGATAGCAGCCGGTTAGTAAAGCGGCACGGGAAGGAGAACAAACTGAAGCAGCTACATAGAAGTCGGTGAACTTCATACCCTCAGCAGCCATACGGTCAAGATTCGGTGTATTTATGTTTGGCGATCCGAAACAGCCGACATCCTGGTAGCCCTGGTCATCAGTAAAGATAATTATGAAATTCGGCTTGCCTGTCGAGGCTTTAGGCGTAATTTGCCGAGCCTGGCTCGCGCATCCCGGCACGACCAGAGATGCTGCACAAAGACC
>Ga0209536_100010070_pt1 | contig 13978 bp, 14 predicted proteins | sample DeeMarSeWOR28_12_FD_187461 | JGI IMG/M metagenome (GOLD analysis project Ga0209536, IMG submission 187461) | Marine sediment microbial communities from White Oak River estuary, North Carolina - WOR-2-8_12 (SPAdes) (version 2) | ecosystem: Environmental > Aquatic > Marine > Intertidal zone >...
AGGCAGTCCAAGCCCCTTGGCCGCCTCGGCCATGGAACCGGACCTCTTTTAATCCTAATGCCAAGTGGTAACCTCCTGCAATTATTAGGATCAGAATTTCAGGGTATTAAAGGCTAACCTAGATTAAGTCAGTTGGTATATACTAGAAAATACCAATAACAACTTGAGTTTATGGATCTAGATATATTGCATGCGCGCGCGATAAATATCATATCGTTTGCCCGCACGTACTGTAAACGGTCCCCATTCTCAGCTCGGGTCGTCTATCCTCCAGTGTATCTCTGACCTGAGGAGATGATAGTCGTCGGTTCGCCTCATGAGCTGACCGAGGGTGACCCCTTCGCCTCTGATGCCCTCCCACTTCCCAGTGCCCCCAACGAACTTGTATAATCCACGTCCCCTCGCGTACCACCAGACGTGAACTAGCCAAGCCATATCGCCGTCCGGGTCCGTGTCCTCTAGCAGCATCACATCGGCGAGCCTCTCTCCACCGCTCCACACTGTCACCCCCTTGTCGTAGCTGGCCGCGTAGCCACGTGGATTTAAGACATTTACCTCTGTGGAGTCTTCCCCTATCAACACCCCTAACTGTGTGTTTACAATAAGCCTCAACCCGTTGGCCAGCTCCTTAATATTCTCGGTGACGTGGGGCCCATGGAAGCTCAGACTTGTCGCGTGGTTGGTGTATGGGCCCTTAGGTGGGAATGCCGGGACGGTTAAATCATTCTTCTCGTCGATCTCCCAGCTCATCCTGTAGCTCGGCGTCGTGTGGTCATCAGCGCGACGCGTCATACCTGTGATGGTCGCCTCGCCGGCGATCCCCTTCCACTTCCCTGTGCCGACTACGAAGTGATAGCTGGCCTTCCCCTCGCTTGGCTCCCACAGAATGCTCCAGGTCACGTCGCCGTCTGGATCTATCGTCTCGCAGAACGCCACCTGTCGGATGAACTTACCCTCGTCATCACTCAGGATGCTCCCATGCGCGTAGTATGTCGCCTTGTGCCAGGGGCTATCTGTATTGTCGCTGACGATGACTCCCGATCTATGGTTGTCGATGAGCACTACACCCGGCTTCAAAACCTTCCTCTTCCTCTCCACAGTAGGGCCTACGAAAATATACCCGGAATCTTTGCCCACTCTTTTCTCACCCATATTGAATCGTTGTCCAATTATGCTATCGACTACAAAATATTTTTGACATAAAGACTGTGCGCGCGCGTTACTATTTTATACACACGTGGCTCTGTGAATAGGAGCCAGAGAAGGCTCAGGATAATTGAATGAAGGTCATTGATGTCCATAACCACGTGAACCCGCGCCCATTCCTGCAGGCGATACGAGACAACAGAGACTGGCTTGGATTCACATCCGACAATGGAGAGCTTGAGAACCCCCGCAACAGCTGGACCCTTGAAGAGCGGATCGCAGACATGGATCGCCTTGGGGTGGACATGCAGCTGCTGACAGTCTACGGTGACTTCAACCAATACGACAGGGACCTTAAACACTCAAAGAACGTTGCCAGGCGATGCAACAACGAGATAGCGTCCATGGTCGATGACTACCCAGACCGATTCATGGGCTTGGGAATAATCCCGATGCAGGACGCCACGGCATCAATAGAAGAGCTGGAGCGGGCAATAAACGACTTGGCACTAAAAGGAGTTACCATCAAGGACCATATCAATGGTCATACATTGGATGAGCCCATGTTCTACCCCTTCTGGGAAGCAGCTGAAAGGTTGGGCGCTGTCGTCGAGATCCATCAGGGTGACACGGTTGTAGCCCATCGTATCACTGGTTACTTCCTGGAGAACACTGTGGGGAATCTTGTAGAGCGTACCCTCACATATGGTGCCTTAGTGCAGGGTGGAATTCTGGATCGCTTCCCTAAGCTGAAGATCTGCCTGCTGCACGGAGGCGGCTATGTGGCATTCGGGATAGCTCGGATGGATAAGGGATGGGAAGCGGCGAGGCTGAACTATATGGCTGAGTACTCTGCCGGTGAGGACGCCGATCAGATGATATCCAAACCTCCTAGCAGCTACTTGGGCTCCTTTTACTATGACTGTGCCACCTTCAGCGAGCAGACCCTGCGTTTCCTGATAGACACTGTTGGGATAGACAGGGTTGTGTTCGGGACCGATTACCCTTGCCCGATGGAGATAGTGGACGCTGTGAACTGGGTGAACGGCTTGGAGAGCCTAAAAGGGAATGAAAAAGAGGCTATTTTATCCAAGAACCCAGCCCAGATGACGAGCCTATGATCAACCATTCTCTGTTTGATCCTCACGTGTATGCGTCGGGGGGTCTTATTTTATCCCCCCCAAACATGGGCCATATACTAGAATATAGATCTCCTGAGCTCGTTGAGCTCTTCACGCTTCTTCTTGGCCATTTTAGCAGCTGCATCGGCATACCTGTCACTGCTCCACCCCAGACCCTCGTACGCGAAGTCTATCGATCGAGAGGAGGACACGAGGAGACCTTCCCCCTTGCTGTTTGCGCCTAGCGTCAAGGATTCCTTTGGGTCGCCCCCCTGGGGACCAAGCCCAGGCGAGAGAATCAGGGGATCCTCGCCGATGATGCCACGTATCTCCCCCAGTTCAGATGGGGCAGTGCAACCGACGACATAACCGTTGCAGCCGTGATTGTAGGCGTCTTCAGCCAGCTTGAGATAGAGAGCCTTGCCTCCCATATTCTCAGACTGGTAGTCATGTGCACCGGGGTTGGACATCCTGCAAAGAGCGAAAATGCCCTTATCCTTCTCCCGGGACCAATTATAGACCGCGTCGCTACCGTTCTCATAACCCGGGAAGGGGCTAAACGTAACTCCATCGAAGCCGATCCTGTCGATCCAATAGAGGGCAGCTTCGTTGGTTGAGCCTATATCAGAGAGCTTCGCGTCAAGCAGGGCGAGGCAGCCACCCCCATGAATCGCATCCACCATCTCCTTGAGGTCGTCGAATGAGAAGGGATAGACCAAGAACTGCGCGTTGGGCTTGATAATGGGCGTGTAGGGGGCGACGGCCTCGATTACGTCGAGGCTAAACTTCTTGATCCCTCCGACCTCTCCGTAGCGACTCGTTAGGCTGGAGGGGATGACGTACTCCGTCCTCATGGCGTCTGTGACGGGGTCAAGACCCACACAGAGGAAGCTGTCTTTCTCGCGACTGATCTCATAATACCTGTCTACGAAGCCTCTCCCTAGCATACAGACCACTTGACCTACTCATGACATCTCAAGGTAATAAAAGCTTGACACCGAAGCTCCCACCAGGAATCATTATGATGATACAATTCGTTTAGGAGCATGGTGTCGTCAGGCTCGTTGTCTTTAAATTAGTTTAAGGAGAGGGATACTTGAGTATAGGATCTGGAGGGAAACTTTGAGCACAGAGGACGAGACAAGGAAGCTGCTCAAGATTCGAGAGAGCCTAGCTAGTCGAATCGGGCGCCTCCAGGAGGAGATTGAGGACCTGAGAAGGGCCACCTCAGAGATAGATGGCCTCATCGTCAGACAGGGCTTCAGGCAGCCGGTCCCAACCCAGACGAGGAAGGTTCCCGAAGACAAGGACGACTCCTCAGGCGTGGAGGAGGACATCCACTCCGTGAAGTCGAAGAGCGGCATGACCCTCGGCACGCTCCAAGTCAACAACGAGGAAGTAGTCTTCGAGCCCGTCTCAGGCCTAGTCTTTAGCACTTCCATTCCCCCATTCCAGTCCTTCCTAGTGGAACGCGTCTTCGACAACATGAGGTCCACTGATGAGGAGCGTGCCACCCAGGGAGAGATCACCCCTGAGGAGGTCCTGTCGTACAACGTCGAGACTGATCAGGGAAGGATCAAAAAAATCGTGGTCCGCAACTACGGCGGAGAGAGACGTCTACGCGAGATACAGAGCAGCCTCCGCTGGACGTTTGACAAGATGTATGACAAGCTGCGACAGAGTTGATGTGAGGGAGGATGGCTCAGGATCTTGAGAGGAATCCCCTGTGGCTGATCCTTGTGGAGACAGCCCATGCGCTCCCTCTCTATTCCTCACACAAAGTCTACGTGAGGAACACTCTGCTGATCCAGGAGCCGGATATGACCGCTGAGGAGATCTCTCAACGGCTCGACATATCCCTGGGTGAGGCCATGGTAATCTTCCACGAGCTTACGAATGAAGAAGGACCCCTCTCTGGAAATTCAGAGGAAGGTCTCGGATAGTTTTAAACGACGTACCTGTAAGAATCCGAGGTGCCCGCAGTCTCACTCTTGGTCTTGATACTTATCACGTCCCCGGGCTCGGCCCCCAGTATTATTGCGACCGGATCCGTCGCCTTGATCCATGGGAACTGATAGAGCTGGGCATGGTACTTATCCACGAGCTCCTGTTTGTCCTCATCGCTCACTATCTCGGCCTTGGAGACCATATCGTGATCGAAGATGTCAAAAACGGGCAACGTCGAGGGAATAAGCTCAACCTTCAGCTTCGGGGCAGAGCTACCAGCTGAGTAAGTGTACTTCCCGTTACCGACCAGGATGCCTTTATCAGCGCCCATCTTCTCCACGAGGTCCCTCAGTTCCCTGACATAGGCGATACCTATGGTCTTCTGGTTGATTAGGCAGAGCATGACGAACTTTTGCTCACCCCTGGAGAGGTAGTATGTGATGGTGTCTCCCTCCCTCTCCTCCTCATCGATCTTCAGGTTCCTGTACTTGAGGATGAGGGCGGCGCGCTTCTCTTCAACTGTTTTCTCCTTGCTCACGTCGGTTCACCATGTTACCTGGCCTTGATCCTCTTGACGACGGGTGCTCTCACCTTTCGGAATATGCGGTAGCCACAGAAGGGGCAGCGGAACGAGATGTAGCGTTCAAGCTCCCTGTATTCGACACGGCGCCCACACTTCACGCACTCATACACTGGGCCGCCTCTGGACTCCTGCCTCTCTGCGTTTTCCTGGTCCATTTCCTCCACCGATGCACAATACAACTTTCAAGACTTACTTTAAAACATAGCGTCCACCGGACGAGCCTTGACCATTCTATCCGAGACCACTTCTTCTATGATGACCCTAAATACATCCCCGGCACTCATTTCCACTCCCTCGACAAGCACGACAGGGCCGTGGAGCATGGGGTAGGCAATGTGGAAACGTCTGTCTCGATCGTAGACCTCCGCTACGACAACTTCAACCTCAGCACCCAGTAGATCCTCCTTTAACCTCCTGTTTGCTCCCCTCGCCGTATTCTGAATCATCTTGCTCAGTGGATCTCGGCTAGCTGGAGGAGCCCCGGGCTCGTTTTGGAAAGCTGACATGGGCAGGGATTGGAAGCGGTAGAGGATGATCCTTGAGGCACCGGCTCCAACACTCGCCTCGATGGTCTGGACCGTCTCACTTACAGTAGATGATGTTTGCCCAGGAAGACCATGGACGAAGTATGCGTAGGGCTTCATCCCAGCGCGCCTCAGCCTTCGGATCGCCCTCAGGTTCTCCTTCGGCGTCGAAGAGCGCCCAAGACTTCGACTGTGCTCGGCTGACCCCGTCTCGAAGCCTATGTTAACGGGGGTGCCTTCCAGGTACCGTCCTAGGACCTTGGCTGCTCTCTCAGTGACTAGGCTTCCTTTAATGTTCTCGATCATGATTGAGGCTTCCCCATCTGCAATAGCATCCAGTGAAGCCAGTCCTGAGAGGAGCTCCTCGATAACCTCGTAGTTAGGCTCGGGGTGCCTGGGGTCAGTTAAGGGTTGGGGCTCGACAAGGAGGTCCCTACCGTAATCGAGGAATCCCGGAGCGCTCAGAACGAACCTACTCACTCCACGGTCTAATAGCCTCAGGATCTCGTCAACCACCTTTTTCACGGACCTACTTCTAGGAGGGCCGAAGAGGCTGGGGACCGAGCAGTATCCACATCCCGGGGGTATCCCACCGGGGCAATAGTACCTCTCTTCCATACTCCCCTCTCGGCATAGGTCACACCCGGAGCAGGAGTTTTCTGAGCTCAGAGTCGTCCTGTGATAGTTGCTGCATCCCCGCAGCACCTCTACATAGACTCGGGCAGACCTGAAAAGGGGATAGTCTGTGATGACCCCTGTGGATGGATCCAGGCTATCGTAGACTGAGCGCTTCATCCCAGGGCGGAGTCCGGTAAACACGGCGCCCTCCTGACCAATGTAGGCTATCCCTTGTACGCTCTTGAGATCGTTTTCGGATGGGGTGTAGGCCTCCGAGAGCCCCAGATTCAGAAGCTCCTTAAGAGTCATTTCAGCCTCACCCAAAACTACGAGGTCTGCCTTGGTTTTCTCTATAACCCTCTCTGGCTCTGAGGATACCGGTCCACCAATTAGAACGGGGCCTTCCGACTCTTTCTTCCATCGAGATACACTCCGTCGTATAGCCGTTAGGTCGGAGGTCATCCCACTGACGAGTAGTGCATCATATTCCCGTAGATCCACACGCCCCTCCAACACTGCTGCAACAGGAGCCAATTTCGGCATATGCTTACTAGATTCCAGTACTCCTGCGATCGCACGTGGACCGGCCCCAATTACGTCCCGGGTAGCTAGACGGCTTCCCTTTCCACTGGCAAGGGCGTCCACAATGAGGGGTCTCACGATACTCCTTCCCCCCTCGGACCGTGATAAAAGTTTTCGAGCCCTTAACTGATAAAAGGAAGACAGGAAGGATATGGATATAGTGACCCAGCCGTGTACAACGCCTTCGCCTCAATATTCTACGCATCATTGATGTCATTCTTCTGCACCCTTCTGGTTACACCCTACTTCAACAAGTTCTTCGTTGCCACTGGAATCGTGGGAAGGGACATAATGAAGAACGACCCCACCCCTGTGGCTGACATGGGGGGGCCAGGCGTCATCCTGGGGTTCCTCACGGGGCTCTTCTTCTACATTAGCATCGGGATATTCGTGCTGGGGCAGGAGCTGAACGACCTCGTCTACCTCCTGGCGAGCATAAGCACAGTGCTCATCATCACCCTCATCGGCTTCTTCGAGGTCCTAACGACTCTGATGAAGCAGAGGGAGGGCCCGGGACTGTTTGAGCGGATGAAGCGGAAGGGTATTCCTCGCTGGTTCTATTACTTCATCCCCATCCCGGCAGCAATACCCCTGATGGCCGTGAAAGCAGGTGTAAGCTCAATGTCCCTTCCACTTTTCGGGGAGGTCGAGTTCGGGATAATCTACCCCCTCGTCATAATACCCCTAGCAGTCTTGTGCTGCTCCAACGCCACGAACTTCTTCGCGGGTTTCAACGGACTCGAGGCGGGGATGGGCTTCGTCCTCCACCTAGCCCTGGGCCTGTTCGCCTTGATCAATGGAAGGGATACAGCTGCTCTGATCGCCCTGACCTTCGCGTCAGCCCTGCTTGCCTTCTTGAGATATAACTGGTACCCGGCCCAAGTGTTTCCAGGGGACCTGAACTACACGATCGGTGCAGTCTGTGTCTGCGTAGCCGTCGTCGGGAACATGGAGCGCTTTGCCATACTCTGCTTCCTTCCTTGGGTGGTCGAAGCTCTCCTTAAAGCCCTCGCAAAGTTCGATGCTGAGAATTACGGCGTACTCCAAGAGAACGGCACACTCAGACCGAGGAAAAAAGAGATACGCTCGCTTACTCATCTGGTGATGTCCATGGGTCAATTCAAGGAATACCAGGTCAGTACGATTCTGATAATCTTAGAGATCGTCGTCTGCGTCGCCTCATGGATGCTAGTCCGATATGTCTGAATATGAGTCCTAAGGGGAGGGGATACTTGAAGAAGGTTCTTATCCTGGCTGGAGGTGGGGGGCATACCGGGTATGCTAAGATCCTCGCTGAGGAGCTCCATGGAAGAGCAGAGCTTTGCTTCCTTGTGCCGGATGACGATCCCTTGAGTGAGGAACTTCTAAGAGAGTACGGCCCCGTCGACAGACTTTTAAAACCACGCCATCCCACGACCCCCTTCTGGGGCTGGTCTCTCAGGTTCCCAAAGGCATTCTACGATTCGAGTGGGAAGATTGAAAGAGACTTGGATTACGTCGTGAGCACAGGCAGCAACTTCTGCATCTCTCCTTCAATAATTGCATGGTTGAAGAGGATCTCAGTTATCAACCTGGAGAGCGCTGACAGGTTTACTAAGGCTTCATCAACTGCGAAGATACTCCAACCATTCTCAGAGATTACTGCCCTCCACTGGGAGGAACAGAAAAAAATACTGAAAGGGAGAGTGTTTGGCCCCTTTCTACCTAGGAGGAGAGTCGAGTCCTGGAATGGAGGATATGTGCTCATCGCTGGAGGAACATACGGATACCGTGAACTACTTGACGCCGCCTCCGACAGCCAACTCGAAAACGTCGTCCTCCAGACGGGGAGAGTGGTGCCACATGACTATATTGAGAGGCATCCGAACTGGAGGGTCTTCTCGACTATTGATAGTTTCTTCGAGGTGATCGCTGGGGCCGATGTTGTAGTCGCCCCACCGGGGGCTACACCTCTGGAAGCGGCAGCATATGGAAAATCAGTGGTGATCGTCAAGTATCCTGAGTGGTCACGGGCAGGGACCCTATTAGACGCAAAACTATTCGCGAAGAAACTAAACGCTCCACTTCTCTCCGAAATATCCTCTAAAAACCTTCAAGCATCAATCCAGTGCAGTAAAAAAATACCTCAACCTGAACTGGATAACGGTGCTATAAACTTGGCTGAGTATATAGTTAGTCAAGGTGTTTAGATATATTCGTAAGAATCTAGATATCTATCATCGTCCCTTTCTAATTAAACGGTAATTTCTTACGGCTTCTATTAGATTGGCGTTCAAATCGGACACTATCCTATCCCATGAGAAATTTTGAGCGGTTTCACGAGCGTTGTTACCCAGATTCAGTGCATATTCTTCGTCAGTCAATATCCTAATGCTTGCTGCATCGACAGCGTGGCTATCGGGAGAAACGCATACAATGTTTCTCTTGTCGACCGCAAGGTCTTTACTCACGCTATGTACACCGGTTAACACAGGTTTCCCACATGCCATATACTCTAATACCTTAAGCGGTATCGCTCTCGTGGTTCCTAGAGGACCTATACAGACATCGGCGGCTGCAATGTAGTTCTTAACCGCCTCTCTGTCCACAGGCCCGGTTACGCTTACATCCGAGGTTGTCATGTATTTTCGGGCTATGCTTTCAGGCAATTTATCGCCTACGAGTAATAACAGACTTTCTTTAACCTTTTCCTTTATGAGTTTGAACGCATCTAACAAGGCTTCAATTTTATATTCAGGGCCTGAGAACCTCCCAATAAAAAGAATCAACTTTCGATCTTGTTTAATATTTATTGCGTCTCTGGACATCCTCTTGTCGATCTCTTTGAACTCTTCGATATCTACGCCATTATAACTTATGTCTATGTTAGATATGTTACCAATTCTAGATTCAAGTATCTCTTGGTTTTCGCTACAAACAACAAGAAACTTCTGGGCATATTTCACAAATCTTTCATTAATGACATTAAACATGGTCCTTCGGACACCATTCATGATTTGGCCTAGACCTGATGGTTTCACTCCCATGTCCCTATGAACATCATTTGCTCGGGCTACTACAGGAATACGTAATATTTTCCCCAGTAAAATTCCGACAACGTAAGTAAAGTGATGCGGCTGGAACTGACAGAAAATTAAATCATATTTTCTACCAATCTTCAATCCTTTAATGAAAAGGAATAAAGGCGAAATAATCGGAGAGAACTTCAGGGGTAGAAATATTCTAGGAGTTCTTATAATTGTAGACGAATTCTTCGATTCATCTTGAATGACCTGTGTACTCTTGAGTTTCACATCATAGTTAATATTTGGTATCAGTAAAGTTACTTCGTGATTGTCTGACAGTCTTTTCGAAATCGCTTGCGTAGACCATGTTGCAGCACTAGCTGCAGGTAGGAAGTAGTATGCAATATATAAGATCCTCATAATACCTCACCTAACAAGGGTCCAAATCATCAGTGTCCATTTTATTATTCCATTATAGTATATTTGTGTACACACATCCAAGGTGCAGAAATATCTCACTGATAATAACATTCAGGTTTTCACATGAGCCATGTAATTAATATGGAACACTCATTTTGATATAAGTCAGAGCCCAAAAGGGACGAAGGGAAATTAAAAATGAAGAAAATGAATGTAGCGGTTATTGGATGTGGTTCATGGGGACGGAACCATATTAGGGTCTACAATGACCTTGAAAACACATCATTAACTGCAATTGCAGATATGAATACAGCAACAGCGAAGGAGTTCGGGGAGAGATATTCGGTAGACTGGTATACTGAGCCTGAAAAAATCTTCGAAAGGGAAGATGTTGAAGCGGTATCCATTTGCACACCTACTGTAACTCATGCAGATTTGGCCATGAAGGCCATCGAAGCGGGTAAACATGTTCTAGTTGAAAAACCCATGACAAATACCACGGATGAAGCAAGAGAGATAATCAAGGCAGCTGAGAGACATGGAGTTTATCTCACAGTTGGCTTCGTCGAACGCTTTAATCCTGCAATATCTGAAGCACTGAACATCATAACCAGTGGAGAGATTGGAGAAGTCATCCTCGCTCATACAAGACGGGTGAGTAGAAGACCCCTTCGGATAGGAGATGTAGGCGTAATCAAAGACCTAGCAATTCATGATATCGATATAGTAAACCAACTTTTCAAAAATAAGGCTATGAACGTATTCGCTTCAGCTGGGAGTATAGCTCATGACTTTGAGGACTATGCTAATATCATTGTCTGCTTCGATAACGACAGGAGCGCCTTTATCGAGACCAATTGGCTGACTCCAAGAAAGGTCCGGACACTGACAATAACGGGAACAGAGGGCATGATTACTGTTGAATACATCACTCAACAAATAATCGTTGAAAATAACGAGAGGCTTTACCAACCCTATCTTAATTATGATGAACCACTTCTGCGAGAGCTGTATAGTTTTACGTCATCGATTCTCAATGATGAACCACCAGAGGTTACTGGTGAGGACGGGTTAAGGGCATTGGAGATATCAGAAGCTGCCATTCAATCAGCGATGTCCGGCAAACAGGTCTCATTATAACGAGTCTAAGTGACTACCTTTTTTATTTCGATATCCCGGTTATGTTTGTGAGGCGGAACCATGGAAATCGTAGTTATAGGAATGGGATACGTAGGTATACCGACAGCTGCACTCTTAGCGGATGTTGATAGTTTCAACGTTACCGGTGTACAAAGAAGATCTAAGCGTTCAGGATGGAAGATCGACCATCTAAACTCGGGTAAGTCTCCAATCGAAGGCGATGAGCCAGAATTGGCAGACTTGATAGAAAAAGTTGTTCGAAAAGGTAGCTTCAGAGTGACAGATGAAGAATCCGTGTACGCGGACGCCGATGTTATCTTGATAGTGGTTCAGACTCCAGTTGATACTAATAATGTTCCACAGTACTCTTCGTTAGAAGAGGTATCTCAGTCAATAGGACAGTACATGAAGAAGGGAGTGATGGTTATCATTGAATCAACAGTGGCACCTGGAACCACTCAATATTTCGTTAAACCTATCCTTGAAAGATTATCCGGACTGAGAGCTGGAGAAGACTTCAACCTGGTCTTCTCCTACGAGAGAGTGATGGTCGGTCGTCTCTTACACAATCTACAGAATATGCCTAAGGTGGTAGGTGGACTCACCCCAGCTTGCACAGAACGAGGGATAGATTTCTATAAAAACATCATAAACGCGGAGATCTACCCTACAGACTGCTTAACTGCGGAGGTCTCGAAGGTTACTGAAAACGCGTATAGGGACGTCAACATCGCATTCGCCAATGAGGTGGCGCTCATCTGCGAGAGCTTGGGTGTGAACGTACACGATGTGAGAAGCCTCGTAAATTCCCTTCCCCATGATCCGTCAAATCCTGCAAAGAATCCCTACAGGATGATGCACATCCCAGGAGCAGGCGTTGGTGGCCACTGCCTCCCGAAGGATACTTGGCTCCTCAGATATGCATTAGAAGCCTACGGAAAAAAGAAAGTCTCAACAAATGTCCTTGTGGAGAGCCGGCTCACTAATGACTATATGCCCATGCACATGAAAGAGTTGATAGAGGAAGCCCTTGAGACGCAAAATGTGCAGCTGTCCGAGGCTCGGATATGTATACTGGGATTCGCGTTCCTTGAGGACTCGGACGACACGAGGAATACACCTGCCCTAACGCTGTATAATATATTGAAACCGATTTGCAGGGAGGTCATAGTTCACGATCCATACGTGGTTGCGTATGAGGGCGTAGACCTTACAACGGATCTGGAGAAAGCTGTGAAAGACAGAGATTGTGTCGCTATTACGACAAGACACCGTGAATATCGGGAATTAAAACTAGATTGGTTGAGGGAAATTTTAGCTACCCCAGTTATTGTGGATGGTAGGAATGTCTTCAACCAGGAGGATGCGCTGAGCGCTGGCTTCACATTTAGAGGGGTGGGCATAGGAACTGACACCAAGCAATCGAAAAAGGAGAAATAAACTCTATCAAAGGAGATGAAGTGAGTATGGAAAAGCTAGCAATCAACGGTGGAAAACCAACGTCGCCAGAGAATATTCCAATCGCGAAACCCGTTTTCTCGCAGAAAGCCATGGATGACGTAGTTGAGGTACTAAAATCGAGGTACGTCGTTCAGGGGCCACGGGTAAGAGAGTTTGAGGACAAGTTCAGGGAAATGACAGGAGCCAGATACGCTTACGCGGTAAACTCCGGGACCGCCGCACTCCACATCGCCTTCCTGTCATTTCTGAAGCCCGGCGACGAGGTCATAGTTCCCTCTTTCACTTTCATCGCTACTGCGAGTACAGTCTACTTCTCCCAGGGAAAAACGGTATTCGCTGATATCGAAGAGGACACGTTTATCATCGATCCCGAAGACGTAAAAGAGAAGATCACCACGAGGACGAAGGCCATCGTGCCGGTGCATCTTTTCGGCAGCGCCGCCAACATGGATGCTTTATATGACCTAGCCACGGACCACGACCTAGTGATCGTAAACGACTCCGCTCAGGCTCATGGGACGGAGGTGAAAGGCAGAGATATCGGCTCACTGGACCATATAAACTGTTACAGCTTCTATCCCTCTAAGAGCATGACCACAGCCGAAGGAGGGATGGTGACTACAAGCAGCGCGGAGCATGACAGACTAGGTAGATTGCTCAGGGCTCACGGTGATGATGCGAGATACCATCACGTCGTCCTTGGTCTTAATTATCGTTTGACCGAGATTGCAGCAGTAATTGGGCTTGACCAACTCTCGAAGCTTGACGATTTCATTGCCAAGAGGAGACACAGTGGAGCACAGCTTCGAGAGGAAATCTCGAAGATCGAGGGGTTACATCCTCAGAGAATCGAGGAGAACGTCAACTCATCGTATAGCTACTTCACTCTAACTATGGATACATCGAGGTACAACTGTACTCGAGACGAGTTCATCGATGCTCTGAGAGCTGAAAATATATCAGCCGCAGTTCATTATCCGGTTCCCCTTACAAAGCAGCCCGCTATTACAGACCTCATGAAGCCTGAGGAGTGCCCAGTCTCTGAAGATGTCTCGGAGAGGATCTTCTCACTGCCGATGTTCCCTGATCTGACAGACGAAAACATCAGAGACATCGTGAAAGGTGTTGAGAAAGTAGCCTCACATTACATAAAATAGGGAGATTAAGCCTCCCACTTATCCTTCTTCTCCAGATACTCTGACAAGGAGTATCTCACCCTCGCTGGATTGCCGTACACTACGGTCTCAGGGGGAACGTCCTTGGTCACAACCGCGCCGAGACCGACGACCGCCTTGGCCCCCACCGTTATTCCTGCCTTCAACATGGCTCCCGCACAGACTATGGCGCCGGACTCGACGTGGACGCCGACCATCTTCGGGGACATGGGGTAGGGATCGTTGGTGAATACGACTCCGGGCCCGATAAACACGT
>Ga0209536_100010071_pt1 | contig 13977 bp, 10 predicted proteins | sample DeeMarSeWOR28_12_FD_187461 | JGI IMG/M metagenome (GOLD analysis project Ga0209536, IMG submission 187461) | Marine sediment microbial communities from White Oak River estuary, North Carolina - WOR-2-8_12 (SPAdes) (version 2) | ecosystem: Environmental > Aquatic > Marine > Intertidal zone >...
TTCTGTTTTTTTCGGTTTACGCCTACATCTTTATCACGGTGGTGCCGCAGTGGCTCGGTCTTAAAGGAGCGGTCGTCGATATCTCCATCGGCCAGATTGCTGAAAGTGTCTTCATTTATCTGGGAATCCCGTTTATTGGCGGGATCATCACCCGCATCATCGGGCTGAAAACAAAAGGCATCGAATGGTATGAGAGTAAATTTATTCCGAAAATAAGTCCGATTACGTTGATTGCATTGCTTTTCACCATTGTGGTGATGTTCTCTTTAAAAGGTGAATATATTGTTCAGCTGCCTTTCGATGTAATCCGCATCGCCATCCCGCTGTGCATCTACTTCGTGATTATGTTTTTCGTTTCATTTGTTTTATCCATGAAAGTCGGGGCAACCTACGAACAGTCCACCACCCTGAGTTTTACAGCGGCATCAAACAACTTTGAATTGGCGATTGCGGTGGCCGTAGCGGTTTTCGGGATCGACTCGGGGCAGGCATTTGCCGCGGTCATCGGCCCCCTGGTGGAAGTGCCGGTGCTCATCAGCCTGGTGAATGTCGCCATCTGGTTTAAGCGCAAATATTTCCCATATGCCGTTGAGCTGCCGACCGGCATCTGCCATGTTACCTGCAAACCTTAAAACGCGCTTCTTGCTACTGGCGGCTGGCTGCTGGTTAATGGGAGCCGCAGAGGGCTGTCCTACTTTCCAGTTTCTATCTGTCTGAATTTCGATTGGGAGTATTTGCAAGAAGCCAGAGGCAAGCGGCCGGCAGCCAGAAGCAGGTTAAGTAAACTGCTTTTTTATTTCGCGTTTTAAAATCTTTCCGGCCGGAGATTTTGGCAGTTCATCAACGATCATCACCTTTTTGGGCGCCTTGTAAGAAGCGATTTTTTCTTTGCAGAATCGGATCAGCTCATCTTCAGCGCAAGTACCATTTTGTTTTATCTTAACAAAGGCCGTCACCGCCTCGCCGTATTCCTCATGGGGCATGCCGACGACGGCGCACTCTTCAATAGCGTTGTGGGTATAAAGAATCTCCTCGACTTCGGTGGGATAGACGTTCAACCCGCCGCTGATGATGATATCCTTGATACGATCGACGATATATAGATACCCGTCTTCGTCCAGCCGCCCGACATCTCCGGAATGCAGCCAGCCGTTGCGCAACACCTTCTCGGTTTCGTCTGCCCTGTTGAAATAGCCTTTCATGATGTTGGGGCCGCGAATAACGATCTCGCCGGTTTCACCGGGGGGCGCTTCGTTATGATCATCGTCGACAATTTTGATTTCAACAACGCCCGCCGGGGTGCCCACCGACCCGACCTTATGATGGTAAAGATGGTTAAATGTAACCAGAGAGGACGTTTCGGTCATCCCGTAAGCTTCGTGAATGGTGAGGTTAAATTTTTCCTGCCATTGGCGCACGATTTCAGAAGCCATACTGGTGGCGGCGGAAAAGCAATAACTTAGCGATGCCAGGTACTTGCGGCTATTTTCGGTATTCAACAAACGGATGAAAACGGTGGGAACCGAATAAAAGCGCGTTATTTTTTCGGCCTGGATCGAGGAAAGCACCCGGTCCATATCAAAGGTTTTGTGCAACACCATCGTGCCGCAACCGTAGAAGGTCGAATTCATGATGTGATTGCCGCCAAAGACATGATTTAACGGCATAAAACACAGGGCAACATCATCGGTAACCGCGCGTTCATGATAACACACGTTCTGGGCCGTATATAAAATGTTGCCATGCGTGAGCATCGCACCTTTGGGGGTGCCGGTGGTGCCGCCGGTAAAAAGGATGACACATTCATCTTCTGGATTACAATCGACCGGGACAAAGGGTTCATTTTCAGTTGAAGGTGTTTCAAAAATTGAAGCGAGAACAGGATCGTTTTCCCAAACAAGGACATCTTTAACCGTCGGGATCGTTTCGCGCTCCGGAACCTGGGATAGGAGTTCGTCACAGGTAATTAACAGGGAGACCTGGGAATCATTCAGTAAATGTTCAATTTCTTGTTGTTTATAAGCGGCGCTAACACACACCGTGACAGCACCCAGGCGGATGATGCCGTAATAAGCCGCCACCCACTCCGGGCAGTTGGGCATATAAATAGCGATGCGATCGCCGCGCTGCACACCATGCCCGCTCAGATAAAACGCGATCCGGTCCATGGCGCATTTAAGATGGTTGTACGTGTAGCGCTTCCTGTCGTGGACCAGCGCAACTTTATCAGCGAAATTAAGGGCGCCCCGATCGATAATACTGGAAAGATTCAAATTATTTCCTTTATTTGGGCGGAGGAATCCCCAATTTATCCATCAGCCGTCCGACAAATTCCGCTCCATCCGCTTTAAACGCCGGCAGAACCCATGGCATCTCCTGCAACGTTTGCAGCAGAGAAGGCAACAGATCAAAGGGGATGGATATGATTTGCCGGCCTTCCGGAAACAGTTCTCGACGCTTCATGCCATGCCCCATGCCGGTAATGAAATAATTAAGTTCTCCCGTTAGAAAGGGGTAGCTGTAGGTCCATGCGCAGCCGATTGCCGGGGAGAACTTGCTGATCCAGATTTTTGCTGACCGATAGCTCATTGCGCGGAGCACAATTTCTGTCTGTCGGGTACTGGCGAGCAGGATCAATAAATCTGGATCGAATTGGATCTTATTTAAAGGAGAAAAAGCAACATAATTAACAATGCCTCTGCCGATCTTTGGAATATGTAAATACAGTCGGCTTGCAGAACGCGGCCCGTCAAAGATTTTCAGCCCGGCGCCGAATTCTCCACTGGCAAAAGGTGCGCCGATATCCGCCTGCCCCAGCACATACAGTCCGGCTTCACAGGTATGGTTTTGTGCATCGGCAAAAAAAGCTTCGCCTGCCTGTGCCTTTTTAAGCATTTCGCAGAGCGCCATGTTCTCATCTAACCGCTCAACCATGTCCGGTCGCTGCGACAGAAATTTAACGCCGACCGGAGGTACTTCGAAGTCAAACTTGTCCAAAAGGGCGACGTTTTCTTTAGTGAGAATCATTTGGAACCTGCCCTTCCCTGCTGCGCTTAGTGTCAAGGCATATTAAAAGGCACACGAGTCAACGACCACCCGCAAAGCGGGTGGCTTGGATTTTCGGCCACAGGCCGAAAAGACAAAAGCACGTCGGTGCTTTAAACGCTGCGGTTGTAACCGGGTGCAAAGCACCCGGTTTGAAAACGACCAATTATGCCAGAGCTAACTTTGCGTTTCAATGAGGGTGTCCAGGAGCTCTTGATAGAGCTCCTGGAATAAAAATGAGTTGTGCCTATTTTTTTGTAAAAATGTGGCGCAATGGGAAGATGCCCACTTTTACCGACTTGCCCTTCTGCACCTGGTCAATACGTACCTGATCAACACCCTCGATATCGCCCTTACCATAGGTAAGTGGCGTACTGCTGATGTCACCGGTGGGAAGATTTTTGATCTGGTAAAAGCCATGCTGCAATACATCACCCGGCGTAAGCTTTTCAAAAGGCACTTTTTGCATGGCCAGCCGTAAGGCCTCGACCTGGATCATGGCCTCCAGGACGCCTGCCTCATACATGATGTGGGTAATCCGCTTGCCGGAACGATACTTATCCTGCAGGTCACTGCAGAACTTTATCCCGGGGGTGGCGAGATCATCCATCGGGCGGAAGCTGCCCGCGCAGACATAACCGTCACCCAGCTCACCCATGGCCTCAGCGAACACAGCAGCGTGACCGGGTGCGGGAACACCAAAGGTCATCTTGTGCGCAAGATGGGGTCCCATGCCCAGCCTGGCCATCTCTTTAACCGTCGGCTGTGAGCCGGGATTGATCATAACACCAAGGGCAAGGTCAACACCTTTTTGCTTGAGCCAGCTAAGCTGGGTGGTGGGCGGCGAGGTCGGTACCAAAGGTACATACTGAGTGCCCACAAACTCATAGCCGGTCTTCTCGAGATACGCTTTCATCTCCGGTATCTCAATCGACCGACCCATGGCGTTGTCGGCAGTCAGGTAAGCAACTTTCGGCTTTCTCGCTTCCTTCCAGCTCGTTTTGAACCAATCGGCGATGGCGGCTATAGAATCAGTATAAATCGGGTAATAGGTGAAGCAGCTTTGAGGCGGCGACAGGTAGTAGGGGCCGGTGGCCATACTGGTGGCGCCCATCTGGTCCTCCCACATTCTGTCTTTGAGTGCCAGCGCTATGGGCGATCCCGATATCCTTGCGACGAGCATTCCTTTGGCTTTGAGCTCCTCATAGATTGACAGCGCTTTGGGTGGTTTGAGCTCGTCATCGCGCCACATCACCTCCAGTTTAATATCGGCGGGAAATTTCTCCTTGCGCCACGGTGCCAAATTTTTGGTATCATTTACATAGGCGACATAATCCTCAATCGCCGCCAGCACCGCCGCCGAATCTTCAGCAAAGGGCCCGGTTAGCGACTGGGTACCACCGACATATAGTACTTTCTCTGCTTGAGCACTGACCGGCACAAGCAATGCGGCCGTCAGCAAGATAGCCAGTGAAGCTAACAACATCCATTTAATTTTAGTCATTTTACCCTCCTTTTCGGCTGGTGAGTTAATCAACACTATGCAATAGACCTTCTACCGTATTCATACACCTCCTTTCAATCTGTTTCTTGATGTGAAAAAGGCCAAAGCCTGAAATAGACCTTTATCAGCTCCCAGCGGTGATGAAGCCCGCGGGGTTCAAAAATCAGGAAGATGATGATAATCAATCCCTGTGATATGAGGGCCAACGAGGCAGCTGCCTGGGGAGCAACGGCCGCGGCTAGAACGGGTCCCGCGATCGTAACCAGCTCTTCCAGCAGCTTGAGGGCAACGACGCCAAAGATAGCCCCTGCCGTACTGCCCATACCCCCCACAATCAACATCCCCAAATACCAGACGGAATCCATAAAAGGAAACTGTTCAATGCTGGCGAATCTAACGTAGTGAACCAGCAGCGATCCGGCCGCTCCGGCATAGATACAGCCGATAAAAAATGCCTGCAGCTTGTAGCTCCACAGACTGACTCCCATGACCTCAGCCGCCAGGTCATTGTCGCGGATGGCGATAAAGGCCCTGCCGGCTCTGGTTCTGACGATGTTGTGAGCCGTAATTGTCGCCAGAACGACAAAAACCATCACCAGGTAATAATAATTGGTCTTGGAACTCAGCACAATCGGCCCGATCGTCGGTTTGGGCACAAGCAACCCATCCGTTCCACCGGTGATGCTGCGAAGCTGGATAATGATCCAGATAATAATGAATTGGGCCGCGATGGTCGCCATAATGAGGTAAAAGCCTTTAATTTTCAGAGATGGCAGGCCGAAGAGCAAACCGGCTATCCCCGCAGCCAGAGCGCCACACGGAAGTGCGGCCCAGAATGGCCAGCCGAGCTTGGCACACAAAATAGCCGACGTATAACCGCCGACCGCCATGAATCCCGAATGGCCGATGGAGATTTGACCGCAGTAACCGGTAAGAATATTGAGTCCGTGGACGCTGACAACGGCAATTCCCATGGTCGTCAGGATGGTCAGCATCCTGTCACTTAAAAAAAGGGGGCAAGCGAAAAGAATAACGAGCAACACCGCTACTGTTCCCCATTGCCCCCTGGAGTTCAAGATCGCCATTTCCTGTGCATAATTTTCGTGGAAGATTCCGGTGCGCACGCTCATTGGTTAAACCCTTTCTATGTGTGCCAGGCCGAAGAGCCCGTGCGGCCTGAAGACCAGGACGATGATCATCACAAAAAAAGGAAATACCTGGGCCAAACCGCCGCCGGGCAGTAACGGATCCAGGTATCCGGCAGCGACGTTTTCCAGCATTCCCAGTATGATACCGGCCACAATGGCTCCACCAATGGAATTGACTCCGCCCAGCAGCACGACCGCAAATGCTTTGAGACCGATAAGGGCGAGATCCATATTGGCGCCGGATACGCCGCCCAGCAGGATGCCGCCGATGACACCGACGACACTGGCAATGATCCACGAGGCGGCATAGACGGTGGTGGCCTTGATACCCACACTCTGCACCACCTGCAGATCCTCGGCCGTGGCCCGCATCGCCAATCCGATCTTGGTATAGCGGAAAAGGAGCATGAGCAGCACCACACAAATGAGAGACACGATCAATCCGATCAAAGACTCCGAAGGTATGGAGATCTCGCCGACTTTCATGGTTATGGTCGGCAATAATCCATGGTAAGCCTTGTATTCGGCACCCCAGAGCAGGGTTGCCAGCCCCCCCAATACCGTCGAAAGGGCAATGGTCATCATGACGACGGCCAGCACGGGTTGACCGATCATCGGGCGCAGCATCAGTCGCTCGATCAACAAGCCCATGACGATCGCCACCGCGATTGCCGCCAGCAAAGCAGCCCATATCGGCAGACCGAACGGCACCAAAAAGGTCCAGCCGAGATAGCCGCCAATCAGAACAAAGTGCCCCTGGGCAATGTTAAACACCTCCGAGCATTTCAGAATGATCACAAAGCCGATGGCGATCAGTGCATAGACCATACCCTGGGCAAGACCGGTTACGATTAATTGTAGAAAAAAAGTCATCAGCCAGCTCCTTCAACATCAACAGGCTCAATGCGAATCGCAGTATTTATTGTTCCCATGGGCCCGTCACGGTCTCCGACCATGGCTTCTATCGGCGCCACGGTCTTATCCGCATAGACCGCATCGATCAGCTCACGGTAACGCGCTTCCAAAAAGGTCTTTCTCAGCTTGCGGGTTCTGGTTAGCTCAGCTTCATCCGTATCAAATTCCTTGTACAGATTGACATATTTTTTTACCTTAGAGCCGGGGGGTAAGGTATGGTTGACTCTGTCGATATCTTGCCTCACCAGCTCATATACCTCCGGCGCCTGGGATAGTTCGGCAAAGGAAGTATAAGCCACCTGCTTTTGTCCCGCCCACCTGCTGACGGTATCATAGTTAATGATGATGATCGCCGAAACATAGGCTCCTTGCGGACCGGCCAGTACCCAGGCGTCCTTGATATAAGGACTGAATCTCAGCCGGCTTTCTATGCTCTGGGGTGCCAGCGTGTCGCCAATGGCCAGCTCAACCAGATCCTGGAGTCTATCGATAAAGACAATGTGCCCATCCTCTCGAATGTAACCGCTGTCGCCACTATAAAACCATCCGTCTTTCAGCACCGCATTCGTCTTTTCCGGGTCTTTATGGTAACCGACAAAGACACCCGGTTGCCGGTAAATAAGTTCGCCATCATCGCTTATTTTTACTTCCGTGCCCGCGTGAGCGGGGCCGACCGTTTCTAAACTGATGTCATCATTTTCAGCACCGGTTAGAGCTCCGCCCTCTGTTGATCCATACAGACTTTTGAGCGGCAGATTGAGCGCATGATAGAACCTGAAGGCATCCGGGCTCAGTATTGCCCCGGTCGTGTAACAGATTCTGGCATTTGACAAACCCAGGCTACGTTTGATGGACCTAAAGAGAATGATATCCGCAAAAAAATAAAGCATTTTCATGAACAAGCGAAGTTTTTGCTTGCGATACTTCAATTCTGCCATCTTCTCGCCAATGGGCATAAGCAGCCGGAAGGCAAACCGCTTGATCGAATCCGCATCAAGAATCCGTGCCTGCACCATCGCGGCCTGACTTTCCCACAGTCGCGCCCCGTAAAAAACAATGCTGGGACCCGTTTCCTGACTATCCCGCTGTTGCGTTTCCGGCGCCTCTGCGAAGTTGAGGATACCGGCCGATAATAGATGGCAACCAATCCCGATCCATTGCTCATTTATCCAGACAGGCGGCAGATAAGGAACAACATTATCCTCCTCAGACCACGGGTCGAGCTTCAAAAGATAGTCGGCACCCGCCCTCAATGTCCGGTAAGTGTGGATGGCCCCCTTGGGCGCATCTCCGGTGGTCCCCCCGGTGTAAATGATGGCGCAAACATCATCCGCCCGGCCGGCTTCCACATTCTGCTCGAAGCGCCCGGTGTATTTTGCTTCATAGGTTTGCCCTAATTGGAGCGTCTCCCTGTATCCGACCAAAATATCGTCGTCATACGCAGCCAGCCCCTTGTAGTTCCAGTAAATGATTTTTTTGAGACGGGGAAGCATGTGCTTGATTTGGAGAAACTTATCGACCTGCTCCTGACCTTCAACCACCGCAAAGCTGGCTTCGGAATTTTCGGCTATGTATTTTATCTCCGATGGCAGTGAATCTGAAAACAATCCCACAGACACGCCCTGGTTCGCCTGGGCGGCCAGTTGGGCATAGTACCACTGGGGAGCATTATCTCCGATAATCAAAATCTTGTCTGCAGCCTCGAAGCCCAGAGCGAGTAAACCCAGTGCCAGGCGTTTAACATTGAGATAATAGTCCTTCCAGGTATGGGGGTGCCAAACACCAAAGTGCTTATGACGCATGGCTCTGTGACGATCACCATATTTTTCGTAATTATATTTGAGTACCTGGGGCCAGGTATCGCCTTTTTCTTTATAAAGTTGTTCCATCTGAATCATCTGTTTACCATGTTCTTCAATTAGCCTAGCCATCGCTTTCTTCGCCGGTAATGCTTCACTTCCCGATAACTCTTTTGGGAACCGACCGCCGATAATCCCATATAGAATTCACGCACATCCTCATTTTCCCTTAAATTTTCTGCCGGACCGCTTAGAACGACCCGGCCATTCTCCAAAACATGACCGTAATCGGCGATACCCAGGGCCGCTCTGACATTTTGCTCGACAAGAAGAATGGCCATTTTTCGGTCAGTATTGATTTTCTGGATAATTGCATATATCTCTTGCACCAGAAGCGGGGCAAGCCCGAGTGATGGTTCATCCAAAAGCATCAGATTTGGTCGGGCCATGAGCGCCCGGCCGATCACCAGCATCTGCTGTTCACCGCCGGATAGATAGCCGCTCATCTTACGGCGGAGGCGTTTGATAGGCGGAAAATAATCAAAAACCATTTCCATATCCTGCTTGACTTCACGCCGGTCTTTGCGTCGGTATGCCCCCACAAGCAAATTCTCCTCAACACTGAGATGCTCAAGAACCCTGCGCCCTTCCATGGCCTGGCTGATGCCGAATACGGCGATATCCTCAGGACCCAACCGGTCGATGCGCTGACCATCAAACTCGATGCTGCCGTCGGTAACTTCGCCCTCTTCCGTTTTAAGCATTCCCGAAATCGCTTTTAAGGTCGTCGTTTTGCCGCCGCCATTGGCACCGAGCAGCGCGACGATCTGGCCGTCGGCCACCGTTAGCGATACACCTCGCAGCACCTGGATAACATTCATATAGACAACTTCAATATTGTTAACTTGCAGCATTTTGTCTCATCCACCTGAGAAGCAATTTATTCATTTTTTATTCTCTTATTCCGGCTTACTTTTCCTTGCCCAGATATGCGCTGATGACTTCGGGATTGGTCTTAATTTCGTCTGGTGTGCCTTCGGCAATCTTGCGTCCAAAATCAAGAACAACAATCCGGTCGGCAATGTCCATCACCACCCCCATATCATGTTCGACCAGGATGATGCTGCGGATCCCATCTCGCAAAACGGGTGTATCAGGATAAGTGGCTCCCTGACCTTCAAATATATCAAGGATGAAGCGCACAATGTCCTCTTTTTCTTCCATATTCATCCCCGCCATGGGCTCGTCGAGCAGCAGCACTTTCGGCTCTAACGCTAATGCTCTTCCCAGTTCGACTCTTTTCTGCATCCCGTAAGGCAGGACGCCAACGACTTTCTTTCTCATGGGCGCCATTTCTAAAAAGTCGATAATCTCCTCGACAGTCCGACGGTGCTTGATTTCTTCCTGAAGTGCCCAGCCCAGGTAAAGCGCGCCGCTGACGAAGTTTTGCTTCATCAGCACGTGTCTGGCGGCCATGATGTTATCTTGGGTGCTTAACCCGCTGTACAGCTCGATATTCTGAAAAGTTCTGGCAATACCGAATTTAGCCAGTTTATCCGGGCGCATGCGGGTAATTTTTTTCCCGTCATAGTAAATCTCACCCTCTTGCGGTTTGTAAAAACCATTGATGCAATTGAGCAGGGCAGTCTTGCCCGCTCCGTTCGGTCCAATGATCGCCAGAATTTCATTATCCCTGACGTCCAGGCTCACTTGATCAAGGGCAAAAACACCGCCAAAGCTGAGCATAAGGCTATCAATCCGAATTTTAGCCGGCCTATCATTTTCCATTAATCGGATCTCCGAATGGTTTCGGTTTCAATCTTATTTTGTAACAGAAGCCGAAATAACGCACAAGAACGTATTCTCATAAACGACTTCCATTACGGAGTGGTCTTCTCAAATTGAGCCGCAACGCACTTTTTGGCGCCCAAATAGATACATCCGGTCGGACATATTTCCATGCAGGCGGGCCGTTTATCGTCGACTAACCTGTGAAAGCAGAGATTGCATTTAACGGCAATCTCTTGATTATCTTCAAATTGCATGGCGCCAAAGGGACAGGCCTCCAGACATTCTCGGCATCCGATACAGAGATCATTATCAATTAAAACAATGCCCTGTTCATTTCTCGATATCGCTTCTACCGGACAGGCCTCTTTGCAGGGCGCTTTGGCACAATGGTGGCAGTATATGGGAACGTAATCGGGGCTCTTTTCAAGCACGCGCACCAATCTCGGCCCCACGCCCAACCCATGTTCCTGTTTGCAGGCAACTTCACAGGCATGGCAACCCATACAGTTTTTCTTGTTAAATATCAAAGAAACCTTTTCCATCTCCGTTCCTCCTAATCCTCTTCACAACGAAAAATGTTGCACAACAGAACCCTTAGGTTGGTTGCTCCCATCACCGGATCCATAGATTCGTGGGAGTTATCGGTCAGCATGTTAATGTTGGAAACATCCCAGCCATGATCGCAGCTTTTAATTTCCGGATACCACCAGCCGTGCTCGGCTACAATCACTCTGGGATCGATACCCTCGTTCAACTTGGCCTTTTCTTTGGCACGGCCCCGCGGTGATTCGATCCAGACCCAGTCTCCTTCGCAGATACCGTGTTTCTCGGCTGTTGCGGGATGCATCTCCACTATGGGATCGGGTCGGATCTCCCTGAGCCATGGTATCTGCCGGTTGGCAGAGTGAAAAAATGTGGGCGTGCGCAGTCCGGCATTCAGAATATAAGGGTATTTTTTGGCCAATTCCGGCTGTGAAACCGGGCTTTCCGGCAATTCTGTATATTTCGGCAGGGGGTCGACGCCCCATTTCTCAAAGAGGGTGGAATAGAGTTCTACTTTACCGGTCGGCGTTGAAAAGCCATTCTCGCGGTACTTGTAATATCTCTGATCACCGTGCAAATAGCCCTTTTTCTTGAATTCTTCCCAGGTTAGACCGGTTGGCTCCAGCAGCCACTCCAGAGCATCTTCCACGCTATCCCACCATTGCTGACCCATTTTCTTGCCAAGCTCCAAGAATATTTTATGGTCCTGCCAGCACTCGCCGATTTCAACCACCTTTTGCCTTGCCAGTACGTACCCGTGAAACTTCCAATTTTCGGCCACATGATTTTGCTCAAGCCAGGTACCGGCCGGCAGGAATATGTCTGCCAGTTCAGCCGTCGGAGTGAGGAAAAAGTCCTGGACAGCCAGAAAGTCAAGCTTTTTCAGCGCCTTGTACACCTCACCGGCATTTGCTCTAGAGACCACCGGATTCGTCCCGATCAGGTACCCGGCTTTAACCGCATAGGGTTTTTCAGTCAAAACGGCATCCCAGGCGCACTTGGGCGTAATAAAGGTCATGCGCGCAGCGAGTTTGTACTGATCGCCGCCCAAACGCTTTTTCGCTTGTTCGGCAGACAACTCGGTATGGGCAGAGAACTCCGCGACTTTGCGGACCGGCGGCGGTACGTGAAAAACATTTCCGCCCGGCGCATCGAGATTGCCCGTAGCAGCCATCAGTCCGACCGCAATGCGGGTAAAATCCGTACAGTTGTTGTTCTGCTCGGTCGGCACGCCCCAGTGGATTCCGGCAGGTTTGGTGGTCGCATACAATCTGGCGGCTTTACGGATAAGATCCTGCCGAACCCAGGTGATCTCTTCCACGCGTTTGAGGGTGTAATCTTTTCTGACTCTCTCAACAAAAAGGTCCCAGCCATGAATATACTGGGAAACGAATTCCCGATCATAGAGTTCTTCGTCTATAATGACATGGAAAAAGCCCATGGCCAATGCGGCATCCGTTCCCGGCCGCAGCTGGAGCCACAGGTCGGCGCGCTTGGCCAAAAAGCCTTTACGCGGATCGATGACAATCAATTTGGCGCCATTTTCAAAAGCCCGCCAGAAACTAACCCCCTTGTATTCATCCGGATTGGTCCACTGGGGATTGCAGGCCCACATGACAATACATTTGGGATTGTTGGCATAGTCGATGGCGGGATGTCTGCCGCAGGTGGTCAGGGTGGCACCGATCCTTGACAAATAGCACATATGCCCGGCCGTTAATATATTGGGTGTTCCCAAAAGATTGCCGAATCTGGAGAAGTGGCTTTCATAATCCCGACCGGTTCCCTGGCCGACAATGATAGATTCGGGGCCGTACGCTGCGATGACATCCTTAAACCTGGCAGCAACCGTATTCAGAGCCTCCTCCCAACTAATTCGCTTCCAGTCGCCATTGGTTTTTTGCATGGGATATAGGATCCGATCCGGATGATAGCATAGCTGTGTAATCGCCAGCCCTTTTGCGCACATGGTTCCGTGACTTATCGGTGATTCCGGATCTCCTTCCACCTTTATGACTTTGCCGTCTTGTACATGAGCGATTACCCCGCAACCGCCGTGACAGCTTCGGCAAACCGTTTTTACGTGTTCAACTTTCGGCATTTACGCCTCCTATAATTAAAAAGTCTCCATCTATTGTTTGTTCATCCAATATCGTTTACGGATTTCCTTTTTAAGGAGTTTTCCCTGGGGATTTTTAGGAAGAGATTCAACAAACTCCAATGACTTGGGCGCTTTGTAGGAAGCCAGGTGCGTTTTGCTAAAAGCGATAATGTCATTTTCCGTCGCAACGGCGTCGGCCTTCAAAACCACCACCGCATGAACACGTTCCACCCATACCGGATCGGGGATTCCCACAACTGCAACTTCGGCAATCGCAGGATGCTGGTAGAGGACGTCTTCAACTTCACGGGAATATACATTTTCGCCGCCGGTTACAATCATGTCCTTTTTGCGGTCGACAATATAAATAAATCCTTTTTCATCATAGTATCCAAGGTCGCCGGTATGCAGCCACCCCTCGATCAGAACCTCTCGGGTTTCGTCCGGTCTGTTCCAGTATTCAACCATGAGGGAATCACTTTGGGCGATAATCTCACCGACTGTTCCGGGCGGCACATCATGGTTCTCCTCATCGACCACCCTGACGTGAACACCCAGACTCGGTTGCCCGCAGGAACGTAACACTTTTTGCTCCTGCGCAGTCCCGTCCAGGACCTGGTGATCCTTCCGGGGAAGTGCACAAATCTGGGGCCCTGATTCGGTCTGTCCATATCCCTGTGAAAAAATCGGGCCGAATATCTCAAGTCCCTTTCTTAATAACGCCAGCGGCATGGGAGATGCAGCATAATAGATTCTATTCAGACTGCTCAGGTCGTAATCTTTAAGATCAGGGCAGGTCAATATAGAATTCAGCTGTGTGGGCACGACTTGCATATCCGTTGCTTTCTCATTTTGAATCACCTGAAGGACGACAACCGGATCAAAAGATTTTTGAGGCATGATCACATTGCAGCCCCCAACCAGGAAAAAGGGCCACACATGACAATCTCCACCGATGTGGAAAAAGGGCAATACAAGTACATGTCGGTCTTCGGGCTTGGCACCCATTTCAAGGGCTTTAATGCGGGTGTTATCCAGCTTGCGGAAATGAGTATAGAGGGCGCCGCGAGGGACACCCGTGGTGCCACTGGTGTAAAAAATCAGATAGGGATCGTCCCGCGCCACACTCAG
>Ga0209536_100010072_pt1 | contig 13976 bp, 8 predicted proteins | sample DeeMarSeWOR28_12_FD_187461 | JGI IMG/M metagenome (GOLD analysis project Ga0209536, IMG submission 187461) | Marine sediment microbial communities from White Oak River estuary, North Carolina - WOR-2-8_12 (SPAdes) (version 2) | ecosystem: Environmental > Aquatic > Marine > Intertidal zone >...
GGGAGAGACCCACGGCCTCGGTCGGGCTCAGAGCCCGGCCCCAGTCCAGAGCCGAAGCAAACTGCGTGCGGCCCAGCGCGTGGCGAAGTAGATCGACGTGGCCGTCGATCTCTCGCTGCTCCGGCGGTATCAGCTTCTCACCCATCTCGTCTCCCAGCAACTCGGCGGCACCGAGCAGTTGGGCCGCCCCGTACGGCTCCCCAACCGCGGCGGCAAGCAGTGAACACCCGCGCAGGGCGCTCGCCACCCCGCGTTTCTCACCCAGCTTGGTGAAGGCCGTGAGACTCTCCACCAGAAGCACATGCGCGCTGCGCAGTTTCCCTCTCCTGCGGGCGAAATTCCCCAGCGCAACGAGGCACCATGCGCGGCCGCCATCGACTTGGAGCTGCCGGAACAGGGCGAGCGCTTCCATCGAGAGCGAGCACGCCGTGCGCACCTTGCCTTCAAAATAGGCGACGTTTGCCAGCTGCAAGAGCGACCAGGCCACACCGTGCAAATTTCCGGTCTGCCTCGAGAGCACGAGGCTCTCTTCGAGGAGCGCGCCGGCCTCTCTGAAGTCCGCCCCGGCCAAGGCCACGTGGGCCAGCGAACTGAGCGACCACGCTGTCCCGGGCCGGTCTCCCAGCTCCAGATGAATGGCCAAGCTCTCTGCGTGGCGGGCCTGAGCTGCGGCGAAATCTCCCCGTCGGATGGCGCTCTTTCCCACGTTGGTCAGCGCCCACGCGAGACCGCGCCGGTCGTCGGCCTCACGAAACAAGGCGAGAGCTTCCTCGCGCAACCCGAGTGATCCGGTGTAGTCTCCGTTGCGATACGCCACTTCCCCCAGCGTGAGGAGCGCCCAGGCGGTTCCGCGTGTGTCACCCAACTTGCGGTACAGGTTAAGGCTCTCCTCGCATAGGGCACGCGCACCGGAGTAGTCCCCGCGCCGCAGCGCCACGTTTGCCTGTGCATTCAGCACTTCGGCGATTCCAGCGCGCTCGCCGGCGGCGCGAAACAGCCGATCGGCCCGTTCCAGGCTCGCCTGCGCCGCAACCAGTTCGCCAGCCCGGACGGCCAGCCGGGCGGCACCCGCGAGCGCGTTCGCCGTCACCTCCGGATCAGCACTGGTAGCGAACGCGGATATCACGCTATCGGTGAGTCGCCGCCCTTCATCCAAGCGCCCGCTGATCTCCCAGAATCGACTCAGGGCTGCTATGAACCGTAGACTTTCGTCTGCCTCATCCGGATCCAGGTAGCTGCCCGCAGCATCCCGCAGGTTCACGTGGTCTGCCTCCAGTCGACGCAGCCACGCCGCCTGCCCCGGGCCCGACAGCCCGTCGCGACCGTCCTCCGCGAGCTTCAAGAAGAATGCGCGGTACCGGCGTCCGATGGCCGTGGCCTCGCCAGCCGCGTGCATGCCCTCTTTCCCACGGCGCCGCAGGAAAGCCGGCATGTCGTACCGCAGCTCGTCGTCCCGCTCACGAGCAACCACCAGAGAGCGTTCCACCAGCTGATCCAGCAGTCCCGGGATTCCAGCCACGCCGTCGCCACCGCAGATCGCCTCGGCCGCCGCCACCGTCCAGCCACCTGGGAACACGGAGAGACGCCGGAAAAGCGTCTCTTGTTGCACCGATTCGAATTGAGCCCACAGGTCATCTGGGTGCTCGGCGTCCCCGGCGAACGCGAACGCGGTGCGGAGATTGGCAGCGTCCGCCTCGCGCCGGCCGTGCCAGACGGCGTGCTCCGATCCGGAGTGTACCGGCTCGGCGCGTTCCGCGAGGGCCAAGAAGAACTCGCAATGACGTCTTCGCGTAACCGTGTAGTCGCTCGATTCGCGCAGCAACTCACGGGCACGCTCCCTGATCGCATTGGGCATCCGGTATCGCGTTTGGTCGCCGCGGTTCTCCACGTAGACGAACGACAATTCGGTAAGGCGTGCCAGCACGCCGAAGACGTCCGCGACCCCATCACCCTCACACACCGCTCGCGCGGCCTCCATGGTCCAGCCGCCGGTGAACACGGCCAGCCGTCGCAGCAAGGTGACTTCGTGCTCCGCGAGCCGCCGCATCGCCCATGCTATTACCCCGCGTGCTGCCTGGTCGAATCGCGAGACCGTTGGCCGGCGGTTCGCGTGCGGTTCGAGCTCCTGCGCCAGCATGCGAGCCAGGCGATCGAGAGGTAGTCCCTTGACCTGCGCCGCTGCCAACTCGATGCCGAGGGGGAATCCGCAGAGGGTCCGGCAGATCGCCTCAACGGTCGCAGCCGTCTTGTCGGTCAACTCGAAGGCGGGTACGCAGGACCTGGCACGGACCACGAAGAGCTGCACGGACTCGACGCCATGCAGGACGTCGAGCGTCGCCGGCGTCGAGGACGCCGGCCACTCGAGCGGAGGCACCGCGTACGAGGCTTCTCCCACGAGGCCCAAGCCAGTCTTACCCACGGCCAGGATGCTGAGTGAAGGGCAGTCGGACAAAAGTCGGCTCGCGAGATCAGCACATGCGGACAGTGCTTGCTCGCCCGCATCGAGGATCAAGAGCAGCTGCTTCGGTTGCAGCGCTTGCACGAGTTCGGCAGTGCTGTCCGCCGAGAGGCCGAGAGCCGCAGCGAGTACTCGCGGTGGCGGTGGATCGATGTCGGGCGTCAGCTCGAACAGCCACACACCGTCTGCGAACCGTTCCAGGAGCTGGTACCCCACTTCGGTGGCCAGCAGTGTCTTGCCGGATCCGCCTGGCCCAGTGATGGTAGCCAGGTGGGTGCGCGTCAGGACGGCGGCGATGTTCTCGGTTTCTTGCATGCGACCGATGAAACTGGCTCGCCCGGTCGGCAGGTTGTGGTTCGGCAGCTTGACGGCGGGTCGATCGGGGCTGGTCTCGAGACCGGTCAACTGCAGCTCGTGCCGCGCATCCGATATGTCCGGGAGGCGATCGGTCGGGTTCTTCTCGAGGCAGCGTCGTAGCAGATCACGCAGGCGTTGTGGGGTTCTGCGCGGCAGGGCTGTCCAGTCCGGCTCGCCGCCAACGATGGCCATGAAGGTTTCGGGCGCGGTGCGCCGTGCGAACGGGCTCTTCCCCGCGAGGCACTCGAACAGCAGGCAGCCAAATGCCCAGTTGTCGGTTCGGTTGCTGAGTGGCTCGCGCAGTACCTGCTCGGGACTCATGTACGGTGGGGTACCGGCCAGCGTCTGTGCGGAGCTCGCCGGCTCGCCGCTGCCGGCCTGGGGTTGCTCCTCTGTCACGTCGGAGTGGACCGAGCGCCTCGCGGGCGTGGCCTCGATCTGTGGGGTCGGAATCTGCGGCCGCGACAGTCGTCCCGAGGAAGTCCGCATTCGCACTGCGATGCCAAAGTCCAGGACCTTTACCACTCCCTCGGAGGTGATCTTCACGTTCTCGGGCTTGAGGTCGCAGTGGATGATGCCGAGGTCATGCGCGGACTTGAGCGCAGCCGCGATATCCGCGCACACTGCGATCACCTCATCCAGCGGCATGGGGCCCTGTTCGAGCCTCTCGTGCAGCGTCAGTCCTTCGATCAACTCCAGGACGAGCACATGGGTGTCTCCGGCCACTTCGTAGCCGTGGATGGCAGCGATGCTCGGAGTGTTGATCGAGGCGAGGACTCTCGCTTCGCGCCCGAAGCGGGCGAGCACCTCGTCCACTCCCGCGCCATCGTGGAACAGGACCTTGAGCGCGACGGCACGATCGAGCTGTCTGTCGCGCGCGCGGTACACTACTCCCATCGCGCCGCGACCGAGCTCGCACTCGATGGTATAGCGGTTGCCGAGTGCTGTCTCGAGTCGGCGGGTGAGGTGGGTCACCTGGGTGACTCGAGACTTCGAGAGCAGACGTCGGCACTGCTACTCATGCCTGTCGTGGCCTCTTCGGCGGGGCAGTGAGCAGTCTGGCCACGGGCTATTGGGTCGATCGGGTGCCGTCGCAGTTCGTGCGAGTGCTGTGGCTTACTACGGCTCGGTGCAGCAGAGCGCAAAGGACCGCTTCACTCATCGATTGCAGTTCACGGTCACTCGGCATAGCGCCGCGAGAGAACGCAAGGAATCTTGTCTCGCCGCCTCGGCGGAAGCACAGACCCGTCTGCTTCGACCGCCGCGTCGCGCGTCGAGTGACAGTCCATGTCTTCCCCTCGCAGAGGAACTCGTGCCAACTCGGCGAGTCACTCATCGATCTGGACTCGGCGCGAGCCATCGAGTAGGATCACGCGCTCACGACTGACTGCGGACGACGAGGTTCCGGTTGCACATTATGCAGGATACCATGACACTATCGAGCTGCGCGGAACCGGGTATCCGTTCCCTCGTCAGAGGGCAACCGCACCGGGGGCATTCAACCGTCGCGCGAGAGGACACCACGGCATCGCGGATAGCGGTGATTTCATCAGCAGCAAAGGGAAGGTTGGTCGATCGAGCGGCCGGCTGCGTCGCTGTCCGCGAATCCGTCACACCGTTCCAGTCTTCCGTGAGGATCTCGATCTGGTGTCCGGCGGAGCTGTAGAATGCCCCTTGGGTGATAACGACCGAATCGCGGCCCACGACTCGAGCCTCAAGGATCACCCGGCTGGACTTGGTGTCGACGAGATTAAAGCCTCTCGCGTTGGGCGCGAAGTCGAACCGACCGTGGTCGTTGAACGTCCACTGATTGCGGCGCAACCTGGCTATGTGTCCGCCTCCGGCGCCGTAGAGATCCATGGTGAGCATTAGCTCGGAATTCAGCGGTCCCCACTCCAGGACAATCTGTTGCCTGCCCCTCACACTGATTATTCCGTCGGTGCTGTTTAGGCGATTCGAGCCTATCGTGAGCTGCATCTGACCTCCCAATTCATGTGGCCCAGCGCACCTGAGCGGGTGCGGCTGCGCTAGGCACCGCGGCGGCCAGGTGCTCGCACAGAGCAGTATGTGGCATGTGTCTGAAATGGAGCATCCCCTTGGCATACCGCACTTCGCCGCTCTCCGACCTGAACCTGGTGTGCATGCCGCCCTGCGTCCGGCCGCCCCTACCGGTCCTCTTGCGAAATCCCACGTACCACTTCTCCTCCCCGTGCAGAACGATCCGTTCGGCGTCGCAGAAGAGGTCCTTGAGCCGCGCCGCAGTGAGATCCAAACGATCGGCCGTCTCATCCTCCTCGACTATCAACCGAAACTCGCGGCAGCTGAACGACACGCACCGGGGTTCACCACTCTTCGACTCAATCCGGACGGACCACTCATTACCGAACCGGTCTTTGTAGGTATGCTCGTTCCAATTCATCTAAGCTCCCGCCATGTTGGTGGTGTTGGGATCACTTGCCCCCACCCGGGACGATCACACCCGTCCTCGTCTTGAGAACGGTGAGACGGTCAAAAAGAAAAGGGACCCGCGCGTTTGCCAGGTCCCCATCTCACACTCGCTGGTAACTCGTCACACAGAAGCGCTGTGTTCTATGACGGTGACCAAAGATAACCGTACGGTGCCCCCGCTGGTAGTGTTGGTGTACTCTAATAAAGCTCTAGTGTTCCAAAACCACGTTGAATATTGACGAGTCGACAACGATGATGTCTTTCAATTCGTCGTGCACAGTGATGTAGACACGGTCGCCATATCGGGTGAGGCGCTTGAGTAAGCGATTCAGGTGCCCGCGGTGCGCGTCGTGCAGTGCTTCGATCCGCAGCGTGATGGACGCTGTCGTCTGCTGCAACACCTTCTCTAGGTGGTTGCCCGCCCGCCTAAAGAAACGACGATCGAGCCAGCCTCGCATCGAGAATGACAGGTTCGTGACCGCGTCCTTGGCTTCTACCAACGACACCTCCAGCGTTCCCCGCTGCACGTAACGACGGAAGGACCGTTCGATCCGCTCGATACGGTGGCGTGCGACTGAACGGATCCCATCAATACGTTCACCATAGTGGCGTTCCACGTAGTCTCGCATCGACAGACCTACGATCCAGTCCTGCACGACGAGTGGAATGAACCCGGGCCTGTGGTAGGGGATGGAGCGCAGGAAGTGGAACATGCGCGGCACTCCTCCAGGAAGCAAACCGCGGAACAGGAAGCGGCTGAGGATCTGGATTCGAGTATTCAAGGATTTGTCACGCGTTACGGGTGGTTTGCCGATGAACTTGACCTTGTTCTTGATTCGATCCGCAATGTTCCGGTGGGCCATGAGACGCGTATACAGCCCTCGATACCGCTCGATCATCTCTTCATACTTCATCCGCAGCGGAATCACGTTGGTGCCTTGCTTGGTGTTGTCGCTATCGTTGGCCCCGGGCAGCAGCCGCCCTTCCTTCTTCAAGCGGTCATATAGGGGCGTCTTGGGCAGCGCGGTCAGAAGACCTACCATGGCGCCCTGGATGCCCGACTGGGTGATGAACTGGTATTGCCTTTCGAACGTGTCTGCCGTGTCGTTGTCGAACCCTACGATGAACCCGCCGAGCACCTCTATGCCACTAGCATAGATGCGGCGCACTGAAGTCAGCATGTCTTGCCGCGTATTCTGGAATTTCTTGGTCTCGGCCAGGCTCGCTTCCTCCGGCGATTCAATGCCGAGGAACACCCAATTGAAGCCGGCCCTGCGTAACAGCTGCAGCAGCTCGTCGTCCTGCGCGAGGTTCAGGGAGGCTTCGGTCCCGAAATGGAACCGGTAGTCGTGCTGCAGCTGGTAGTCCACGAGATAACGCAGCAGGTCTTTGGCAGCCCGTTTGTCGCCGATCAAGTTGTCATCGACGAAGAAAGCGCTCTGTACTTCGAGGCTCCTCAGCAAGTCCAATTCCGTGCCGATCTGGCTCGGCGATTTTGTGCGGGGCCTGCGTCCGAACATCACGATGATGTCGCAGAACTCGCAGCGGAACGGACAGCCACGTGAGAACTGCAGGCTCACCGACCGGTACTTGTCCAGCTTCAGGAGGTCGAACCGAGGAGTGGGTGAATCGGCCAACGCCACGACCCCGGTTTCCTGGTAGAATTTCTTGGGTCTACCCGCCCTGTAATCGTCGCAGAACTCGCGCCAAACATACTCCGCTTCGCCCGCTACCACACAGTCGGCGATCGAGTGATATGATTCCGGACACAGCGAGGCATAGCTGCCACCCGCCACGACGAAATACCCTCGGTTGCGATAGTAGGCCAGCAACTCTCGCTGGCGCTGGAACTGCACGCCCATCCCGCAGATGCCGATGATGTCCGCCTGCGGCGCAAGCGGAATGGATTCTACGTTTTCATCGACGATCGTCACCTCCCAGTCTTCCGGACACAAGGCGGCAACGGTGGCCAGGCCCAGGGGTGGATTCAACGCCCGTTTGCCGGGGAGCACCGACTCAACGGCCCACCTGAAACTCCAGAAGCTCTCCGGGAACCGGGGATTGACGAATAGTATCCGCATCTTTGGATCCTTTTATGGCAACGGTTGCGCGTGTGTCTATTCCACGTGGAACCGCGCGTTGCCGATGGATGGTCCGCCCGACAGGGCGGCTGTGGCGACAAGAACCGGCAGCGGATGGCGCAGGCCACTTCGAACACTGCGTATAAAGCTTGCGGTGCGCCCCACAAGTGGCAAGGGGTGAATCCTGTGACCGCCGTATCGGCAGCTTGACCGGAGGCTACGGGCCGGTTATCGTTCATCAAGTCTAGAACAGGCACCCCTTCGGGGTGGCGACCACATTCGACGTCGACGGGGGACCCGGCAACGATCGGGTTCCCCGCTCTGTTCGTAAGGAGTCACGTCGCGCACTTTAGCGCGACAGCCCGACGCGGGGGCACTAATCCGCGGAAGTGTGTTCGGTTGGTACGGCATTACCCGCACCCCCGGCCACGTCAACACAAGGGAGTACGTAATGCGTACCAGAGGAACAGTGAAGTGGTTCAACGACAGCAAGGGCTTTGGATTTGTCACGCCCGAGGACGGTAGCAAGGACTGCTTCGTGCATCACAGTGCCATTCAGAAAGAGGGCTTCAAGTCACTGCGCGAGGGTGAGCAGGTCGAGTTCGACATCGTGCAGGGTCAGAAGGGCCCGGCGGCCGAGAATGTGACCACTATCGGCTCGTAATAGCCGATTAGAATGACCTGACTGACGGGCCGTCCCGATCCAATCGGGCGGCCCGTTTTGCATGCGCTTCAGGGCAGTACCGTTCCGTGAACCGATCAACGATCTTGAGCAGCTCAAGGGGCTTCGTGCCTGGCGTTGGCACACTAAATCCTTGCGGTCAACCAAGAGGTAGGGGTACCGCGTAGCTGGCCGGCACGATCCGGTCCCGCACCGGTTCACTATCCGTTCCCGGTAACTCTGAGGCCCGGGTAGCGTCGCCACAGTAGTCGACCCGGAATGAACTGGCTTAACGCTGCAACCACCAGTTAGCTTTGGCTCCCATGAGCGATGTTATCGAGCGTCTCAACAGTGAACTCAGCGCCCGCTATGTCGTAGAGCGGGAATTGGGCAGCGGTGGAATGGCAACGGTCTTCCTCGCGAATGACCTGAAGCACAATCGGAAGGTAGCCATCAAGGTACTTCGCCCGGACCTCGCCGCGACGCTGGGCGCCGACCGTTTCCTGAATGAGATCGAGACGGCGGCCCGGCTGAGTCATCCGCACATATTGCCGTTGCACGACTCTGGTGAAGCGGATGGTCTGTTGTACTACGTGATGCCGTACGTCGAAGGTGAGTCGCTACGTGACCGTCTGAGCCGAGAGCGGAGCATTCCGGTCGAGGAAGCACTAGAGATAGTGCGGGAGATCGGCAGTGCGCTCTCATACGCGCACAGTCGCGGCGTGGTTCACCGTGACATCAAGCCGGCAAATGTCCTTTTTTCCGGTGGTCACGCGGTCGTAGCTGACTTTGGCATTGCGAAGGCGATCACTGCATCGGGCGGGGTCGGTCTCACCCAAGCCGGTATCGCAGTTGGCACTCCCACTTACATGAGCCCCGAGCAAGTGGTTGGGAGTGAAGACGTAGATGGGAGAAGCGATCTCTACAGCCTCGCATGCGTACTCTACGAGATGTTGTCCGGCGATCCACCCTTCGACGGGCCTACCGCCCAAGCCATTCTAGCGAAACGGTTCAGTGACCCGATCCCCAAGCTGACAGACGTCCCGCGGAGGCTCCCAGCCAAGGTCGAAAAAACACTCACCAGGGCATTCGCTCAGGAGCCGGCCGATCGCTTTGCCACCGTTACCGAGTTTGTCACGGCGTTACGGGCTGCTCCGGTATCCGGTGAACCGATTGCACAACGTATAGGCGTATTCGGCGTGGTTGGGCTATACCTGTTGGCGTCGATCGTCATACTCGGTGTTGCGCGGTTTCTCATGGTCCAGCTGGGCCTGCCCGATTGGGTGATGCCGGGCGTGGCGGTGCTGCTGGCTGTGGGCCTGGGCGCGGTCGCACTGATGGCACTCGCAGAACGGAGCGTAGTCAGAGTCCCTCGCTGGCTCACTTGGCGGGCCGTGGCCCGATCGGGAGCGGTGGGATTCGGTGGATGGGCTACCGTAGTCGTCGTTTACATGGCGATGCGACTACTCGGCATAGGTCCTGTAGGGACGCTGGTGGCGTCGGGTATTCTCGATCGCGAGGAGCGCATCATCATCGCCGAGTTCCAGAACCGTACCGGTGACACACTGCTCACCACGGCGATCTCGGAGGCCCTCCGGATCGACCTGGCCGAATCACCGGTAGTCACGGTGGTGGAGCCAGCTTACCTGAGCCAGGTCCTGGTGCGGATGGAGCGGTCGCCCGACGAACGCCTGGACGGGGAGCTGGCCCGAGAGGTCGCCGTTCGGGATGGCATCAAGGCCGTTCTCACCGGTGAGGTGAACGTGTTGGGCCGTGGGATCGTGATCTCCGCTCGGTTGGTGGAAGCGAACAGCGGGGAAATCCTCGCCGCCGTTCGGGAAACCTCCGCTAGTACGGATGACGTGATCCCTGCGTTAGATCGGCTTTCCGAGAAGCTGCGCGGCCGCATCGGGGAATCACTCAAGACGATTCGAGGTAGCGAGCCGCTGGAGCAGGTGACGACGGCGTCGCTTCAGGCGCTGCAAAGGTACTCGCTGGCGCTCCGGGCCATCGATCAGGGAGATCCGCTGCGCGGCCGTTCGCTGTTGCAGGAAGCGATAGCACTGGACTCAGCCTTCGCCATGGCATACCGCAAGTTAGGGATTGTGCCCCTCGATCGCGCCCAGCAGGTCGAAGTGTTGACCAAGGCGTTCGAGTACCGGACCCGGCTCACAGATCGAGAGCGCTACCTCACCGAAGGCACATACTACTCAAGTGTGCTGAACGATAGCGAGCGAGCCATTACGGCGTACCGCAACGCGCTAGACATCGCCCCGGACGATTTCACGGCGCTGAACAACCTGGCCGGACAATACCTGGCAGCTCGCGATTATGTCCGTGCTGAGGAGATGTTCGCTCGTGGCTTGGAACTGGACTCACTCAGTCCCACCAGCTATCAAAACACGATGGTGGCGCAGGTCGCGCTGGGAAAGACAGATGAGGCACGGACCACGCTCGAGCGGTTCGAAGAGAGGCTCCCCAACCACCCGATGTTGCCGGTGCTGGCCGCGACTCTGGCGACGGTTGAGGGAGACTATCAGGCGGCGGAGGCTGCAGCTCGGGACCTGGCGGCGGCGGCCAAAGGCAACGCAGTCGCCCGCCTGAATGCCAACTCCCTGCTGGCCGGTGTGGCGCTGCTGCAAGGGAGGCTCGCTGAAGCGGAGCGGCGTTCGGCCGATGCAAGCGCCGACGCAGAGGCCATCGGCGTGCCGGGCGTATCGCTGAGCAATGCACTGCAATTCGGCTTCTTCGATGTCTGGTTCCGAGAGGATCCGGAGCGCGGTGTCCGCCGGGTGAAGGACGCACTGGCACGTTATCCGCTCGAGAACATTGAGCCCCTCAACCGACCGTACTTAGGGCTGGCACAGTTCTACGCGGTCGCTGGTAGGCCGGATGATGCACGGCAAGTGCTTGGAGAGTTTGAGGCGGCCATCGAACCCGAGCTGCGTCGGGCCATCGAACCATCGTATCACGCGCTGCTGGGCCTGGTCGCGCTAGCGGAGGATCGGTCCAGCGACGCGATCCGCGAGTTTCGCCTGGCGGATGAGGGTGCCTGCTCCATGTGTATCCTCCCGTTCTTGGGGATGGCGTACGACCAAGCCGGAGAGGTCGATTCGGTGCTTGCCATCTATGAGCGATACTTGACAACTCCGTGGCTCGGTCGCATCAACCAGGACATTCTGTCAATGGCTATGGTCTACGAGCGTCTGGGTAACCTGTATGCTGCACGTGGCGACCGGGACCGCGCCACCGACTATTACGATAGTTTGATCCGGTTATGGGAAGACGCGGACCAGCAACTGCAGCCGCGAGTTGCAGCCGCCCGGCGCGCAATCGTCGAGCTGTCCCCAGACCGACCTCGACGGTGACCGATCGCTGGAAAACGAGCCCGCACTCTTCAGGGGCCGGACTGAACGGCCCACTAGGTGTCGCACGCAGCCTCTCAGGGTGGGACCGATCCGCTCATCGAGCCAATTGACTCCCAGTTGACTCACCCGGAGTACTCTACAGCCACAGTCGATAATCACCGGTGGCGGTGCCCCGTCACCAGGTTGACGCTGTTGTGAGACTCTTGAGCCGAGATGAATGGTACGGAGCCGTCGTCACAGTCGAACACCGAGGTGCTGGCAGTCACCAACAGGGTTTTCCTGCTCGGCTTGGACGAGTTGTACCGCAACTCCATGCAGCGCCTGGAGAGCGGCCGCCTGCTCGATTGTGCCAGAGCCTTGGCGAGGCGCTTGCGAGTGCGGGCCGCTGGCGGATCGGTCGAAGGCTACTACGTGGAGTCGCCCGAGCTGGCCCAGTACTTCCAGCTGATCCGAGAACTCGGAACTCTTCTATCACGCGTACAAGGACTGCCACTTTGCCGGGCGGTGCGTGCGGATAGGAGAGGATCGACCGTCACCGGGGGCTCGGCACTATCACTGGGCAATCCAATGAGATCGAGCTGTCGGATACGTGGTCGATGATTTCTGGTCCGATGATCTCTGGACCACTGAGCGGCATCGGGCCGAGCGCTACAGTGGGTCAGGTAGGTGAGGCTCTTGGGGCAGGTGGCTGCGAATCCTTCTGAACCGGTTGCCTTGCTACTATCTGAAGCGGGATTCGGCGTGGGCGTGCGATTCGGCGGAACCGCGCGGGAATCGCAAGGCAACGAACAGCCCGAGGAACGCCATCGCCGCCATGACCAGGTAGACGTACGTCAGCCCGCCGTCCAGCGCACTGACCAGATTCGCGAGCGCCGCGGCGGGAACTTGGGTTCGCAGGTCCGGGTCGAGTGCCACGTTCGCATCTATGTCTCCGCCGAGTCGCAGCGCGAGGTGAGCGTTGAGCGCTGCTCCCAGTGCAGCGACTGCGATTGCACCGCCGATCGTGCGGAAGAACTGGATCGAACTCGTGGCGACTCCGCGCTGGCGCCAAGGGACGGCGTTCTGCACCGCCAACAGATACGGTGTAGACATGAATCCCAGTCCCATCCCAACGAGGAGCATTGCCAGCATGACCATGGCACGCCCTGATCCTGGGTTGGCCGCGGAGAGGAGTAGGCAGCCCACGACCCCGAGCGCGGCACCGGCGATCGTGAAGGGGCGATAACCGAATCGGAGCAACAACCACCCCGACGTCGTGCTCGCGATGGGCCAACCGATCGACATGGGAGCTAGTGTCATACCGGCGTCGATCGCCGTTCCACCGAGTACCCCCTGCGCGAACATGGGCACGAAAGCCGCCGCCGAGAACAGGATCGTACCCATGATGACGTTGCCCAAGCTGGAGACAACGATCACGGGATTGCGGAACAGCTCGAGCGGGAGGATTGGCTCAGCTGTGCGGCGCTCCTGCCAGAGGAAGAACATCAAGCCAATACCCGATACGGCGACCAAGAACGCTGTACGTGCGTCGGACCAGCCCCACAAGTCGCTGCCCTCGAGCAGCGCCAGGAGCAGGATCGCAATCGACAGCGTGAGAGTGAGGGTGCCGGCGACGTCCAGTCTGTGCTCGCGCCGGGGGGCCTCCTCTTTGAGGAAGAGACGCAACATCAACACCGCCACCAGCCCGAACGGGATGTTGATGTAGAACACCCAGCGCCAGGAAAGAAGATCCGTGAGCAGCCCTCCCGCCGCAGGTCCTGCCAGGCTAGAGACTGCCCAGACGCCTGAGAACAGTCCCTGCATCCGGCCACGCTCTTCCATCGTGTATATGTCGCCGATCAGCGTGATTGCAACCGGCATGACACCACCGGCGCCCAATCCCTGCAGTGCCCTGAACGCGATGAGCTGAGTTGGTGAAGTCGCCAACCCTGACAGCGCGGCTCCCAGCAAGAAGAGCGCAACGCCGGCTGTGAATACCCTCCGGCGACCCAATAGATCGGCGAGTTTTCCGTATAGCGGGACGGTCGTGGTGGAGGTCAGCAGGTACGCTGAGAAGACCCAGCTATAGCGGGACATGCCGCCCAGTTCCGCGACCACGGTGGGCATGGCGGTACCGACGGCAGTCGCTTCGAGTGCTGCCAGGAACATGGCCAGCACAAGCGCCGCCGTTACGAGTCTACGCTCCCGGCCCGGTACCAATGCTCACAGTGGCAGAGCGAGTGCGCTCTGCCGGCTGGGCGGGCAGACGATGTCTCGTGGTGATCCGTCGGCAAGCATGAGTGCCGAACGTAACCCTATTGGGAGAGGGAGATCAATCTCTTCGTCGTCTTCGCGGACGCTTCGTTCGCAAGGTGGGACCGGCCCCGGTCCCGGGTGTGCGCTCCTCACGGATCGAGATGCCCCGTCACGTAGCGGCTGATCGACCCTGGCGAAGCTTCCCTTCGGACCACGACCGTGAGGGAGAGCAGCGCGGGCCGCTGCTGGTCACCGTCATCATTCCCTAGGCAGTCGGTGATGCCGCACGAAACTAGCGCCGGTGACCCGATGGTTGCCGGCCCTTTCCTGTGGGCCGTGTCTAGGGCGAAGGCGAAGGGCTGTTTTCC
>Ga0209536_100010073_pt1 | contig 13976 bp, 9 predicted proteins | sample DeeMarSeWOR28_12_FD_187461 | JGI IMG/M metagenome (GOLD analysis project Ga0209536, IMG submission 187461) | Marine sediment microbial communities from White Oak River estuary, North Carolina - WOR-2-8_12 (SPAdes) (version 2) | ecosystem: Environmental > Aquatic > Marine > Intertidal zone >...
ATCGGCCGAGGCAGCACCGAGCCTGAGGGTAGTACGGGATACCGTACCGGACGGACTCGAGACCGTGGTCATGAGAGCGTTGGCGCGGGCACCGGCGGATCGGTTTTCTACTGCCGCTCAGTTGGTCGAGGCCCTCTCGACTGCACGCTCCACCAGCAGTCTCCAGACCCTACCCACCAGACGCCGCCGCTTTTCCAGGCTAGTCATCGCCGTCGCGGCTGCTGTCCTTTTGATCAGCGCCGGGGCAGTGGTCGCACTCTACTCATCCAACGAGATCGGGTTCGACAAACGCGACTGGATCCTGATAACCGACGTCCAGAATACCACTGGTGACTCGGTGTTCAATCGCTCGCTCAACACGGCGTTGACTGTGGGCCTACAGCAATCACAATACGTGAATGTGTTTCCGCGGACCCGAATCGCCGAAACGTTGCAGCGGATGCAGCGGGAGGACGTGGGGCCTATCGACGAGGCGCTGGGGCGGGAGATCGCATTGCGGGAAAACGTCCGAGTCCTGATGGTGCCGAGCATCGACCGGGTCGATTCGGTGTACGTGCTGGCGATTCGCATCGTCGATCCGACGACGGGGGAAGACCTCAAGGCTCGCTCCGCACGGGCGACCGGCACCGCCGAGGTGCTCCCGGCATTAGACAATCTGGCGCGTCGTCTCCGCCGCGATCTCGGTGAATCGTTGCTAGCCATCACCCGGCGCGGCGTTGAGCTGGGTCAAGCCACAACACCCTCCCTCGAAGCACTGCAGGTGTGGAGTGAAGCTGACTGGCATTGGGGTCAGCGTCGATACGACGAAGGAATAGCCCTCTTCCAACGTGCGATCCAATTGGACTCCAACTTCGCTATGGCCCACAGTGATCTGGGTGGTGCCTACTACTATTTGGATGATCGTACCAACGGAGAGCACCACTTCAACAAAGCACTGTCACTGTCGGACCGCGTTACCGAGCGAGAGCGGCTGTGGATCCAAGCCGAGATCCAGAACTGGAAGGACAATCGGGAGGCTGCAATTGAAGCTTACAACATCTTCCTGAACCGATATCCTGATGACCTCGACGCCTGGTTCCGTCTGGGATATGCCCGAATGCTACAACGTCAGAGTCTCGAAGCGATCGATGCATTCGAGCGAGTAGCCGAGATCGATTCCGGCAACGCTGCGGCATACATCAACCTGGCCACCAGCTACCATCAGCTAGGCCGCCGCGCCGATGCTGTGCCCTACTACCTCAAGGCGTTCCAGTTCAATCCTGAGTGGCTCACCAGCGGCAACCTGAATCACGAGTTCGGCTTCAACTATGTCGAGATGGGGGACCTCGAGAGCGCTCAGGAGGTGTTCGAGCACATGCTCCCCGAAACCGATACGCAACGCGCACTGGGACATCGGTCGTTGGGTCTACTCAAGATGTACGTGGGGAAATATGGCGACGCACGTGAACACTTCAGGCAGGGTGCCGTTATACAGCAGGCGCTGGGAGCCTCACTGAGTGAGCTACGTACCCGGCTGTATCTAGCAGTCGCTTACTGGGCCAACGGCACGACTGGCGCATTCCGAGAAGAGTTGGCTAGGGTCCGAGCACTCTCAAGCCCAGCTTCTATCGCGCCGGACTGGCTGGCTTACACGGGCAAGACGCACGCACGCAGTGGTCTAGTGGAGGAAGCCGAACAACTTCTCGCAGACGCTGTCGCGAGGCTGGACGAGGAGAACCCAACCGACCGAGCTGCAGTCGCACTGCTCAGGGGCGAAGTGGCGCTGGCACGAGGGAATACAGCGGATGCCATCGACCATTTCCAGACGGCCCACGCACTGCGGGACGACAACTACTACCTGGAGTCCTTGGCGTACGCCCACTACGTTGCCGCTGACTTCGAGGCAGCCAAGGCTCAATATCAGACCATGGTATCCGACCCGGACCTGGGCTGGGAAGCTCAGGAACCCTGGATTCTGGCGCACTACCAGCTCGGCAGGATCCACCAAGAACAAGGCGATGTAGACCAGGCTCTCGAGTACTATCGCCGTTTCCTGGACATCTGGCAGGATGGCGACGACGACCTCGTGGCGTTGATTGACGCTCGACGCAGAGTGGCCGAGTTGTCAGGCACACGGTGAGCAGTGCAAAAGGGAACGACGCTATGCGCTACGCTCTCATCACGGTCCTCCACGTCTACCGCCCGGTACCGCCTTCTTCCGCCTGCGACCGCCTCTTACTGTCTCCCCCGATACCCCGGCCCCCACACAACCCTGCCAGGCTTGGCGCCGGTGTGTTTCCCGTCCCGCACGACGATGACTCCATTGACCAGCACGTAGTTCATCCCGACCGACACCTGATGCGGCTCCTCGAATGTCGCCCGATCGATGATTGTTGCCGGGTCAAACACCACTATGTCGGCGTACAATCCCTCACGTAGTACGCCGCGATCGTGCAGTGACAACCGTGTCGCCACCGCCGCTGACATTTTGCGAACAGCCTCTTCCAACGACATGACCTGCTCGTCTCGCACATACTTCCCAAGTATGCGCGGGTAGGTGCCGTAGGCTCGTGGATGTGTCAGGCCTGCCGCGCTGTCGGGATCCACGCCTCCCGCATCGGTACCGAACTTCATCCACTGCTGCTGCAATTGCAGCTTCACGTTCGCTTCGTCCATCAGGAAATAGATCGTGCCGATCCGCTGCTCCTCGGAAACCAGCAGGTCCATTGCTGTCTCGATCCAATCCTTGCCGTGGTGCTGCGCGATCTCCGCCAGACGTTTGCCGACGTATTGTTGGTTCTCCGGCTGCTCCAGACCCAGGATCAGCACGTTCTCCGGTGTGGCCAAACCGCAGAGGTTTTCCCAGTCGCTGGTCTGATTGACGACCTCCGCACGAATGCGGGCCCGTATCTCCGGATCCTTGAGGTTGTCGAGCAGCTTCCCGTCCGCCTCCGCCCACGGGGGCAGGCATGCAGTGAGCCCGGTGCCGCCGGCGACGTAGGGATACATGTCCGCCTGGATGTCGCTGCCGGCCGCCCGGGCGGAATCGATCAGCGCGATCGCCTGCGCGGCCTTGTACCAGTTCCGCTTTCCTCCCGCTTTCAGGTGGTAGATCTCCACCGGCACGTTGGCCCCCTGGCCGATCTCGATCGCCTCGCGAATCCCCTCGAGAAACCGATCAGCTTCCGACCGAATATGAGTGATATACACGCCGCCATAAGGAGCCGCCGCCTTATTGATCTCTATCAGCTCCTCCTTGGAGGCAAAGCTACCGGGCGGATAGATGAGCGCCGACGCGACGCCGAACGCACCGCCCTCCATCGCCCACTTCACAGCAGTGCGCATGGAATCCAGCTCAGCGGGGCTCGCCGGGCCCTGGGACATACCCTTGGCATACATGCGGATTGTGGCGGCGCCCACGAATGATCCGATGTTCGGCGTCACACCTCTGCGTTCCATGGCTTCCAGCCAATTGCTGAATCCCCGCGGTCCCATGAAGCGCGCGCTGCGTTCGAGTTCCTCGGGTTCGGGTTCACCCGTTGGGCTCAGGGTCCAGCGGTTTGCCGGGGCGTTGGTGTTGCCTTCCCCCATGATCTCGGTGGTGATGCCCTGAGTGATCTTGCTGACCACGCGCCCGTCGCCGGACAGGAACGCACCGCGCGAGTGGCTTTGGATATCGATGAACCCCGGGGCGACCACCAAGCCGTTGGCATCGATCCGCTCGCTCGCCCGGGCCTGGCGCAACAGGCCGCGCGGAACGATGGCCGCGATGCGGTCACCTCTGATTCCGACATCACCGTAGAACCACGCGGCACCGGTTCCATCGACGACTCTGCCGTTCTCGATGATTACGTCGAACGACCCGGTGAGCGGAGCCGGTCCCACACCGGGTGCTCGGGCACAGCTCGCCGTCAGAACCAGTAGACAAACCACACAGACTCGCAGACGCATCAAGACCTCCTTGGGGCAGCGACATCGCAGATCCGGCGGAATATGCATGCCGGGAGCGGGTGCAGCGAGGATCGGCGGGTGGGTACAAAGTGGTCAGCTCTTAGGGTTAAGCTCTCGGCTCTCAGCTCGCTGCTCTCCGTCACATGGCGTGACAACAATCAAGATCGCGGAGCAAGCGATGGCTTGGGCTGACTAGTCGTTCCGCTGTACGATCAGGCGTCCCTGCCTGACATGCACATCGATGCCGAGGTGTGCTAGTTCTTCCTGGTGGGATTGTATCCAGTCACGCAGTATGAAGTAGGCCACGTCGGGTACGCTGCGGCCCTTGATGCCCACGAGACGCCCCAGCACCCAGTGGGTGTACGCATCCACCACCGGCTGCACCTTCCAGCTCTGCGACGCCTCCTCGACGTCAGCCGGCGGGATGAAGCGGATGTCGGCATCTTCGATCACGGGTGCACCTCCGTCCAGCCATTCGACCCGATCTGAGATCAGATAATATCGTATTTGATCTCATAAGATCGCATCGTGTCAAAATGCAGGTCGGTAAGGCGACCGTCAAGTGGGGGTTAGCTTTCCGGGCGTGACGCCACGCTACTCCCTAGTCTTCGTTCTGGCCGGCTCGGTCTGTCACTTCTTTGCGGTCCTGCTCTACGTGATACCGTCACGCTAGCGGTGTACCATTGACGCCCGCCGTCACCGCGGTAGTTTCTCGGCCAACCGAGTACCGGCACCTCAGACCAGGAGGGATCTCTAATGCGGTCACGCATTTCATTCCCAGTGTTCTTCGCACTGCTCACGGCGGTCGCCTGTCAAGGAGGCGTCAGTCCACTGTCAGAGGAAGACGTCGCTGCCAATCGAGCGCTGACGCAGCAATTCGTGCAGCACGCCCAACAGAACGACTGGGCGGCCCTAACTGAGCTGTACACAGAGGATTGCGTGGTTATGCCGGCCAACGAACCCGCGATTCAAGGGCGGGCCGCTTATTTGGCTTGGGCGGAAGCATTCCCGCCGATCGTGCAGTTCAGTGCGAGCATCGAGTGGGTCGAGGGATACGGTGACATGGCCGTGGTGCGGGGCATCTACTCCATGACTCTGCAGTCTGAAGGTGCCGACGCCATGACCGACCGAGGCAAGTACATCGAGGTGCGGCGCCGCCAAGCTGACGGTTCCTGGCAAATCGCCGTTGACATCTTCAACTCAGACCTGCCGCTACCTGGACAGTAGGAGAGCGTGATCGAGCTGGCAGCTGGATGCTAGGAGCGGTCAGCTGCCAGCTCATTGCTCCCCGCTAACTACGCTCTGCTCGATTCCTGCTGTTCACCAACCGGCTACCAACCCCACATTCTCAGCTTGGCCGGCACATCAGTCCGTCGCCACGTGGTCGGTAACCCGTTGGTGCACCAGCCGAGCGCCCACGGGCCGCGGCTACCCATGCCATTACAGATCATCGTATGGCCCACTGCTCCCTCTTGATACGCGGCATATGGAGGTGGACCCCATCCGACCCCTTGCAGGGCGCACCCGCTGAGGACGGTGCAGGTAAGTGCCGCGAGCGCCAAGCGCAGCCCGCGCATTTGAACCCCCTGGCGTATTAGTAGATGTAATCTACGGTCCGTTCGATCGGATGCATACTTTTGCACGGAGATGCCCCAAGTGGCTCTAGCCCGGGGAATTCCAATAGGACGGCCTCTTCCGACCGCTGGGTGAGACGACGTGAGGGTCTTCGCGGCTTGTCTCTTGCCGTTCCCAGACCTCCTCGGCTGCTAATTCCAGGATATTGGCTGCCTTTTTCAGGGCCTCTTTGACATCGACTTCGGTCGACTCATCCGAGATGAGTTCGATCGCCATGAGGGCTATCGCCTGTGCGTCGTTCATTGGGTACCCCAGAGCCAGAGTGCACAGACAATATTGGTCACACGGCACACTTGAGCCAGGTAGCTCACAGTTGTCAGCCGACGAGGTCCGCTGAGCGTGCCACCTTCGCGGCGGGTGTTTGGTCCGGTGCAGCCCTGTTGCTCTTTCCTTCGGGTATCCGAACCTGTGGCTAGCAGCGTGCCCTTACGGCTGCGCCAACCTAGCAAAGCGTCGGGCGGATCGGGGGAAGTCGAGGCCCATTGCTATCCCTGCAGCCATCCCAAAGAGCGCCGCCCCACCAACGACTTTGACACCGAGCCAGAGCACCAGCCCCGGCGCTGCAACCGATGGTACTGTCGTGAGCGTTGCACCGAGAACAAACGAGAGAATCGCAAACCACTGGTAGATCCTGAGGCCCGCAAGAACGGGTGTCTGCGGTTCACCGCGGTAAGACTCCTCGATGAAACGGGCGACTCCCGCAAGCATCATATAGGCACCCGCCACGACGCTGAGAGCTGCGCCGAGCGACCACAGACGCAGCAGGAATACACCGGTCACCACGTTGGCCAGCATCGAGTACAGCGGCGTTGGATGGAGCGGCACGCCCCTGAGATTGGCAAGCTCACAGACCCTGGAGCGCGCGCGCCAGTAGCGGATGCCGACAGCCTCCTCCGCCTCACGCCCGTGACAACATCCTTGTACCAGGCATCTCGCCCGGCCGATGGCTTGCATCCACGGCGCACCGAGAGCTATTGCAGCAAGCAGCAGCATTGTGTTACCACCCACCGCTCCCACCCCGATCACGCCGGCCACCGCACCCAGCACACTGCCGTAGTAGCCGAATGGTCGCGAGAGCTTAGACGATCCCTCCAATGTCTGCGCCCATAACCCAGCTCCGATCAAACCGGCAAAGTGGACGAACACCAACTGCCAAAATGCAGCCGGCCCAGCAACGACCGCGGCGATCGACAACCCGACAAACCCACCGAGCGCCGCATACACCCCGTGATTGATGAACCGCAGCCCACCCACACGCCATTCATGCCAAGTGTTTGCAGTCCGCTCGGCGAAACCACGCAACACCAGCCAAATGGCTCCATAGCGACGCAGCACCACGAAGGCCAACGTGGCAGCGACTACATCTACCAGAGCGTGCATGCCGGTCGTGAGACAACTCACCGCAATCAGAATCGCCCAAATCCACGCAATCGCCCCACTGCGTCTGGACCGGTTGCCCCAAGCCTCTGCTGCGATGAAGCTCCAGATCACGTGAAACGCAGGAAATGCGGCCACGGTGTGGGACATAGCACGCTCGAACAACAACGCGCGACCAAGTAGCGACTGTGGCTCGAAGGGCCGCGGGGGAGCGACGATGGGCACGGTGAGGTAGATCAGCGTGACGACGCCGGTGGCAATCAGGCCTGTCACTGCCAGGTGCCGCAGGGCTGCCTTGGTGCGAACGACAAACAGTGCAGCCGGCACCAGTAGGTACACACTGCCGTAGACCAATTCGGTCACCTCGATCACCGGCCAGCCGCGTTCGAACGGCAGGTACGCTTCAATCGCGTCCCGCGGTATCCCCAGCCGATACACTGCCTCGAATGCGACCGACCAGGGTACGAGCACGAGCAAGCATACGGACCAACGATCCCATCCGCTCGGCTCTTCAGGCGATCGCGCTGGCAGGGCAAGCAATGGTTTCTGAACGACGTCCGCGCCAAAGCGGCGGCGAATCTCGTGTCGTTCAAATCCCAGAACCAGCGCAACGCAGGCGAGTGCCACGGCGGGGGATACGAGCCACAGTCCACTGGGCGACTCGGTTGCCAGCGAGACACCGAAGCAGAGCAGCACGAATCCCAAGTAGATGGGATGCGCGGTGAGACGGTAGATGCCCCGAGCCACGTACACCGGCGGCGGGTAAGGACTCATTGGCAGGCCACGACCGTACACCCACAACGATCCCATTCCCACAACCACGAGCAGCAGCCCGACACCAATCAAGGCGTTACCGGCCCAAGGATAGGGAACCGTGGGCAGCGGTACGACAGCGGTGGTGGCCACTGCCCACCAGACGAGTAGGACCGGGATCACGATTACGAAGCCAATCCCGTACGCCAACTTTCCCCACATACCGTACGCTGCGCTCACTGCCATCGGACCACCTCGTGCAGAACCCATCCGGTGCTGGTGGCATTCGGATCGGTGAGTGTTCCCCGACTGAGCCACTTGGTCTCACTCGCAGCACGCCAGCGTGGCAGCAGCGCGACCACAGCACGAAGCGAGTGGAGCGCCGTGTTTGCTAGCGGGCCTGAACGCAGCACCCGCCCGTCATCGAACGCGAGCACCCGCGCGTCGTCGGGCAGCTCCACCGAGTTCTGCGTTAGCGTGGCACGCCGTTGCTGGCCGTCGTTGGCGAACACCCAGGTACGGGGTACGGCGCCACGCCAATCTATCCAAACCAACACCTGCGACGGGGAGATGAACCGACCCCATCGCAGCTCGTTGAAAGGAAGGCGCCAGGGTTTCAGCGTCATCGTGAGGTGTTCGACATACCCAGTACCGTGCAGCGTGCAGCCACCTACGCGAACGGTCGCGTCAGCCCGAGGAGTCACGCAGTGCCACTCGACGGACCCTTGCGACCCGTCGATTAGGGTCCGCTCAATACCGCTCGCCTGTCGCAACCAGGTTCCAGCCACATCTAGTCGTTTGCACTCCCATTGAAGCTCGCCGGCTTTCGCCGCGGCCGGCTGAAGTCCCGGTCGCAGCGTGTAGCGATCGACTGGATCACCGTCTCGGGGGCGGAGCAGTGCGGCTCCGTAGTGGAGACGGACCGTCCCCCAGCGAAGACACGCCCAATAGAGAACCGCAGCATCTCCCGCATCGGTAACGCAGTCGAGGTACCACTTCGATAACTGGAACATGCCCGGAGATCCCCTCCAGAGAGCTGCGGCACGGCAGGACCACCCGCACCGCTTCCATACTACTCGTGGCTGACCGAACATCAACAGATGGCGTCAAGAACACGTCAACCGGACTCGGCCGACTGTTGCTCACCCAGCCGCCCTCAAAGAGTCGACATACAGTTGTTTGCGTCTGAGAAGCTCTGGCAGCGCCTCATAGCCGCCCGTAGTTTAGGCATGAAACCATGGGGCTCCGGAATAGCCGGCCGGCCTGGCAGCCTGACCATGCAAGGACCGACCATTACGCGATCGAGAGATCCAGTTTCATGAGGTCAGCACAACTATGAACAGACGGGACTTTCTCTCTGCCACAACCGCAACATTCGGAACGCTGGCGCTCCGCATCCAGAATGCGCCTGCGTGGCAGCGCTGGCGCGTGAACGGGGATAGACTGCAGCAACATCTCGCAGACCTCGCTCAGTTCGGGCGCACGCCGGAAGGCGGTGTGAGACGGCTGGCGTTTTCTCAGGCCGACGTGGAGGCTCGGCGGTTCTGCATGGGATTAATGCAGGACGCAGGATTGGAAGTGCGAATAGACCAAGTGGGGAATGTGATTGGTCGGCGTGCTGGCCGTATCCCAGATGCTCCCCCTATCATGTTCGGCTCACATATCGATACCGTTCCCAACGGTGGCAAGTATGACGGTAGCCTGGGTTCGTTGGCTGCGATCGAGGTCGCGCAGACTGTGGAGCAGAATGGATATCGCAACCGCCATCCGCTGGAGGCTGTGATCTGGTGTGACGAAGAAAGCGGACTAACCGGAAGTCTAGGCTTTGTGGGAGCCCTAACGCCTCGGGATTTCGAGCGGCAGCGATCGGACGGCATGACGGTGGCCGCCGGCATCGAGCGAATCGGAGGGGACCCCAGCCACCTAGAGGAGGCGGCGCATCAACCGGGAGACATCGCTGCGTACCTCGAGCTTCACATCGAGCAGGGTGGCGTGCTCGACCGAGCCGGTACTCAGATCGGCATAGTCGAGGGGATCGTGGGTATCTGGCACTACGACATCGCAATCGAGGGATTCCCCAATCACGCTGGTACGACACCGATGGATCAACGGCAGGATGCCATGCTCACGGCCTCGGAGATCGTACTGGCAGTGAATCGCCAGGTGCGGTCCGAACCGGGGCGGCACGTGGGGACCGTGGGCCGGATCAATGTCGAGCCCAACGCACCAAACGTGATACCCGGTCGTGTGACACTCACGGTGGAACTGCGCGACTTGTCAAACGAGAAGCCGGACCTCCTGTGGAACCGAATCGCTGCCGAGGCCGAGCAGATCGCGAGACGATACGACACTGAGTTGAGTTACGAACTCGTGGCCGAGGGGCACCCGGCCCTCAGCGATCCCGGGATCCGACGTGAAATCGCCCAGGCGGCGGCCATTCTCGGCCTGTCGACTCGCTCCATGCCGAGCGGTGCCGGGCATGACGCCCAGGTATTGGCTCAGATCGGACCCATGGGCATGCTCTTCGTGCCGTCCGTGAACGGCATCAGCCACTCACCGTTGGAGCACACCAAGCCGGAGGACGTGGTAAATGGCGCCAACGTGCTGCTCCAGACTGTCCTCCAGCTGGATCAAGGGTGAAGCAGCCGGCGGCTGACGGCGATCAGCTATCAGCCACCTTCCCTGCCGTTGGTCGTGAACTGCCACGTCCCCTCGCTGAGCATGCGGAGCGCTTCGTCGACGGCAGCCTTGAGTTCCCGATCGAAGCCGTTCAGCTCGTCCTCCGGAGTGTTGACGGCCCAGACATCCGGGGCCACGCCGTAGTTCTCCAGATTGATCCCATAGTTGTTGGGTTTGGTGGGATCGTACGACACGACGAGTGACCCGGGTGTGCGGATCGTCCCACCATTGATCAGGCGGTAGCTACCCGTGGCAATGACCGCCGCGGCGGTGGGGTTGCCCACGATTCGACCCAGTCCCAAGTCGCGGAAGCCCAACGGTGTCACTTCGCTGTCCGACGCGGACCGCCAGTTGATCAGCATCACCTTCGGCCCGGCGATGGCCTGTCGCGGCCGTCGACCTGAGGGCCTCGCTGCCCAGCGGCTGTTCCAATACTCGTAAGGGCGCCGCTCCAGGATATCGAGGATCTGCTGATCTATGTTCCCTCCCCCATTGTACCGGATGTCAACCACAATTCCCTGTGCGTTCCAGTACTCGTCGATCTCGTTCTCGAAGCGCCTGAGGGACGGCTGGTTCATCGACCTGATGTGCACGTACGCAATCTTGCCGCCGGACTCTTGCTCGACGTATTCGCGGTTCTGCGCCACCCACTCCTCGTACTGGATATCACGCAGTGAGGTCACAGTCTTGATCCGCAGTTCGCGGCTCTCTCTTCCGTCTGGAGCGTCCGAGACTCGAACAGCCACATATTCGTTGAGCGCGTGATTGAGAATCCCCCAGTAGTTGTCGCCCGCCCGGATCTCTTGCCCGTCAACGGCCAGTACGTAATCGCCCGCTTCTATGTCGAGCCACTCCTTGTCGGCCGGTCCATCGCGATAGACGTGCGTCACGCGATAGCGCCCATCCGCCGGCTCCAGCTCCACGCCGAGGAGCCGTGTCTGGTATTCACTCTCCATCTCGTTGCTCGGCGGCCCACGAACACCAACGTGCGAGGCGTTCAGTTCTCCGATCATCTGATTGGCGAGATCGTATACGTCTTCATATGTGCCAATATGCGCTAGTAGAGGTTTGTACTCCGCCTTGATCGCGTCCCAGTCCTTGCCGTGCATGTTCTCGTCGTAGAAGCGGAACTTCATGACTCGCCAACTTTCCTCGAAGATCTGCTCCCATTCAGCCCGGTGGTCCACCTGCACGCTGAACGAGAACGAAACCCGCTCCTTCTCGCCGGAGGGAAGCTCGATCTTGTGCACCTCGAATGACGTGCCTTCAGGTCTTTGGAAGAAGAACGCGGTCTTGCCGTCCTTGGCTGGGACGATACGGTTGAACTCACCGTCGCTCACCTTCTTGCGGTCCTTGCCGTCGATGCCGATGGAAAAAAGCGCCGGGCCGTCCTCGTCCCGACTCGTGAAGTAGACGGTCTCTCCATCAGCGGACAAGAAGTAGCTACCAACACCGTTGTCGCCCCGCGTGAGCTGAACCGCACGTTTGTCAATGCCCGCCACATCGACTGTCATGTCCTGGCGCTGCTCTTCGTCCTGGTCCTCGGCCTGCCGCATCCGAGCCTTCACCAGTGGATCGTCCGGATCCTCTGAGTGCCGCGCAAGAGAGACAGTGAAGAGGTGGTTGGTGCCGTTGTCACGGCTGGAGAGGAATACGAGTGTCTTGCCGTCGGGCGTGAGCCTACCACTGTAGTTTCGGAATGGATGCTGAGTGAGGTCGTGTTCCTGGCGGCTGGATACTTCCAACAGGTAGACCTGCCAGCCGAGGGCCTCGTCCCGGCGGTCGTATAGAAGCCAGCCGCCGTCGGGCGAGTATTGCGACAAGTTGTAGCCACGCTCCTGATTGTAGCCGAGCTCAGCCGTGCGCCCACTTTCAACGTCCACCTGGAACAGCCGATTGGCGGCCACGAATGCGATGCGGCTCCCATCCGGCGACCACACGTAGTTCTCAGTCTTCTCCGATTCATGGTTGGTGAGCTTCCGCCGCGAACCATCCGCCAGACTGTAGAGCCACAGTTCTTCCTGGCCCGACTCGTCCGAGACATACGCCAACCGACTACCGTCGGGCGAGTAGCTCTGGTAGCGGTCCCGCCACGGCGACCTCGTTACCTGAGTCTTCTCCCCTACCTCAGCATCCGTAGGCACCATGAAAAGCTCGCCTCTATAGTCGACCGCCAGAAAGTCGCCTTTAGGAGACGGATACATACCTTCCGCGCGGCCAGCCACCTCGATCCACTCGATGAGATTGGTAGTGGGATCAAAGCTGAGATCCACGGTGACACGCTGGGGCTGACCGTCGGGCACCTCGAGCGTCCAAAGCTCGTGATCGTTGGTGTATATGATAGTCCGTCCGTCCGGACTGATGGACGGGTATTTCACCCCAGCTTCATGATGATGCGTGACCTGAACCGGTGCACCGCCGTCCGAGTTGATCTTCCAGATATTGAAGATTCCGTCCCGTTCTGAGACGAAGTAGACCATACCATCGACTCCCCACATGGGGACTGCGTCATTGGTGTGGTTGCGAAACTCGGTGATGTCAGTGTCGGTGAGCTGCGTAATCGCTTTGGTTCGGAGATCCTGAACGAAGACGTTCGTCGTGCGATTCCCCTTGTACTCCTTCCTCGTCGTGCTGAGGGGTTTTCGGTTGAACGCCACCATCGTTCCGTCCTGCTTGATCATGGCGTTCTGTGCCTGGTCCATTTCCATCGGCACAGGGATGCCACCCGATCGAGACACGGTATACATGGGTGAATAGAAGGGATGCGTTCCTCGGGCGGTGGTGAACATCACCTGCTGGCCATCCGGCGTCCAACCAGCGACCACGTCGTTGCCGCTGTGGAAGGTCAGCTGGGTTGGCTCGCCACCTGACACGGGAATCAAGAACACGTCGTCGTTGCCGAATCGGTTGCTGGAAAACGCAACCCACTCCCCATCGGGAGAAAACCGTGGCGCTATGTCGCGCGCGATATTGCTGGTGAGGCGACGGGCAGCGGTGCCATCGACATTGGCAATCCAGATGTCGCCGTAGTAGGAAAACGTGATCATGCCGTTGGCAACGTGCGGATCACGCATGAATCTGATGGGATCGGCTGCTGCAGCCTGCGTGATGAACCCAAGCATCAGCAATGCAGCGCAGCAGGAATAGCATCTCGTAACTACAGCCGTGGGGACCATGGTGATTCTTTCCTAGCTGAGAGGAGCCAGAAGCAATGAACTGAGCGGGACCGCGGGCCCGCCATGACTTCAGTTTTGATATTCAGGGTCGTCAGCAAAAACTAGTTGATGGGACGCCCGGTGAGAACTGAGACCCCGGACGCTAAGCGACGTTGGGAGAGACTCTCCACACCCGCTGCGTGCGCCTGCAGAATGCTCTAGGAACCAGACCCTATTTTTGAGTGAACTTCCTTTACACCGGGAATCGCTTGCACTACGTCCCGGACTCTATCGACTTCGGCCAAAGCGCGCGCCTTCGCCGTGATCGTGACCACTCCGTCCTTGGCAGCGATGTCAACTCTGTCGTCCGAGATACTTGGGTCTTGACCGATCCTGGCCCTGATCGCACTGGTGAGAACCAGATCGTCCACAACTCTCTGGGCCTCC
>Ga0209536_100010075_pt1 | contig 13975 bp, 8 predicted proteins | sample DeeMarSeWOR28_12_FD_187461 | JGI IMG/M metagenome (GOLD analysis project Ga0209536, IMG submission 187461) | Marine sediment microbial communities from White Oak River estuary, North Carolina - WOR-2-8_12 (SPAdes) (version 2) | ecosystem: Environmental > Aquatic > Marine > Intertidal zone >...
GGTTGATTTCGATACCGCAGGAAGCGGTCAGCAGCACTTTCGGCCTGGCGTCGTCGAGCCTGACCGCGAGCTCAGGCGGCGCGAATCCGCCGAATACCACCGAATGCACGGCGCCGAGGCGCGCACAGGCCAGCATCGAGATCAGCGCCTCCGGGATCATCGGCAGGTAAATGACAACGCGGTCGCCCTTGGCGACGCCGTGGTTTCGCAGCATGCCGGCGCAGCGAGCCACCTCGTCGCGTAACTCGCGGAAGCTGAATTTCCGCTTCTGCCCGGTGACCGGAGAATCGTAGATCAGCGCGATTTGATCGGCGCGACCGCTGTCGACGTGATAATCGAGCGCGAGGTGGCAGGTGTTCAATTCGCCGTCGGAGAACCAGTGATGGATGCCATGCTCATCGGTGCTGAGCACCGTATCGGCGGGCTTGTACCAGTCGATCGCTTTTGCCTTGTCGGCCCAGAAGCCCTGCGGGTCTTCGATCGAAGCCCGGTATTCCTCCGCGTATCCCATGAAAACCCCTCCAGTGCTCTTTATCTATGGTTAGTGTGTGATCGGTTGCATGATATCTGAAACGGAATTGTTGACAATGGGTCAAACCCAATGGCTAATATTGGGAAAAATAATCATAAATACGCCTGTATTGTCGACAATCGGACGAAATCAATCGCTTTCGCGGCCGAAACACTGGTTCATGATCTCGATGAACCGCGTCGCCGGCGCGGACAGGAATTTGCCCTTACGCGTGACGATACCGTAGCTGCGCTTGGGGAAATACTGGTCGACCGGGATTACGCTCATGCGCTCGCGGTCCTGTTCGGTAATGCAAACGTCGGTGACGATAGAAATGCCCTGGCCGAGACTGACGTAGCGTTTGATGACTTCCCAGCCGCCGGCTTCGAGGGTCACGCGAAAGTTGACGTTATGCTGGGCGAACACCATCTTGACGATGTGCCAGGTGCTGAGATGGCGCGGCGGCAGAATCAGGCCGTACTTGCCGATATCGGTGATCGTAACCTGCTCCATTTGCGCGAGCGGATGGCCAAGTGGCGTGATCACGACCGGGTTGTAGGTGACGATCGGATCGTAGGTCAGGTCGTCGGGCACCTCCAGCATAGAGCCGACAGCAAAATCGACGCTGTCGCTGCGCAGCATTTCCATGCCGTTGCGGCCCGTTTCGTTGGCAAGGCGGAGCTTGATTGCCGGGTATTGCCTGGAAAATTTGCCGACCGGTTCGGGGAGTACGTAGAGTATCGTCGATTCGCCCGCGGCAATATTCAGTTCACCGGATGTCAGGTTGCCGCAGTGCGCGTCGAAGGTTTCCTTGAGGCGGTCGATGCCCTGCACGTGCGGCAGGCACAGTTCGTAGAGGATACTGCCCTCGGTGGTCAGGCTGAGTTTTGGCCCGCTGCGCTCGAACAGGATGGTATCCATTTCCTCTTCCAGCGCGTGGATTTGCAGCGAAATGGTCGGCTGGCTGGCGAACAGCGATTCCGCCGCCTTGGTCATGCTGCCGAGCTTTGCCGTCTGGCAGAAGGCGCGCAACTTCTTTAAATGGTTCTGCTTGTAATAAGAATTGGCCATGGTCGTGTCCGCGACCCCGAATTATTGGTTAACCCAATATAAAAATCAATTGTGATGTGTTTATTTAATGCAGGGATTGGCAGGCTTGCCGCGGGCCCGTTCGTGCGCCTCGCCGGGACCGCCATATAGCCGGCAGGCTCCATTGACATAATCAGCCAGACGGTTAGCCGCCGGTACCAGCGAAAAATTGAAGCAGTCGGAGGACGTCGAGCGCTACCGTTCAGGCCCCGGAGGACTGGACAATAATGGCGCATGCAGTTTTACTGTGCGGGCTTTTGCCTAATCGGGGATTAATGAAATGACTTTCAGTACCGCAGATCTGAGCGATGCCAACGAGGGCCGGGTGCAGGTCCTGCAGCCCGGCCTGCAGTCATTTGGCAAACGCCGAAGCTTCCACGGTCGCATCGTCACCATCCGCGCGCTGGGTGACTTTTCCCAGGTTCGAGCGCAAACGCATTCGGCCGGCGAGGGGAGGGTGCTGGTGGTTGATAACGACGGTCGCCTCGATTGCGCGGTGTGCGGCGACCTGCTTGCCGCAGCGGCGAGCGAAAACGGCTGGGCCGGGATCGTCGTCAACGGCTGTATCCGCGATATCGCCGAGATTAACGGTATGGATATCGGTGTACGTGCGCTCGCGACCTTTCCGCGGCGCGGCAGCAAGGACGGCCTTGGCGATGTCGACGTCGAGGTCGAGTTTCTCGGTGCAGTGTTCCGTCCCGGCGAATTCCTCTACTGCGATGAGGACGGCATCATCCTCTCCGCGCAGGCGCTGACCTGAATCAAGCTTTCCTCGAAGTGGTCGGCGAGCGGCTGAAGCGGATTTTCTGCGGGTAGGGAAACACGTCCTCGTATATGCCGGCCTTGATGTTTTCCTGCTTCTGGATCCAGAAGTCCGGGTCAAGAAGATCGCGGTGGCGTTTCAGAAAGATCTGCCGTACCCGGTTGTCGGCGAACAGGAAGGTCGCGAACTGTTCCGGAAAAACGTCGTTGGCGCCGATGCTGTACCAGGGTTCGGCGGCCATTTCGTCTTCCGGGTAGAGCGGCTCGGGAATCTGGCGGAAGTTGCATTCGGTCAGGTAGCAGATCTCGTCGTAATCGTAGAACACGACCCGGCCCTGGCCCTGGCCGGTGACGCCGAAATTCTTCAGTAGCAGGTCGCCGGGAAAGATGTTGGCCGCGGCCAGTTCCTTGATGGCTTCGCCGTAACCCTTCATCAGTCGTTCGAGGTACTTGTCGTCGGCCTGCTGCACCGCCATGTTCAGCGGCGTCATGCGGCGCTCGATGTAAAGGTGCTTGATGATGATCAGGTCGCCTTCCGCGGAAATACTGTTGGCGCAGGTTTCGTAAAGCTCCTCGAGTAAATCCTCGGCAAAACGGGCGCGCGGCAGCGCCACGTGCGAATACTCGAGGATATCCGACATGCGGCCGACGCGGTCGTGCATTTTCACCAGGCGGTAAGTTTCCAGCACCTGCTCGCGCGTGGTCTTTTTCGGCGGCGGAAACTGATCGCGAATTACCTTGAAGACGTAGGGGTAGGACGGCAGGGTAAACACCGCCATCACCATGCCCTTGATCCCCGGGGCGAAAATCAGTTCGTCCTCCGAGTGTTTCAGATGATGCAGGAAATCGCGGTAGAACACCGTCTTGCCCTGCTTGTGAAAGCCGATTGCCGAATAGAAGGATTCCTTGCTGCGGTTCGGCATTAGCCGCCTGAGGAAGGTCACGATCGAGGATGGCACCGGGTGGTCGACCATGAAATAGACGTAGGAAAACTCGAACAGACGATTCAACCCCTGGGTGCCGATTATGATCGCGTCGGCGTAGATCGAACCGTTGCCGGTGTTCAGCAGCGGCACGGCGAAAGGAAAGTTCTTGTCCGAATTGATCGCCCTGCCGACGATGTAGGCCGCCTTGTTGCGGAAGAATACGCTGCTGATGACCTGGAACTGGAAGTTCAGGTGCGCGCGCCGCGGCTTGTTGAAGGGCTGTCGGATCAGCGCGCGAATGATGTTGCGAACGTCGCGGTCGATATCCTCGAACGGCAGGTTGAAGCCGGCGTCGAGCAGTACCTGCTTGATCGATGCGCGGAAACCGCGCTTTGCCGGGTAATAGACATGGTAAGACGGTTTTTCCGCGTCGATGAACTCGGTCGACACGGCGCTGCGCACGAAGATGTAGTCGTTGCCGAAATAGTCGCGATGGAAGAGCGCGCAAAAAACCGAGTTATAAAAGGTTTCCGCCAGCTCTGGCTGCAGGTGGTTGTTGATCAGTAGCACGTACTCGCGTTTCACCGCGAACCAGAGCTGGCTGTCGAAGGGCTCCAGGGAAAACTGTTCGCGCAAGTCCTGGATCGCGTCCTTGACGCGGGTGTCGTAGAGCAGGATTCGCTCGCGCGCGGCTTCGCGCTCCGCCTGCCAGTCCGCGCTTTCGAAGCGCTCGCGGGCGCCGCGGGTAATCTTGCTGAAAATCGTGAAATGGCGATTGAAGCCCTTCAGTATGGTATCGGCGATGAGTCCCGGCGGGGCAACGGTAGACGGCACTAACTGGCTCCTTGCTGGCTTTGCTTGCGCGACGGAATGTCGAGGCGCTGGCGTTTCTCCCACAGGTTCTTGCGGCTGATGCCGAGCATGCGGGCGAGCTCGGTCTCGTTGTACTGCGGCTGGTATTTCTTGACGAAGCTGACGAAGTATTCGTCCAGCGAAAGTCGGTTCTCCAATTCGTACAGTGGTAACTGCTGATCGGTTGCCGGCGTATTAAGCGCCAGCCGGTCGGCTTCGATGACGTCGCCACGCTGCAGTAATAACGCGCGTTCGATCACGTTTTCGAGTTCCCTGACATTGCCGGGCCAGTGGTAGCCCTGCAGTTGCTGATAGGCTTCGTCGCTGAACTTCATGTTTTCGCGATGAGTGCGCCGCGCCAGCCGCGAAAGCAGGGTGTCCGACAGCAGGCGGATATCTTCGCCGCGCTCGCGCAGCGGCGGCAGGTTGATTTCGAACACGTTCAGCCGGTAATACAGGTCCTCGCGGAATCTACCCTCCCTGACCATCTGCGCCAGGTTCCGCCGGGTCGCCGCGAGCACGCGCACGTTGACTCGGATTTCCTTGTCTGCACCCACGCGCCTTATGCGGTTGTCCTGCAGCACCCCGAGCAGGCGGGATTGCGCGTCCGCCGGCAGTTCGGCGATTTCATCGAGAAACAGTGTCGAACCGTTGGCTGCCTCGACCAGGCCTTTCTTGGTCTCCAGCGCGCCGCTGAAGGCGCCGCGCTCGTGGCCGAACAGCTCGGATTCGATCAGGTTGTCGGCGAAGGCGCCGCAGTTGACCGAGACCAGCGCCTGCTTGCGCCGATCGCTCTGCGAATGGATCGCGCGCGCGACCAGTTCCTTGCCGGTACCGGTTTCGCCGACAATCAGCACCGTGGTGTCGGTGGGCGCGACGCGGCGCACGCGCTCGAGCACGTCGAGCATCGGCTGGCAGCTCGCGATCATGCCGTCGATCGGATAGTTGCGCGCGACTTCCTTGCGCAGAATCGAGTTCTGCTGCTCGACGCTGCGCTTGTCGAGAATGCGCTTTACCGTGAGGATCATTTCGTCGTGATTGAAAGGCTTGGATATGTAATCCACGGCGCCCTGTTTCATCGCTTCGACCGCCGATTGCACGGTCGAATAGCTGGTCATGATCAACACCGGAATCGGCGCCGCGCGCGCGATCAGTTCGGTGCCCGGCCGTCCCGGCAGGCGCAGGTCGGAGATAATCAGGTCAAAGCTGTCGATCGCGCTTTCTTCCGCTTCGGCAACCGATGCCACGCCGCTGGTCTCGTGGCCCTGGCGGCGCAGCAGGCGCACCAGGCTTTCCTGGATGATCGGTTCGTCTTCGACGACCAGGATGCTGCTCATGCCTCGGCCGCCATGCTTGCGTTGATTCCGGGCAGCAGGATTTCGAAGCGGCTGCCGGCGCGGGCCCTGCTGGAAGCCGAGATCGAGCCGCCGTGTTCCTGGATGATGTTGTAGGTCAGCGACAATCCGAGCCCGGTGCCTTCGCCGACCATCTTGGTGGTGAAGAACGGCTCGAATATCTTCGACAGGTGTTCCTCGGCTATTCCCTTGCCCTGGTCGGTCACCGCGATCATGACCTGGTTGGCGCGACATTCCGACTCGATCGTAATCACCTGCCCGGGTTCCGAAGCGTCGGTGGCGTTGGTCAGCAGGTTGACGAACACCTGCAACAGTTTCTGCGTGTAACCGCTGACCAGCGTGTCGCTGCCGCAATGGTTTTGATAGCGCATCTGCTTGCCGGCATGGCTCAGCGAAACAAGGTTGATTGCCTCGTCGACGACCTGGCGCAGGTCCGCGGCCGAGGCGGGGTGCTCGTCCGCCGCGCCGCGGTGGCTGTAATCGGAAAGAGATCGGACGATGCGCGAGATGCGCTCGGTCTGCGTCAGGATTTTCTGCAAGCCTTCGTTGGCGTGCTCCGAGTCGCGCAGATCGCTGAGCAGATCCTGCGTCAGGCAGGCGATGCCGGTGACGGGATTGCCGATTTCATGGGCGACACCGCTGGCGAGCTGACCGATGGAGGCGAGGCGCTCGCTGTGTGCCAGTTTCTGCTCCAGCGAGTAGCGGTCGCTGTGATCCTCTATCAGGATGGCGATACCGCTGTCGTTTTCCTTTTGCTCGCTGACCACGGCCTTGAACAGGTTGAGCACGCGAACTTCCTGGCCCACCTGCAGCTTGAGCTTGCTGACCTGGAAATCGGCGCTGTCGATGAATCCGGCGAGCAGTTCGCGCCAGGGCGATTGCAGCCGATCGATGGTCTTGCCGACCGCCTGCTGCTGCGGCACGCCGGTCAGCTTGCCGATCTGCTTGTTCCAGCTGATGATCACGCCGGCACTGTCGATCGAGATTACGCCGAGCGGCAAGTCCTGCAACACCTGGAAGTGGAAACGACGCAGGCTGTCGAGCTCGCTGGACACGCCGCGCAGTTCGCTGCGCGATTTCTCCTGGCTGTGGCCGACGAACTGGATGGTGTCGGCCAGCGCGGTTTGCGTGGCGCGGTCGATCTGCAGGTGTTCGTTGACGATCATGCGCGACAGCACCGGACCGACCAGGCCGGACAGGTTGCGGTCGATTTGCGCACGCAGCCGCGCCAGGTCGGCCTGGTTCACCTCGCCGGGCACCAGGCCGAGGTCGGCGATCGCGCGGTCGACCTCTTCGTGCGCGATTTCACCACCGACGACATGGCTCAATTGCTGCTCGAACTCGGCGATGGACGCCGCCTTGACCTCGCCGTGCGGGATCAGGAAGCTTTCCCGGCTGCAGGCTTCCGCCACTTCGCGCTCGTCCTGCGACTGCTGCGTTATCAGCGAGACGACCACGAAGGTCAGGCTGTTCAGCAGCATCGACCAGAGCGCCGCGTCGGTGGTGCTGAGCGCAAGCTCGGGAATCGTGAACAGCAGCGTTTCGATCAGTCCGGCGCGCTCGAACAGCGGGATGAACAGCGTGAATGCCCAGATCGACGCGCCGACCAGCAGGCCGCCGATGAAGCCCTTCTTGTTGGCGCGCGGCCAGTACAGCAGGCCGACGATGCCGGGCAGGCACTGCGCCACGGCGACGAAGGCAATCAGGCCGAGCCCGGCAAGTCCCGGATTCTTGTGCTGCACCAGGTAGAACATGTAGCCGATGCCGACGATCGCCATGGTGGCGAAGCGCCGGCCCCAGAGCAGCCATTCGTACATGGTGGTGCCGGTGGAAAGCTTGGGTGGGAAGCTCGCCGGCAGCACGAAGTTGGTCATGCACATCGATGCCAGCGCCAGCGTGGTGACGATGATCATCGCGCTCGCGGCCGACAGGCCGCCGAGGAAAGTCAGTATCGGCAGGACCTGTGAGCCGCTTTCCAGCGTGATGCCGAGCACGAAGAAATCTGCCGGGATCGACAGCTGCAGCGATTGCCCGGCCCACAGGATCGGCGGAATCGACAGGTTCAGCAGCAGCAGGAACAGCGGAAACGCCCAGCTCGCGGTTTCGATGTTTTTGTCGCGGATGCTTTCGACGAAGATCATGTGGAACTGGCGCGGCAGCAGGAAAGCCGCGGCGAAGGACAGCATCATCAGCGTCGCCCAGGGACCATCGTGCACCGGCGCGAACAATGCCCTGGTTGCCTCGGGATGCTGCTCGAGAAAACGGCCGAGCCCGCTGAAGCCGCCGAAAACTCCGAACACGGCGAACAGGCCGACGGCAAGCAGCGTGACCAGTTTGACCAGCGATTCGAAGGCGATCGCGACCACCAGTCCGCGGTGCTTTTCGCGCAGCGAAATATGGCGCGTGCCGAACAGGATGGAAAACAGCGCGATCGTGATACAGAACATCAGCGCGATCAGGTGCTGCTCGGTTTCGCTGGTCATGATTTGCAGCGTGTTGGTGACCGCCTGGATTTGCAGCGACATGTAGGGCAGGGTGCCGGTCAGCACCAGCAGCGTTACCAGCACGCCGGCGAGCTGGCTGCGGTAGCGGAAGGCGAACAGGTCGGCGAGCGAGGCCAGGCGGTAGGTCTCGGTGATCTTCAGTATCGGCCGCAGCAGGATCGGCGAGGCGACGAAGGCGAGCGTGGCGCCGAGGTAGATCGTCAGAAAATTAAAGCCCTGGGTCTCGGCCAGCCCGACGCTGCCGTAGAAGCTCCACGAGGTGGCGTAAACGCCGATCGACAGGGTATACACCAGCGGATGGCTGACGAATGCTTCGGGAATCCAGCCGCGGTCGGTGGCGGTGGCGATAATGAACAGCAGCCCCAGGTACAGGACGCCGACCAGGAACAGCTGCCACAGCTCAAACTGCATGTTTGCGCAGCAGGCGTTGCAGCCAGTAGGCGAGCAGTATGATCCCCAGCCAGACCAGGTAGGGCAGGTACCAGGGCGCATGCAAGCCGAACCACAGGCTCGACATCGGCGGCAGTAACACCAGCAGCGCAATCAGCACCACGACGATGGTGATCTCGGTGGGGCGTAATTCGGATGAGAACAGTGACAAGGCGTTACCTGCAGGGGCCGTCCGCGGCGCAAAAACTCGCTGAAAGTGTTACTTATCGTGACGAATAGGTCAATATTGGCGGCAAGGCCGTTGATCGAGGTCAAGTATCGCCGGCCAGGATTTCCGTCGGCTCGGCCCATGTCTTGTCGCTCGGCCAGCTTTGTGTAAGCATATCCCGGCCAAAAATTCATAAAATCGACAACCAGATTCGAGGAACAGGCGCCATGTCAGAAAGCAAACTCTATCCAGCTCCGGAGGCATTTGTCGCGCAGGCCAACATCAACGCGGCGCAGTACGAGGAAATGTACCAGCAATCGGTCGACGATCCCGAGGGTTTCTGGTCGGAACAGGCGGAAAACTACCTGACCTGGTTCAAGCCGTGGAACTCGGTATGCGACTGGAGCTTCGACGAGCAGAATTTGCACATCAAGTGGTTCGAAGGCGCTGAGCTCAACGTTTCCTATAACTGCCTCGATCGCCACCTCGAAACGCGCGGCGACCAGGTCGCGATCATCTGGGAATCCGACAACCCGGAAAAAGACCGCAAGATCACTTATCGCGAGCTGCACGAAGAAGTCTGCAAGTTTTCCAACGTGCTCAAGGAGCAGGGCGTCAAGCGCGGCGACCGCGTCTCGATCTACATGCCGATGATTCCGGAAGCCGCGGTGGCGATGCTGGCCTGCACCCGCATCGGCGCGATGCACTCGGTGGTGTTCGGCGGCTTTTCCCCGGACGCGCTGCGCGACCGCATCCTCGATTCCGATTGCCATGTCGTCATCACCGCCGATCAGTCGGTGCGCGGCGGCAAGCGCGTGCCGCTGAAGGCGAACGCGGACAAGGCGGTAAGCCAGTGCCCGAAAGTCAGCAGCGTCATCGTCGTGCAGCGCGGCGGCGAGCCGGTGGACTGGACCGACGGCCGCGACGTCTGGTACCACGAGGCTATGGCGTCGGCATCGACCGATTGCGAGCCGGAAATGATGAACGCCGAGGATCCGCTGTTCATCCTCTATACCTCGGGTTCCACCGGCAAGCCCAAGGGCGTGCTGCATACCACCGCCGGGTACCTGCTGCAGGCGGCGATGACGCACAAGCTGGTTTTCGATTACAAGGATAGCGAAATCTACTGGTGTACCGCCGACGTCGGCTGGGTCACCGGCCATACCTATATCGTTTACGGACCGTTGGCGAACGGCGCGACGACCTTGATGTTCGAGGGCATTCCGACTTACCCCGATATTTCGCGTTTCTGGCAGGTTTGCGACAAGCACGACGTCTCCATCTTCTACACCGCGCCGACCGCGATACGCGCGCTGATGGGCGCCGGCGACGAGCCGGTGAAGAAGACCTCGCGCAAGTCGCTGCGCCTGCTAGGCACGGTCGGCGAGCCGATCAATCCCGAGGCCTGGCTGTGGTATTACAACGTCGTCGGCGACGGCCGCTGCCCGATCGTGGATACCTGGTGGCAAACCGAGACCGGCGCGCACATGCTGACGCCGCTGCCCGGCGCGACCGCGACCAAGCCCGGTTCGGCGACCTTTCCGTTTTTCGGCGCGCAGCCGGTATTGCTCGACGACCAGGGCAAGGAAGTCGAGGGCAATCCCGCCGAGGGCAACCTCGCCATGCGGGCGCCGTGGCCGTCGATGATGCGCACGGTTTTCGGCGACCACAAGCGCTTTTACGAAACCTATTTCGCGATGTTCAAGGGTTACTACTTTACCGGCGACGGCGCACGCCGCGACGAGGACGGGTACTACTGGATCACCGGCCGCGTCGACGACGTGCTCAACGTTTCCGGTCACCGCCTCGGCACCGCGGAGATCGAATCGGCGCTGGTCAAGCACCCCAAGGTCGCCGAGTCCGCCGTGGTCGGCTACCCGCACGACATTACCGGGCAGGGCATCTACGCCTACGTCACGCTGATGGCGGGCGAAGAGGGCAGCGACGCGCTGAAGAAGGAGCTGGTCGACCTGGTGCGTTCAGAGATCGGGCCGATCGCCAAGGTCAACATCATCCAGTGGGCGCCGGGCCTGCCGAAAACCCGCTCGGGCAAGATCATGCGCCGCATCCTGCGCAAGGTCGCCGCGAACGAGCTCGACAACCTGGGCGATACCTCGACCCTGGCCGATCCGGGCGTGGTCGATCACCTGATCGAAAACCGCGAAAACCGCTAGGGCAGGTCTTCAATCCGAAAGCACGGGCCCCGCAATCGCGGGGCCTGCTACTTTATCATTCCTTTTGCCACCGCCTGCCGGCCAGTCGTAAGGCAGCCGCTCGACAGCCGGCCTCTATTAGCTTTCGGCTGTATCAGTCGGTAAACTCCACCGCAGTAAACGGTTGCAATCTTAATCATCGAAACGAAGAGAGGTTAGTTTGAGATGTCATACTACGATCTTGGAAGCTACTCTCGGCAAGTTTCGACCAGCTCGGAAGATGCGCAGCGCTGGTTCGATCGCGGTCTTGTCTGGACTTATTCCTATAACCACGAACAGGCAATCGAATGCTTCCAGAAGGCGCTGGAACATGACCCTGACTGCGCCATGGCCCACTGGGGCATCGCCTATGCCGCCGGGCCGAACTACAACTTCGAATGGTGGATGATGGACCCTGCCACCAGGAGCGAAGCCCTTGCCACCGCCTATGACAGCACCCGGGCTGCTTTGCGCCTGGTCGATAAAGTCACCCCTGTCGAGCGCGCCCTGATCGAGGCGCTGACCGCCCGTTATCCCCGGCGCGAGCCGATAGATGACCAGGCGCCGTGGAACGATGATTTCGCCGCGGCGATGAAGCAGGCTTACGACGCGCATCCCGACGACATCGAAATCGCCACGGTCTATGCCGAGGCGATTCTCAATCAGACCCCGTGGAAGATGTGGGATATCTGGAACAATACGGTCGCCGAGGGTGCCGGCACGGTCGAGGCGCAAGCGGTGCTGGAAAGGTTCGTCGATACCCCCGCGGGCCGCGCCCACCCCGGCATTCTGCACCTGTATGTTCACCTGATGGAAATGTCGCCGACACCGGAAAAAGCCCTCGTTGCCGGCGACTGCCTGCGCGAGCTGGTGCCGGACGCCGGCCACCTGATCCACATGCCGACCCATATCGATATCCAGTGCGGTGAGTACCGCGACACGCTGCACTGGAACCAGAAGGGCATCGAGGCCGATTTGAAGATCGCCGAGCGCGAGGGCAGGGTGAACTTTTACACCGCCTACCGCGTGCACAATTACCATTTCGCCATCTACGGCGCGATGTTCCTCGGCCAGTACGAGCCGGCGATGGCCGCGGCGGAAGAGATGATCAGCGAGATCCCGCTGGAGCTCCTGAAGCAGGAAAGCCCGCCCATGGCCGATTTCCTCGAGAGTTATATTTCGATGAAGACCCACGTGCAAATTCGTTTCGGTCGCTGGCGCGACATCATCGCCGAGCCGCTACCCGAGGACCCGGGTCTTTACTGCAACACGATCGCCTCGCTGCACTACGCCAAGGGCGTGGCGCACGCCGCGCTGGGTGAAGTAGCGGAATCGGAAGCCGAGCGCGAGAAGTTCCTCGAGGCGCGCGCCCGGGTGCCCGACAGCCGTTATTTGCATAACATCCGCTGTATCGATCTGCTCGACGTCGCCGAGCAGATGCTGGACGGCGAGCTGGAGTATCGCAAGGGGAACTGCGACGTCGCCTTTGCGCATCTGCGCAAAGCGATCGAGCTGGAAGATGCGCTGCCCTATGACGAGCCCTGGGGCTGGATACAGCCGGTGCGCCACGCGCTCGGCGCGCTGTCGCTGGAACAGGGGCTGGTCGAGCAGGCCGAACAGGCCTATCGCGAGGACCTGGGCCTTGCCGGCGACCTGCCGCGCGCCTGCATCCATCCGGACAACATCTGGAGTCTCAAAGGCCTCGAGGAATGCCTCAGCCGCCGCGGAGCCGGCGACACCGCCGAAGCGAAAATGATTCGTCAACATCTCGAGCTTGCGGCTGCCCGCTCCGACCTGCCGGTAGGGGCCTCCTGTCATTGCGCCCAGGCCGCGATGCAGGCGGTCGCGGCACTATAAGCGCGCGGCCCACCGACCGCTTCCGTACCGGGGCGGCCGCTGAGAGATTAGCGATAGGCGGCTGGAACCGACCCAAAAGAGGCACTGAAAGCAGCGACGCACCTGTGCTGAACCGCGTTTGCGGCGATCGATCACTGATTGGGATCCAGGGACTCGCCGCGGATCGCCCGCTTCAGTGACCTCGCCGCGCTTCCATTCGCTTTAACATGGCACCGATAACTCGACGATAGATTTCCATACCCAGGTATTTGTCTTCGACCCCCCGGTCGATATTCGGGTTGTCGTTGACCTCTATCACGCAGCCCTTGCCCTGGTGCTCCTTGAGGTCTACACCGTACAGGCCGTCGCCTATGGGCCTGGTCGCCCTGAGGGCAGTTTCGACCACCGAGTGCGGCACGTCGGCAATCGGCAGGGTGTCGAATCCGCCCGAGTCCGTGCGCTTGCCGTGGCGGTATATCTGCCAATGGTTCTTCACCATGTAGTACCTGCAGGCGAACAGCGGCTGGTTGTCCAGCACCCCGATGCGCCAGTCGAAATCGGTATAGAGAAATTCCTGGGCGAGCAACAGGGTCGAATGGCGGAACAGCTTTTCGCAGATCGCCTGCAGTTCTGCCGTGTCCCTGGCCTTTTCGACTCCCTTCGAAAAAGACCCATCCGGGATTTTCACGACGATCGGGAATCCCAGGCGCTGGCCGAGTTCAGCGAGCTGGCCGGGCTGGTCCTTGTACAGTACCTCGGTTTTCGGCGAGGGAACCTTGTGGGTTCGGAACAGGTTGGCCAGGTAGATCTTGTTCGTGCAGCGCAGTATCGAGTTGCTGTCGTCGATCGTCACCAGCCCCTCGTTTTCGGCCTTCTTGGCGAAGCGGTAGGTATAATGGTCGATGTTAGTGGTCGTGCGGATGAACAGGCCGTCGTATTCCGGCAAACGCAGGTAATCCCGCTGGCGGATCAACTCGCAATCCACCCCCATTTCCTTGCCGGCGCGGATAAAGCGCTTTAGCGCGCCCTTGTCCGAGGGCGGCAGGGCCTCGTCCGGATCGCAGAGAATGGCGAGGTCGTAATTCGCGGCCCGTGCCTTGCGACGCTTACGCCACACCTTGCGGCTGAATTCATCCAGCGCGGCGGCAAAGTGACGGGCCTGTTCCTCGTCGAGTTGCCTGGGCGATTTTGCCTTCAGTCCGCTGATTTCCCAGTCCTTGCGGCGGCGCAGGGTAATTTCCAGGATCGGGCAGGGAAAGGATTCGAACAGCTTCAGGGACAGGTCATGGTAGCGGCTGTCCGCGGTCCTGCCGAAATAACTGAGGAGTACCAGCGGCTTGTCCGGGTCGG
>Ga0209536_100010076_pt1 | contig 13974 bp, 12 predicted proteins | sample DeeMarSeWOR28_12_FD_187461 | JGI IMG/M metagenome (GOLD analysis project Ga0209536, IMG submission 187461) | Marine sediment microbial communities from White Oak River estuary, North Carolina - WOR-2-8_12 (SPAdes) (version 2) | ecosystem: Environmental > Aquatic > Marine > Intertidal zone >...
GGACGTCAAGACGACCGAGATCTACACGCATGTGCTAAAGCGTGGCGCGCGCGGAGTGCGTAGCCCGCTGAGCGACCTGAATAATACGTGATGCCGGCAGGATCCATCGCTATAATGCCCAGCTTTGTAAATATCGAGATTCTAAATGGCTGACGAACCCCTGATAATCGAAACCGGTGCCCACCATCCCGACGCCTGTGTCATCTGGTTGCACGGGCTCGGCGCCGACGGTCACGACTTCGAACCCATCGTCCCCGAATTGCGCCTCGATCCCGGGCTCAATATCCGCTTCGTATTTCCGCATGCGCCGATGATGCCGGTGACCATCAACCAGGGTTTCGTGATGCGCGCCTGGTATGACATCCGCACCGCCGACATCGGTGCCGAACCGGATGCAAAGGGTATTCGCGCGTCGGCGGAACTGGTCGGCGAAATGATCGATGCGCAGATCGAACAGGGCATATTGCCGCAGCGTATCGTGCTTGCCGGGTTTTCCCAGGGTGGCGCGATCGTGCTGCACGCGGGTCTGCGCTATCCCGCGAAACTGGCGGGAATACTGGCTTTGTCGACTTACCTGCCTCTGGCGGAAACGCTGGATGCGGAAAAGGCGGAAGACAATGCCGCCACGCCGATTTTCCTCGCCCACGGCTCGATCGACCCGGTAATTCCGGTCGACCTCGCCCATCGCTCGTTGAAGCACCTCAAGCAGCAGGGTTACGCGGTCGAATGGCACGAGTACAACGGCATGCCGCACAGTGTCTCCGCGCAGGAGATCTATCACATCGCCGAGTGGCTGGAAAAGGTCCTGATGTGATGCTCTGCGCGTAAGCGCAGGGTCCCGCACGCGTCAATCCGCGATCAATTTCCGTCCGGCCACTATCTGCAGGCGTACCTGTGTGGGCGCGGTGCCGCCGGTGATGTTGCGCGCGTTGATCGAACCCTCGAGCGTCAGCACCTCGAACACGTCGGCCTCGATGCGCGCGTCGAAGGCCTGCAATTCTTCCAGCGTACAGGCGCTCAAATCCTTGCCCGCGTCGATCGCGAACGCCACGGCCTGGCCGACCACCTCGTGGGCATCGCGAAACGCCAGCCCTTTTTTGACCAGGTAGTCGGCGAGGTCGGTCGCGGTCGCGTAGCCCTGCAGCGCGGCCTGGTACATCTTGTCGCGGTTGACGCTGAGCGCGGGCACCATGTCGGCGAACGCGCGCAGCGAGCCGATCAGCGTATCGAGCGTGTCGAACAGCGGTTCCTTGTCTTCCTGGTTGTCCTTGTTATACGACAATGGTTGACCTTTCATCAGCATCAGCAGGTTCATCAGGTGCCCTGTTACCCTGCCCGATTTGCCGCGCACCAGTTCGGGCACGTCCGGGTTTTTCTTTTGCGGCATGATCGACGAACCGGTGCAGTAGCGGTCCGGCAGGCGGATGAAATCGAACTGTGCGCTTGACCACAGCACCAGTTCTTCGGCCATGCGCGACAGGTGCACCATGCAGATCGACGCCGCGGCGCAAAACTCGATGGCGAAATCGCGGTCGCTGACGGCGTCGATGGAGTTGCGGCAGGGCAGGTCGAAACCCAGCAGTTCGGCGGTATATTCGCGATCCAGCGGGTAAGAGGTGCCGGCCAGCGCGGCGGCGCCGAGGGGCAGCTGGTTCATGCGCCGCGCGCAGTCGCCGAGGCGGCCGTGATCGCGTTCCAGCATTTCGAACCAGGCCAGCATGTGGTGGCCGAAGCTCACCGGCTGCGCGACCTGCAGGTGCGTAAAGCCGGGCAGAATGGTGTCCGCCTCGCGCTCGGCGAGGTCGAGCAGGCCGCTCTGAAAGGCGCGCAGGCCCGCCCGGCAAAGGCCGATCTGTTCGCGCAGGTAGAGGCGAATGTCGGTGGCGATCTGGTCGTTGCGCGAACGCCCGGTGTGCAGCTTCTTGCCGGCTTCGCCGATCAACTGGGTGAGCCGCGCCTCGACGTTCATGTGCACGTCTTCGAGCGCGACCGACCAGGCGAATCGTTCCCCGGCGATCTCCTCGCGAATCTGCTGCAAACCGCCGCTGATGGCGTCGAGTTCCTCGGCGCTGAGTACGCCGATGCGCTGCAGCATCGTCGCATGCGCCTGTGAGCCTTCGATGTCAGCATACGCGAGGCGACGGTCGAAACCGACCGAAGCGGTGAAGGCCTGGACAAACTCGTCGGTGGGTTCGTTGAATCGCCCACCCCACATGCGGGTATCGTTTTTGCTCATTGGTTTCAGATCGCCCGGCGCCTCTTTTCAGGTCGCCGATTTGGAGGACACATTAGCCTGGATATTGTTGTATGCTTGCAGCGCGCGTCTAACAAATCAACTCTTTAATGCCCGATAATACCGAAAAAAGTATCACCGGCACCGAAATCAAGACCTACCTGCCCGATTTTTGTGACGGCGACGTGTTTCTGCGCCTGTTGCTGGTGGTCGAACTGATCTCCATCGTCTTTGCGCTGGTGAGTTTCGGCGGCGGTAATCTGTGGATTCACATTGGTCTGATATCGGTCATCATGCTGTGGGTGGGATTATCCACCGCCATTCTGCTGTGCCTGATCCAGCGGCGCGGCTGGCTCGGCAATCATCTGCGTGCCACGGTGATTACCATTTCCATCACCCTGCTGATGACGCTGCTGGCCAGTTTCATGAGTCTCAGCTTCGGCAGCGCGCTGCGATTCGGTCCGACCGCGCTCGATGTGGGCTATACGCTGACCCGCAACCTCGCGGTCGCGGCCATCCTGGTGGGCCTGGCGCTGCGTTATTTTTACCTGCACTACGAGTCCGATCAGCGCCTGCAGATCCAGGCGCGCGCACGCTTGCAGGCCTTGCAGGCGCGCATCCGCCCGCACTTTCTGTTCAACAGCATGAATACCATCGCCAGCCTGACGCACGATCAGCCGGATATCGCCGAGCAGGCGATCGAAAACCTGGCGGACCTGTTTCGCGCCAGCCTCGCTGCCGAGTCCAGTATCGCTTTGCGCCAGGAGCTCGAGCTGACGCGCAGCTACATCGATCTCGAAGCCTTGCGCCTCGGCGACCGGCTCGAGGTCAACTGGCGCATGCCCGAAGGTGAACCGACGCTGGACCTGCCGGCACTGACGTTGCAACCGCTGGTGGAAAATGCGATCTACCATGGCATCGAGCCGCTCTCCGGCGGCGGCACCATCGATATTCTCATCGAACCGGTCGCCAACCACATCGAAATCTCGATTTCCAATCCGCTGGCACCGGCCCATCAAAAACGCCAGCGCGAGGGTAACCGCATGGCGCTGGAAAACATTCGCGAACGGCTCGACCTCGCCTTTGGCGGAGCGGCGTCTATGGAGCTCAAAGAATCTGAGACCAGCTATACTGTAAAGCTGTTGATACCAATGGCGGAGGCGGTGTGAAGATTCTGATTGTCGACGATGAAAAACCGGCGCGTGATCGGCTCGCGCGCATGGTCGGCGGGCTGGCCGCGCATGAGCTCGTCGGTGAGGCGGTGAATGGCGTCGAGGCGCTCGGCATGTCGCAAAGCCTGGAGCCCGATGTCGTGTTGATGGACATTCGCATGCCCGGCATGGACGGTATCGAGGCGGCGCGCCACATCGCGCGCCTCGACCAGCCGCCGGCGGTGATATTCACCACGGCGTTTTCCGATCACGCGCTCGAAGCCTTCGAGACGCACGCCGTCGACTACCTGTTGAAGCCGGTCAAGCAGGACCGCCTGCAGGCGGCGCTCGATGCGGCGACCCGCCCGACGCGCGCGCAGGCGACGCGCAGCAATGATCTGCTCTCCGGGCTGGAAGCGCGCCAGCACATCTGCGCGCGGGTGCGCGGCAACCTGGTGCTGGTGCCGATCGACAACATCTATTATTTCCAGGCCGAGCAGAAATATATCACCGTGCGCCATACTGAGGGCGAAGTGTTGATCGAGGATGCGCTGAAAACACTCGAAACCGAGTTCGCCGATCGCTTTGTGCGCATCCACCGCAACGCGCTGGTCAGCCTGGCGGAGCTCGCCGGCATGCACACCGATAACGATGGTCATCATGTCATCTTTCGCGACATCGACGACCGCCTCGAGATCAGCCGTCGCCACCTGCCTGGCGTGCGCAAAATTATCAAGCAGCTGTAACCACCATGACCGAAACGCCCAACCAGGATCGACACCAGATACGCATCGCCACCCGTGGCAGTCCGCTCGCCCTGTGGCAGGCCGAACACGTCGCCGCGCGCTTGCGGGCATTGCACCCGGATCTCGAGGTGTCGCTGCTCACGATGAAAACGCGCGGCGATAAACTGCTCGACGCGCCGCTCGCCAAGGTCGGTGGCAAGGGCCTGTTCGTCAAGGAACTGGAAAACGGTTTACTCGACGGTAGCGCCGATCTCGCGGTGCACTCGCTCAAGGATGTGCCGGTGCAGTTTCCCGCCGGGCTCGAGCTGGCGCTGGTGATGGAGCGCGAGGATCCGCGCGACGCCTTTGTTTCAAACACCTATGACAGCCTCGCGGCGATGCCCGCCGGTACGCTGGTCGGCACCTCCAGCCTGCGCCGCCAGACGCAGCTGCGTGAGCGCTACCCGCAACTGCGCGTCGACTGGCTGCGCGGCAATGTGAATTCGCGCCTGGCGAAGCTTGACGAGGGCCAGTACGACGCGATTATCCTCGCCGCCTCGGGATTGCTGCGCCTCGGCTTTGACGAGCGTGCGAAGGCGCCGATTGCGCCCGAGGAGTGTCTGCCGGCGATCGGCCAGGGCGTGCTCGGCATCGAGATTCGCAGCGACGATACCTGGCTGCGCGAGATCATCGCGCCGCTGGCGCACGCCGAAACCACGCTGCTGGTGAGCGCCGAGCGCGCCTTCAACCAGACGCTGAACGGCGGTTGCCAGGTGCCCATCGCCGGGCATGCGGTGCTGCAGGGCGAGCAAATCTACCTGCGCGGGCTGGTCGGCGAACCCGACGGCAGCGAAATCCTGCGCGCCGAGATTCGCGGTGGCCGCGAACAGGCGCATCAGCTCGGAGTCGAGCTGGCGCAACAGTTGCTGGCGCGCGGTGCCGATCGAATTCTAGCCACGTTACGGGAATAGGTGTGGCCTGTCGCCTGCAGGGACAGGTCATTCTCAACACGCGCCCGCTGCACCAGCAGGGCGAACTTACGCGGATGCTGCAGGACGATGGCGCCACGGTGCTGGCGTTTCCGGTGATCGATATCGAGCCCCTGCAAGACGCGCAGCGCCAGCAGCAGCTGGCGCGGGCCATCGGCGGTTATGACATCCTGCTGTTCGTCAGTCGCAATGCCGTCGACGGCGCGTTTGCTTTTATCGATCCCGGCCAGCTGTCGCCCGACACGGTGTTTGGCGTGATCGGCAGCGCCACCCGTACTGCGCTCGCGGCGGCGCTTGCCGGCAGCCGCTTCGATATCGAAGACAGCCTGGTCGCGGGCGAACCCTACAACAGCGAAGCGCTGCTCGAATCAGAGGCCCTGCAACGGGTGGACGGCAAGCGCATTCTGATCCTGCGCGGCCAGCAAGGCCGCAACCTGCTGGGTGACGAATTGGCGCGCCGCGGCGCAGTGGTCGACTATGCGGAAGTCTATCGGCGCGTGCTGCCGGCGCAGGAGCCCGACGTGTTCAATCGACTGGTCGCGGCGAGCTTTCCCTCGCTGGTGATCCTCACCAGCGGCGAGGGCATGCACAACCTGATGAAACTGGTTGATGCCGCGGCGGCGCAGGCCTTGCGCCAGACCCCCTGGCTTCTGATCAGCGAAAGAATGCGTGAATCGGCATTGAAACTGGGACATAATGCAGCGGTGCTTGTCGCCCGTAATGCGAGCGACAGCGGAATCCGGCAGACAATCTGCGCATGGGCGGATCGGCAGTAAAAACCAGAATATGAGCAAGAAACCACCATCCAGCAACGAGGACGACACCACCGGCAGCGACAAGGTCGAGCTCACTGTCACTCGCGAGATGATGGCCGCCGACGATGATACTGATACCGCCGGGGAGCGTAAAAAGGACGACAACGACGATGCTGCGAGTAACTTGCCCCGGGTTGCTTCCAGCGATACGGAAGCGGCCAGCGCACAGAGCGCAGAAGATGCCACTGAAATATTAGCGACCGACCCCGACCCGGTGCAGCTCGGCGAGGCTGCAGCCGAAACCATGAACGAAACTCGCAGGGCCGCTTCGATAAGGTCGCAGTCCGGCACTGATCCTGAATCAGGCGCCGAACTCGAATCTGCGCAATCGAACGAGGGCCCGGCTGCGGGCGGCAAAGCGTCGGCCGCGTCACCGCGACGGGGTTTTCCATGGTTCGGATTGTTCAATTTTATCTTGATCGCCGCGCTTGCCGCGGCGGCATTCTATTACTGGCGCGAACAACAGGTGATCGACGCTGCCTACCGCGCCGAAATCGCTGATTTGCAGATACTCGTCAAGCAGGTCGACTCGGCCAGCAAAGCCAGTCGCAGCGAGCTGCAGTCCAGCCTGGCGCCGCTGCAGGCCGATGTCGGGTCGCTTGGCAGCAAGCTTGACGAGCTTGAGCTCGGACAGCAGGATTTGCGCGAGTCCAGCGAAAAGCTGTACGAGCTTTTTGGTCGCGACAAGAACGACTGGCAGCTGGCCGAGGTCCAGTACCTGATGCGCGTGGCCCAGCACAAGCTGATTTTGCAGGATGACTTCGAGGGCGCCGCAATTACCCTGCAGGCGGCCAGCGATCTCATCGGTGAGACCGGCGATCCGGGCTTGCTGCCGGTGCGCGTGATGATCAGCGAGGAAATCGCCGATCTGAAAACGCGGCGCCGCGCCGACCTGGTTGGTATGACCCTGGTGCTCGCGCAACTCGGCCGCCAGGTGCGCAGCCTGCAGCCCGGATTCGCGGTGCGCGTCGATGAACAACCGGTGGCGGCGGTTGCCGAGCCGCAATCTGCACAGGATTGGCTCGTCCGCTTCAATGCCCTGCTGCAGTCATTGATCAGTATTCGCAGGGAATCCACCGACCCGACCGAAATCGAGGCCAATATCGTCGACGTCTCCGCGGCGCTCGAGGATAATCTCAAGCTCGCGCGCTGGGCCGTGCTGGAGCGCGATGCGCGCCAATACCAGTTGCTGATCGATCGCAGCCTGCAGCTGTTCCGCGAATTCTACGACCTCGACAACGCCGCCAATCACGATTTCATGACCCAGTTGCAGGAATTGCAGAAAATGGTGATCAATCCCGAGAAACCGGATATCACCGGTTCCCTGCGTGAGCTACGGCGCATCCTGAGCCAGCGCGACAACGCCCCGCAACCGGCTGCCACGCCAGCCACGGAGTCGGGCAATGGTTAGGCTGATCATCAAGCTGCTGCTGCTGGTGATCGTCGTGCTGGTGGCGGTGCTGGTGGTGCGCGACAATCCCGGGCAGCTGATGCTGCGCTACCGCGATTACACGGTGGAAACGACTCTCGCATTCGCGCTGGTCGCGCTGGTGGTGGCGTTGACCGCTATCCACTACAGCATCAAGCTGTTGCGCGGAATGTGGCGGCTGCCGCACAACATCCACGAGATGTCGGAAAACCGGCGCCATGAAAAGGCGCGTAAACAGCTCAACCAGGGGCTGATCGATCTCGCCGAGGGGCGTTTCGAACAGGCCGAAGATCACCTGATGCGGCTGGTCGATATCAGCGACAGTCCCCTGGTGCACTACCTGGCGGCGGCGCGCGCCGCGCAACTGCAGGGCAGGCACGATGCCCGTGACAACTATCTGAAAGCCGCCCACGAGGCCAACCCCGAAGCCGAGCTCGCCATCGGCGTTACCCGGGCGGAGTTGCAACTCGCCCATCAGCAGACCGAACAGGCGCTGGCGACGCTGACGCACCTGCACAGTGTTGCGCCCAAACACGATTACGTCACCATCTTGCTGGCGCGGGTTTATCGCGAACTGAAGGACTGGAGCGCGCTGGTTGATCTGCTGCCCGATTTGCGGCGCAAGAAATTGCTCAATCCGGCGCTGCTGCAGGAAATGGAGCTGGACGGTTATCGCGGTGTGCTGCAGATGGCGAGTGGCGATCAGCAGGCTTTTGAAGCCGCCTGGGGCAGAATTCCGAAAGACCTGCACACCGACACGCGCCTGCTGCGCTATTACCTCGGCTGCTTTGCCGACAAGGGCTGGTATGGCGCGGCCGCCGAACAGGCGCTGCAGAAGGCGCTCGATCGGCAATGGGATCAGGGGCTGGTCGAGATCTATGGCCGTTTCCAGGCGCGTGACGCGACCACGCAACTGACGCGCGTCGAAAAATGGCTGGACGAGTATGGCCACGACGAGCAACTGTTGCTGGCCCTGGGGCGGATTTCGCTGCGCGCTCGGCTGTGGGGCAAGGCGCAGGGTTATTTCGAGGCCAGTATCGGCGCGCGTGCCACTCCTGCCGCCTGCCTCGAGCTTGCCGGGCTGCTGGAGCAGCAATTGCAGCAGCCCGACAAGGCCGTCAAGTTCTATCGCCAGGGGCTCAAGCTCTGCCTGGAAGGTCGGGCCTGATCCGCTGCAGTGGATAAATACGACAGCAAGGCCGCGGCGCGGATCGATCGCACCTATCAAACTCCCGAAATCGTTCATCAACGCCTGCGCACGCTGGCGGCCCTTGGCCTGCGCCAGGGCGAAAGCATCCTCGATGCCGGTTGCGGCACCGGTCTGTTGCTCGAACAGGAAGCGCTCGCGGTCGGCGCCGGCGGGCGTGCCGCGGGGGTCGACTCGAGCGCCGACATGCTGGCTCACGCCGAGCAGCGTTGCGCGCAGTTGCCGCAGGTCAGTCTGCATCATGGCAGCGTCGATGCGCTGCCCTTCGACGAGGCCAGCTTCGATGCGCTGAGCTCCACCCAGACGCTGCTGTATGTCGACAAGCTGGAGCAAACGCTCGGCGAGTATCACCGTGTGCTCAGGCCGCGCGGCCGGCTCGCCATCATCGAAACGGACTGGGGCGGGGCGATACTCAATAGCCCCGATATTGCATTATCCCAGGCCATCTTCAACGCCTGGAGCGACGAGGTGCCCAACCCCCACCTGCCGCGGCGCATCACCCCGTTGCTGCGCAAAGCCGGGTTCGGCGCGATTCGCGTCGAGGCAATCCCGGTGGTGAACGCGAGCTACACCGACAACAGTTTTTCGGCCGGCATGCTGGATAACTTTGCCCGCACCGCGGTAAAGCTCGACGTCGTCGACGCCGCGCAGGCCGAGGCCTGGAAGGCCGCTGTGCGCGAGCTGGCCGAGCGCGACGAGTATTTCTTCTGCGTCAACCGCTTCCTGATCACCGCCACCCGATGATCCTCCATCGTGGCGCCGTCGCGGCTCGAGTTGCGCATGGCGCCGCGAGTAAACAACCCTTCGCATTTGTATTTAGGAATCCGCTCCCGAGGGTGTAGCATTCGGCTGGGTTAGTAACGTTCGAATCAGTAGCGGGAGATACCATGAGCAAACATTACCAGGGCAGCTGCCATTGCGGAGCGATCAAATTTTCCTACGAGGGCGACGAAATCACCGCGGGCCTGCGCTGCAACTGTTCGATCTGTTCGCGCAAGGGCGCGATGATGAGTCCCGAAGCGATTCCGGTGGATGCGCTCGAGGTCGAGGCGAAGGACGAGGACCTCGGCCTGTACCAGTTCGACAGCCGTATCGCCAAACATTACTTCTGCCGCAGATGCGGGATCTACACGCACAATGAAATGGCGCGCAAGCCCGGCTACTGCCGGGTCAATCTCGGCTGCGTAGAGGGCCTCGACACGTCGGGGTTCGAGGTCACCGTGTTCGACGGCAAGAACCTCCTGTAACTCGGCGGCACATTCAAGGGTCACCACGATGCAAAACATTCTCGTAATCATGGCGGACCAGCTCAGCGCGCTGGCGCTCGGCTGTTACCGAAACGCCGACGTCAAGAGCCCCAACATCGATCGCCTGGCGGCGGAGGGTGTGCTGTTCGATGCGGCTTACAGCTCCAGCCCGCTGTGCACCCCGGCGCGCTACGCCTTCATGACCGGGCAGAATATCTCCGCCTGCGGCGGTTATGACAACGCCGCCTACATGCCGTCGACGATGCCAACCTTCGCCCACTACCTGCGCCTGATGGGCTACCGCACCTGCCTGTCGGGTAAGATGCACTTCGTCGGCCCGGACCAGTTGCACGGTTTCGAGGATCGCGTCACCACCGATATCTACCCGGCGGATTTCGGCTGGATCCCGGACTGGGAAAACCCCGACGAGCGCATCGACCTGTGGTATCACAACATGTCCAGCGTCAAGCAGGCCGGCGTCGCGTCGATCACCAACCAGCTCGCCTACGACGACGAGGTCGGTGCCCAGGCGATGCGCGTGCTCTACGACCATGCGCGCAGCGAGGAAGAACGCCCGCTGTGCCTGGTGGCGAGTTTCATCCACCCGCACGATCCCTACGCCACGCGTCAGAAATACTGGGACCTGTACGCGGATACCGACATCGCGCTGCCCGCGGTGCCGCGCCCGGCGACCCAGGATGCGCACAACGCGCGCCTGGAAAAGGTCATTGCGCTCGACGCGGTCGATGTCAGCGAGCAGGACATCATCAACGCGCGGCGTGCCTATTACGGCAACGTCAGCTATGTCGACGAGTGGCTGGGGCGTTTGCGCGCGACCCTCGATGACTGCGGCATGGCCGACAACACCACCATCCTGTTCACCGCCGATCACGGCGACATGCTCGGCGAGTTCGGGCTGTGGTACAAGATGAGCTTCCGCGAGTGGTCGAATCGCATCCCGCTGATCGTTCACCAGCCGAAGCGTTTCGCGCCGCGCCGCGTGGCCAACCCGGTGGCGCAGGTCGACGTGCTGCCGACGCTGGTCGATATCGCCGCCGATGCCGGCGCCGGGTCAAAACCGGATGCCATCGACCCGCTCCACGGACGCTCGTTGCTGCCGCTGTGCGACGGCGATGCCAGCAGTGACCCGAATGCCTGTGTCAGCGAGTACCTCGCCGAGGGCACCGGCGCGCCGATGCTGATGATCCGGCGCGGGCGCTACAAGTACATCAGCTGCAGTACCGACCCGGAGCAGTTGTTCGATCTCGAGGCCGATCCCAATGAACTCGAGAATCTGACCGGGCATGAAATGCTCGCGGACTTCCGCCGCGAGGCGGCGCAATACTGGGATAGCGACGCCCTGCGCGCCACGGTGATCGCGAACCAGAAGCGCCGCCGTGCCGTGCACGCGGCGCTCAGGATAGGGCGCTACCAGGGCTGGGATTTCAACCCGCTGCGCGACGCGTCCGAGGAGTACACGCGCAGCCACATGGACCTGACGCGCTTCGACATCACTTCGCGCTTCCCGCGCCCCCCGGCCTTCAAACCGCGCTGGAAATAAAATCCATGCGTCATCGCGAGCCGCGTCAATCTCCCCCGGCCGTAGCAAGACCCATCGTCGGCGCCAACCCCGGGAGATGTTTTCGCCACGCTCGCCATGTCCTCAAATCATGGTCATTGCGAGCTGCGCAGCGGCGCGGCAATCTATCACGTCAGCGCAAGCCCTCCCTAAGGCTCCAGGCCCCGCAAGATTGCTTCGCCGCACTCACCATGACCGCAGTTTTATAACCATCGAAGCCCCCACCCATCCGGCGAACCTTCAACCGCGTATAATCCACGCATGCCAAACAAAATCTCCGTCATCGCCGTCTGCCTGCTGCTGTCCGCCTGCTCCGGCAATGGCGTGAATGTCGATCCCGCCCAGCCCCACCACGGTGACGGCGAGTTCGTCAGCGTCAAGCGCGGCTCGGTCTTCGACTACTACATGATGCGCCTGCGCGAGCCCGCTCCGCCGGCGCCCACCCCCGCGCAACTGGCCAGCATCGTCACCACACCCGATCTCGACCTGATCGACTCCCCCGCCGGGCTGCCGCGCGTCACCTGGATCGGGCACGCCACGGCGCTGGTGCAGTATCGAGACATCAACTTCCTCACCGATCCCCACCTGTCCAGGTACCCGTTCCGCTTCGAGTTCGGGGTCGAGCCGCGCTATACCGCCCCCGCGCTCGACTTCGAGCAGATGCCTGACATCGACTTCGTCGTCATCTCGCACAATCACTACGATTCGCTCGATCATCGCACCGTGGATCGCTTCGGCGATGCGGTCGTGTGGTACGTGCCGCTCGGACTCAAGGCCTGGTTTGTCGAGCGCGGCATCTCCGCCGAACGCGTGGTGGAACTCGACTGGTGGCAGAGCCAGCGCTTCGACGACCGTGTGCAGGTTACATTCACACCGGCCCAGCACTGGTCGCGCCGCGGCCCCTGGGACACCAACCAGAGCCTGTGGGGCGGCTGGGCGGTCGACATCGACGGTTTCAACAGCTGGTTTGCCGGGGATACGGGCTACAACGCGGAATACTTCAGGGACATCGGCGAGCGGCTCGGCCCGTTCCGCCTGGCGATGATTCCGATCGGCGGCTATGCGCCGCGCTACTTCATGCAAAGCGTGCACATCGACCCGGCGCAGGCGGTGGACATCCACCTCGAAGTCGGCGCGCGCCAGTCCATTCCGATCCACTGGGGCACCTTCCAGCTCACCATCGAGCCGATACTGGAACCGCCACAACTTCTGACCGAAGAAATGCAGCGGCGCGGCCTGCCGCTGGAACAATTTCGCCCGCTTAAAATCGGCGAAACCCTCGTGCTTCCCTGAATAGCGGGTATCTATAGTAAATGTATCGGTCTTATTAACCCGGCGTACATTGTCGCCGGGTTAATAACAAAGCTACCTGCTTGAACACGCCGATGCTGTCAAAGCAAATGCAATTGACTGCGACCTGTCGCCCTATTAATGTGATCGACTAATCTGAAATCGTCAAACCGAGGCTTTATGTCGACCCTGAATCATAACTTTATCGCCGGCGAGTGGCTCGCCGGCGCCAGCGAAATCGCCAACGTCAATCCCTCGGACCTGTCCGACACCATCGGTCACTATGCCCAGGCCGACAGCGCGCAGCTGCAGCGCGCGCTCGACGCCGCGGCCGTCGCTCAGCGCGAATGGGCCGGTGTCGGTCTCGAGCGGCGCTACAACGTGTTGATGGCGATCGGTAACGAGTTGATCGCGCGTTGCGAGGAGCTCGGCACGCTGCTCGCGCGCGAGGAAGGCAAGACCCAGCCCGAGGGCAAGGGCGAAGTCTATCGAGCGGGCCAGTTCTTCACCTACTACGCGGCCGAAACGCTGCGCCAGATCGGCGACAATGCCGATTCGGTGCGCGACGGCATCGAGGTCGACGTGCGCCGCGAGCCGGTGGGCACGGTGGCGATCATTTCGCCGTGGAATTTCCCGGTCGCCACCGCGGTGTGGAAAATCGCGCCGGCGCTCGCCTTCGGCAACGCGGTGATCTGGAAGCCGGCCAACCTGGTGCCGGCCAGCGCGGTCGCGCTCGCGGAAATCATTTCGCGCCAGGATCTGCCGGCGGGCCTGTTCAACCTGGTGATGGGGTCCGGGCGCGACGTCGGCCAGCTGCTGGTCGAGAGCCCGCAGGTGCAGGCCATCAGCTTTACCGGCTCGGTGCCGGTCGGCCGCGGCATCGCGCAGGCGGCGGTCGGCAATTTCACCCGCGTGCAGCTCGAAATGGGTTCCAAGAACGCGCTCGCGGTGATGGACGACGCCGCTCTCGATATCGCCGTCGCCTGCGCGCTGAACGGCGCCTTCGGCAGCACCGGGCAGAAGTGCACCGCGTCGTCGCGGCTGGTGGTGCATAAAGATATTCACGACCGCTTTGTCGAGCGCCTGGTCGACGGCGCCAGCAACATGGTGGTCGGCCACGCGCTCGAAACCGGCACCCAGATCGGCCCGGTGGCGAGCGACGCCCAGTTGCAGCAAAACCTGGCTAATGTCGAGCTGGCCAAACAGGAAGGCGGCGAACTGCTGTGCGGCGGCGAGCGCGTCGAGCGCGCCACCGAGGGTTACTTCATGACGCCGGCGGTATTCGCCGCTACGCGCAACGACTGGCAGG
>Ga0209536_100010078_pt1 | contig 13972 bp, 11 predicted proteins | sample DeeMarSeWOR28_12_FD_187461 | JGI IMG/M metagenome (GOLD analysis project Ga0209536, IMG submission 187461) | Marine sediment microbial communities from White Oak River estuary, North Carolina - WOR-2-8_12 (SPAdes) (version 2) | ecosystem: Environmental > Aquatic > Marine > Intertidal zone >...
CCAACTCTATGGCGATGACCCGGATAAGATCGTGGAAGCCGCGCTTCGCGTCCGGGACCTGGGGCCTGATGTGATTGACCTGAACATGGGCTGTCCCTCCAAGTCGATTGCTAACAGTGGCGCGGGCGTGGGCATGATGCGTACCCCGCTCAAAATCGGCGAAACCTTCCGTAAGTTGACGTCTGCGCTCGATATCCCGGTCACTGGCAAGATGCGCCTGGGCTGGAACGATTGCCGAACCTACAAAATGGTGGCGCGTATCGTGGAAGAGAACGGCGGCGCGCTGATCGCCCTGCACGGGCGTACGAAGGAGCAAGGCTACGGCGGAAAAGCCGATTGGGATGCGATTGCCGAAGTCAAGGCGTACGTCAAGATTCCCGTCGTCGGGAATGGGGACGTCAGAATGGTAGCGGATATTAAACGGATGCGGGACCATACGGGCTGTGAAGCGGTCATGATCGGACGCCGGGCGATGTCCAATCCGTGGATATTTTCCGGTCGCGACCGGGATCAGGTCCCGCCGGATGAAGTCCGCGCTTTTATGCATGAGCATTTGAAGCGCAATATCGAATTCTACGGGGAAGAAGATGGGCAACGGCTGTTTCGCAAGTATGTGGCGCAGTATTTGATGATGAAAAACCTGACCCGCACAGAACGCCGTAACATCTTGAGCAGGAAACCACCCAAAGAGTTTCTGGCGGTCTTGGATGAAGTTGCGCTGGCGCTAGCTGAAATCAGAACATAAATTCTGTTATACTCTACTCACTATTATTATTTGTCATTGCGAGCCCCACCGGGGCGCGGCAATTTCCTGTTTTCATGAAGCCTTGAGATTGCCGCGTCGGCCGCCTCACTTCGACGGACTCTCGGCCCAAACGGGGGCTACGCCCTCCTCGCAATGACATATTAGACAGGATTTTATATGGCAAAAACTCACTCCCGTTATGTCTGCCAGCAATGCGGACGTGTGACCGCCAGCTACATGGGCAAATGCCCACAGTGCGGTGAGTTCAACTCGCTGGTGGAAGAAGTTATCCACGAAGAGAAGGTGTCCAAGAAAAAAGCTGCTGTGCGCGGCCTGACCGGGCGCTCCGAACCGCGGCCAATTGACCAATTTGGCGGGGATGCAGAAGAACGCATTCATCTGCCGATCGGCGAGTTTGCGCGCGTACTGGGCGGCGGAATCGTGCCCGGTTCGATCGTGTTGGTAGGCGGCGACCCCGGTATTGGCAAGTCTACGCTGCTGTTGCAAATGGCGCTGGAAATGGCCGACCAACAAAAGGTGTTATATGTTTCAGGCGAAGAGTCTGAGCGGCAAATCAAGATGCGTGCATTGCGTCTGAAGGCGGGCGATAAAAAAACGGATTTACCAACCAATTTGCTATTAGTCACTGAAACCAATCTGGAAACCATCTTCAACCATGTGCGCGGAACATCGCCGACCCTGCTGGTGATCGACTCGATCCAGACCATGTATCTTTCTGAACTGGACTCGTCAGCAGGGTCAGTTTCGCAGGTGCGCGAGTGCTCGTCGCAGTTGCGCGAACTGGCCAAGTCCAGCGGTATCTCGGTCTTTATCATCGGGCATGTAACAAAAGAGGGAAACATTGCCGGGCCGCGTGTGCTGGAACACATCGTGGATACGGTGCTCTACCTGGAAGGCGACCGCTTCCAAGCCTATCGGCTACTGCGCTCGGTCAAGAATCGTTTTGGCGCGACTGCGGAAGTGGGCGTCTTCGAGATGCGTGGCAGCGGTCTTACTGAAGTGACCAACCCGTCGGAAGCATTTCTGGCGGAACGCATGGTCAACGCGCCAGGCTCGGCCATCGCTGTGACGATGGAAGGCACGCGTCCGCTTTTGGTTGAGATCCAGGGGCTGACCAGCCCAACCCAGTTTGGCAACGCGCGCCGTACACCAAATGGCGTAGATTTCAACCGTTTGCTGTTGATCGCGGCAGTGCTCACGCGCCGTGTAGGAATCAAATTGAGCGAGCAGGATATTTTCGTCAACGTGGTCAGCGGTCTGAAAGTGGACGAGCCTGCCGCCGACCTGGCAGTTGCGGCTGCGATTGCATCGTCGTGGAAGGATGTGCCCGTCCGTGCGGAGGCAGTGTTGATCGGTGAAATTGGTCTGGCGGGAGAACTGCGAATGCCCGGGCAAATGCAGATCCGTCTGCGTGAAGCTGCCAAGCTGGGCTTCAAAATCGCGATTGTGCCAAAGGCCATCCGCAAGATGGATGACTGGCCGAAAAACATTGAGATTATCGAAGCGCGTTCCCTTACGCAGGCGCTGGACAAGGCATTTGCGGGTGGGGTTAAGCCTAAAGGGCGGAAGGTAGCGTAGGCCCCCTCCCAGCCTCCCCTAAATTCCGAAAGCACCGGATTTGAGGGGAGGAGCAATGTTTGCAACCCAAACTCTCCTGCCCCGTATATCTTCCCAGAAGGAGAGTTCCCATGAAATATCTAATATCATTTCTTACAATTTTGACCCTGGCTACAATGGCCTGCGGGTTCACCGTCAACATTCCCGATCGTCCCGAGCCTGGACCGGATGTCACCGATGAAATATCGGTAGCAGTTCCGAACACAGAAGAGACACTGTTGAAGATTTCGTTTGGAGCCGGAGAGCTAACCCTGTCCCCCGGCGCGGAAGACATGCTTATTGAAGGCACCGCAACGTACAATGTTCCCAATTTCAAACCTGAAATCGAAGAAAACGGCGATACGATCGAGATCAAGCAGGGTGATTTCCAGTCCCTGAATGTGACCGACTTGAAGAACGAGTGGGATCTGAAGCTCGGCGAAACGCCGATGGAATTGGAAATCAACGCCGGAGCATATCAAGGACGATACGAGTTCGGCGGGCTGGCACTAACGGGCCTGACCATCAAAGATGGCGCTTCCGATGTAGAGGTTTCTTTCTCCGCACCAAACCCGACCGAGATGTCTGTATTCCGTTATGAAACGGGTGCCTCGTCTGTCACATTGACCGGGCTGGCGAACACTAATTGCGACACCATATTTTTCACCGGCGGTGCTGGTGATTACACTCTGGATTTCAGCGGCGAACTGGGGCAGGATACCACTGCCCGGGTGGAAACCGGGTTTGGCGACCTGAAGCTAGTTGTCCCTGAAGGTGTAGATACACGCGTGACTGTGGAAGGCGGCGCGATAAACGTCAACCACAGCTCCGGCTGGGGGCAGAGCAATCATACCTACACACAGGATGGCTCTGGCCCAACCCTGACGATCATCGTCAAAATGGGCGCCGGGAACGTGACCATTACTGACTGATCTGTTTTATCTAATTCACCTTACCTAGTATGAGCGACCCTTCAAGATTGAGAAAGTACTTTGCGAACACAAAACGGGTCGCCCATACAAAATATGAATCAAAAAGTGCGTAACAAGAGTTTTCTAAAATGACCCGAAGATAGGAATTCGGGTCATTTCTGTGTAATTGAAATCGGAGTAATTAGTCATATTTCATCCATGACCTCCATCACTTGCTTTGTAAGGGATTGCACAATAAAATCTCTATAACAGATAAAATTTACCTATATTGCAAGCGAGGACACCATGCAAATTACACGCCAAGCTGACTATGCCGTACGAGCCGTTTTGTATCTGGCCCGTTTGGAACCTAACCAGCGTGCTGCCACAAGCCAGGTGGCGCAAAATCAACACATTCCACCATCCTTCCTGGCGAAGATCATTTCACAGCTTTCCATTGCTGGATTGCTGCATACCTCGCGCGGCGCGCGCGGTGGCGTGACGTTGGCACGTGAGCCCAAAGATATTACACTCCTTGAAGTTATCGAATCCATTGATGGGCCGATCATGCTTAACGAGTGTGTGAATGAAAATAGCATCTGCGTATTTGATGATGATTGTCCGTTACGCTCGGTATGGTGCGAAGCGCAGGAAGAACTCGTTGGTCGCTTGAAGGGTACCAATTTTCAACAATTACTGGAACAAAGCGCAGTAGCTGCTTAAAAAATCGATCCTTTGATACGCAGTTCCTTCCGGTCAAGTTGTACCGGGAGGAACTTTTTCTTAAGCAATTGTGTTTTCTCGATCTCCCGGCTTATAATAGCCGGGAGGCTTTTTATGGAGATTCTGTTAGTCAGGAGAATAAAATTTTCTGCGCACAGGTGAAGAAAACGAGGAGTGAAAATGTCCGGTCCACGCGAAGTCCGCGCACCACGCGGCACACAATTGACTTGCAAAAACTGGCTGATCGAGGCCCCGTATCGCATGATCCAGAACAACCTCGACCCAGAAGTGGCTGAAATCCCTGAAAAGCTGGTCGTCTACGGCGGACGAGGGCAGGCCGCTCGTTCATGGGAGGCATTCGATGCCATCCTGGAAAGCCTGATAAATTTAGAGGAAGACGAGACCCTGCTGGTGCAATCTGGTAAGCCAGTCGTGGTCTTCAAGTCTCATACGGATGCGCCCAAAGTGCTGATCGCCAACTCCAACCTGGTGCCAGCCTGGTCCACCTGGGAACATTTCGATGAACTGGCTGCCAAAGGCCTGATGATGTACGGTCAGATGACGGCGGGTTCCTGGATCTATATCGGCACGCAGGGCATTCTCCAGGGCACCTACGAAACCTTCGGCGCGCTGGCTAAACTCAAGGGTTGGGATTCGCTCAAGGGCAAATTCTGTCTCACCGCCGGGTTAGGCGGGATGGGCGGCGCGCAACCGCTTTCGATCACCATGAACGAAGGTGTCGGTCTGATCGTGGAAGTCGACCCCGAGCGCGCCCAACGCCGTCTTGAGATCGGTTATGTAGACACGGTTGTGGATACTCTCGAAGAAGCCATGACGCTGGTCGAGGAGGCCGTGGAGCAGCAGATTCCCAAGTCTATTGGATTGATCGGCAACGCAGCGGACATTTACTCTGAACTGGTCACGCGCGGTGTCACACCAGACGTAGTCACCGACCAAACTTCTGCGCACGAGGCCCTGATGTACGTTCCTTCGGGGCTGACTGTTGCTGCCGCGGACGAGTTGCGTGTTTCTGATCCCAAACGTTACAAAGAAATGGCGATGGCTTCGATGGCGAAGCACGTGCAGGCGATGTTGGATTTCCAGCGTGCAGGCGCAGAAGTATTTGATTATGGCAACAACATCCGTCAGCAGGCCTACAACTACGGTGTAACGGACGCCTTCGAGTTCCCCGGCTTTGTCCCGGCTTATATCCGTCCACTGTTTTGCGAGGGCAAAGGTCCATTCCGCTGGGTGGCGCTTTCAGGCGATGAAGAAGACATCTATCGTACCGACGAAGCTATCATGGAACTCTTTCCCGAAGACGAGCACCTGCATCGCTGGCTGAAGATGGCGAAGGAAAAGGTCCCCTTCCAGGGACTCCCCTCGCGCATCTGTTGGCTTGGATATGGCGAACGTGCTAAAGCGGGGTTGAAATTCAACGAGATGGTAGCTGATGGAACGCTGAAAGCGCCTATTGTGATTGGTCGTGACCATCTTGACTCTGGCTCGGTCGCAAGTCCCAATCGTGAGACCGAATCTATGAAAGACGGCACCGACGCAGTTTCTGATTGGCCCATCCTGAACGCGCTCATTAATACGGTGGGCGGCGCGACCTGGGTCTCCTTCCATCATGGCGGCGGCGTGGGCATGGGCTACAGTCAGCACGCGGGGCAGGTCATCGTGGCGGATGGCACAGCGGAAGCGGCCCGGAGACTGGAACGCGTACTAACAACGGACCCAGGCATGGGCGTAGTCCGACACGCGGATGCCGGTTACGAGATCGCTATCGAAGCGGCCAAACGTCATGGCATCAAGATGCCGATGTTGAAATGAGTCCAAAGAGTTAGAAGGATGGTTATGAAGAAAATTCCATTACTGGTCTTGCTCGCCCTGATGTTGCTCACCGGTTGTAGCCGGGAAGCGGAGTTGACACCCGAAGCTACCCAAACACCCGCTCCGCCGCCATTAAGTATCACGTATTGTGATATTGCTTCTTCTGATCTGTGTTTGGAGGGGTTTGGGCAGGAAGGCGAGGATAAGATGCTGATCCTTTTCAAGGCGGATGATCGATCCTTTGCTGATATTTATGTCCGGGTTGACCAGCCCGAGGGTGAGGTTGCTTTTGAGTGCCAGCAATCCAAAAATTTTCCTGAAAATGTTTATTGCCTTGGCGAAGCCTTTCCATCTGAGTCTAGTATCAAATTGGATATCTATTCGAAAAGCGATGCAAGTCTTATTGCCATAGGTGTCTTCATTGTCGAATATAGTGGCATATCAGCGCCAGATGTGGATTTTGGAATCGATACCCCCGAAGCAACTGCTACGGGTTCACCATTTGTGCCAACCTCAACACCGAAACCCACTTACCCGAATTACCCAAATTATCCGAATTACCCAAATTCGACTTCAACCCCTTAAAATCTTGTTGATGTGGCAAGTATTCTTGGATGGCTGCTCTGTCCTGAGCGAGAATTGGTCCGTTGCTTTGGGCGCTATAGGTGTTACATGCCTGGGCTGCGGCCTTAGTTTTTTTCTTTTGCGAGGCACAACCAGAGAAAAAACAATCCCCTGGCAAAGCGGATTTTTATTGATTTTCTTTTTTGTTGCCTCGGTTATTCTCCGCCTGGCATTTGTGACCGAAACACTTGTCCCCCCGTATTTTGATTCCGTTGAACATTTCAGGCTTGTCAATGAGCTGGTGACTGCGCTGGAATCGTCGGCTTTGCTGGAGACAATTCCAACCCTGACCCCAGGCTATTATCACCTGGGCTTCCACTTTCTCGCTGCTCTCCTGACCCTTGGCCTGCATGCCGATCCGATAAACGTGATCCTGGTCCTGGGGCAGGTTATTCTGGCGGCGATACCCATCCCGATATTTTTTCTGATCCGAAGCAAAACACAAAGCAACACAGCCGCATATTTTGGAGCTATCCTGGCGGGTTTTGGCTGGTATATGCCGGGCTTTGCGGTCAACTGGGGAAAATATCCTGCTCTAGCAGGCTTACTGGTTCTAGAACTTGTATTGAGCCTTGCATACTTGATTCCCCGTAACAAGCCGGGGCGAAATCAAACTGTATCGATCGTCTTGCTAATCCTGTGGATTATTATCTCCACGCTATTTCATTCCAGAACATTGATTGTGATCGTCATTTCTATTGCAAGCTGGATTGCTGCGGGGAAGATGCAAAGCCTTTCAAAACATATTCAGTATTTATTATTGGGTATATTGCTTGCGGCGATATTGGTTCTGGGGCTGCTAATTCAAAAGGAACCGTTACTGGCTCTAACGCTTGAACCTTATCTGGATGATGGTATTTGGGTTACATTGACCGTTCTGGTATTAAGTCTCATTGCGCTGATCAAATTTCCCCGAGGCGTTTATTTTTGTATTCTATTCATATTTTGGATTTTTGCCGCTCTATTCATTTCAGTTAGCGACTGGCTGCCCGGATTCGGAAATCAGACTTTACTGGATAGACCCTTTGTAGAAATGCTTTTGTACCTTCCCCTATCGATTTTGGGTGGGTTGGGAGCGGCCGGTTTTTTGCAATTCTTGAACACTATAAAAGCTATCCCTGAACAAATTCGCACCTCCATCAGGGCTTTGTCAATCATTTTACTCATTGGTACTTTTAGTATAAGCTCAATGATGAACTACGATTTTTATCCATCGGATTGCTGCAATTTCGTGAGGTACGATGACACTATTGCATTTGATTGGCTGGATAGAAATACGCCGCCTGATGCGCGTGTCTTGATCGCATCCACCCAAATGCATGTGCTTCCATCGGGACCATCGGAAGCCAATGTGGGTACAGATGCTGGGATATGGATCCCAGCCTTAACAGACAGGGTCACAACTTTCGCCCCGTTTGGGATTGATTTTCGTTCCCCAGGTACGCTGGAAGGGCTATGCAAAGAGCAAATTAACTATATTTATGTTGGGGGGACAGATCAAAAATTTAATGCCGCACAATTGCAGGAAAAACCGGATTGGTATGAAGGAATTCTTTTCCTGCCGAACGCGCAAGTGTATCAAATCACAGGATGTACAAAGTTGTAAATCACGTTTGCAAGCTCGTCAGAGAAGAAAACGTGACCTACATTTTTTACTGCGCGATTGGAATAGGCCCGTATGTGGGCGCACAGACGATGTCGTAATACTCTAATTCAGTCGCTTTATTCTGCTCAGCGTAAGCGGCGGCTTCATTTCCCATCACACGGATGGTATCTAATTCTGCCAGTACCTGCGTAGGCCAGTAGCGCGGCAATGTCAGCAATGGATCATTGACCGGGCCTTCAGGAATGGCGTAAGGGCGTTGCGGGTCTGCTGCATCAGCCTGGGGTACCCAGTTATACATGATAGGCCCACGCGGGTTGACGGTGAATCCAACCCGGTAGCCAACTTCGCGAGCCAGTTGTGCCCCGCGTGGTGTGAATCCGCCACCAGGCCAGATATAGGCAATAGGCGTCTTACCAAAATATGTCTGGAGATTGTCGATTGATCCTTGCAGTTCACTGAGAATAAAATCGTCTGTTGAACCTGGCACGATGTTAATGTTATGGACAACTCCGTGGGCTTGATAATCAACCCAACCTTCCCCAGCCAGGGTCACGTTTTCACCCAGGAATTGGTCGTCTCCGCCAAATGCACTGATCCAGCCATTGATCACCGGCCATCCCCACTGCTCCCAATAGGGACGAAAATGTTCGTACGCTTCAGCCCGGTGACGATCGTCATAGGTTAGCACTACCGCACGCCGCGGGATCGCAGCATTGTGTTCCAAGAAATCTGCCAGTTGGGCGGCATTTATGGCATCAAACCCCAGTTCTTTCAGGCTATTCATCAATTTCTTGAAGTCTTGCACGGTGATGTCGTTTGGATCTAAATTGCTAGCGTCTTTGTTGATGCCGTGGAACATGATGACGATCACAATCGTACCGGGTGTCGCGCTGGTGGAGTTCCATTTATCTTGCAAATACTGGCAGGTATCGGCCACATAGGTATGGGGCGTATCCAACGGATTAAGAACGTTGGTCGTGAATGCCGGTGGCAAAGCAGGCGGGGTGCGCGGCGGCATAGTTGTTGTTGGCAGCGGTGTTTCGGTGGGAAGCGGCGTAGGCGTGACGATTCCAGCCATCGCAGTTTGGATGGCCTGGGTCATGACGATATCCATGTCAGGGGTGGGGGATGCAGGCGCGGGCGCGCAGGCGGTCAAAATAACGGCCAGCAGGCCGAGGCCTAGAAATATGCGAGAAATTCGAAGCATGGGGAGGATTTTACCAATAATCTTGTAGAGGTAGGTCTTGTTCTGTCAGCAGTTAAACTGCTGACAGAACAAGAGGTTTGAGGTGAAGGGGTCTACTCGTTGCTATCGCCTTTGATGAACGCTTCCGTCATCTCAAGACAGACATTGTCGCGGAACTGCTTGGGCGGCGTCTTGAAGAAATAGGAAGAAGGGCCAACAATGGGGCCGCTCAGTTTGCGGTCGAGGGCCAGCTTGGCACAGCGCACAGCGTCAATCATCACGCCGGCGGAGTTAGGACTATCCCACACTTCCAGCTTTGTCTCCACATTGAGCGGTACATCGCCAAAGGTGGTGCCTTCCATGCGGATATAGCACCACTTGCGGTCGGTCAGCCAGGGCACATGGTCGCTGGGGCCAACGTGCACGTTTTCAGCGCCCAAGTCGTAAGGGATCATACTGGTGACTGCACCGGTCTTGGAAATCTTCTTGCTCTCGAGACGCTCTCGTTCGAGCATGTTGAGAAAATCGGTGTTCCCGCCGAAGTTGAGCTGGTAGGTATGATCGATCCGCACCCCACGGTCTACGAACAGACTGGTGATGGCGCGATGCAAGATCGTCGCACCAACCTGGGATTTGATATCATCGCCCAGGATTGGCAGCTTGGCGTCTTGAAAGCGCTTACTCCAGTATTCGCTGGATGCGATGAACACCGGGATACCGTTCACAAAAGCGCAGCCGGCTTCGATAGTCTGCTCCACATACCATTTGGTAGCCATCTCAGAGCCGACCGGTAGGAAGTTGAGCACTACATCGGTCTTGGTCTCTTTGAGCAGACCCACAATATCGGCGGTGGGGCCAGGCGCCTTTTCGATCACTTCGGACAGGTATTTTCCCAGGCCGTCGTGAGTCATCCCGCGCACAACGGGCACGTTCATTTTGGGTACATCAGTGAACTTGTATGTATTATTCGGAACCGCAAAAATGGCCTCCGAAATATCCTTCCCGACCTTGGCCGCACTGATATCAATACCGAGCGTAAACTCAATATCGTTGATGTGATACCCGCCCAGGTTAACGTGCATCAGGCCGGGGACAGTGTCGGTATCTTTTGCATTACGGTAGTAGTGAACACCCTGCACCAACGATGATGCACAGTTCCCCACACCGATGATAGCGACACGTACTTTTTTAGTTGCCATGAAATATACTCCTTACCAATTTAGATTGCAATTTTCTATTAGAGGATCGTTTTCCTCAACAATGCCTTTTGTATAAGCCCTGTATTGTATAATAATACTACTTTATTCTCTGAGACCAACCATGACCTTATCTAAAAAAACCTCAAGCTTGGACCGTATACCCGCAGTCATACGCGGACTTGGGTCTGCTCCCGATATAAGGGAGTTTTTGCAGCGTCTGACAGCTGCCGCCATGGAACTAACCGGTAGTGCATCTGCCTCAGTTCTGGAATTTGACCAGTCGTCCAACGCTTTGCGTTTTGTGGCTGCGCCCTGGTTTTGGAAACAACTTCTAAAGGATGTTATTGTACCTTTGGAAGGAAGCATAGCAGGTTGGGTCTTTGCTAACAAAAAATCACAAAACATTCAAAATGCGGCAAATGATCCCCGCCATTTCAAGACGGTAGACCAGACAACAAATTTTACAACTTCTACGTTACTGGCTGTACCGATGGAACATAAAGGGAATACGATCGGTGTACTCGAAGTGGTCAATAAAGCAGGCAACGCTCATTATACCGAGGATGATCTCACAATTCTAGAGATACTGGCCTTATTCGCCGCGATGGCGCTATGGAACGCCAAGTTGGAACAGAAAATCAAAGGCACGCACGACGATCTTGCAGAACTTGACCGCCTAAAGAGTAACTTTATCGGCATCACCTCGCACGAATTGCGCACTCCACTTGGTCTGATCCTTGGACATGCCACTTTCCTGAAAGAGATAATTGCCGAAGAGCACCGCGAGCCAATGGAGACTATCATCCGCAATGCCACCCGGCTCAAGGAGATCATCGAAAGCCTGACAGATGTCGATAACTATGAAACCGGGGTTGCCCGCATTCGTCAAAAAACGATATTGATCTCACGCATTGTAAAAGAAGTAGTTATCTCCTTCCAAGATATGGCGGCCAGCAAAAATATTACCCTGCAGACAGATATTAAGGATGAAGATTTACAAGTAGAAGCCGATGCCAATAAAATTACGGTTGCCATCAGCAATCTGGTACGCAATGCCATCACATTTACGAACGAAGGTGGTCACGTGATGGTTACAGTTGAGTCGGTAACCGGCCATGTCCAAATCTCTGTAAAAGATAATGGGATCGGCATTCCTACCGCTGACCTCTCGCATGTATTTGATCGTTTCTTCCAGGTCGAGTCGCATCTCACAAGGCGTCATACAGGCATGGGACTGGGACTCTCAGTTGCCAAGACCATGATCGAAATGCATGGCGGCCGCATCTGGGTCGAAAGTGTTGAAGGCAAAGGCAGCACCTTTAGTTTCCTCCTGCCCTTGCGACCTTCAAATGCCAAATCCACCGAACAAGCTTTTATAACCTGAGCGCATGGAATCACGCTTCGTAATTGCCGGTCTCCTACGACGCGAATACGTGTTGCCCCCGGTCGGTCATCCTTTGCTGGATGCGCCGGGAGGTAACCTGCTCTACGCGGCAGGCGGACTGCGCGTCTGGGAGTCAGAGATCGGCTTATTAGGGCGTGTCGGTGAAGACTATCCTCTCCAGTGGCGGCGGGATATTGAAGCTCGTGGATTCGACACGCAAGGCCTGAAGGTTTTGCCCGGCAGCCTGGATTTGCGCAGCTTCCGTACCTACTCGGACGCCTTTGAACAGAGTCGCAATAACCCGGTTTCGCACTTCGCACGCCGGCAACTGGCCTTTCCAAAAGCGCTGTTGGGGTATCAACCGCCAGACTCTCAGGACAATCCGCGTAAACCGCAGCCAGATGTGCCTACTGTCAGTGATATTCCAAAGGATTATCTGGCAGCCAGCGCCATACACCTCTGCCCGATGAACTTCACCAGCCAGGGACAATTACTGAGCGCATTCAAGGCCGGACTGGCAACCACGGTCACGCTGGACCCCGAAGCTGCCTACATGAACCCCGATTTTCTCAAAGACCTGCGCGAATTGCTCAACGGGCTGACAGCCTTTCTGCCCTCTCAGGAGGAGTTGCAGGCTTTATTCTGGGGCAAAACCAATGACCTGTGGGAGATGGCAGAAGAATTGGGTAGTTATGGCTGCGAGTTAGTTGTTATCAAACGAGGTGGGCAGGGACAGTGGTTGTACGATGCCATGGGCAAGCACCGCTGGGAGATCCCGGCATACTCATCGCGCAAGACTGACCCAACTGGCGCAGGTGATGCCTTCTGTGGCGGTTTCCTGGCGGGCTATCGCAAAAACTATGACCCACTGGAAGCTGCGCTGCATGGTAACGTCTCTGCTTCACTCAACGTGGAAGGCAGTGGCGCATTTCACCCGCTGGAAGTAATGCCAAGGCTGGCACAGGCGCGCCTGGAAGCGTTGCGAGATTTAGCGCACGAGGTATGAACATGAAAGCATTCATAAAACACCTGCTCGACCTGGCAGTAGAAATCCAGCAAATCCCGGCGCCGACCTTTGCCGAATCCAAACGGGCACAATTTGTTCAAGGATTGTTCGAAACCGAAGGTTTGCAAGACATCTCAATTGATAGCGTAGATAACGTTTATGCGCGCCTGCCGGGGAAAGGCCAGGCCAGGCCGCTAATTGTCAGCGCGCACCTGGATACCGTGTTTCCTGTCGAAACAGACTTGACCACTTCCCACCGCAAGGGACAAATTATTGGACCGGGAATTGGCGATAATTCTCTGGGAGTGGCAGCGTTGATTGGTTTGGTGTGGCTGTTGCGTGAGCGCAAAATATCCCTGCCGGGCGATCTGTGGTTGGTGGCAAATGTTTGTGAGGAGGGATTGGGCGATTTGTGCGGGATGCGCGCCGTGGTGGATCGGTTTGGGGCAGATGTGCATGCCTACCTCATCATAGAAGGCTTATCGCTGGGCTATGTCCAGCACCGGGCTTTGGGCGTACAGCGTTACCGCATCACGGCCAAGACAACTGGTGGGCATTCCTGGTCTGATTACGGGCAACCTTCGGCTCTGCATGAAATCTCTGCACTGGTAACAAAGCTGACGGCCATCCCCCTGCCAAGCGAGCCGCGCACAACCATGAACGTAGGTCGCATGGGCGGCGGCACGTCGATCAACGCGATTGCGGCGGATGCCTGGCTGGAGTTGGATTTGCGCTCTGAAAGCCCGCAGGCTTTAACGGAACTGGCGCGCAGGGTGGAACGATTGATTGAAACGGCCAGTAGGCCCGAGGTCCGGATGGAAGCGAAAGTGATCGGGCAGCGTCCTGCCGGGGATTTGCCCGCCAAACATCCCCTGGTCAGGTTGGCCGAAGATTGTCTGAAAGAACAGGGTATACAGCCGAAGTTGATGATTGGCTCAACAGATGCCAATGTGCCGCTCAGCCGCGGTCTGCCGGCGGTGGTTCTGGGTGTGACGAACGGCGCCGGGGCACATACTACTGGCGAGTTCATCAATACCGAGCCGGTGGGGCGTGGTATGCAGCAGTTGCTTCAATTTGTGGATAGAGTGTGGAAAAGTGGATAACAAGATGGGGTGAGTACTTTTTCCCTGAAACGAGC
>Ga0209536_100010079_pt1 | contig 13972 bp, 15 predicted proteins | sample DeeMarSeWOR28_12_FD_187461 | JGI IMG/M metagenome (GOLD analysis project Ga0209536, IMG submission 187461) | Marine sediment microbial communities from White Oak River estuary, North Carolina - WOR-2-8_12 (SPAdes) (version 2) | ecosystem: Environmental > Aquatic > Marine > Intertidal zone >...
AGGCCATAAAAGATTACCAAAAAAAGAAAGAAAAGAAATAATCTAAATTTTTCATTTTAGACGTCTAACATTGTTTCTAGTCTGATGTTTCTTTTTGAAAACAATATTGTCTAAGAAACCCTAATTTGCTTGTTACAAATTCTTAGAGTTTTTAATTAATCTAAAAGTAAATAAAGGTAATCTATGATATTTACGCCAACAAATATTAAAGAATCTGCTGATGGTGTTACACGTGAAGAATATGCATAAAAGAATTTTACCCGCGGTTTTGGTTTCTTTTTTAGTTATTTCGATTTTTACGTTTAGTCTGGTGCAACTTTCCCCTGTTTGTGCCCAAGGTCAGAATGCATCCCTTACAGGTACAATTTTTGATCAAGGTGTGGATAATGATGGCGATGGAATATACGACTCGTTAGAAATCGGAGTCCAAGTTGATGTTGTTACTGCAGGACTATTCAATGTTGAAGTATCTGGGCTTTATGATTCCCATTCCAGTTTAACCATTTCAAACCAGAACTCCACACTGCTTGATGCTGGGGTTCAGACAGTATTTGTACCCCTAACAGGTACAACCATATATACTTCAAAAATCAATCCTACCAACATTACCACAATAATACTCTATAACGAATTTGGTACCCAGCTTGATTCATTGTCAGGGGTATCTTTGTCTAACGACTATTTCTACTTTGATTTTGGGGTGACTCCTGCCCGTCTTACGAGTACAATCTCAGATGAAGGTCTAGATACTGATGATGATGGCTATTTTGATATCCTTCGTTTAGGTGTGCAGGTTGATGTGTCTATCGCGGGATCATATACCGTGGATGCTGGTGGGATTTATGATCCATCATATAACTCGGTTAGCGTCTTGACAAAAAATACCACTTATCTAAATTTGGGGGTTCATTTCGTTTATCTCTCTCTAAATGGAACGGAAATCTATACCGCTGTTGTTAATCCTACTACGATTGCGAGCATCTTTCTATATGACACATCTAATACAACTCTAAGCGAGTTACATGATCTCGCATTACCCACTTCATATACGTATGATCAATTTCAACGTCCACCTACCGAAGCCAAATTCACTGAAATAGAACGAAAAATAACTTTGAATCAAGAGGGGAGTATCTACGTGGCTAACACTTATCGATTAACTAACTTGGGTTTTTCAACTAATATTCTTGAAATTGGTATCCCTGAAGATTCCTACGATGTTACTGTTCGCGATGAGATGGGCACGTTAAATGTGGAAACTGAAAACGCAGTATTATTAGTGAATTTAAGATCAGTTTTAGACCAAAATGCTACCGGCTCAATTTATGTATTTTATTTTCTTCCATGGGAAACCTATGTTAATCAACAAAATGGAGTCGAATATACTACAAAGTTTTCCTTTTATGAACAATTTAACACAACTATCGGTAAGTTGAAAGTTAATGTAATTCTACCGAACGGTGCTGAATTCAAATCCGCTACTGTAGTCCCACAAAGCACCGAAAAAAATGGTTTTCAAGAGACCATAATGTTCGAATTTTCTGATGTAACTCCATCGCAAAATCTGAACTTCGAAATCAATTACAAGTATCTAACCTTCTGGTCTTCGTTCTATCCAACTATCTGGATAGGAATCCTATCTTTCGTTGGATTAGTAGTAGCCTTTTTCTGGAAAATGCCAAAACCTTCAGTGGGTCCTATAATTCCTGTTCAACCAAAAGCCCTTAGAAGTTTCATTGAAACATATGAAGAAAAAACAAGGATTCGATCAGAACTTGAATCATTAAATGAACGACTAAAGAAAGGAAAAATTCCTCGACGTAGATACAAAGTTAGAAAAAAAATGTTAGATGGACGGATGTCTAGTATTTCCAGGAACATTTCTTCTCTCAGCGAACAAATACGATCTGCTGGTTCCAAGTACGCAAAAATGATTAAACAACTTGAAGTTGCTGAATTAAAACTTAAAAGTACAGAAAAAGATCTAGAAAGGCTTGAATTAAGATATAAGAACTCACAAATCTCTAAAATTGAATACGTAAAGCTTTTTGAAGAATATCAAAGCAAAATTGAAGATGCCGAAGTGACCATCGATGGAGTTCTTTTAAGACTCCGCGACTAGTCTTTTTTACAAAACGTTTTTATTTGTTTGATTCATTTTGATTAAAATCTGAAAATGGAGTTGAATAACTAATGGTTGAAATAATCGTCGATCTTGACAAATGTAATGGATGCGAAACATGTGTTGACACCTGTCCTGTTAGTGTTTATGAAATGAAAGACGGAAAGTCTGTAGCCGTAAACATTGACGACTGTCTCGTTTGCAGAGCATGCGAGATGCAGTGTCCAGAAGGCGCAATCCAAGTAATCGAATAAACTAGCCCCTCGGTTCGGTTATTCCATTTTTGGGGTAATAACTAGGTTCCCCAAAATTTTCTCTATTTTCAATAAATTTTTTCAACATCACGTTGTGACTAAAATTATAACCTGATTTTCTTTAATCAATTTTTAAATCATTTAATAGTATATAGAAGATACAATCTTCAAAGTTGATTTGTTTAGTTCTCTAGTAACATTCCAAATAATCCAAATTCGATTATTCGGTTTCTATTATACATTGAAGGAATTAGTTAATTAAATGGTTATACAGATATAAATAATAGTTAAAATTATAACAACTACAAAATAGCTTTTTAACCAATGAAATTCTAATAGCCTTTTTCCCAAAGAAGAAAAACTCTTCGTTACTTTTAATATCTGATACCATAGATAAAAGGTTAGGGAGAACAGATCTTTATGAAAAACGACGATTACGCATCAATACCAACGAAATGTTTCGGATGTGGTAAGAACCAGTTTCGATTAACTAGAATGGAAGGAAGTGAAGTCCTAGCTGAATGTGTATTTTGCGGCCATTCACACACCCTAGATTCAATTTTGGAAGAAAAAGCACAAATTCCTATAGTTATTTGGTTTTCGGCTCCAAAGGATCTTGAGCGGTGTGATGTTTGTCGTTCTCCATTAAAGATTTGGGACATTAGCTATGATGGTCATAGTGCTCGTAGTCAATGTAGTAAATGTGGTTTAACTCATACTTTTAAGAAGTATCGTTTGAGGGGATGGAAATTGGTTAGAGTTACACGTACCGTTGATGATGAGTTTGTGAACATTGTTTCTAATTCAAATCTAATTGAGATTAATGGAATCGGATTAAAGAGATCTGAACTTCTTTCTCTTGCTGGTGTTAAGAATATTTCAGATCTAGCTAATTCTTCAATCTTGATTTTATCTTCCAAAACTGGAATTTCTAAGAAATTATTGTCGAAATGGATAACACAAGCAAAAAAGATCACTACTTAAAATCTTAGGATATTAAGTTTAAGAAGACAGTGCATTTATTTTTAGTGATATTTATAGATTTTTTTATTATTATGCTTATCCAAGCATTTAAAAGTAAATCTCTTCTAAAATATTTACTTGGGGATACTAGAGTGAAATTTATTGATTTAATAGATGAAGATGTTTTTGCTCAAGGACAGAAAATTGGAGTAGTAAAAGATGTCTACATTGATTCTGAAAAATGGGAAATAACTCATTTTGAAATACAGTTGACAAAAGAAGCGGCATTTGAAATTTTGGGAGCAAAAACACCAATTAGGAACAGTTTATCAATTTCTGCACTAAGAAAAGGAACCGCTTGTTGCACTGACAAAGGAATAGAAATCAAATTCTCAAAAGCACAGTTACACATCTATTTAAGACCTCCAGAGTAATTTCTATATTATTTTTCTTTAAGTAACCAACAAAGAGTTAAAAATAGATGCTAGTGGTTTAAAATGGATTTAGTTCAATTCGCAATTGGTCTTATTATGATTTTGATTGGCATTGCAATAATAATTAGTCCAGAACTTGCTACTGTTATTGCTGCGGTTTTAGTGATTTTAGGAGCCGTAGCAACTTATGATGCAGTTTATGGAACAAAAGCCTGACCTTTTGAGTATTAATCAGCCTGCACCTTATTACAGTTTTTTTCATAAAATCATTATGACAAATGTCTTAAGGATGACCTACAAAATACTAAATTGGTGATAGTATGGATCTTGGAGGAATATTAACAGAATTCGTTTCTGATGTAGTGTCTGCTCTACCCGCTATAATTGCTGCAGTTTTGGTGGTTATCATTGGATATGTAGTTGGGAAATTTCTTGGACGAACTGTAAATAAACTTGTCGAAAATATGGGACTTGAAAAGACTTTTGATGAAACTGATACAGGAAAAGCCTTTAAAAAATCTGGAATGGATTTGTCTTCATTTATTGGTGGTGTAGTAACTGCTTTTATAATAGTCATTTCTGTGGTTCTGGCTATACAAATATTGAACATTGGTGGAACAGTAGGAACTTTCTTGGTAGATGTTGCAGGTTATTTGCCTAGACTTTTGGGTGGAGTTGTAATCATAGTATTGGGAACAGTACTTGTTGGATTTTTGTCAACTCTTGTAGGTGACACTTTGAAACCCGTATTCCCAAAAGCTAAATCAGAAATTGCTGACATGCTCAAGAATCTGCTGCAGATCGGATTAATTGCGGTAATCTTGTTGATGGCTCTTGACATCATGCTGCTCTCAGGAGATCTTGTGTATTCATTAATTCTTGGTTTTGTTATTATTGGGGCTGGAATTGCATTAACTGATGGTTTAATCAAATCTATAACCGATGATCATAAGGAGTTTGTACCTGTAGCAGGTTACGCAAAATTTGTGTTATATAGTATTTTCCTTATTATCGGGGCAGGTGCAATCTTTGCAACGTTCTCTGGAGTAACGACAGTAATTGCAAATATTTCTTGGGCTTTCGCGATAGCTATGGGTATTATGCTAGTTCCAGTAATATACAACTTAGCGAAGAAAATGACAAAAGAAGCTTAGAACCCGTCACTAATTTCCCCCTTTTTCTTTTTTTGTTTTTGTTAAACGAAATCTTAAACACAATTTCTTATCCTAATGGTATCTTTGTTAAAAAAATATTATAACAGAAGAAAAAATGTTTAATGCGCTTAAACAGAAAAGAAATAAATCCTAAACTTATATTGTGTGAACATATAATTTCATTTTGTAACAATTGAATCAACTTCAAACGGCTTGATTGTAATTTAAAATAGACCTTTTTAGTTGGTTTGGTTTTTTGTTGTTTGACAATTTCTGTCTAGGATATAAATCGAATAGGCTTTTTGCTGTTTTTATGTAGTTTATGAACTCTAAAGATTCTTTATTAATCAAGTATGGAAAAGGTAATTCGATTTTCTGGTAAAAGTTATTCATTATTCGAATTTTAAGAATTTTTTCTCCAAAACCAAAGATTTGTTCGATAGATTCTGAAAAGTCTTCAATTCGACATGGAATTTCTTTTTTGGGTAGCATATATTTTTTTTCTAAATAGTAATAAATAGTCTGTTTACAACCTTCTCCGATAGAATTGAATGTCTCATCTATGGCTGCCAATAAGCATTCTTCGAAGTTCATTGTTGTTTCGTGTCCTTAATCTTTTTATTTGAAATCCTTTTTACTCCAAAATTTCCGTGTTTCATCTTGGATTTGGAAATCTCCAATTTGGGGGTATCATACTGAAAATGGTTCTTGTATAAATACCAATTTGTTGTGTAAACCATCTTTGTTATCCCCAATTGTTGTTTTTGTGTTCAATAGTTGTTCTGTTTAACCACTATACATATTGTGTATTGTTACTTAATATACTAATTATTTCAGGGAGAGACATGTTATGAAAATCGATATGTGTCAAAAAAATAACATATTAGCTGTCTGAGGAAACAATTTAATCGCCAACTGTATGTTTCGCTGAAATAAATCAATGTGTCATGTTTTTTACAAAATTCAATGTAATTTAGGGATTTTCAGGCTATGAGAACTTGATTAATCTATAATCCATAAGAAAACTAAAAAATGTTTATTAAATCATACGATATAATACTGTTTGATGATTACGGATGCAAATATTATGATAGACATGTTCTCACCAATTCTTATGCAGCTAGGCCTTGGAGGACTTGGTGGTTTTTTCATTGGATATTTGCTAAAAAAAGTATTAAAATTTGCCTTAATCATTGGTGCTTTAACATTCATACTGACCTATTTTGCATACGAAAGTCACATACAGATTGATTATGTCCAATTGATTTCACGTTTGGAGCAACTTGCTACTCCAATCTATAACTTTCTCTATCCATTGATATCCCAAATTCCGGCAATAGGAAGTCTAGTTATTGGAGCAGTAATAGGCTTCACTAAAAGTTAAATCTTGAACGTACGGAAATTTTTAATCATGTTCGCAATAAGTATTTTGTTATTTTTTTTATGATTTATTTTCTAGATGCCTTTTTACAATTCAAAAATTAATTTTAAAGTAATATTCCAGGTTCATAAACACTAAATTATTTCTATAACACACTACTTTCAAATGTTAAGCATATTTATTTTTATAGCATCATTCATTGGTTTGTTTTCCATCACTTTGATGATTCCAAACATTCCTCCAGGGAGTCTGTTAGTGGATCTTTTTAGAAACACCCAAACAAGTAACATGATAGCTGGAATTTCGGTAGATCATATATTCATAGCGACAATAAATGGAATAGTTTGGGGAGTAATAATCTTAATAATTTATTCTTATTGCAGGGGTCCTCAAAAAGATAAAAAGAATCTCCCCGTATGGATTCCTGGGTATACAACATCACGAAGTTCTAAAGAATAAATTTTTCTAAATTTTATATTGATTTTAAAATTTAAAAATATCTATGTTTAGTGGATCTTGAGTAATTATCTCTAATATATTTAATACATTAGAAAAATGGATAAAGATTTTAATCTTGGTCAAGAAATTATGATCTTTGTTGCGCTATTTTTATTTTTTATAGCTTTTACTGGAATGTATCGATGCTTTGTTAATTTGTTTTATTTGGAGCATATTTGGGATTAGATTTAACTTTTAATTAATATAGAATTGCTGGTATTCTTTGTTTATCTTCTTCATCAATTGGAAGCATGGTTTGTAATTCTCTGAAATATTTAATAACTGTTAATCCTTTTTCAGTTAATTCATAGACTATTCGTTCTTTCTTTAGAATTTTTTCCGCTATAAGCTCTTGTTGAATAAGAAAGTCCAAATACTCCTTTAGAACACTGCAATTCACGTTAGCTTTATACATTATATGTGTAAGTTTAAGTGGACCTTTTTGGGCTAAAATTTTCAGTATATCTAAATGCATTTCCATTTTTGATCTTCGCATATACTTTAACCTCGTTTTAATATTTATTTTGAATTTTTTGCATAACATTTAGCCGATTATAAAATGCTGTTATCATATCATCAATTAAAATTGTCTGTAATTGACTGTTTAATGATTGTATTTCTTTTTGAAATGTGTTTATCATAACTTTTTTGAGTCTATTACGTTTTTGTATTAAAGGAGTATTTTCCATTTTATTCTCTCCTAATCCATTGATGTCTTCATTATTTTCAATGTTTAATTAACTTATGAATAAGAAATATTGATTTGTAATCCACATTTTCGAAATTTCTCAGCCAGAACTGTTTTTGAAATGAAACAATAACAATTGATGTAAGTTTGGGAGAATTAATTATGTAATGTATAAATTTTCATTTTCAGGCTTGACAGAAAATGCAATTTTAACATCCATGGATTTTTGATTTTTTTTACCTGAAAGCAATTTATAAGCTGTTAGTCCTTTTCCGCTTAACAAATAACGCTGTTTTTTATCCTTTTTTATTAAATCATTCAAATTGTCAAGATGGTAAATGCATCTACCGAGGCTGACGCTTAACAAATTCGAAAGTTCTGATGAACTGAGAGCTCCGTTAGCCTTTAAAAGTTCGAGTATGCAACATCTAAGAGGATGTTTTAGAGAAAAATACAGTTCTCCTTGACTTCCTTTTAATTTCATCAGATTCACCAAAGACTACCGATAATTAATTAAATCTTGTTTTCACTTCTAAAGAATTATGAAGAAAGAATATTGATTATTATCATTGGTTAGAAAAAGCCTTTGATTTTTCTTTAGCACTAGGTTTTCTTATTTTGTTAAAAAATTAGTGGGACCATTAGTTGTTTTTTTATCTTCTAATTAGTGACTTTTTTTGATGTCTTTATCGAATTTTTTGTTCTAGGTTGAGCATGTTGCCTTTTTTAAAGCCCATGGCATGATAGAATTGTATGAGATCCCAGCGATCCCAGCTTACCAATGTGTAAATAATATTTACTCCCTCGATATCGCGCTTTCCCTCTTTTATTTCAGGCCTTTTTTCTGTTCCGCTGCGTTTTAAAACCTTTACTAGTTCATTAAATAATAATTTTCCTACGCCTTGTCTTTGGTAAACTGGATCCACTCCAATTTGGTCAATCCAACCAACTGAATCTGGGACTCCAAACTGCCATCCGCTAACAAAACCTAGTATAAAACCAACAACTTTTCCATCAATTTCTGCTACTAATGCAGGACGCGGATAAATATCAGAATATAAAATCTTCCTTTTCCAGAATTCACGTCTTTCTTTTCCAAAAATCTTTTTGTCGATTTTGACCACTGAATTGAGATCATCATCACATAAAACTCTGATTCTAGGATTTTTTATAATATTACCCCCATATAATAATAATCAATTTAGAAAGATAAGCTTTTTTAGCTGTATTTTTTACGGGAAAGGATTTCGAGCTGGTCAAGCACTTAAATGAAGATTTAGTTTTACTCAGAAATTAATCGAGAAAATCATATGGTTATTCATAAAATTGGATGATTTTAGAACTAATATTATTGAATTTAATCTGTCTAAACCCGAATCAAAATTCATAATGTTTTTATATTTCAACTGATGTTGCTAGTGACATTAATAGAGGAGATAAAATGAGTATTATTAAGACATCTAGAACAGTAGGCGTTCCTAGAGGTCTTCTTAAATTCTTAGTTCTAAAGATGATTAACGAAAAACCTATGTCTGGAGCAGAAATTGTGGAAGAAATCGAAAAACAAACTGGAAGCTGGAAACCCAGTTCAGGATCAATTTATCCACTCTTAGCTCGATTACACAAAAAAGGTTTGACCAAAGAATTACCCACGGATGAACTAGGTTTTAAACGATACACTTTTACTGATGAGGGGAAAAAATTTTTTGAGAAGCAACGAGCCTTTGGAAAAGATTTCATAAAAAGAATTGAATTCCTTGCACCTATGCTAGTAGGTGGTTTTGAAATTGAAGAAGATAATGAAAGATTTCGAAAGTCAAAAAGTTCTGCAAAAAACTTACTAAAATCGTTTATTATATTACGCCAAAATTCTGATAAACTTTCAGAAAATGACGTTGAAGAACTTTCAGCTATCCTAAATGATTGTAATAATAAAATTAGAAAAATTGTAAATAAAATAAATGATACTTAATTTTTGAATTTTTAATTTTTTATTGGTTGAATGGAAAATAAGAATAAATGGTGAATATTTTGGGTATAAAATCTAGCTTTTTGATTGCATGGCGGTCATTGTCTAGAAGAAAGACAAAGAACCTTAGTGCAATTTTGGCAGTAACTTTAGGCGTTACATTACTTGTTGGAATTACAATAACAACTGATACTTTAGAAAACGCTTTCATAACAAGTATTCTTCAAGGAGAAGGAGAAGTCGACCTTAGAGTATTAAATGTCACTCGAGGAGGATACCTAAGCAGCATAGATCAAGATACAATAAAAAATCTTGTTCCTGATGCATTAGGAATAATGCCCGAATTATCGATTGATCTGCCTGCATTAATCTCGAGTCAATTTGATCCAAAAATGACACTTTCCGGAATTCCAATAGATTATCCAGATGCATTTGGCGCTTTTTTTGATTGGAAAACTGGAGAACAAATGGACATAAACACTCTCTTAGCCGATAATAAAAGCATTTTACTATCCAGTAGTCAAGCAGAAACATTTGGAATAAGCGAAGATACACCTTTACCTCTAACTCTAACCACCGAATTCACTAACCTTTCAACCCTTGTTACACCACCCATTGTTCCTTTATCTGGATGGGCAATTAATGCTAACCTCACAAATACCAATCACGTTCTAAACAGCACGGATTCTAGTTTAAGGCTTGAAATTCAACCAGCTAACTTCACAAGTATGGTTACAGTTTTCACAATTAACTGCCCACAATTAAATTTGTCAAATTATGATTATGTTAACGTAACCGCGACAGGAACATATAACACAGGTGTTCTGCTAGGTTTCTCTTTAGAGGATCAAACCACCTTTGATGTGTCAAACTGGACTGATGTTATTACACTTGATAATTCAACTTTTAATCTAACTCCCTATGCTGGAAGATTCCTTAGAGGAGACGCTTATATTGCAATAATAAGTTTTGATGGAACACCAGCTACGATTGAAATATCAGAAATCGCCTTTGAGACTGTAACTCCAAATGGCATACAAAGAGTACCTATTATTCAATTTAATCCTGAAATTTCTAAAGTAGAAATGAATGTAGTTGACATTTTTGATTCTAACCGTCCAGGAATTGGTTCCCAATACTCAGGAGGCATAATCAGATTAACTGATCTACAAAATTGGTTAAGTCTAAAGGACCCAAAGAGAGACACAGATATAATCAGTACATTTCTAGTTAGCTACAAAGCAGATCACTTCATTTTAGAAATAGACGAAGATTTCTTGCGAAATAAACTCAAGGAGGTAGAGAACTCAATTCCAGAAGACACTGATCCGCAAACAGGAAATACCCAAAAAATTTACCAAGTTATTTCAAATCGACTTGATTTCATTAGTTTTGCTGGATTTTTCATCACATTAATGAGCACAATGTTAACCGCTTTAGGTTTTCTAATTACATTAACCGGAATTTTGTTAATCACCAATGTCCAACTTATGAGTGTTGAAGATAGAGAGTTCCAAACAGGAGTTCTCCGAGCAGTAGGTGCTAATCGAAACGGAATTTTTCAGTCAATAATCATTGAAAACTTATTCCAAGGAATTATCGGAGGAATTGTAGGACTATTTGGTGGATTAGCTTTTGGCCAAGCTGTTGCAATGTATCTTGTAGGCCTATTTGGAACAGGAGAACTGAGTGTTCAACCAGTTGTTTCTCAAGAGGCAGTTATTTTATCTGTAATAATAGGTGTAGTTTTAAGTATTATAACCGGAATTCTTCCAGCTTTAAGAGCGTCAAGAGTTAAAATCGTAGAAGCTTTACGTGGAATAAAAGTAGAATTTAAAGAAAAATCAAGTCGCAACTTAGCAGCATTAGGAGTTTTAATGATTGCAGGCGGAATCATTCTTCTGTTAAATAACGGAATAATCGAAGAATCCAATCAAGTCTTCTGGACAAGTGAGGGATGGAACACCCTCAATGAATGGAGATCTCTTATGATGGGCTTTGGTCTATTAACTGGAGGTCTCGGACTTGTTCTCTCAAAATTCGTGGACAGAGTTAAAGCTTTCAACATTGCAGCAATTACCCTTTGGGGTATTCCCTCAATACTATTTATTGTAGCTATGGGTAATTGGGTAACCGACATAACAGGTTTATCAATTGATATCCTAATTTTGGGAATTATAGAAATAATGATTGGGTCAATCCTATTTGTTGCACTTAATCTACCCATTTTAATGCGAGGATTGAGGAATATTTTAATAAAATTAAGGGGAGTAAAAGGTGTAGCCCAAATATCTCCATCATTAATTTCATCACATATTACTCGCTCTACGTTAACATTTGCCATTTTTGCAGTTATATTGACTCTAAATGTGTTGGTTGCAACATTGATTCCTACAAGCTTAGGGACTGCAATTCAACTTGAAGAAGACAGCAATGGAGTTGATATGGTGATATTTCTAAACAAACCCGAAGCAATAATCATTGGTACTTCATTTACAAACGAAGTTTACAAACTTGATGATCGAATAACAGATATAATCGGTTTTAAAACTTTCAGACCTGGTCAGGACTTTACAAAGTTTGTTGCATTGGTAGATCCAAGTTCTCCAGATTTTGATCGTGCTACAGGATTTCTTCCAATTGGAATTGGTGAATTTAAAGCCGAACAAATTAGAGGTAATGCTTCAAATTATTCAGATCCTGGTTGGCGTTATCCATTTTATCTAAGTGATCTTCCTGATGGTGTTCGTGAATCTTCTGTTTCAGACCTTTCTGATGATGAATTGCAGGTGTTATCTAAGAAAGCTTGGGACAGCTTCTTTAATAACAAATTTGAGATGGCAGCTTACAATGTTACGTCTGGTTTACTTTCCATATTTTCTGGAGAGACTGATCTTTCTGAACTAGAGATAGGTGGCGGAGATGGACCAGGATTTGCTGGTGGTTCAGAAGAAGATCCGCTTGAAGATGTTGAAACCTTGAAGGATGATGAGGGAAATATAATCAAGAATCCTATAGTTTTCACTGACTCGTTTATTTTGCCTCTTGGAATGCAAATCTGGATACCAATGAATACTTCAGCAAATGGCTTCCCAAACTATCAAGCTTTTACTATTGGGGGAAGTCTTGACAATCAACGTGCAGGAGGATTTCCATTAGCAGCTAGTCTATCAATAGGGTCAGGTGAAATGGATTTTCAATCACTTTTAGGAACTATATATCTACCAGAGTATTGGTCAAACCAAACAAATTATCTAGGTGAAGCGGATGGGAAAACACTAATTTCCAGAGAAGAAGATCAATACAACGCTTATTTGATAAAAACCAATCTTCCTATTGATGATCTTCAAATTGAAGATATAGCCCAAAAAATTGAAGATTTTACAAACACAAACGGTGAAGGGTATCGTTATCTAGCGGATGACAACTTCTTTGTTGCAAGCTCTAGTCGAACCTACTCTAGAATTGAATCAACATTAGAACTTACAGATAGAATTGGATCTTTCCTGCAAATCTACGTTACATTTGGGTTAGTAATTGGAGCCGTAGGCATGGGAGTTATCTCAGTTCGAAATGTTTCTGAAAGAAAACGGGAAATTGGAATGATGAGAGCTATAGGATTTCCTAGAGCACAAGTGATTCTTTCAGTTCTCCTTGAGCTCGTTGTTCTTGGAATAATCGGATTACTAATTGGAACTGCAAACGGATTGCTTGTAAGTGTAGGTTTTGCAAACATGCAAGGTGTAACCCTAGTAATTCCTTGGGAAGAAATCGGACTGTATCTTTCAATAATTGTACTAATAGCTCTAGGTTCTGGGGCACTCCCAGCGCTTGTGGCTTCAAGAATCCCCCCAGCAGAAGCACTGAGGTATGTAGGATGAAAAAACCAAATCAAAACATTAAATCTTCATCTCAAAAACCAATCCTTCTAATTTCAAAGCTACACAAAAAATACAACGAAGGAAAACCCAATGAAGTTCATGCTCTTAAAGGAATTGAATTATCTGTAAAAAAAGGAGATATGATGGCAATAATGGGTGCCTCAGGATGTGGGAAGACAACTCTATTAAATATGATCGGTCATCTAGACAAAAGCTCTTCTGGGAGTATAATAATTGATGAAGTAGACACATCGTTACTTTCCGACAGTAAAATGACTGCTTTTCGTCGTGACAAAATTGGATTCATTTTCCAACTTTTCAATCTCTTTCCATTCTTAACTGCCGTTGAAAACGTTGAAACACCATTGTTACTTAGTGGAATCCGGTCTGGTTTAGCTAGAGAACAAGCCAAGATGTTATTACGCGAACTAGGAATGGGGGATAGACTTTATCATCTTCCTACAGAACTTTCTGGAGGTCAACAACAAAGAGTGGCCGTAGCACGTGCATTAATAAATCAACCTGCTATTATCTTGGGGGATGAACCAACTGGAGATTTAGATTCCGCTACAAGTGCTGAAGTTATGGATCTATTTCGTCGAATAAACCGAATCAATCAACAAACCCT
>Ga0209536_100010080_pt1 | contig 13972 bp, 10 predicted proteins | sample DeeMarSeWOR28_12_FD_187461 | JGI IMG/M metagenome (GOLD analysis project Ga0209536, IMG submission 187461) | Marine sediment microbial communities from White Oak River estuary, North Carolina - WOR-2-8_12 (SPAdes) (version 2) | ecosystem: Environmental > Aquatic > Marine > Intertidal zone >...
GTCGAGTCGTTTGCCGGGTCCCGCCTCGGCAATCAGCTTGGCCACGGCTGTGCGGAGCTCGGCCTCGGCAGCCGGCCGGTCCGGGACCAGCGACTCTGCCGCGGCCAACTCGGCCAGCCGCGCACCCTCCGGCCGCTCGCGCCAGCGCTCGACGAGCTGCGCGGTGGTCAGCGAAGGCTCCGCCGTGGCGGTCTCGATCAGCTCCACGAGCACGTCGATGCCCCGCGTCGGCAAGCTGCGCAGCGCGTCGATCTCGCCGACCGACCTGGCGCAGCCTGGATGATGCAGCACCAGCATGATCGCCTGCGTCAGCAGGGACTTGCGACCGGCGCTCAGGCGACGCGCCGGCTGTGCCCCGGGACGTCGCCGCTGTCCGGGGGCGCTGCCCTCGAGCCCGAACAGCTCGAACAGGCGGCCCGCGGGCATGCGCACTTCCTCGGCCAGCCGCTCGACCAGCAGCTCGCGATAGATACCCTCCGGAACACGCTGGACCAGCGGCCGGGCCAGTTCGGCGAGCCGCGCACGACCGTCGACCGAGCCGAGCTCGACCTGTCCGGCAAGCTGGCCGACCAGGAACTCGGAAAGGGGCAGCGAGTCGGCCAACCGGGCCTCGAAGGCTTCCTTGCCCTCCGCGCCGACAAGCGAGTCCGGGTCCTGGCCCTCGGGCAGGAACATGAAGCGCAGCTGGCGCCCGTCACGCGCATGGCCGAGCGCGTTCTCGAGCGCCCGCCAGGCGGCGGTCCGGCCGGCACGGTCGCCGTCGAAGCAGAACACGACTTCGCTCGTGACCCGGAACAAGCGGTTCAGGTGCTCTGGCGTCGTCGCCGTGCCGAGTGTAGCGACGGCGTAGAGGATCCCGGCCTGGGCCAACCGGACGACATCCATGTAGCCCTCGACGACGAGCAGCCGGTCGACCTGGCGCAGCGCCTGCCGGGCCTCGTAGAGGCCGTAGAGCTCGCGGCCCTTGTGAAAGAGCGGCGTCTCCGGCGAATTCAGATACTTCGGCTCGCCCTGGTCGATGATCCGCCCACCGAAACCGATGGTCCTGCCGCGGATGTCGCGGATCGGGAACATCAGGCGGTCGCGAAACCGGTCGTAATGGCCGGCTTCACGACCGCTGCTGCGCTCGATGACGAGTCCGACCTCGTACAGTCGAGCGATGCGCTCCGGCGCGCCGCCGAAGCGCTTCAGCACGGAGTCCCACGCGTCCGGCGCATAGCCGATGGCGAACTGCACGCAGGTCTCCGAGTTGAGCCCGCGCTGCTTAACGTACTCGCGGGCGCGGGAAGACTCCCTGAGCGCGTCACGATAGAACTGGGCCACCTGGCCGAGCAGCGCGTACAGGTCCTCCCCGGGCCGCTCGCGTGCGCCGCGCCCGTCATCCTCGCGGGGCACGTCGAGCCCGAGACGCGAGGCAAGCTCTTCCACGGCGTCCGGGAATGGCAGCTTGTCGTGTTCCATCAGGAACCCGAGCGCCGTACCGTGGGCGCCGCAGCCGAAGCAGTGATAGAACTGCTTGTCCGGGCTCACCCAGAACGAGGGCGTCTTTTCATTGTGGAAGGGGCAGGGGGCCTTCCATTCGCGCCCGGCTTTCTTGAGCTGCACGCGGCTGCCCACCACCTCGACGATGTCGGTGCGGGCGAGCAGCTCGTCGATGAAGCTCTGTGGAATCAGGCCGGCCATGCGTGGAGTTCAGGTTGATCCGTCCGGGAGCATAGAGCATCGCAGGCCGCTTCGACCCCTCCGGGCCGCGTGACGCCCAGTCACACCTTGTCTCCGGGCGTGCCCTGCCGGTCGGGGACACCCCCGAGCAAGGCGGCACGCCGCCGCCGGCCTTGCGACGAGAGTTACCGGGCCTGGATCGGGTCAGCCGCTGAGGGCAGCCTTGATGCGGGCGGAGAGGGCGCCCATGTCGGTGCGGCCCTGCGCCTTGGGCTTCACGAAGCCCATCACCTTGCCCATGTCCTTCATGGAGGCGGCCCCGGTGGCGGCGACGGCTTCCCGGATGAGCGCGTCGACCTCGGCGTCGGTGAGCTGGGCCGGCAGGTAGTGCGAGAGCCAGGCGATCTCCGCGGACTCCTTGTCGGCAAGGTCCTGGCGGCCGCCGGCCTCGAACTGGGTCACCGAGTCCTTGCGCTGCTTGATCATCTTGTCGATGACCGAGAGCACCTGGGTGTCGTCGAGTTCGATGCGCTCGTCGACTTCGCGTTGCTTGATGCCAGCCTGGAGCATGCGAATCAGCCCGAGGCGATCTTTCTCGCCCGAGCGCATCGCGGTCTTCATGTCTTCGGTAATGCGGGCCTTCAGGGACATCGGGCCCGGCAATCAGCGCGCAGCGCGCATGCTGTCGCGTGACATCCGCTTGAGGTGCCGCTTCACCGCAGCCGCCTTCTTGCGTTTCCGTTCCTGGGTCGGCTTCTCGTAGAATTCGCGCCGGCGCAGCTCGGTCAGCACGCCGGCCTTTTCGCAGGCGCGCTTGAAGCGCCGCAGGGCGGCGTCGAAGTATTCATTCTCACGGATGCGGACGCTGGGCATTCGAACCTCGTATCGTACCTGTCACCACCCCGGTCCCCGCCGGGGAAAGAGCCGGAAAGTGTATTGATGTCCCGGGAAAAAATCAAAGCCATGGGAGGGGTCATGCCCTCCTCTGGCCCCTTTCAGGCGCCAGAGGAGGGCATGACCCCTCCGGCGAGGTGCTGCTGGGGTGATCGTCCGTGAGGGTTCTTGGCGTCGAATCCTCCTGTGACGAGACCGCCGTGGCCGTCTACGACGGCGCGAGGGGGCTCCTGGCCCATGAGGTATTCAGCCAGTTCGACCTGCACCGGGCCTGGGGAGGCGTGGTGCCCGAGCTGGCCGCCCGGGATCACATCCAGCGGCTGCTGCCCATGCTTCGTGAAACGCTGGCCGCAGCCGCGACGGCCCGGGACGACGTTGGCGGGGTGGCCTACACCGCCGGGCCGGGGCTGATCGGGGCATTGATGGTCGGCGCCTCCGTCGCGGCGGGTCTTGCGTACGCCTGGGGCGTGCCGGCGGTCGGCGTACACCATATGGAGGGCCATCTGCTTGCCCCCATGCTGGAACCGGACCCGCCGGCTTTTCCTTTTGTCGCCCTCCTGGTGTCCGGTGGCCACACGATGCTGGTGGAGGTGACCGGCGTCGGCCGCTACCGGATCCTGGGCGAATCACTCGATGATGCGGCGGGCGAAGCCTTCGACAAGACGGCCAAGCTGCTCGGCCTCGGCTACCCGGGAGGCGCGGCGCTCGCGGCACTCGCCGAGCGCGGCCGGCCGGGGATCTATGCGTTCCCCCGGCCGATGCTCGACCGGCCGGGCCTCGATTTCAGCTTCAGTGGCCTGAAGACGGCGGCGGTCGTGGCCGTCCGCGACCGACAGCCCGACGAGCAGGGACGGGCGGATCTCGCGCTCGGGTTCGAGGCCGCCGTCGTCGATACGCTGGTGGCCAAGGCGCTGCGCGCGCTCGACGAGACAGGGCACGACACCCTGATCGTGGCCGGCGGCGTCGGGGCGAACCGGAAACTGCGCGCCGTGCTGGCGGAGGCGGCGGCGCGGCGCGGCGCGAAAGTGCACTACCCTCGACCGGGCTTCTGCACGGACAATGCAGCGATGATTGCCTACGCGGGCCATTGCCGGCTGATGGCCGGCGAGGGTGGCGGTACCGCCATCCGGGCCCGCGCGCGCTGGCCGCTCGATGAGCTGAGGCCGCTGGACCACTGAACATCCCTCGGTCGTGCAGGCGACCGGTCAATCGCAAAGGCGGACTCGCATGGACAAGATCTTTCTCAGGGAGCTGACGACCGAGACGGTCATCGGCATCTTCGACTGGGAGCGGGAGGTCAAGCAGACGGTCGCGATCGATCTCGAGATGTCGGCGGACATCCGCAGGGCGGCCAGATCCGACTCGATCGGGGACACCCTGAACTACAAGGCCGTCGCCAAGCGGGTGCTCGCTTTCATCCAGGAAAGCCGCTTCCAGCTCGTCGAAACCCTTGCCGAGGAGGTCGCCCGCCTGATCCTCACCGAGTTTCCCGTCGAGCACGTCAAGCTCGTGCTGCACAAGCCGGGCGCAATCCGCTACTCGAAGGACGTCGGCGTCATGATCGAGCGTTCCCGGGCGGACCTCCGGAGTGACTGAGGTCTACGTCGCGGCGGGCAGCAACGTCCGGCCGCGCGCGCACCTGCGGCACGCGCTCGGCCTGCTGCGCGAGACCTGGCCGGACCTGCGGGTCTCGTCGGCCTACACCAACCCGGCGGTCGGCTTCGACGGCGAGGACTTCATCAACCTGGTCGTCGGATTCGACACGGACGAGACACTCGCGGGCGTCCTGAAGCGACTGCACGAAATCGAGTCGGCCTGCGGCCGGCCGCGTAATGCCCCGAAGTGGGCGGCGCGCAGCATGGATCTGGACGTGCTGCTCTACGGCGACGACGTTGGCGAGTACCCGGGCGCCGTCTTGCCGCGGCCCGACCTCGTCCGGCGCCCCTACATGCTCCGTCCGCTCGCCGAGATTGCGCCCGCGCTGGAACACCCGACCCTCCGCCGGACGATGGCCGAGCTGTGGCAGGCATTCGACAGCGCAGGGCACGCCATGCGGCCCATCAGCCTCGACGAGCCCGATTGAGCGGTATGCCGCTACTGCCCGCCGCCAAGGCTCCGGCCGCCGTCCACCGCGAGGATCTGGCCCGTCACGTAGGGGGCCTCGGCAGCGAAGAAATACGCCGCGCGCGCAACGTCCTCCGGCGAGCCGGGGCGCTTGAGCGCGGTACGCTCGATGATCGACTCCTTGAGCCCGGGGTCGAGGTCACCCTCCGGCCACAGCACCGGACCGGGGGCGATGCCGTTGACGCGCACCTGTGGTCCGAGTTCGCGTGCCAGCGAGCGAGTGAGCATCACGAGGCCCGCCTTGGCCGAGCAGTACACCGGGTGGCGCTTCAAGGGTCGCTGGGCGTGGATGTCGACCATGTTGAGGATCAGGCCCTCGTTCAGGCGCAATTGCTGCGCGGCGGCCTGCGACAGGAACAGCGGCGCACGGAGATTCGTGCCGACGAGGTCCTCGAACTGCTGGGGTGTGATGTCTCCGACCGGGGTGGGGTAGAAGGTGGACGCATTGTTCACGAGGATGTCGAGTCGGCCGAACGCCTGCACGACCGCCTCCACCAGGCCAGGCAGGCTGTCGACGTCGAGCAGGTCGGCCTGTACCGCGATGGCCGAACCCCGTCTCTGGCCATTCAGGGTCTCGACCAGCGCATCCGCGTCGCCGGAAGACGAGCGGTAGTGGATCGCCACGCCGGCGCCGCCTGCGTGCAGCCGCCGGGCCGTGGCGGCGCCGAGGCGGCGCGCGGCGCCGGTGATCAGGGCCACCTTGCCTGCGAGCGGGGTGGCGTCGGTATGGGTCATGGCGTCTCCGTGCCAGCCTGGGAGGTTCCCCGGAACATTACCGAATCGCCGCGAGCACGGCCATGCTGACACCCATGGAACTGCCGGCGCTGACGCCGGACGAGGCGGCGCAGACCGAGCGGGTGGCCGCGCGCATTCGCCGCGAGGTCGACGCCGCCGGGGGCTGGATCCCGTTCCGCCAGTTCATGCAGCTCGCCTTGTATGCTCCGGGACTCGGCTATTACAGCGCAGGCGCGCGCAAGTTCGGCGCCGCGGGTGATTTCATCACTGCGCCGGAACTGACGCCCGTATTCGCGCGTTGCCTGGCCACGCAACTGGCCGAGACGCTCGCGGCGACGGGGGGTGGCAACGTACTCGAGGCGGGCGCCGGCACTGGCGCGCTCGCGGCCGACCTGCTCGCCGCACTGGCCGAGCGCGACGCGCTGCCGGAACGCTACTGGATCCTCGAGATCAGCGCCGACCTCAGGGATCGCCAGCGCCGGTTGCTGGTCGATCGCGTGCCGACGCTGGCGGAACGCGTCGCATGGCTCGACGCGCCGCCCGCCTCGCCGTGGCGCGGCGTCGCGATCGCCAACGAGGTGCTCGACGCCCTGCCGGTCGAGCGCTTCCAGGTCGACCAGCATGGTTACCGGCAGGTCGGCGTGGAATGGTGGCAGGAACGCTTCGCGTTCGCGGCCCGACCGGCCGGCGAGTGGCTTGCGCGGCAGCTCGATGATCGCCTCGGATCCCTGCCCGAGCGGCCTGCGACCGGCTTCGAGGGCGAGTTCTCGCCCCTCATCCGGCCGTGGATCGCCGAATTCGCCCGAGGCCTCGAGCGCGGCGCGCTGTTGTTCGTGGACTATGGGCTGCCGCGCGCGCCGTACTACCATCCCTCGCGCGCAGCGGGCTCGCTGACCGGCTTTTTCCGGCACCGGCGGGTCGAGGACGTGCTGGCACGACCGGGTCTGCAGGACATCACGGCGTGGGTCGACTTCACGGAAGTCGCGGAAGGAGGCGCCGCGGCCGGCCTCGACGTGGCAGGATTCGCCACGCAGGCGCATTTCCTGATCGCGACCGGTCTCGAACGGGAGCTGGCGGCGGCGAGTGAGCATCTGGATGTGGCCGCACGCGCGCGGCTCGCCCAGGCGGTGGCGACACTCGTGATGCCCGGGGAGATGGGCGAACGCTTCAAGGCGATCGCGCTCGCGCGCGGCCTGGAGGCGCCGCTCGCCGGTTTTGCGTTCCGCGACCTCGCGGCGACGCTGTAGTGCAAGGGAGAGGGCGACTTGGAACCGTTGCAGGCGATCATCCTGGCTCTCGTCCAGGGGCTCTCCGAGTTCCTGCCGATCTCCAGTTCCGGCCACCTGATCCTGGTGCCGCACTTCCTCGGCTGGCGCGACCAGGGCCTCGCGTTCGACGTCGCGGTACACGTCGGAACGCTCATTGCCGTCGTGGCGTATTTCCGGCGACCGCTCATGGCAATGACGATCGGCTGGGCCAGGTCGGTCGTCCACCGCAAGCACGATGCGGACAGTCGCCTGGCCTGGTGCGTAATCCTCGGTACGATTCCGGTCGGCATCGTGGGCCTGGCCTTCAACGAGCTGATCGAAGCGCACCTGCGGAACCCGTTGTTCGTGGCCGGCACGCTGTCGTTTTTCGGCATCGTCATGTGGCTGGCCGACCGCCTTGGCCGGCAGTCGCGGGACGAATACTCGATTGGCTGGCGGCAGGCCCTGCTCATTGGCTGCGCGCAGGCCATGGCGCTCATGCCCGGGACCTCGCGTTCGGGCATCACCATCACCGCGGGCCTCGCCCTCGGCATGACACGTTCCGCGGCGGCGCGGTTTTCGTTCCTGCTGGCCGTGCCCGGTATCGCCATGGCCGGCGGCTATGAGTTCCTGAAGCTCTTCTCGTCGGGCGAGCCGGTCGACTGGCCCGCGATGTCGCTCGGCCTGGTCGTGTCTGCAATCACGGGTTATGCCTGCATCCACCTGCTGCTCAAGGTGATCGAGCGCGTCGGCCTGTTGCCCTTCACGCTGTACCGACTGCTGATCGCAGCGATCATCGTCTTCCACTTCGCCTGAGGCCCGCAGACGCGACGCTGCCCTCGCGCTTTCTTGCGTCTTCCTGCTGAAACACGGGCCGGCATGCGCCACGCCGGCCAGGCTGTCCTATCGTACGAACCGCAGCGGGGATCCGCATGGGATGCGGACCCGGGGAGAAGAGAGCGCGCCGCCGCAGGCGGCGCAGTGGGACGACAGGGAGGTCGTGATGGGCATGTTTTTCCAGATCGGGCGCCGGATCCTGGGAGCGGCGCTGCTCCTGGGGTATGCGTTGGCAGGCGAGGCCGGGGTTGGCAGGACGCCGGGCTTCCCGGCGGTGACGCCCGGTGGTGAGTCAGGATATTCCATCCCGATCGTGGTTCCTGCGGGAACCCATGGGCTGACGCCAACACTGTCGCTCGAGTATCGGCACCGCAGCAGAGGTGGTGCAGCCGGGATCGGCTGGGCGATCGGTGGTCTGTCGAGCATCGAGCGCTGCCCGCGGACCATCGCCCAGGATGGCGGTGCGGGGCCCATCCGCTACCTGCAGGCGGATCGCTTCTGCCTCGACGGCCAGCGCCTCGTCGTCTCGAACGGCCGTGCGTACGGCACGCCCGGCGCCGAGTACCGCGGCGAGATCGAGCGCTACGCCAGGATCCGGAGCTATGGCACGGCGGGTACCGGCCCGCAGTACTTCATCCTCGAGGCAGCGGATGGGCGCATCCTCGAGTTCGGCGCGACGACCGATTCGCGCATCGAGGCGGGCCTGGCGGCCACGGTCCGGATCTGGGCGCTCAACCGGATCCGCGACCGGTCGGGCAACGTCATCGATTTCCACTACACGGAGGACACGACCCGCGGCAGCTATCGGCTCGCGAGCGTCGACTACAACTCGAATCCGCAGGCCGGCGTACCGTCTTCGCACCAGGTGGTCTTCCTCTACGAGGCGCGGCCGGAGAGCGATGCCGACTTCATGAGCGAGGCTGGCGCAGCCGTCAGTACGGCCGTCAGGCTGGATCGCATCGATGTGCGCCATACAGGCGCGGTGCTGCGCCGCTACGAGCTTTCCTATGAGGCCTCGCTTTCGGCAAGCGGGCGCAGCCGTCTGGCGTCGGTCCAGGAGTGCGGTGCCGGTGGCGCGGATTGTCTTGGCTCGACCGTGCTCGGCTGGCAGGACGGCACGCCAGGCCTCGGCGCCGAACTGCGGATCCCGCTGACGCCCGGCGGATCCGCGCAGATGTCCGAACAATCGCGGTGGTGGTCCGGCGACATCAACGGCGACGGCCGTGACGACCTGTGCTGGGCAGGCGGTACGGTGCAGGCACCGACCCTGCGCTACCGACTCGCGCTCGCCGAAGGCGGATTCGGACCCGAGATCGACACCGGCATTGCTTCGCCGTCTGGCGCAGGCACGCCGCTCGACTACAACGGCGACGGATTTGCCGATGCGCTGCTGCGTAGCCCGGGTTCCCGCTGGCAGGTGGTCCAGGGCGGGCCGCAGGGGTTCGGAGCGGTCATCGACCAGGGCAGCGCGGCATCTGTCCTCGATTACCGGGCAGCCGACCTCGACGGCAATGGACTGTCGGACCTGGCGTACTCGGTAGTCGAGGGTGGCTCCGGTAACGGCCTCGTCGTCCGCGTGCGCTACAACCAGCCGGGTGCGGGCTTCACCTCCGCGCCGGTCACTCTCTACGAGCAGGCGTCGGCGGCTGGCTATGAGCGCCCCGAGGGCGGCGACTTCCTTGGCCTGCCCGGCCAGCGCATCGATCTCGACGGCGACGGTCGGGAGGACCTGTTGCTGAACGAGCGGTATTCAATCGCACGCATCTCGGCGGACCAGGCGGTCAGCGAGTACTTCGACAGCGCATTCCGGGGCGGCGCGCCTGCCGACGTCAACGGCGATGGATGCACGGATTTCGTCTACCCGCATTACACGGGCAGGTGGCGGGCGCGAGTGAGCAGTTGCCAGCTGTCGCCTGGCATCGTGCGCGAGATCGCCGGGCCGTCGTCGACCGGCCTGCAGTATGGCGTCGCCGCATTCGACTGGGACGGCGACGGCAAGCAAGACCTGCTGTATCGCGATGCGTCGGCATCCTGGCGCGTCGTCCGGTCGACCGGCTCGAGCCTGCTGCCGGCACAGGACACCGGGATCACCCATGGGGATCCGCAGGGCCTGCGGGTCGCCGATCTCGACGGCGATGGGCTCGATGACCTCGTCACATGGCTCGGTTCCGAGCTGCGCTATCGGCGCCATGCCGGGCCAATGCCTGACCTGCTGCTGACGGCGCGTGACGGGCTCGGCGCGGAAGTCGGGTTTGCCTACGCGCCGCTGACCAGGCCCGGCGTGCACGCGAAGGGGGCCGGCAGCACTTATCCGGATCGCGACCTGCAGGACGGGCGTCAGGTCGTCACCGCGATGGTCATGAACGACGGCGCCGGCCTCGATGCGAAGGTCACGCTCGCCTACACGTACGCCGGGTTACGGGCCAACAGCCATGGTCGCGGCGACCTCGGCTTCGCCGAGCGCCACGTGACCGAGCAGGGGATCCCGGACGCCCTGGTTCGAAAGGAAGGCTATCGTCAGGACTACCCCTATACCGGCCTGCCCGATGGCGAGACGCTGGCGCGGGCCAACGGCATGCCGCTCTGGCAGGTCAGCCGTGAGTGGTCGAGCCTGTCTCTTGCGGCAGGGGAGGCGGCACGCAGCGTCCCGTATCTCGCACGGAGCACGGCGCACCACTATGCGTCAGGTGGCTGGGACCGCGTCGAGCACACGCGCATCGAGATGCGGGTCGTAGCCGTTGATCCGGCCTCGGGAGTCGTGACCGACCGGATCGTCACAACGACGGAAATGGCGACCGGGATCAACACAGGCGCCTCCCGGACCGAGCGCATCCGCCATCCGTCGCTGCTGAACGACACGGCGCACTGGTGCCTCGGCCGGCCGCAGGCGAGCGAGGTCAGCGCGGGTCACACGCTTGCTGGAGGCGACGGGCTCACCCGCCGCGCGGCCTGGACCTGGGACGCTGCCGGTTGCCGGCCGAGACAACAGCGGATCGAGCCGGGTGTCACTGCCCTGCACGTGACAACCGACCTTGGCTACGACCGATTCGGCAACGTCGTCTCCCGGGTCGTGACCGGTGCGGACATGCCGTCGCGCCGGCAGTCGGTTTCCTGGGATGCACGCGGCTGGCGACCCCTGCGCGTGACGAACTCGCTCGGCCAGGCGACCCGGTTCGCCTGGGACGCGGCCTCCGGCGTCCTGACCGCAATGACCGATCCGAACGGGCTTGCGACATCCTGGTCCCATGACGGGTTCTGGCGTCCGGTACTCGAAACGCGCGCCGATGGCACGCGCACGCTGCTTGCCCGCAGCGCCTGCGCCACGAGCTGCGACGCGCGCACGCGCTACCAGCTGCAGCAGCAGGAACTGGACAGCGCAGGAAAGCCGGTGCGCAGCGTGCTGCTCGAAGTCGATCGGTTCGAGCGGCCTTTCAAGGTCCTGAGCCAGCTTCCCGGCGGGGGCTATTCCGTGACCGAGACGGATTTCGATGCGCGGGGCCGACCGGCGCGAGTCAGCCTGCCGCGATGGTCGACGGTCACCGCGCCTGGCTATTGGCGCTACGAGTTCGACGTGCTCGGTCGCATGACTGCGGCGGCCCTGCACTCGGCCGGCGGTGCGATCGAGCGCGGCTACGAGGTGGCGTACGAAGGCCTCAGGCTACGCGCGACAGATCCGCGCGGGCATGTCTCTACCCGGCTGTTCTCGGCCTGGGGCGACCTGGCGCGGGTGACGGACGCGTTGGGCGGCGACACGCACTATCGCTACGACGCCTTCGGCCATCTGGTCGAAGTCCGTGATGCCCTCAACAACGTGGTGAGCGCATTGAGCTACGACGCGCGCGGCATGAAGCGCGCGCAGCAGGACGCCGACCTCGGGCTATGGACCTTTACCCACAACGCGCTCGGAGAACTCGTGTCGCAGAGGGACGCGAAGGGCCGGACCACGACCTATGTCTACGATGCCCTCGGCCGCCCGGTCCGCAGGAACGAGCCCGAAGGCGTCACGACCTGGACCTGGGGCACGAGCGCATCGGCACGAAACGTCGGCAGGCTCGTGGCGCTGTCAGGCCCGGGATATTCGGAGAACCATGGCTACGACTCGCTTGGGAGGCTGGCAACGCGAACCATTCGTTCCGATGCGACCTATCAGTATGCCTATGGCTACAACGCGTTCGGTCAGCTGGACACGCTGACCTATCCCGCGAGTACAGCCGGCTTCCGTCTCAGGCTCAACTACGACTATGACCATGGCCACCTGAGCCGGATCTCGCCGGCAGGTGTGCCCGGGCCCGCCTTCTGGCAGCTCGGTGCCGTCGATGCCAGCGGCCGGGTTCTCGACGAGACACTCGGGCAGGCGCTTCGCGTGGTGACGGGGTTCAGTCCGTTGACCGGGGAACTGGAATACCGCCGGGCCTGGCTCGGCAGCGGCGGATCCATCCAGGATCTCGCCTACGAGTGGGATGACTCGGGCAACCTCGCCGCGCGGCGCGACCTGAAGCTCGGAATCACGGAGCAGTTCCAGCACGACGCACTCGACCGGCTGGAACACACGCGCCGCAACGGCGCGCCGGACCTGGGCCTGCGCTACGACGCGATCGGCAACATCACCTGGAAGTCCGACATCTGCGCCGGCAGCTCACCCTGTTACACCTATGAAGCCGGGCGCAGGCATGCGGTGAAGACGGCTGGCAGTCGTCGCTACGCGTACGACGCCAATGGCAACATGACTGTACGCGATGGTGCCACGATCGGCTGGTATGGCTCGGGCCTGCCGGCCATGATCAGTCGCCCGGGCGGCGACTACAGCAGCTTCTGGTACGCACCTGACCGCAGCCGCTGGAAGCAGGTCGCGCGGCAGGCGGGCGTCCTCGAGACCTCGATCTATGCAGGGGGGAGTCTCGAGAAGGTCACCCGGTCCGGCGTGACCACCTGGCGTCATTACGTGCACGCTCCCGGCGGCATCGCCGCGGTCTACCTGCGCGACAGCGCCTCGAGCGCACCGCGGATCCACTACCTGACACGTGATCATCTTGGCAGCGTCGACAAGGTGGTCGCGGCGGACGGTGCTGGAGTCGCCGTGGCGGAGAGCTTCGACGCCTTCGGCCGTCGTCGTGGTGCGGACTGGACGGGCAATCCGTCGAGCGCCGACCTGGCAGCGATCGCCGCCACGACGCGTCGCGGCTTCGGGGGGCACGAGCACCTCGACAACCTCGGCCTCGTGCACATGAACGGGCGTGTCTATGATCCTGTGATCGGGCGCTTCCTCAGCCCCGATCCGTATGTCCATGAGCCGTACAACGCGCAGGACCTGAATCGCTACTCCTACGCGTGGAACTCCCCGCTGCGTGTGATCGATCCTAGCGGCCTGCAGGAAGTGGATTGCCTGCGCTCGGTCGACGGCGCCTGCCAGTCCGTCACCGTATTCGGTGCACGCGACCCCGGCGGCCTCAACCTGCAAGGGATGGTCGGGCGCAGCGGGCAGCTCGCATCGGCCTCCGAGCGTGACCCCTGCGGCCAGGACGGATCGATGGCCGCCTGCAACTTCCGCGGTCCCGTCACGGCGGTCGTGGCGGACCCGGTCGATACCGCGAGCCCCTGGTCCCAACTCGGGTCAGCGTCGCTGAACAGCATCCCGGGCTGGTACTACTCCGGTCAGGCGGCCGCGGCGATGGGTAGTGGCGACTACCTGACGGCAGTCCTGTTCTATGGGGCAACGGTGGGTGACGTCTTCCTGCTGGGTCGTGGAGGAAGCGCGGCACTGGCCAGCCGGTTTGCGCGGACGGAGCTGCACGTGGCGCGCGCGGTTCGGCACGGGCCGGTGAGGCCCGGGCCGCTCGCTGAGCAGATTGCTGCAACCTTCCGTAGTGGCTCTTACACCGCCACAATGCTCGAGGCGCCCCTGACCGTCTACCGGGTGATCGGGCCGTCCGGCAACCCCACGGGGCGCTTCTGGACGACCGAGCAGCCGCGTGGCGCGCTGCAATCCGTGATCGATCTCGCGATCGACCAGAACTGGCGGAATCCGGCGACAAGGGTAATCCGGGCCGAGATTCCGGCGGGCACGGTCATCTACGAGGGTGCGGCGGCGCCGCAGCGGGGCCTCGTCGGTGGCGCAACGCAGATCTACATTCCGCAGGTGGATCCAGGGTGGCTGCGATGACTCAATGGGAAAGAATCGACGGCTTCACGAGCCCGGCCGAGTACGAGCGCTTCGTGGCCTACATCGAGGCGCAGGTCGCTGCGGGCATCGCCCGGGAGGTCGCGGTCGACCGCGCCTATGGACGTGGCGAGATTTACGGGGGCAGGTGGTTCGAGGACCTGCAGACCGGCCGATGCTGGCGGCTGGTCGATCCGGATCCCCCGTTTCGCGGCGTCTGGGAGCCGGTGACGCCGACCGTCGACTGATGCGCTGCGCGGGCTCGCCGACGGCCTGGCCTGCGCCGCGTCCTACCGGCTCGACTGGCCGCGGTCTA
>Ga0209536_100010081_pt1 | contig 13971 bp, 12 predicted proteins | sample DeeMarSeWOR28_12_FD_187461 | JGI IMG/M metagenome (GOLD analysis project Ga0209536, IMG submission 187461) | Marine sediment microbial communities from White Oak River estuary, North Carolina - WOR-2-8_12 (SPAdes) (version 2) | ecosystem: Environmental > Aquatic > Marine > Intertidal zone >...
TCTGGGTAAGGACTATACCCTGTTTGCCAAGATAGACGGCACCGTTTCCTTTGAGAGAAAGGGACGCGCACATAAAAAAGTCAGCGTTTATGCAGAGTGAAATTTTTTGATGAAGCGTTCATTACCGTTCAATCTGGAAACGGCGGCCGTGGATGTGTGAGTTTCAGGCGGGAAAAATTCATACCTCGCGGCGGTCCGGATGGCGGCGATGGAGGCAGGGGCGGTGATGTTATTTTTAAAAGCACATCGCAGCGACGGACTTTATATCCATTTCGATTTAAACGCGAGTTCAAAGCTAAAAATGGCGGCCACGGCCAGGGTCGACAAAAGACCGGTAAAAACGGTGAAGACCTTATCATCGATATTCCACCGGGTACGCTTGTCAAAGATGCCGAAACCAATGACCTTCTAAAAGATTTTACCCAATCCGGCGAATCGTTCATTGTTGCCAAAGGCGGCCGGGGAGGCCAGGGCAATTGCCGATTTAAAACTTCCACCCACCGTGCTCCGCGGTTTGCACAGCCCGGCGAACCCGGCCAATTTCTGAAACTCAAGCTCGAACTCAAACTTATCGCCGATGTGGGGCTCATCGGTCTGCCCAACGCCGGAAAATCCACCCTGATCAGTGCCATTTCTTCAGCAACCCCTAAAATTGCAGATTATCCTTTTACCACCCTGATCCCGAATCTCGGTGTGGTTCAGACCGGCTGGGGAAAGCCGTTTGTGGTGGCCGATATACCAGGATTGATCGAAGGTGCCCACAACGGGGCCGGTCTTGGCATCCGTTTTTTGCGTCACATCGAACGTACCCATATTCTGGTTCACCTCGTAGATGCTTCTGCCATCGACCTCCAAAACCCGTTAGCGGGATATGAAACCATCAACGCAGAACTGGCCGGCTACAGCCCGCAGCTGGCGGAAAAACCCCAGATCCTGGTTTTAAACAAAATGGATTTGCCCGGTACGGATCAGACGGCAAAAATACTTCAGACGATGCTCAAAGACCGGGAAGTTTTGTCGATTTCTGCTGTCACCCGAAAAGGCGTTAAACAGCTGATCTCAAAAATAATTGAACGATTGGATCAATTTCACAACGATGAGCAGTAAATTGAGTTTTGAACACGCGAAACGAATCGTTGTTAAAGTGGGCAGCAACGTGCTGACCGAAGATAATGGTTTGAATTTGAAAGCCATACGGTCCATCACCCGCCAAATCTGTCGATTGATCGAAAACGGACTGGAAGTGATCCTGGTGTCCTCCGGAGCAATGGCTTCGGGCGTTAAAAAAATCGGCCTTGCCGCCAGGCCGGATGAACTTCCCAAACGCCAGGCAGTGGCGGCCATCGGGCAGGCCGGCCTGATGATGGAATATGAAAAGGCCTTTGGCCGCTATCACCGGAAAGTTGCCCAGATTCTCCTGACCAGCGAAGATCTCTCCAATCGAAAACGATACTTAAACGCCCGCAACACCCTTTGTACCTTGTTGTCCTGGAAGGTGGTCCCGATTATTAATGAGAACGACACGGTGTGGGTTGAAGAGATCAAACTGGGCGACAACGACAATCTTGCCGCCATGATCACCTTGCTGATGGATGCGGATGTGCTGATCAACCTTACGGATATAGAGGGTCTTTACACCAAAGATCCACGAACTTGTCCGGCGGCTGAATTGATTTCCACCGTTTCCACCATCAGTAAAGAAACGGAAAAATTGGCCGGTGATATTCCCGGCGCGCTGGGAACCGGCGGTATGATCAGCAAGATCAAAGCGGCCAGAAAAGTTAATTCCGCCGGGGTGCCCATGGTGATTGCCAGAGGTGATCTGCCCAATATTTTGCTCAAACTGTTTGCCGGCCAAAAGCATGGGACGTATTTTATCCCCAAGAAACAGAGGCTGGCCAGTCGCAAATGCTGGATTGCCTTTTCGTTAAAGCCCAAGGGGATCATCAAGATAGATGACGGCGCCGTAAAAGCGCTTTTGAAAAATGGGAAAAGTTTGCTGCCCAGTGGCATTATCGCGGTGCAAGATGATTTTGGCGTCGGTGCGCCGGTAGAATTTCAGAATCGCAACAATGAAACTTTGGGCATCGGACTGGTCAACTACAGCTCGACTGAAATTCAAAAAATCATGGGCCTGAAATCCAACCACATAAAACAGGTGCTGGGCCATAAGTCCTATGACGAGGTTATTCACCGGGATAATCTTGCCATTACGGCGGGTAGTGATGTATAGGTAGTTTATCAGGTTCTATCTGGGCTGACACCTGTAACCTACAACTACCATCCAAGATATTGTCGGATACACGATCAAAGGGGCTAAGAATCCTCAACAGTGAGCAAATGCGATGACCCTAGAATCAACCATTAAAGACATGGCAAAAGCGGCCAGAGAGGCGGCCAAGAAGCTGGTCCGCGTTTCCACCGGTCAAAAAAATGCGGCATTGTTATCCATCGCAGCAGGCCTGGAAGAAGAAGCCGCTTTCATTAAAGCTGAAAATCAAAAGGATCTTGCCAGGGCTGAAGAAATGGGACTTTCCAGCGCCATGCTGGATCGACTGGCGATTGAAGATACCACCATCACCTCAATGGTTAACGGGCTCAGGGACGTCGAGGCTTTGAAAGACCCTGTCGCTACCATGGGCCCGACGTGGATTCGGCCCAACGGACTTCAAATTGCCCGCATGCGAATTCCGCTGGGGGTCATCGGTATCATCTACGAATCAAGACCCAATGTAACCGTAGATGCCGCCGGATTATGCCTTAAAGCCGGCAATGCCGTCATTTTGCGCGGTGGATCGGAAGCTTTTCATTCAAACCAGGCACTGGCTGCTATTATCGACCGGGCGCTTAACAAAGCAGGGATCCCCGAAAAATCCGTTCAAGTAGTGCCGGTTCGGGATCGAGAGGCTGTCTTAATGCTTTTAAATCAGGAAACGTTTATGGATCTCATCATACCACGGGGGGGCGAAGGGCTCATCCGTTTTGTGGTGGAAAACTCTAAAATTCCTGTTTTGAAGCACTATAAAGGGGTCTGTCATGTTTACGTAGACGCAGATGCCGACCTTGATATGGCGCAAGACATTTCTTTTAATGCCAAAGTCCAGCGCCCCGGGGTATGCAATGCCATGGAGACACTGCTTGTGCATCAGTCGGCGGCTGAATCGTTTTTACCGGTGATGGCCAAACGTTTTACCGGGGCAGGGGTGGAGCTTAGAGGGTGCGCAGAGACATGCCGTATACTACCCGATATTAAAACAGCGCAAGAATCGGACTGGTCGGCTGAATATCTCGATCTGATCCTTGCCGTCAAGGTCGTTGAAGATATGGATGAAGCTATCACCCACGTGGCAACATACTCTTCCAACCACACCGAGGCCATCGTGACCCGCGATTATGAGCGGGCCAAACGTTTCCTTCGCGAAGTTGATTCATCAGTGGTGCTGGTAAACGCGTCAACGCGTTTTAATGACGGCGGACAACTGGGACTGGGTGCTGAAATCGGTATCAGCACCTCCAAACTTCACGCTTTCGGACCCATGGGAGTGGAGGAATTGACAACCACCAAATTTGTGGTGATGGGCGACGGGCAGATTCGGGTATAGCACGAGGCTGCAAGTTCCCAGCTTTATGGATGACTTCCCGTGGTGGACAAATACGAAATTACAAAACACAAATATCAAACAAATCTCAATGATCGAAATTCAAAGATGCAGAGTAAATTCTGAGTCTGTTTCGAATAACTAATAACGAATAACCAGCAACAGGTTTTTTATGCGTTTCGGGCTCTTCGGCGGAACTTTCAATCCGGTTCATCTGGGCCATCTTCGGGCGGCGCTGGAAATCAAGGAAGGTTTTGTACTGGAGGAAATTTTTTTAATACCGGCCGCCCTCCCACCTCACAAAATACCCGGAGAGTTGGTGGATGCCGGCGACCGTTTGCACATGCTCAATCTGGCACTTGAAGATACCGCCGGACTCAGCGTGTCCGATGTCGAATTGAAACGATCCGGGCCATCGTATACCATCGATACGGTGAACCATTTCAAAAGAGCATTGCCTGAAAAATCGCAAATCTACCTGGTTATGGGACTGGATGCATTCCTGGAGATCGATTCCTGGAAATCCTATGAGGAATTGCTGGTGCAGGTACCGATCATCGTTATGAATCGTCCGGAAACAGACCGCCGTTTCAGCAGTGTTGGATGGGAACGCATGGACGATTATTTGAAAGCCCGCATATCAGGGGACTACAAATTTTCCCAATTGCGATCCTGCTACCTGGCCGCTGACAAACAACCGATTCATATTTTTGAAGTTACCGCTCTGAACATTTCTTCAACCAGGATTCGCAGCCTGATAAAAGAGGGTCGGTCGATTGGGTATTTAGTGCCGCGGAAAACGGCAGAATTTATTAACTCCAGAGGACTTTATTTATGACAAAAAAAATAGATCCGTCTCTGGATCTTTATATCAAGGCAATTTTGGACAGAAAAGCTAGCAATGTGGTGGTACTTGACGTGGCTGATCTGACCTCCTACGCGGATGTTTTTATCATTTGCAGCGGCCGATCAAACCGCCAGGTCAGTGCGATTGCGGATTTTATTAAAAAAGATTTAAAAAAGCATAAAATAAAGCCCTTAAGCGTTGAAGGCACCAAAGACGGTCACTGGGTGCTGCTGGACTATGGGCACGTGATCGTCCATGTGTTTTATGAGCCGGTGCGCCAATTTTATGATCTGGAAGGTCTGTGGAGCGACGCCAAACGAATCATGACGCCTTCTTTGGAAAAGGCAACATCCTAAGCATGACATTCCATGAAGTTTCATACTTATTCGGCTGATCGGACTTTTTTAAGCGTGTCGATCAATTGTATAGCGGATTCGGGGAGATGGACTTCGCCGGAAAGAATGTCCGCCGGACTGTAAGATGCATTGTAATAAGCTTTATTCAGCTCTTCCTGGGTTGCAATGCCGGCACCTTCTACAGATAAACCGATGAATGCTCCCTTGGTTCTGGAATAAGAATATATTCCGCCTTTTAAAAAGATCTCCGTGGCTGCTGTCGCCTGGGCACCCACCGGACCGGCGGCGACAGCGATATCCGCACCGAGTTTGAACTTGGTTTTCATAAATGAATTCATGGCTTGTTTGCCGATGACGACCAAAATCAGATCTACGGCTTGCCCGCCGAGCTGGAGCCCAAGGCTTCCGGCCCCGATACTGAAAAAAGCCGGTCCGGACCATGTCCCTTGTTCGCGTTTTAAAACAACGCCCTTGCCGTAGGAGCCGCCGATAAGAATAGCACCTTTGAACATGCCGGGTATGATCGCCAGGCCGGCGCAATTTTTGATGAGATCAACCGGTACGGCCTTCTCCTTTTCTACGTTGAGTATCATTTCTTCGATCACTATACGAGATTTATCGACAATTATACGGGATTTATCGACATTCAGATCCGGCGCTTTTTTCTGGTCCGCAAAGACCCTTGAATTTATTCCCACGGATAGGATCAAACATGCGACCAGCAGGGTTACTATTTTTTTCATTGAGCATTTCTCCAATCCCGGCCAAGCCGGAACCAATTTAGCAATTTTGAATTTAGCGATATGGCGCAGTTGAACGTCTAATACAGAATGTTTTCTTGCTTGTCAATGTCGACTTAACTGTTTCACTACACCGTCCAAAAAAGTTCACTATACCCTATCGCTTAATGATTCTGTGATGGCTTCTATGACAACTGATGCGAGCATCTCACCGAATAATACGTGCTTTCCACAGAAGCGGATAGTCTCAGAACCAAATCCGTTGGCAACAGCAATCGCATCGGTACCCGTTCCGGTTGCGATTGCTCCGGAAACCGGGCTTTTTACGCCGAGTTTACGCATAGCGACGGTTTTTGCTTCAGTGGCCAGCATCACGGATTCCACCATGGCCGCATGCGACATCATTGCATTTGTTAAAATGATGATGTTGATAGTTCCGGTTGGATCGGCATCTGTCTGAAATGTTCGCCAGTCGGCTCTATCACCTGCACAGCGGGCATTTGAAATCCCGGCGGTAACCAGGACAGATATTGCTACGCCTTGCGATGACCTGGAGGCCAGCCTGAAGGAATCCATGGATGCGGATGTCATCATACCGACTGTTGTTCCGCTGAGTTGAAGCTGTCTGCAATATTCCGCAAGGGTATTTTCAGGATGTTCCACTATTTGCTTCGTGCCATCGAAATTTTCCGCCACTTGCATAATTAATATATTTGAAGCGGTACATGCACCCCCGTTAAAAACAGCAGAGCTGAGGACAGGGCGTTCAGTGTTGAATACGACGTAAATATGTTCAGGAGTTTGTTTCAGCTCAAATCGGTTATTTTGGATCATAATGAATTAAGAATTCGACGAATGCGAAACCCAACAATGCCCGATTTTAGAACCGAGCCCGATATTGTCAAACAAGGTAGTTTTACCCGATTGTCAAGGATCTGAAATTGCAACAACAGGATATGGATATGTCAATTGTTTCAGTTTACTGGAAATCAGTCGAGGAATCATGCGAGAGACGATCGCAAATTACTTACAATTTGTCAATTGGATTTATAATTGGTCAGAAATTATAAATCCAAGTAGAATATTTCTTCCAGAATTAAAGCGTGGGGAGAAAGAGATAAAAGATATTAATGAGAAGGGAATAACTGCTCCAGCATTGTTCGCTGCAGGAATTTCTACATTCAATTAGCTCATTCCAGAAGTATTGAGAATACCTTTTAAGTGAACTGCTAAATTCTTCAGGAGGGCTACCGGCAGGGAACTGGTAAAAGAATATTCACCTGCTTGCGGTCCGGGAACATAGGCGGTAATGTTGCCGAAGAAACGATCTCCGATGATAAAAGCGAATGTAGCCGTGCGATTGATGACTTTCGATGAGATAACCATCCCGTTTGGATCAAGCTTTTTATGCTGATTGTCCCCTGTCCCGGTTTTTCCTCCAACCGGCAACCTTGTACCTTCATCGTTGAAAAATGAATGGTACACGCGCTTGGCGGTCCCTTTTTCGACAACAGTAAAAAGCGCTTTTTTAATAATAAGAGCAATTTCAGAGCGCAAAACTCTTTTCTCTTTCCCAGACTTACGGACAAAATAAGTTTCGTAGGGCGTATCGCTCGCAAATGTTATTTCTTGAATCAGGTAAGCGGGTTTATGGATGCCCTCATTGATGATGATACCCATAATTTCGGCCAAGGCTTCCGGTCGATCTGCAGAGCTACCGATAGCCGTGGCATAGGAAGGAACCAGTTTCTTGAATGGATAACCCAATCGCTGCCATGCCTTGTGAATCGAATTAAAAGCATCTTGTTCAAATATTATGCGGATTCGTTTGTCCTGTTTAGATTTTCGAAAGGTACGAAAAAGCCATCCGTAGGCTTCCAGCCTCGCTGATTTACTCTTCTGATAAACCTCTTCGTAGTCGGCGTTGGGATGATGATATAAATAAGCCGCAAGCCAAAGTTCGAGAGGATGAATCCCGATAATGTCGGCAAAATCTGAAAGAGATCGCTTTTGGGGATTATATTTAAAATAAAGCCTGTTAATTTCAGATTTTTTCAATTGGATATCGGACAATTGGTTTTGCAACCGTTCTTGATAATCATCCTGACTCATGTCAGGAAATACAAAACGGTATAAGGCTGCTAACCGGTATAAAGAGGGGCGGACCGCATCGTGTAAAAGCGGCAATTTTTTTTGCTGGGGATTAGAACTGTATTTCATGTAAAACTTGTGGATAAATTGTGCACTTTCATATTCAACAAATCGGCCTAAATACTCTTTTCTTTTGGGATGATTTGCATTGCGCAGCACATCATATGAAAAACTGTCTCCTTGGAAAATGTGGTAGTTTACGATATCCCTCATCAGGCGAATAAACACCAGATTCACGGAACGTCTGAATGCGATCTTCACCGACATGGTTCGTTGGTTGTCTTTTTTATTGAAATTACTGAATCGATGAATGCCTCCGCCGGTAAAAAAAGCATCGTATGGGCTGGCGGAATATTTTTTATCCAGAGCACTATTCAGCATGCTCCCTATTGTTTTGTCGCCGGTGTGCATCAGGTAGGAAATGGCCCATTGACTGATTTTGTCTGCAGGTGCCGGCTTCAGTTGACTTAATTCTTTTTTGTTTAAACCATGGTAACGTTCATGCAATTCAGCGACAATTTCGAGATAATGGATTAAGGTCCTCAGTTTCGCCGTAGAGCCAAGATCTAGCTTGCTGCCATTATTTAAATTGAATGGCTGATTATAATTGTCCGCTTGAACTCGCAGAAGATTGCCTTGCGCTGTTTTCTCATACAAAGTGAAACTGTAAATGATTTTTTCCGGATCACCTTTTTCGAGCATTCTGGGACCGTTAAGGTTTTTTGCTTTGATCCACTTTGGATCCTGAAATTTCGTCATTTCCCGGGTAACAGCAATTTGAGTGTCAAGGTCCAAAGTGCTTATTACTGATGCATCAAGGCGGTCAAGGGTAAATAGGCTGTCGATGTCTAAGAGTGAAAGTAATCTGGTTCGCAGGCAATTCGCCGTCTTTTGTTCAACCAAATTTCTTTTAGGTAGAGGCAAAGGGCTTTCACGGAATTTAAGCTTAGTCTCAAGCATGGGCCTCATAAGTATTTCCGTTATTATTCCCTCTTTAAAAAGCAGTCTTACAAAAGCATTGCATTTTATCTCTAATAATTCTCGATCTCTGAGCAGAAAATCTGTCGGTCTTCTATGTGCTATAAACAAGCTCAGGACTTGTTTTAAAGCAACCGCTTTTTTTTTAGAAGGATAGGATCATTTGCTGAATCCGTTGCATTTAAAATTTCCACGATATCTTTCAATTCACTTGCATACCATACCCAAAGTCCATCTCCTAAGCCGAATACTTCGCCATAGCTGGGAATAGCCGCCAGGGGAACTGAATTGATATAGTCTAAAGCAATTTGGCGACGCCTCGCAAATGTCTTTTCGCCACCTAAATAGGCTCTAATTGAAGCCGAGGAAATTTGTTGTAATTTATCCTTCATGGAGTAGGTAATGCCGCTTTCAGAATGACGAAATTTTTCCAGTTGCGTGGCGAGGGTACTACCTCCCGATACAGAACCATTCCGATAGGCAATTTTTTTCCCCTGCTCGAAAACGGCATTTCCCAGCCGGATCCAATCGATAGCGGGATTGGCAAAAGGTTGATCATCATCTAACAGGGTCCTGTTTTCGATAAACAAGAGTATTTCTACCACTATCTTCGGAATTTCAGAAAATGAGCGAAAAATGCGTTTGGGGTAGTATTGTGAAAAAATGGGTTGATCATGTCTGTCGAGGATTTCTAGGCCGGCTTGAATCTTTTCGCGATATATGGGAAAAAGCCCCTTATCAACGAGTTTGATCATCGTTTCCGAGGCTTGGGCCTGGCAGGCGACATCAAAGTTATTCGCTTTTAATTTTCGGGAAAAATCAGGCAGGGATGTATACCCAAGGCGGAGGTCATAGGGTCCGTGAGGTGCCGTGATATTGGATTTAGACTCGCCCGCCCCCAGTTTATAGGTTATTTTTTCAGTAAGTTTCGATAAAAAGTGAGCCTGAATAATCGACGAATTAATTTCGCCGATTAAGCAAAAAACGATTAAGATGACCATAAAGGCGACAATCTGAAAACCACCGTTTCTAATCAATAATAAGCGCTTCTTTGGCGTATATTCCCCGTTGGCAGCTGAATCCTGGCTCGTTTTCATGGTGATGTGTCGCCGTTCTATCCTTCCAGTATTAGATTTTGGCTGCGTTATCAGTCGATCCCCTCGACGACGTGCCGCCATGTGACCTTTAGGCATCGGAAATAATAAATTAAAAAGACAATGCCTGGTATTACTCTTTGGCCTCAGCAAAATCGGTGCCACTCAATCTTATGATCAGCTGAATTGATAATATATATTTATATTACAGATGATTATATTCTGTATTGATTTCTTTACAGGACAAGCAATAATTAACTATGAAAAAAGTGTAAGAAAAAGTGTGGCAACTACTTCACAAAATATATGTTCTTGCATCGCAGTAGAGGGGCGGTAAATCAGGATCGTTGGTAGATTAACTATATTCTGCAGATCTTGGAATGAAGCATCTAATTTACAATAATGAGTATAGCGGATTTGGGTATTATTTGCTATATGACGGCAGAGAACTGTTAAATAAGATATTTTCCCCCTTCCAAAGGAGTTACTGCCATGATCGAGACATTAAGAACAATGAATACCACCCTGGGTACGGGCGACGTTCAACTTTCCGAGGGTTTTTTGGCCTGGCGCAAGTGGGTTCGGGAAAATCCTGATTTGGGGGCCGGACGTTTGCTCCATCTAACCTGTCCGCACCTGTCGGATCAGGAGTGCGCCGCCTATGATGCCCCCTTTCCCGACGTCCGATACAAGGCCGGTGTACGCCGCTTTCCGGAAATGGTGCCCGATAATCCTGATGCAGACGGTGCTGCATTGTCACGCAGCGCCCGGGAATGGCTGAAAACCGAATGGTCCGGTGAAACCTTTATGGCCATCGGAATGCGTGACCCGGTTCTCGGACCACCGGTGATGAAGGCCTTGGGCAAGATGATTGCGAACTGTCCCCAACCCTTTGAAATCGCCGAAGCCGGTCACTTTGTGCAGGAATGGGGTGAGGAAGTGGCAAAAAAAGCATTGATTCTCTTCTGTGAGTTCAATCCATGATCGACCGTAAAACCAGGCAAGGGGGCAAAAACACGTATCAAAAAATCGGCGGCTGGTTGATTCTTTGTGCCATCGGGTTGATTTTGTATCCAGTACAAACCATGGTCTTTCTGATCACGGAGTTGATTCCGGCCTTGTCCCCTGAGAACTGGTCGGCGTTGACATCGCCGACAAGCCCTTACTATCATTCATTTTTTGCACCCCTGGTGATTGCCGAACTGGTAGGGAACATATGTTTTTTTATCTTTTCAATATGTTTGATCGTGTTTTTCTTTCAACAGCGTAAATATGCTCCTAAATTGATAATTTTGTTTTTGACTACCAACCTCATCTTTGTAGGTTTTGATTATTTTGTCACAACTTTCATCATCATCCGCTCCAGTTCGATCAACATGGATGCAACGATCAATTTCGTACGGACGATGGTAGCCGGCATGGTTTGGATTCCCTATTTTATTTTTTCAAAGCGGGTTGGAAGGACCTTTGTTAAATAAGGCATTAGGTTACTGAAAGGATCCCATGAACTCTATTTTTGCAAATACTATTTATACAGGAAAATCAATTGTCTCTGAGCGGTATCTTATTTTTAAGGGGACGGATATCACCGGTCTTGCGAAATCTGCAAAAGGTCAGGTGCTCGGCAGATATGATGCGCTGACGCCCGCTTTTATCGACCCCCACAGTCACATCGGCATGGAACGTTCCGGTGAGCCCATCGGTGAAGGCGAGGCCAATGATCATCTGGATTCAATTCTAGCCCTCACCGATGCCCTTGATTCGGTTCAAATGGACGACAAGGCGTTCAGGGATGCAGTGGAATCGGGGGTGTTGTATTCCTGCGTGGTTCCGGGCAGCGGCAATATTATCGGTGGTCAATCGGCTGTCATTCGCAACTACGCGAATGACAGCACCGCAGCACTGATTGCCCGCGCCGGGCTAAAAGCAGCTTTCGGCTATAACCCCATGTCCACTCGCAGTTGGCAAGGCAAACGCCCTAACACCCGCATGGGAGCAATTGCAATTCTGCGCGGCAGACTTGAGGAGGTGCGCCGCAAGACTAAAAAATTCCGCAAAGCCAAGGGCAGCAAGAAAGAGGAAATCACCTTTTCTGCCGAAGATACCGTGCTGCAGGATTTGCTGGCTGGAAAATTTCGCCTGCGTGCCCATGTCCACAAAATTGATGATATCGCGGCGCTGTTACGCCTGGTGGATGATTATAAGCTTAAACTCACCGTCGAGCACGCTTCGGATGTCTATCAGTCTGAAATCTTTCGAGAATTAAGGAAACGTAACATACCCGTTGTCTATGGCCCCGTCGACTCCTTTTCTTACAAAGTCGAACTAAAGCATGAAGATTGGCGCAATATTCGTCACCTGTTGGCTTCTCAAGTTGAATTCGGTCTGATGACCGATCATCCGATTACGTTGGCCCGCCAGTTGTTTTTACAAACACGTTGGTTTATGAGGGCAGGATTGACCAAACAGCAGGCCATAGAGTTGGTTTCCCGCAAGAATGCTCGGATTCTGGGTATCGATGACCGGCTGGGCATCCTTGAAAAAGGAAAGTGGGCGTCATTTATTTGCTGGAGCGGTGATCCGTTTGATCTGGCGAGTTATCCGGCGGCAGTGTATGGGGAGGGCGAGTTGCTTTTTTCGGAATAAGAATTTTGTAACCATGACCCAAGATTCCAATTTCCTGCTGGTTATTTTTCATGGTTGCAAAATCCCAATCAATAGATATAATAAATGTAACCATTTTATCATGGATCGATTTTAAAGGAGGTAAAAATGCAACATAATTACAAGCAAATATTTAAAATGACGGCCCTTATTCTGCTGTCGGCGGCAGTCGGGGTTTGTTATGTCCAGGCTGAAGAAAAACCCGATATGCAGGGTTGGGGTATAGATGATCCCTACAACAAACTGTATGATGTCCGAGAATTTGAAAAAATCAAAGGCTATGTTGTACGCGTAAAAGAGGTTGTCCCTATGCCCGGCATGTCACCGGCAACCGCATTAGATGTAAGAGAAGGAGCCTATGAGTTTGAAGTTCATCTCTGTCCAACCTGGTATCGGAATCCCAGCGAGATTCAACTAAAGAAAAACGCGCAAATCAAGCTGAAGGGTGTTTGGGCCGAGGTCAACGGCAAGGATATTTTTATGGCTTCAAAAATAAAGAAGGACCCTGACATTGAGATCATAAAAGTTCGTTTGACCAAAGATGGTACGCCTTTTTGGACAATGACGCCTGAACAGCTTGCCATGGAAACAAAAAAAGATTAGGAATCCCCCGGCTCGGCAGGCTATTAACCGTTAAAATTATCCTATACTATGGTAACAGAACAAATGCATCCTGGAGAATTGCTCGATATTTCAGGTTATTACTGGAAAACATGCGTGTTGCATGCAGCCGTTAAACTGGATGTATTTACGGTTATCGGCGACACGCATTTAACCGGTGAAGAGATCTCCCAAAAGCTCGGTGGCTCTCAAAGAGGTGTGGAACGGCTGCTCAATGCCCTGACAGCCATGGATCTTCTTGTAAAAGCGGATGGAAAATACGCCAACAGCCCCTCGGGCAAAATTTTTCTTGCTAAAGACTCTGCCAAGTATATCGGGCATATTGTCATGCACCATCACCACCTGCTGGAATCGTGGTCGCAATTGGACGAGGCGGTAGTGTCAGGACGTCCTGTCAGAAACCGGACTACATTTAGCAATGATGAGTGGCGAGAAAGCTTTTTGCTGGGGATGTTCAACCTGGCCATGGGTCTGGCACCCCAAATTGTCCCTCTAATTGATCTGTCCTCCAAGCGCCATCTTCTCGATTTAGGCGGCGGTCCCGGAACCTATGCGATTCACTTTTGTAAGAAATATTCTCAGCTGAAAGCAACTGTTTACGACTTACCGACGACTCGTCCATTTGCTGATAAGACGATAAGGCAGTTTGAATTAACGGACAGGATCCAATTTGCAGAGGGTAATTATTTAAACGATCCTATCGAAGGACGATATGATGCGATCTGGCTGTCCCACATTCTTCATGGTGAGGGACCCGATGACTGCCGGAGGATTATTCAAAAGGCAGTTGGTGTATTGGAGCCGGGAGGCATGATCATCATCCATGATTTTATTCTGAACAACAGCATGGACGGACCGCTTTTCCCGGCACTGTTTTCTTTGAATATGCTTTTGGGTACGGATTCCGGTCAATCTTATTCA
>Ga0209536_100010082_pt1 | contig 13971 bp, 13 predicted proteins | sample DeeMarSeWOR28_12_FD_187461 | JGI IMG/M metagenome (GOLD analysis project Ga0209536, IMG submission 187461) | Marine sediment microbial communities from White Oak River estuary, North Carolina - WOR-2-8_12 (SPAdes) (version 2) | ecosystem: Environmental > Aquatic > Marine > Intertidal zone >...
CTTTCTGATATAATGATAGAGCTTGTATAGGGGAGCGGTCAGGCGGGCCAAGCCCTTTTCCATGTCCTCAAAGGCGTTTTGGTTCAGGGCCAAAATGCGCATGACCGTCGTCAGGTCATCGGTCGACCACAAACCCTCCATATAAGCCTCTGCTGCGCCAATGCTGCCGCCAAAAAAAATGCGCGTGTATAACTGCGGGTGGTGAACGGTGATCACCGCCAGCAGAGGAAACCTGTCCGATGCTTCTCCGAAATGATGGCGACAACCATTTTCGACGATTGTGATCTTGCCATGCACCAGCCTTTTTAAAAGCGCTAAGATGGTGCCGCGCGCGATGCGGTCCAGACGCCGCACCTTTAGTTTTTTTAAATCAGGGGCCTCTGCGGGAATAATCAATTCGGTCATTTTACAGCCTTTTCAACCACGGATTTCCTTTTTCTGCGGATGGGTAAAAAATGGTGTCCTCTTCAACACCAGGCGCAATGCCTGCCAGTAAATCATGGTAATTACTTTGGCGGTCAGCAGCGGATAACCAACGAGCATTCGTGTCAGCGACCGATTGGTGATTTGCGTTCGCTGAAGTGTGAGGCTGGCGTCAAAGAGCTTTTCGGCGCCCTGGTAATCAATCATGTGCACTTGCAGGGATTCATGCGGTACGCGAAAGCGCCAATCGTAGTGAATGTTCATATCGATAAAGGGCGATACATGAAATGACTTGGCCAGCTGGTAGCGGCGCCAGTTTCTGACGGGATGCTCATTTTGCCCGGGACCTAAAACATAACAATGGCGCTCTCCCCAGGGCGTGTTATGAATTTCCACAACAATGGTCTCAACCCTGTTATCCCCTGAATCGTAGCAATAATAGAAGCTGGCCGGGTTGAAGCAATGACCGAAATATCTCAAATGGGTCAGCAGACGAATCGGGCCGCGGGGTCGACGGCCGAGACGGTTCCCAACCAGATCCCGTACGGTTTGATCCAGCGGGATCCTCGAGTCGCCGAAGTGATCCCGGCGGTAAAAACAGGCAATATTGAACCGTTCATAAGACCACAACGGATGCATATCGAACAGGGTCGGCAATTCTGCCAGGTCGAGAAACATGAAAAATAAGCGGTATTGAAACCGGTTCGGCCGCGGCCTGAATCGCCGGTGCCGAATGGTTCCTTCATATATGCAGCTATGCATGGCTCATTTCGTGATATAAGTTTAAAGTGCTCATCACCGCGAAGCCCCAACTTCTCTTTGCTTTTGAAATTCTTTTCATAACCCATGTCTAAAGGGTTTTGTTAAAGTGCCGGCAAACCTCCAGCGCGCTGACAACGCCATCTTCATGGAAGCCATAACCCCAGTAGGCGCCGGCAAAATAGGTGCGATTGACTCCGTTTATTTCCCGGTGACTGTGCCTTGCCGCAAGGCTTTCCGGATTATAAACCGGATGATGATAAATCATCTCCCGGTATATTTTTGCCGGATCAATGGCTTTGGTCAGATTCAGCGAAACACAAAGTTCCCGCGGTGCACCGATGCTTTGCAGGATGTTCATGTCGTAGGTGACGGCCACACGGCCAAGGTCTTCTTTTGGAATGTGATAATTCCAGCTGGCCCATGCCGCCTTTTTGGCCGGAAGCAGGGATTCATCGCAATGCAAAACGGCTTTGTTTTCCTGGTAGGGGATAGCGCCCAGGATATTGGCTTCAGGATCCGATGGATCATCCAGCAGGGCCAGCGCCTGGTCGCTGTGGGTGGCGATAACCACACGGTCGAATTTTTCCGGCATTTGGTTTCGGGCTTGAACTCCGACATGGTCCGGATAACGACGCACCGCTGCGACGGGACTGTTGAGCCGGATCCGATCGGCATAGGCCTGCGTTACCGGCTTGATATACTGTCGCGACCGGCCCTTTATGGTAAGCCACTGGGGCTGGTCTTTGACATTCAGAAACCCGTGATTTTTAAAAAATTGGGCAAAATAGCGCGCCGGGAATTCCGTGAATTTGACCGGGTCCGCCGACCACACCGCTTCGCCCATGGGAATAATAAAATGCTGCACAAAGGCTTGCGAGTAGCCCTTGCTGGCTAGAAATGCAGCGAGTGTTAACTGATAATCATCGGATTCCAGCAGCGCCTCCGAATCCCGTTTGAAATGCATGACATCCCAGAGCATTCGATAAAAAGACGGCCGCAGAAGGTTGCGCCGCTGGATGAAAAGTGAATTGAGGGTGCTGGGGCTGAATTCCAACCCGGTCTTCTCGCATTGCACGCTGAAGCTCATGACCGACTTTTGCCAGCCCACGCCCAAGCGCTTCATCAGCTTTACGAAATTCGGATAGGTCTTTTCGTTGAAAACGATAAACCCCGTATCCACCGCAAATTTTTGCCCGTTCAAGGACACGTCCGCCGTATTCGTGTGCCCTCCGACATAGTCGTTGGCTTCGTAGACGACGACCTCGTGATCTTCACTGAGCAAATAGGCCGATGTCAAACCTGAAATTCCGCTACCGATGATGGCGATTCGCATTTCGTGACCTCCAGTGGGATTCTCAAATTTCCGGACAACTATCTTTGGGATTCCGCTACAGTGGTGATGCGGTTTTTTTGGAGCATGTGTTCGGGAACAGGACGCAGATCCCTGACGATACCCAGCCAGGACATGAAAACCAGCAGGTAAAAGGTAATGTCAATTTCCCACCAGAAGAATCCCTGGCGGGCGGAGACGGCATAGTGATGATGATTGTTGTGCCACCCCTCTCCCAGCGTGATCAGAGCCAGCAATGGATTGTTGCGGCTGGTATCGGGGGTGTCATAACGGCGGCTGCCGTACATGTGGTCAAATGAGTTGATTGTCACCGTCGCATGCAACAGCACGACGGTCGAAATGAAAAACCCCCAGACAAGCAGCTGCATTCCATTTGTCCCCAGCTCAGGCGCGATGGCTCCAAGAATCTCACCGATAAGATACAGGGCCAGCGCCAGCAGGATGGGCATGACCGTATCGAAGCGGTTCAGCCAGCGCAGCTCCGGATATCGGGACCACTCGGTCACATACCCGTATTTGGTAATAAAATTTGGGCCGGAGGTTAACCAGCCGATATGGCTCCACCAGAATCCATGCCGACTGGGTGAATGAACGTCCTGGTCCTGATCCGTATAACGGTGATGATGACGATGATGCGAAGCCCACCACAGCGGACCCCGCTGAACCGATGCATTGCCAATAACCCCGAATACGAACTGCCAGAAGCGGCTGGTTTTGAAAGCCTTGTGCGAGAAATAGCGATGGTAGAAACCGGTGATGGCAAACATGCGGATGATGTACAAAAACAGGGCCACCATCACGGCTGTCCAGCTCCAGCCGACCCAGAAAACGCCTAAGCACATCACGTGCAGAAAGATAAGCGGCGCAATACGCAACCAGTCTACTTTTTTGAGGTCTTTGTTTGGCCGGGATTCGTTGACCGCCTCTGCATCGAACCAGCGGATGACAGCCAGCGCCGGCGGGGATGACAGTATCGATTTTATAAATCCGACCATTTCAGGAGTTGTCCTCGATTAGATTGTCGACCAGATTAAACATGGATTCGAGAAAAAATCAAGATCCTATTGAACCTGCGCGAACCTGCCCGACACCATCGGCCAAAAGCGGTTGCAACTTTTTCCGGGATGATATATTTCTATCCTCGATAGATAAACATTTCAGCGTAAGGAAACCGATTCCATGAGTGAGAATTTCCACACCAGCAAAGGCAATTTGGAACCGTTGAGTTTTTCAGATGAACTGGCCCGCACCGTGATCGATTCCCTATCGGCACATATCGCAATTTTGGATGAAACCGGAGTTATTCTCGAGACCAACAAGGCCTGGCAAACGTTTGCGCAAAAGAGCGGCATACCAATGACTTTCGACCATAGAGGGGACAATTATCTTACAATCTGTGATGCGACGACCGGTGACGAGGCCGCAGATGCCGGCAGGGTCGCCGAGGGTATTCGGGCTGTGGTCAGCGGCAACCTGGATGAGTTTTTACATGACTATCCCTGTCATTCAAACGACGGCCCGCACTGGTACTACATGCGAGCCGTTCGCATGGCGGGTCCAGGCCCTGTTCGGGTTGTGGTCAGCCACGAGGAAATTACGGCCTTGAAGCTGGCTGAAGAAGCCTTGAAAAAAAGTCAGGAGGAGCTTTTCGAACAAAAGCAAAGTCTGGAGGAGGCCAATATCGCTTTGAAAGTACTGCTAAAACAGCGGGAGGAGGACAAGCTGGAGCTGGAAAAAAAAGTGCTTACCAATGTCAAAGATCTTGTGCTGCCGTATGTCGAAAAACTGAAAAATTCCCAGCTGAGACCCAGGGACAAAACCCTGGTGGAGATCGTCGAGGCGCATCTGAACGATGTGATATCGCCCCTGTTGCAGCACTTTGCCAATGCCAAAATTTTACTGACACCCCAGGAGATGCACGTGGCCAGCCTGGTCAGAGACGGCAAAACCAGCAAGGAAATCGCCGGCATCCTGAATGTTTCCGAAACCACGGTCAATTTTCATCGCAAAAACCTGCGCGTCAAATTCGGTTTGACCAATCAAAGGACCAACTTGCGATCCTATCTTATTTCCATTTCCTGAGCGGGCCCGGTTTTAACTTTTTTACCCGGCCAGGGTAATAGGATTTTCCTCTCACTCAACTCCGACATTTTTCCCATTGTGCTCGTTGTTTCTATGTATATCTTCCTTCTTATAAACAGCCGATGGTCGCAAGCATTTTCAATCAAGGTTTGCCCTCGTGACAGCATGCGCGGCGCATCCATAAACAGCCGATCCTAAGGCCAGAAAAGGGTAACAATGCAAGAATCCAATCGCATCACATCCGATAGCATGGTGGACATTATTTTTCACCTGAAATGGAAGAGTAAAGCTGCATCCCATACCGACGCCTTCCAGGCCAGCCGGGTAAACATCTGGCGCGACTTTTTTCCGCCCAAGCTGCTCGATGCGATGATGAACAAGGAGACAGGCGAGCGCTTGCAGGTGCCGCTTGAAAGCGGAGATTTCGGCAGATTATATGACATTAACGGCTTGTTTGACATCAAGCTTGCGCAATTTGATCGTCGCTTCAGAGGCGACAGGGTTACCGAACCGCGATTGGGAAGATTTTACCCCAAAGGGATGTTGAAGGGGGTTGCCGGTATATTCAGGGCCAATGTCCAGCCGTTCCGGTGTGTGGGAAGGCAAAATGGCTGTCTCACGGTTGATTTCAACCATCCCCTGGCGGCCAAGGATCTTCAGCTTTCTGCTGTCATCGGCAAGGTCGGCCAAAAAAGTGTCGAGCGGGGCGGAACCAGCGTTGACTGGTTGGATATCCTGACGTCCGGGCCGGGGATGCAGGCGCGCTGGCAAGACCAAATGACCGACTACTTTTCCGATGGATCCTTCAACCGAGTCGACGAGCAGCCCGATGCCGCGTTTTACAGAAAGCCCAGGTATGTGCACCATATTGATGACACGGCCCGCGAAATGGTGCAAAACACCTATGGACGTTTCTTAACCGATGGAATGCAGGTGCTCGATTTGATGAGCAGCTGGCAGTCGCACGTTCCCGCCAATGTGCATCTCGACCGACTTGTGGGCCTGGGGCTCAATGCGGATGAGCTCAAAACAAATCCCCAATTGAGTGATGTGCTGACCCAAGACCTGAATGTCGACGCTGTGATGCCGTTTGAATCCAACACTTTTGATGCGGTCATCAACACGGTATCGATCGAATATCTGACCGATCCCCTGGCCGTTTTCAGCGAGATTCTCAGGATTCTGCGACCGAACGGCTATTTCATCGTCACCTTTTCGAATCGGTGGTTTCCGACCAAAGCCATTAAGATCTGGGGCGAACTTCACGAGTTTGAGCGCATGGGCCTGGTGCTGGAATACTTCTTGCGCACAGGCGGTTTTAAGGACCTGCAGACCTATTCGATTCGGGGACTGCCCCGGCCGCATGATGACAAATACTTCCCCGAGTTGTTGTTTTCCGACCCGGTCTATGCCGTTTGGGGAAGAAAGCAATAACCGGTATTTCAAATTTAGCCGAGGTCTGATAATGAAGCGCACAATTGTCGCATCACTCTTAGGGATGGCAGCAATTACTGTGGGCTGTACGGCAATTCCGCAAGGATTGGAACCTGTGACCGGCTTTGATCCGGACAGGTACCTGGGAAAATGGTATGAAATCGCAAGACTCGACCACCCCTTTGAACGCGGTCTGAGCAATGTGAGCGCCACATACACGAAAAGTGAAAATGGCGGAATACGGGTGCTCAACAAGGGCTACAATGCCAGGACCGGTACCTGGAAACAAATCGAGGGCCGGGCGCGCTCTGTCAAAGACAAAAATGTCGGCAGCCTGAAAGTCTCCTTTTTCGGTCCATTTTACGGCGGTTACCATATCCTGGCGCTGGACAAGCAAAACTATAGCTATTCCATGGTTGCCGGGCCAAGCCGTTCCTATCTCTGGATCTTATCCCGGAGCAAAATGCTTGACGCCGGCATCTATGCAGAATTACTTTCCAAGGCCCGCGAATGGGGCTTTGACACAGACAAGTTGATATTGGTCGAACACAATACAGCAGACAATCAGGAACCACTCGTGAGGGACCCTTTGGAGACGAATACCGTCAAAAGCTTAAAACCGATCAGACCCTGCCCGCAAACACCGAATTGCGTGTCTTCGGTCGACACGGACCGCAGGCATTTTGTGCGCCCGCTGCAATTTGAAGGCAGTGCTGCTGATGCGCGCCACCGGCTGTTGCGTATCCTCGAGGGGCGCGCCCGTGTTCGGGTGATTGCCGTTGAGGATGATTTTATTCAAACCGAGTTTGTTTCTTATCTGTTCAGATTCGTAGACGATGTCGAGTTTTACCTTGATGATCGCAGCAAAGTCATTCACCTCAGATCGGCATCTCGTATAGGATTTTCCGATCTGGGCGCCAATCGTCGCAGGGTTGAAAAAATTCGTAAGCAATTCGAGGACGATCCCGGCGAAGGGGGCTGATCGAAGACCCGCAGCGCTGTCAACTTCCAGGCTGCCCTATTTTTTTATTTCTGGCCGATCTGATGCGTATTGCACAAATAAGATTGCACAAGCTCGGAGATTGGCTAGAAATTGTAGCCGACGCCAATGGCCGTGATGAAGCTTGAGGATTCATAGAATTCAATATTGGAATTTGAGCTGAAAAGCGCGTTAAACCAGTCGATTCTGAAATCTTTGAACCCGAAAGGATCTTTGTATCCCAGGATTGAAAATAGCCCCAGTTTGTTATCCCTGCGGGTTTTGCCAAATACCGGGTGCCGGTTGTCATACCATTGAGCCTCTGCCGAAACATTAACGCTGGCTTGAAACCGCCTGCCAAAGTATAAAAATGATAATTGCGGAGAAAACCCATTAAAGCTGTTTGCATCCCCTTCAGCGTCACCCCGGGTGTACTTCAAAATGGGCGTTAGCCTGATTTGAGGATCTATCCGAAACGAATATTCGGCGGTAATGCGGTGAAAATAAGCATCGCGATCCAGCTTATCCAGATCGTCCGCTGATAAGGTGCTGCCGGGCTGAGACAACAGAAAGGTGCCGCTTTTTTCGTCGTCAAGTGTCTGTCGGGCCCAGCCGTATTTCAAAGTCAAGCCGGACCCCCCAATACTTTCGGCTGCCAGCTTGAGGCCGTAGTCATTGACGTCTGTCCTTCTGCGATTCTGGCCGACGACAAACGGGTCTTTCCAGGCTTCCTGGGCAATCGGCGTGAAAGGTATGACCGATGCCCGCAGACCCGTGCCGTTTGACAGAAGGTGCCGGGCGCCGGCTTCGACCTGGAATTGGCCCTGGGCCAGATTTTCGGGCAGGACTCCCAGAAAAATCTGGGTGCGGCTTCCGGCAAATGTATAGCGGACGAGCCCAAGGGGCAGCGGCTTGAATTTGCCGACGCGCTCGCCGCTCTTGTCCAGGGAGTCGGTTTTCTTGTTGTCGCGGTCGGTGTTGAGCTGGGAGTTGGTGCTGATGTAGGCCCCGAGAATTTCGATGTATCCTGAAAAACCGGTTGTCCGCGGCCAGGGTTCCTGGGCAGCAGCCAAACCCGCTGTCAGACACGCGCAAATAATGAAAAAGATGATACGGCCCGGAATCATTTAACTGCACCGGCGTCATTGGATTTGGCTGCACCCGATAATCCGGTTCGGCTTTTTTGCTGCATTTCCTGCTGGCGCATGGGCATGGCATCGATCACGGCAAAAATGTCCTCAAGCTGTGTTTGATCCTGACGTTTGAGCTTTATGCCGCCGTCCTTGCCGATGAGGATGACGGCAAATCTTCCCCGGAAGATGTCGAATTTTTCCCGCAGCGCCTGGGCCGCGCCAGCTTCGAGTCGGGTCGCACCCATTGAAGATGGTTCGGATTCAAGGATTTCGAAGATCACCAGGTCGCGGTCTGCCGTTTCCGCTTTACGCGCCTCAAGGGATTTATACAAGGTGTCAAATGAAGGGTGGCTGCGGCTGGGGGCAAAAAGAAGCAGCAGGCGATTTTTCCACTGAAATTGCGATAAATCCTGGGGCATCGCCATTGCATTCCGGCAACCGCCGATCGATAATGCCGCGATCATCGTCACCGTGAGCAGAATGGTTTTGAAAACAGAACTCGGGGGCTGCGCCCCGCTGAGAAGTCTGGAATGCTGGATTAATGGCACAATGCATTCCGGTAATACAAAGCAATTGTTTATTGGAAAAATCCTCATTGAAGGCAAAAAGAGTAATGAGCGCTTGAAGGTTACAATACCGATTTTCCGATTATTCATTTTATCGAGCACCCTAAAACGTAACACACTTTTGCAGGTTTGTCGCTCGAAAAACAAGGTGTTTTAATGCAGAAAATTACCCTGGGACTGTCGGTTCACCGGCCGGAAATGATTCCCCTCATTGCGGAGAAGATGCGGCGGCATGACGCGATTTACCTGGAAGAGCCGCCGGCGGCCGGTTTCGACCAGATGCTGGCGGGGGAATATGCTGTGGAGGACTATATCCGGCAGCTTGATCTGGAATATCCCGCTTTTAGCCGGCAGATGTGCTATCTGTTGAGGGAGCTGAGGGCGGCAGGAAAAAAAATATATCAGGTGGAGCCCTTTTTAGAGATTCTTCTGCGTATTCACGAATTATTTGCCGAAGGCCATCATCCGGGCGAGCTGGATAAAGGTTCGATACTGTATCCGGTATATCTGGTCGAGCGGAATGCCACCGGAGCACTTTTAGCCTATTATCAAACCGTTATGAGCGGGTCTTTTGACCAGACCATAGAGGCCGTCAAGCAGTTTGCACGCCGGGATGCAGCCCGCTTCCGACTGCGCGATTCCCTGCGCGCCCAGGCGCTGGCGACCCTTGTTAAAGATAATGTGTCTGCCTATATCGAGGCCGGCTTGATTCACTACCCTCTGTGGCGGCTGCTGCGGAAGCGGTTGCCGCGGCAGGTGCAGGTGCGATCGGTATTTTTGGCGGATACCGCCTTGAAAACAATGGGGGACAAGGGTCGTCTATACGGACCTGGAGATCAACTGACCCTGCTCTATGTATTTCACCCCAATATTGCCGGAACGATGCGGGAAAGGGAGCTGGCTGCCAGATCGATCATTTATTCCAAGATCATTGAAAAGCAAGAACGGACAGAGGATCTTAGCGCGTTTCCACATCTTCACGATGAACTTGCCTGCATCCGGATCGCAAGACAGCTTTCACTGGATGACTGCCGTCGCCTGTTTCCGCTGATTCGCCTTGCGGGCACAGCGCAAGCGAATCAAATTGTTTCTGAATATCTGTCCGGTTCAAAACTGCATCGGCAGCCAGAGGCGGAGCGCAGCAAACCGGCTAAAGCATCAGGAAAAAACTAGCAGGGGTTTCAAAACCACGCCACAGGCGGACAAGCCTCGTATGGCGCCGAAGGTCAAGGCGCGGGCCGACGAAAAAGAGCAGTCCGCCGAAGGCGGATGAGCTCTTTATTTTGAGGAGGCTCGCAGTCCGCCTGAGGCGGATTAGATGGGGCTTTGAAACCGCTTCTAAGCCACCATGGTTCCGAAAAGGTTGAATCCAGAAAAAGATCTGGCACCCATCCCCTTTGATGAACGAAATTGGCGACCGGCATCGGATCTGAAAAAAATATACAAGCCGCAATCAGGGCAGGAGCACGTCCGGCAGTGGTTCCAGCAGCCCCTGAACCCAGCGGTCCGGAAAATTCTCAGCGCCGTGGTCGGCTCCCAGCAGCGCTCCCAGAACCGATCCGCGGCCGGCATTATCGCCGCCGAGATTGGTGTTGACGATCAGTGCCTTTTGCGGATTATGGTGATATTTCAACGCCAGATAGATTACGGCCGGAACCGAGTCTTCTACATAGCAGGCCGTGCTGAGCCGCGGACCGATGATCCACTCATCCGGTTCCTTCAGCCATTTAAAAAAAGGGTAACCCAGCAATGGATTGTCCTGGGCCTCTATCTTTTCAAGGATGGCCGCTTTCAGGGGGGTGCCATTGAGCACCTCCAGTAAAATATCAATGATCAATAAACCGGCAGTCTCCATTTTGGAGCCGGGGTGAGTCAGCGCCAGATGCTGCAGGGCGGCCTTGCGAGCCTTATCGGGACGATTGAAATAAAAGATAACGACAGGAAAAACGCCGATCAGGCCGCCGATGTGCTTTTCTTCAACACCGCAGCGTAGAGGCGGCATCCCCCGGGCATAGTTAGCAAAGAAGTTGCGATGGCATTCTTCGATATAGGTATCCCGGTGGCTTCCCGGTGTCGTCATGTAGGCGATGTAACGTGTCAGAAAGTCTTGTGCATCATAGGTGCCGGTTTGGTTGATCGACTCAATGAGCAGTCGGCAGATCTTTACATTAAGCGTGTTTTCTCCCGCTTGGAGAAACTGGTGATAGTGAATGCCCCGCTTTCCCCAGTACCGGGCCTGGTCGTGCAAAATTTCGCCCTTAGCATTGGGTGCGGCATAGCGAGAGCGCCAGAGAATGCTGTCCGGGTGGAGATTGCCAGGTGCCAGATAGTCTGTGACCAGGCCATAATCCTCATTGAGCGCCTGCCGATTGTAGTACCAGTGAACCGGCATCGCCAGGGCATCGCCGATACACAGTCCAGTCAGGGCACCGCGGTGCTTGAAATAAATAGGGTCTGTCATCGTCAGCGTGTCACTTTATTTTTATAACAGTTGAGGCACCCGCATATAAATCGATTTTGAAAATGCTCCAATAAATAAGCGGTTGCTATATTCTAAGTCCGGCCGGGCGCTCGGGCAAGCCCGGTGATGATAAATTTAAGCAAAATTGTCGGTATGTTGAATAACAGTTTTTCACTATTATATTGCGCTTAAAGATTGCCTATTGAAAATCTCTGGAAATGTCTAATATTTTAAGTCAATGCTAAGATTGAACAAAAATCGATAATCTGTGGAACGCCGCAGGGCTCTTGGCAGGATAGGCTACTGTGGTAAACGGCAAGCACCCATCGGCGTTCAGGCTTTGGCGCAAGACCAAACGGCCTCAAATTTTGGAGAGTATGCCGAGGCTGCTAAACTAAAAAAAACGAGGAGTTAATCATGAAAGTCAATCTCAAATGTTTTGCAACCCTGGTAAATCCAGACACATGCAACTTCAAAGAAAGTACCACATACGATCTGGCGGAAGGCCAAACCGTTGCGGATCTGATTCAACGCGCCGGAATTGCAGGAGAAAACGTCAAGATCGCTTTCGTAAACAGCCGGATAACGGGTTTTGACACGGTCCTTTCTGAAGGGGATCAGGTTGGGCTGGCTCCGGCTGTTGGCGGGATGTAACCCATTACCGTCGCAATTTTAACATCCATTCCAAAATGAAAGGAGAAACCCATGGACGTACAGGATTATTGCAAGAGTATGGAGACCGAAATGACTGCCTGGAAGGCGAAGCTTTACGATGTAACGCGAAAGGTCGACAAACTGGGCACGGCCGAAAAGGAGAAAGTCTTACCCAATATCGAAGACCTTCACATGTTGCTTGAAGAAATGTCTGAAAGGGTGGAGAAATTGAGGACCGAATGCCCTTCGGATTGGAGTCCCATAAAAAAGGACATCGAAGAAGGCAGCATCGATATGCGCGGCAAGTACGAGGAAACAATGGAATATATCGGCAAGGCTGCACCGGTGTCGATTCCAGGATAATCCCTAAAGCTGCACTGCTGCCGATCTATACTTGAAAAGCGGCTCCAAAAACGGATCTTGCAGTTATGCGGATTGATAGACCCCAGATGAGCAGGCGCGAGCAGAAAATGCCGCGCCTGCTTTTTGTTGAGACAGCTAGCCCGGCTCAAATTGCCTTGCAGGACATGGCCTCTTGGATATCCTCTTCGGTGATGCCCAGAAGATGAAAGATATGGTTGAAATGAGCCTTGGACAGAGCCGCGTTGGCAACCCGATCCAGCCCCTTCTTCGCATTGTAGGCGATACCCAAACCTGCCTGGGTCAGCATGAGTGAATCATTGGCACCGTCGCCGATAGCAACCACCTGGTCCAGCGGTATCCCCATGTCACAGGCGAGCCGGTTGACCACCCGTGCTTTTTGGGCAGCGTCGACGATATCGCCGCGAACCTTTCCGGTGAGAGCACCATTTTGAATCTCCAATTGGTTTGCATATGCGAAATCCAAACGATACCTGTCCTTCAGATATTCGGCAAAGATATCGAACCCGCCGGAAACGATACCCAGTTTGAAACCCAGCCATTTGAGCGTCGTCAAAAGCGCATCTGCCCCCTGGGAAAGCACCATCTCGTTTCTGATCTCGATGACGTCATTCAGAGCGAGCCCGCTGAGCATGGCCACCCGCTGTCTGAGAGATGCGGCAAAATCAAACTCGCCGCGCATGGCTTTATCCGTTATTCGGGCGACTTCGCGATGAACACCCGCCCTGCGTGCCATTTCGTCAATACCCTCCATGTCCACCAGGGTGCTGTCCATGTCAAAGCAGATCATGCGCTTGTTTTTCCGATAGGCGGCCATGGTTTGAACGGCCAGATCGACATTCAACTCGCGGCCTTTTGACATCAAGCGGCTTTTCAAACGGTCAAAGCTCTCAACCCCGATGATGTTCACGATCATTTCAAAAGAGCGGGCACCGTGATGCGATTGGCCGGATATCATTTCAATATTTGCATTTTCATCCGCCAGTACTTTTGAGAGCCCAGCCAGAGCGTTCGTGTCGCCGAAATAGGTGAGGACCAGACGTTTGTGATGATCTGCGCTTTGAATTTGATCCTGCGCAACCAATTGAAAGGTGAGCGCAAGATTGAGTTTGTTGGCTTCAAAAAGAAGCTCCTTGATGGCGCTGTCTTTGGATCGACCTGCTGTTTCAAAATTTAACAGCAGATGCAGCCCGAGTGTTTTTTGCAAAGAGGCCTGCTGAATGTCCACGATCTCAATTTTGTGATTCTGCAAAACCCCGGCAAAAGCCGCTAAAATCCCCGGACGATCGGGTCCGGAGACGTGGATCATCAGCATGTTTTCTTCTGGCATTCTTCCTGCTCCTTTATGGGATAAGCCCCGTGGGTCCAGCCGGCGGTCAGGCGTTTTCACAAACAACCGCTGATATAGTCGGCGTCATGGATCATTCCGGCCGAGCGGGGGGCGCATCTTGGTGGACGCTCCCGCTGCCTGGGCCCAATACGTTCCAATAAAAAGTGTGAACCTAAAACAACAGCATTCTGTATTTCACAAAAGGGGTATGGAAACAACTCATTTTTGTTGAATTTTTACAGTCGTTGTGCAATTCATGGGTCATTTCGTCATCGTTGATGGCCGGGCTCAAAACCGGTGCCCTGAAAAACCATTTAAGCCGTTGCAGGATATTATTTGGAACGAACGTGCTGGGGCTCCAAGGCTTGATCGCCCAGCTTGCCACCCGGGGCTAAGCCCAATAAACAACAGGCTA